>Ga0210406_10000253_pt1 | contig 79273 bp, 81 predicted proteins | sample IncBWC30MmetaG_FD_155454 | JGI IMG/M metagenome (GOLD analysis project Ga0210406, IMG submission 155454) | Forest soil microbial communities from Barre Woods Harvard Forest LTER site, Petersham, Massachusetts, United States - Inc-BW-C-30-M | ecosystem: Environmental > Terrestrial > Soil >...
GGCAAGAGAACCCGACGATCAAGGTGGTAGGCGACATTGCGAAGGCGCTCGGTGTGGCGGCGAGTACGCTGTTGATTGAGCCCCGTACCCGAGCCTAACCGACAACTTTCGACTCGACTCCCTGGCCTAGTGTGTTCTCTAATCGTTCTCATGTCGGCTGACGCGGGAAAGTGGGTCGATTGGACAAACCGGGCGCGGGAGATAACGGGCTCCTCGCTCAACCTGGCGCCTGTTTTCTTCGGCGAGGTCGCACACAAGGAGCGTGACGGCGAGGTGTACTGGTGGGCGATGTTGAATGGCCAAATAAAAGGTGGATTTCCTTCGCTCGCGCAGGCCAAAGCGCGCGTCGATTGGGAGATATGGAATAGCGTGCGTTTGATTGTCCCGGGTTACAAGAACTTGCTCTCTCGCCGAGCAGATTGGATAAACGGCAGCTCCTGATGTGCGGTCGCTTCACAAACCAATACACATGGCGCGAACTCGTCGATCTCTATCGCATCACCGAGCCCTACATCCGCCCGATCTCCAATCTCGAACCGCGCTTCAACTTCGCGCCGATGCAGCGCGGGCCGGTGGTCCGGCTCGATAAGGAGGGCCGGCGCGAACCCGCGATGATGCGTTGGGAGGCTCGTGCCGAGCTGGTCGAAGGACAACAAGGCCAGAGGTGGTTTCCCGAGAGACTCTGGAGAGGCTACTCCGCGGCTGCCACCCGCATCAGGACGATCATCAGGCTTTCGCTACAGTTTGGATAGCTTTCCGATACTTGGGCCACGAACGAAAAGCCGTCCACCTCCGTGATTGTGCCTGAAAAGGTGCCGTTCAGACTCCAGTTCGTCCCCACACCTGCCCCTTTCCATGCAAAAGTACCGCTGGGGCTGGTTGTGCCGACGCCCTTCGTGATTTTCAGGGCCTGAAGCGATACTACGCCGAGCCCAGAGGAGGCCAAGGGAACACGAATGCCTATGAGTGCCCCCCCGAGCCCTCCGTAGTTCACCACACCGGCATAATAGCTTCCCGCCGAATCCAGGCAGCCCCCGCCACTTGCACTTTGGACAAATACATCGGCGGCATAAGTTCCGGACTTTGGTGCAGCAGCCCGCTCGTCCGCAGTCGCAGTGCCTCCCAGAACTAGGGCCGCGAGAACGATCGGCAATGTGATCCTATTCATCTGTTTTCCCAAGTTGGGCCGCGTAATCGGCTCCCGCGATTATAACGACCCGATGGAAGTCTGGCCAGTTCGAAAGGCTGTGGGTAACGTGTGGAACAAAGGACCAGAACTGATCGAGAAGATTGAGGCGAGAAACGTCATACGCGGCATTCAGGCGATGCTTGCAGCGGTCGCTTTCGCCTTTTCATTACGCATGACTGGTTCTCTTTGGTTGGCTATCGGGAGCCATTCGGGCTGGGACTATGCGGAGAGTTTTATCTTCGGCGTGCCCAACAGCGCGCTTGTGTTTGCCGATCGCGCGCTTCACCCGCTAATTCATGGACCAGTCTGGATCACATAATGCGGGGAGCGGGGGAGCGAATGAGAAACGTCGCTGCGAGATTTATCGCTGTAGGTATCGCGGTGCTGTTATTTTCTTGCGACGCCCCTAAGGACGATCCGGTAATGGACTCGCAATTCCAAGCCCAACAGAAAATGAAAGAAGCGCTGAGAGATTCTGACAGTGCGAAATACAGAGATGTGCAAGCGTACGAAATGACTGGTTCGGGTCGCACCGGTTACGTCTTCTGCGGCAAAGTGAATGCGAAAAATGGCTTTGGAGGGTATTCCGGCGCCATGCGCTTCGTCGCAGGACCTGGTCTGGCCACCATTGAAACCGATGAGGGTGGCCAGGAGGCGATGGCTTTTGAAATTATATGGAAAGCAGCTTGCGCCAAATGGGTCAAAGACGTTTCAGCTTACTGGCAATGATCCAGTAGACCTTTAAGAAAAGAGCCGCCAATCCGTAAGCATTGACGACTCGTCCCCGCTAAGCGGCGTTTCGCTTCCTGTCGTGCGTCGGCAAGGCGAACATGATGCAAACTGGAGATGGGCATAAATGCGGAAACTGAACTGGCGCGAGGGACGCACGCTGCTCGCATTCGAACGGCAAGCGGTGCTGCGTTTTTGCGATCTTCCAACCTACGTGGGTTCCAAAACGATGGCTGCGCTCGTCGAACTTGGATTGGTGGAGCTGGTGGACAGGAGCGTCGGGGAGTACGCAAAAGGTCGTTGCTGGCGGCGAACGAAAAAGAGGCTGTAATGGGTTCACTCACAACGGTGCAATGGGCCAACTTGGCTTCGGCCGGCTTTGGCGCGGCCGGTACGTTAGTGTTGTTCATATCATCGTGGTCGAAGGAACCGCGAGAGGGGGCCACTTGGGGCGGCCCAATCTTGGACGCTTGGAATAAAGAGGTGGACGCCAGAAATCGGTGGCGTCGTATCGGGCAGCGGGTTGGTTTGATACTGCTCGGCCTTGCGTTCGTGTTCCAAGGCGTCGCGGTGTTCGTCTAGAAATAGCAGAAAGGGCACCGCGTTTCCGGGGCGCCCTTTGCCTCAGAAGTACGGCGTCAATGCGAGTACCGTCGCAACCAGGCTAATCGAAGCCGGACCGGCGCTCAGTCCGGTCATGCCGAAATGCTTTTGCGGCGAGGAACCGAACCTTCACGTCCGCACAAGGCGCGGGGGCTGGTTCTATTGCGGGAGGCACGCCGCGGAAGCGGACAGGGCGGTTTGACGGCGGCTAGACATTCAGAAGAATTGCCGTTTTCGTATTATCCAAGAATCGCTTTCGTGGATGGTGCCCATGCCCCTCATTCGCGTCCGCAAGGCTGGACAGGTCACGTTACCCTTGGCGATGTGCAGAGAGCTTGACCTGAAAGAGTACGACTATCTGGACGCCACGATCACGAAAGGGAGCATCGTCCTGAAGCCAATGGTCGTGTTCGCCCGCGAGCCGGGATGGCGGGATAAGCCGACAAAAGGCGCGCCCCAGCGCAGCAAGGGCGGGAACCGAAGACTGCCGACGGGCTCGAAATCAGGGTCAGGGCAGAGACGTAACCAGAAGCCCGGCAATAGCAGCGCCGGATAGTGCCACGATTGCCCGATGTGCGGACGTTTCACCAACCAATACACATGGCGCGAACTCGTCTATCTATATCGGATCTCCGAGCCCTATATCGCGCCCATCTCCAATCTCGAACCGCGCTTCAACTTCGCGCCCATGCAACGCGGCGTCGTGGTGTGGCTCGACTAGGAAGCGCCTTTATAGAATGAGGAACAAGCTCATCCATTTTTGTTCCGTCGTGATACCCTTAGCGATGTCTGAGCGCAGGGGTCGTGATGACTGACCGGCTGATTTTGACAATATTGCAATCTTCGGACCGAAAGTGGCTCGTGGAATGCCGCGCAACCAATGCGAAGCAGGGCCGAAGGGATGCCGTGATCGCTGCTGATATGAGGTTGAGAGCCTTGGCGCGCGAAGACGCCCTAAGACTAAACGTGGCCGTCAGCAGTTTTTCCGTTGTCATTGGATCGACAGCGGGCGACCATGAATACTTAGACACCGTTACAAACGTGATTAGGAAGTTGTCTGCAGAATACATTTCATTCTTGCGCGTTGACAGATTTTTCACTGGAGATTTGACAGCAATCAATCCACTTCAGCTAGTGGTCTATGTTCACCAGGGCACGACAAACCCTCCCAGCGAAAAACCGGGTTTTGCGCGGGATCGCGGAGCACTGACGATTGCAGGACTAATAAGAGCAATGCATGTTAGAGCTGACGCGCAGATGAAGATACCACAGTTATTAGTATACAGCGAAAATAACAACTCTGACATCGAACATCTTGCGCGCGAGCAGCTTCCAAATTGTCAGATTCATAAATTTTCCTCTAAGGAGGATTTGTTGCATGTTTCCGAAAGGCATATCAGAGACATTTTCGAACAAGCGATAGTGGCCGATTCTACAATTATGGAAGACGGCGCGCACGGTGATACCGTTCAATTCCTACGAAGGAACGAACTTGCAGAAGGTTTGGCGAATCTGCCAAACCTCCCTGATAAGCAAATCGCTGGCCCGCATTTTTATGCCGCGGACAGTGGCATCATAGACGTTCAGCCGCGCAATACGCCGTTGCCAGAGTCTCACCGGGACAGGGTTCGGCTAATCACGTTGCACGCGGAACTAATTAGAGCGGCACGTGACTTAGCTGATGGCCTTCGTTCTCATGCCAACGAATTTCCCAGGGCATTTGATCTTGCTACACGATATCTTGATAGTGTGCAGGGCGACTTAGACAAGATCGACTTCGCGGCCATCTATGGTATCGGGCTTCGTCTTGCGTATTTGGCGGAAGCTACGAAGAGAGAAATAGCTGATCGTCTGGTGCCATCGATCGAAGACGCGGAATGTGAAGCGTTAGAAAGCCTATTAATGCTTCATGGCCCTTTTGTGCTATCGAGCGACGAGGGTCGGCAGCTGGTTGAAGCGGCTGAACGATTTCAGTTGCAACGCGACGAAGTTCCAGTCGTATTGGCAGCGGCTCGGCGATTCTCATCCGGCGTCAATGAGCGACCAGATATTGCAAGTCCGGCGGCCGCTGAGAGTATTGCTGAGACCATCGAATACATTTCGGGGCACTCATTTCCTGAGCGACATGCCGTATACACGCTGAGCGGCATCGTAAACTTTTCGATAGTGGCCGGGGAACTTGCGGTTGCGGCATCTCTTGGCGACGCGCTCGGCACCGAGGGAATAGCGGCCGTGGCAGGCAGTTGGGCGCTCCTCAGGAGTCAACCTCAAGGTCGAGAGGCTCTAAGAACAGCTCAACATATGTTTGGAGGACTGCACCGCACTGTAGTTGAAGGGCTAAGCAGCGGATTGCTAGGTTTTTTTAGAGATCAAGAGGATACTTTGCGTGTTCTTTCGAACTACAGTATTCACCTCCGCTTTCTCGACGGGCTGTTACGGTGGTTAAAAAAGCAGCAGGGATGGCCGAAGTAGAAGAAAGCGAACACCGCCGGAGTTGAACCCACCGGCTGGCTTATTGGAGCGGGCAGGGTCATTCTTTGAGGTTTATGCTGACCGCCAGTGATCTCCAATCTCGAACCGCGCTTCAACCTCGCGCCGATGCAGCGCCGTGTCGTGGTGCGGCTCGACAAGGAAGGCCGGCGCGAACCCGTGATGATGCGCTGGGGGCTCGTGCCGAGCTGGTCGAAGGACGACGAAGCGGGTGCCGCGATGATCAACGCCAAGGTCGAAACGGTTGCCGAAAAGCCTGCCTCTCGGGCCGCGTTTAACGCAAGGCCATGCCTCGTCGTGGTGGATGGGTTCTATGAGTGGGCCAAGGTCGGGCCGAAGAAGAAGCAGCCCTATTTCATCACCCCGAAGGGCAGGGCGCCGTTTGCGTTCGCCGGGCTGCGGGAGTGGTGGCGCGCGAAAGGGGTTCCCAAGGAGGAACCTGGGCTTGAGACGTTCACGATCCTGACGACGGAGCCGAACGCGCTTGGCGCGCCGATCCACAATCGTATGCCGGTCATTCTGGCGCAGGATGATTGGAATGGGTGGCTCGGGACGCCGGATGATCGCAGGGTGCAGCTGCGGTCGTTTCCGGACGACCGGATGGAATGCTGGCCGGTGGGTAAGGCGGTGGGGAGTGTGAAGAATACGGGGGCGGAGCTGGTTGAGAGGATTATGGTGTAGATTGATTTTTCGATTTGAGTGCGGCGTGAGCCAACTGCCAGATCATCCTCGTAATTGGGTAAGGCTGGGTGTACTGTTAAGGTCTGAAAATACAGGAGGGGGACTCGATGGGTCGCATTCTGAAGACAGTTCTGTTGATGCCGCTTTTTTCATTATCCGGGGTGCCCATCGCTCTGCCGCAAGAAATACCACCAGCTGCAATGCCTCAGACCCCTATGGTTGAGGCTCCGGTGGCTGCCACCCCTATGACAGCGGCCCCATCAATGACAGCAACCCCAACAATGACCCCGCCTCCAACAATGACAGCGGTCCCGACAATGACGGCGGCCCCAACAATGACAACGGCTCCGCTGGCTACGGCCCCGGCCCCCAAACCTTACATCGTCAAGCCGCCACCGCCGTTGAAAAATGACGGCCCGCGCTTCAAGTGTCACAACGAGAACGACGTTAAACAGGAAGCTGACACACAAACGAAAACCGCTTGCGAACCCGACGACTGACTCCGAGGGGAAGTCATGAAGATCGTCGTATCCGCATTTGATGCGGAGTTTCATGTTTGCGGTCATCGGGCGTGGTGCCGGAGCAGGGCGTACTCCGGTAATTGGCGGAACAATGCCGTTTTATGTCCCATGACAGCCGTGGTGAGTGGTCGGCACCGGTAGTTGGGCAGGGCTCACTCGGCGCGGTTCAGAACCGGGCTTTCGAAAGAAGAATACATTTGAACGAGGGATGCCAATAGGAGGGACAGCTAATGGGCACGCTAAACCGCCGCCAGTTCGCGGTTGGGTTGACAGCAGCGACTATTCCATCCGCAATTGCGGCGCAGAGGCGCACAACACTAAATTTTGGCGCCCGTCACTACGCAAGGGGCGCGCGAATCCCCAAGGGTTTGGAACAACACATTCGAGCGCAGAACGAGTCGGCGACAAGATTAAACCACGCGCTCGAAACCGATCAAAAGCTTGTGAGAGCACTAACGGCCGCCAACCCGCGCGCCTTCTCCACAGTGACATCTGTTCCCACAAGCTTCAGCTGGTTGGATCAACGACGTGTTACATCAGTAAAGAATCAAGGCTCATGCGGAAGCTGTTGGGCTTTCGCTGCGATCGGTGCCTACGAATCCGCGTACTTGATCGCGAATAAACAAGAAGCTGTGGCGGGCGATGGCCGGGACAGTGTAAACGTATCGGAACAGCAACCATTAGATTGTAGTTTTGTTGAGGCCGACTGTGTTCTTGGCGGTTGGCACGAGATCGTTTTTCTTTATCTCCAGCTGGAGGGCGGAGTCGGTGGTGACAAGTACCATTACACTGGGATCAAGAGTCAGTGTACGTCGAATTTTGGCGACCGTCCGTATTACGTCCTCAACTGGGGATATGTGAGTGACGACAAACTGGCCGCTAATCTAATTTCTTCTGATATGGCTCTGAAACAGGCAATTTATCAGTATGGACCTGTAGCGTCTGCCGTTGCAACGTCCGGCTGGGAGTCGTACTGCAAAGTTGATGCAAACGGGAACCCAAATCCTAGTTGGCCGAAAAATGGAATATTCAAAGGCATCCCGTCGAGCAAATTGACCCAATCCTCCGTTGATCACGAGGTACTAATCGTTGGCTGGGATGGCAAACTGGGCGTATGGATAGTAAAGAACTCCTGGGACACGACTTGGGGCGATGGTGGATACATAAAGCTGCCATACCAGACCAACTACATCGGTTTCGGGGCGTCGTGGGTTACTGCGAGTCCGAATGCGGCTGTAAGTGCGACGCTGCAACAAAAGCTAAACAGCCTCTATCGTCAGAACGCGGTTCTGTCTTTCCATCCGATGCTTCAGAATCTGTAAGCCACTCGTCTATCCTGGACTATTGAGAGCATTCATCAACGGGTTGCTTTGGACGGGGATTGAAGGGGAAATCGGCATGTCCGCGTTTCTGCTTACCTGGAAACAGGACGGCTGGCCGCACGAGAACATTGTGCGGATGGCCCGCTCCATCGAATTGGAAGGACACGTTGACGAGCCCTGGCGCCTTCACGCGCACAGGAAGGCGAACGTGGGCGACCGAGTCTGGCTGTTAAAACAGGGTCGGGGTCCAAAGGGGATATTTGGCACCGGCCACGTTATCGCCCCGCCAAGGCAGGGTCCCGCGGGCAACGGACAAATCCAATGGATGGCACCGATACGTTTCAGCGCTTTTGTAGATCCGCTGCAACAATTGCTGATTGGCGAAGATGTCGTTGCGCGCGTCCTGAGGACAACGCAAATGCGGTCACAGGCAAGCGGAGACTCGCTCGGCGACGACCAGTCCGAAGCTCTACAACGTGCTTTTGAGTCTGGCAGCCCTATCCAGGTGGGAGGTACGGGGGATTGGACGCCGGCAGAAATCGCCGCCATCGTGGCAGATTACGTTGACATGTTGGAATGTGAGTTGGAAAAGCGCCCTTACTCGAAGACTCAGCATCGCAAACTGCTACTCGACGTGGTTCATCGCTCGGCTGGTTCAATCGAGCGGAAACATGAAAATATTAGCGCGGTGCTTGGGGATTTGAGCCTACCCTGGATCGACGGCTATAAGCCTCTTTCAAATCGTCAGAACGCGCTGATTGATGCAATCGATCCTTATGTACCCCGGATTATTTCCTTAGCGGACAAAACAGCATCGCTGATCCCGGCCGGGGTCTATGACCTAGCCCAAATATTTGTCGCTCCGCCGAGATCCACAAGGCGAAGGCCATCTAGTGAACCCGTTGTGCGTCTCATAAAGAAATATGATCCCGCGCTGCGCGACGAGGCAAACCGGTCGCTGGGAAGCGCTGGCGAAGAGCTTGTAGTGCGCATTGAACGCGAGCGCCTCCAATGCATCGGCAGGGCCGATCTTTCGACGCAAATCGACCACGTATCTCAATCCGTTGGAGATGGACTGGGATATGACATAGAGTCCTTCAGCAAGGACGGATCAAAAATCTTCATTGAGGTGAAGACGACGAGGGGCACCGCCGATACACCGTTCTTTGTCACGGAGAACGAGCGGCGTGTCGCGGTCGAAAAAGGAGCAGCATACTATGTTTATCGGCTTTTCGGATTCGGAACGAAGCCGCAGATTTTCAAGTTGAACGGTGTCCTTGAAGACCACCTAGCACTGGAACCAATCAGCTACCGAGCACGGGTGACTGGTTGAGCAAGGTATCAGCGGCTCGCTAGCGCGGCCACGATGCCCGGGTTCTCGATCCCGCGTAGCCCGTTGAAGTGCCTAGCCGCCGGTTAGTCAGGGCAATTTTTTTTGTCGTCTTTGTGGGTGTCGCAATACGTGGGACGATCGGGTTCACGTGGTTGCTCAACCGGCGGTGGTGGTGGTGGCACTTGGATGGCCGGTGCTGGAGTCATGGACTGCAGCTGCGGCATAGCAATAGATGGCTGAATCGGCGGGGCGATAGGCCGCTCCACCACATCCTGGGCAAAGGCCGACGCCGAAAACAGCGCGTACCCGACCACAAACGACGTACGAATGAGCATTGTTCCCTCCCCACTTTAGGTGAATATCCTACTCCCGATTTTGGACTGACGCGAATCCGCCCGAATCCTGCCGCATATGCCAAATAGCTTTAGAGGCTCTTTCCGCGCCCCTAAGACCACTCTAGGCTGGGAGTCTGCGTCGAGTGGATGGCAGTCCGCCTGTCGCTACATTTGATGCTCGTCGCACCGTGCAACATTCTCCGCGGAGCAGTTACCCCAAGGACGCCGCGCCCAAAGGAAAGAACTCGTCATTGACAACACTTGTTTCATTCGTCACGCTGCGTAAGACAAATCGCCAACGGGGGGATTGTATTGGCGCGAACTTTTGCTGCAATAACTGCGGGGTTATTTGCTTTAAGCGGTTGCGCGAATCTGCCCAACGTCGCCGTTACTTATTACCCGCCGATTGCCCATGTTACAGTCACAGCGACGCAATCGTTAGATTGCAATAAGAGCAATACGCGTGTCTTTGCCTCCACGACTGTGAAGGCGGTCTCGACATGGACACCAGATCGTACTCAGCCACGTACACTACACATTGCCGAGTTAGATGGGGCTTTTTCAGACACCAGCCTTAGCTTTACGCTCACCGAGGATGGCCGCCTAAAGGGAATCAATGTACAAACCACAGGCGAAGCAGCCGCGGTGATAAGTTCTGGCATTACCCTCGGTACTGCGTTGGCGACAGTTGCGGCGCAAGCTCACGGTCGACCGACCGTGTGCAATGTTATAGCGGATTGGGGTAAGGGGAAACCCGTAACTGTTGTCTGGCGAGCAGAGCTCGCTTCACCCCCCAATCTCGTGCCTGGGAACATCCCTTTCTCGCCCTCCCCCGAAAGCCAAGATGTGGCCAACGCCCTCGTCGGCTATAGCCTGCCACAAATGGAGCTGGCCCTTCGGATTGACCGTGTTGCCGAAATGGTTCCGCCTGTGGTTGATCTCGGCTCGAGTGACGTCGCTGAACTTGATTTGAACAAGACTGCGCAGGTCGACATTTCTGTGCTCGAAAACCAAAACGCGGTATGGGCTCAAGCCTTCATTCTCCCAATTGCGGGGCGCTACACGGTGCCAGTGCCGAAGTCTAAGCTCTTTGGCGCCGACACGTTTACGTTGGCTCTTTCCGATGCCGGTGCTGTGACTTCCGTCACCTACAACAAAACGGCAGGTATTGGAGCCGCCCTCGGTGCTGCGGGGTCGGTGGCCACTGCAGCGGCGCCCCCTCCTGCTTCTTCGCCTGCGTCTTCAGCGTCATCGGCACCGTAGTGGAGCGCCTTCTAGGCGCGTGACTGCGGACCCAACTGCCATATCCACCGCAGCATAATTGCAGCCGTTTGCCGATTGGCACGGCGCTTGGTCATCACATTGTCAATATCGCCATTGCAATTGCTGCGCGTAAAAGTTTGGTTAGCGGGCTGCCAACAGAAAAAATCAAGCGGTCGCGTAGGTTACAACCCCCCGTGACCGTTCGGCGTTCCTGCACCGGTGCAGTAGTCCCAACCCGCCTTTGCGGAAAACTTGCCGAGTGGTCCGCACGACCCGCTCTTGATATCGGAAAACTCCTTTACATGCGCATAGATGTAGCGGAGTTCAGTTTCGCTCGAAGTCGCAAACCGGCCTGAATTATTGGCAATACTAGCCACTATGGGCGTGGCCGCGCTCGTGCCGCCTACGGCAAGCCATCCGTGGTTTGTCGTATTTTGCGCATTCCCCGAATCATAAACCCAGACGCCGCCGGTATTGGGGTCTGCAATTGCTGACACATCTGCAACCCCACGCCAATTATCGCTAACCACGCCCTTCTGGTAATCAGGCCTTGGCACGAACGCACTTGGACCAGCCCCCGCATCTTGCCAAGGAGTTTGGCCAGCGTATGACCCGGCTGCATCTCGGTTTATCGTCGTCCCGCCCACTGCAACAACATCCGCAGATGTGGAAGGATAGTTCACTCCCGGGCTATCGCCCGTTGCGGCAAAATAGGTGATGCCCGGTTTTCTCTTGAAGCTGGCATTGAAGGTGGTCTGATCAGCAAACTCTGCCCCACCCCAACTGAGCGAAACTTCACCGCCTCCTTGTGTGGCAAGTCGGTCAGTGGCGGTATCCAATGCTGTGCGTAAGTCCTGGTATGAACTGCTGGTTGCCTCCACTAAGAGGATTTTCGCCTTCGGCGCCATCGCGTGTGCCCACTCCACGTCAAGTGCAATTTCAATTTCCCACCCTTTGTCGTTACCCGGTCGTTTGCCGCTCGCGAATATCAGATCGAAGTTTGCCTTCGGAAGAGCAAAGCGGTTGCTGAATGCGTCCAAGTCGCTCCGAACCGTCGGATCGTCAAATGCATCGACGATCGCTATCGTGCGGCTGCCACCGGACGGGTTCGTCTTCGTCGCATTGGGATTGCACTTGGCCGTTTGAGGAACTTGGCCGTACACGCAAGCAATCGAGGGTGGCGTCTCTATAAAATAGGGTGCGGGCATCGGAGCGCTAGGTGTAGGCGGCTGAAGCGGGACTGCCGGTACAAATACTGCCACGTTCGTGAAAGCTTTGGCTCCCTCGCTCAGCGCCGCAAGGAGAGGTTGCGGTGTCCGAACGCTGGACGCTGGGTAAAACACAGTGCCCAACGGCTTCGCTGGTTGTGCAGACACCGCTGCCGAATAGGCGATGCAGCAAAGAGAAAGAATGAGTGTGCGATTGTGCATAGTGGCCCCCCTGTGGCCCCCCTAAGCGCGAACACCCCGTAACACGCCTATCTAGATTTTGCAATTGATGTACGAGACTGTAACAACACGCGGCCAGCTTCGCGACTTCAAGATCTCGGCCTGCAGTGGGGGGGCATTTCGGGGGGTGTTGCTGATGCGGCCGGGTTCGCGGCCGTACCACTGCGGTAAAATTCGCTTGGGGGTGGCTGCAGCAGAGCCGAACCTGCCGGCGGTGTAAGTATTTCGACATTGGTATGGGCTCGGATGCCCGTGTCGCGAGACAACTGCGCGTTGGAAGGCGGGGCAATAATCGCGCTCTTATATCGGGGGGGCAGCGGGCACAACGGAAGCTCCTTTGTGCAGGCGCCTACCAATTGCGCTGTTGCAACAATCAAAGGGACTAACAAGCTCCGCGGCAGGCGGGATTGCTCGCCATGTTGCCGGTTACTACGCTGAAGCAAGTTGCGGGCCTGAGCCAGATAGAAAGTTGCCATGAAGGCCTGCTCGTCCGTTAATCGGGCCACCACGCCGAGGACCCGCCGTCGGGAATATATAATAATCCTATTGCCGTAAGTTAAGGCGGTGCATATTGTCTACGATCCGCGGGGCCTGCATCGCCATGCGATCTCTGGCTTTACTCTGTACCTGTATTTTGATTGGGGCAAGCTCGCCCTCCAGCGCGAGTGCGTTACCAGCGGTCCACCCTGTTGAGCTGAGCAAGTATGCGGAAGAACATCCGACCTTGACCTTTCCAGTGGTCGTAACTGCAACCGGTCAGTTGACCGCCATATCCGCGCAGGTACTTGAGAGTATCCTATCCAGGGGCACGGATCAGCAATATTCCTTCAGGCTACCGATCATAAATTCTGTTTCGGTATCGTTACGCGGCACCGATCTGGTTAGTCTGTTGGGCAACAGCCAGCTAAGACAAATCTGGTACTACACTGATACCGCTCACTTTCTGTTTTGCGTTCGTGTAATCCGCGCCATTGCCTATTCGGTTAGCAACCATATTCCGCTCATGAATATCAGCTCTCAATCACCAGAACGACTTTTTGACCCTGGAGAACCAGTAAACCTTGCCATGCATGCCGCTTTCGACGCAGGAGCGCTAGCAATCGTGGCCGCGGGTAACAACGGGCCAACACCTGGCAGCTTGAGCGCATGGTGTTCGCCATGGGTCATTTGCGTCGGAGCGACGACGCAAGACGGCCGTCAGCTTGCAAATTTTTCGGCCCGAGCGGAGACAAACGAAACAGTTTCTCTTCCAACCGTTGTTGCTCCTGGGGTTGACGTGCTGACGGCACATCCGAGTTACATCAAAAAGTCAAATGAAATGATTGCCGCAGAGAAACGGGTGCATTTCGACGCTCTTGTGCCGCCGGAAAAGCGCGACTCCTACACGGTGGTTAGCGGGACGAGTTTTTCAGCTCCTCACGTAACTCGAATCGAGACGCTTTTGATTCGTTACGTTCAGGCCGCATCCAAGGAGGTTCGCGCACGGGGCCGTAACACCTTCGACGTGACATACAAGCTTCCCCTTAACCGGAAACCCGACGCGCGAACGACGAGCAAGCGTCTGGTCGGCACGCTGCGATGGAATGGCTCCCAACGCGTGATAACTTACCCCGCAAAGTTGTCCCCGGCCCTGTTACAACAGATCACGATGGACCTTGCGGTTGGGGTGAACCACTACGATTCGACTTCCATCGGGGCAGGATTTATCGACTGGAATGGAGCGGTTCAGGTGTTTGGTCGTTACGGTGTGCCTCCCCCCGAACTTGTTGATTTGAAGGTCGAATAACTGACCGGTCGTCTACGCTGTTCGGAGAACCGGTTCATCGATTTCTGTATGGGGGCATGTTTAAATCATAGAGGACATTTTGTTCGGAACCTACTTCAGCGTTCTGTGCGGAACAGCGACTCAACGAAGCATTTGGTGACTTGGCTAGGAGGGTGCTCCGCGCGATCACCGCCCTCTTTGCATCAGAGTGGAGTTTAAGATGGGAAAGAACCGAATTGATAGACGGAGTCTGTTGCTTTTGGGAATGGCTGCCGGTCTTGGCGGATGTTCGTGGGCTGCGCCGAGACCGCCACTTCCGCCGGTGCCTCCGCCGGGCGGGTTGGTTGCCTTTGACATTCACTGTCACGTGTTCAACGCGGCCGATTTGCCCATTCGTGGTTTCCTTGATGACATTTACATTTCGGCGAGCCCGGGGTTGCTTCGCTATTCGGAGGAAGGCCTCGTTGCGTTCGTTTCGACCATTATGAAGGGACAAGCGATTGCTGCCGAGCAAGAAGCAGCCGAAATAAACGGCACAGCGGTTCGTCTCTTGGCCACTGACCGCTTTTCTCGCGATTATTCGCGGACCACGAACGCCGAGTTGCTGCGACAGAGCGTTTCGGCAGCCGCCGCAGAATTGCAGAATGATGTTGACGTGTTGCAGAGAGGAGGCACGGTACGGTCGCCATTCGCGATCCAGGACGTTGCGCGGCAAGTCAGAGGCCGACAACAGATTCTCCGCGATCTTGCGGCAGAAACCAGAAATCCAATGAATGCTTTCGTCGAAGGTCGGGCGCCTTCTGCTGCTGCAGTAGCCGATGGAGCGGTGAATGCGTTCCTCAGCGGCTCCGGACCGCAGGCACTTGTCGGTGTGCTGTGGATGGCGACGTTGTTGACTAGGCGAAGAAGGGAGTTGGTTGAGCGCCTTTTCGATCTGCCAGAGACCAACGGAACCGATGTCAGAATTCTTGCCCCGGCAATCATCGACTATTCTTACTGGCTGGACGATTTCAACTCGTCGCCTCTACAGGACCAGATTGACGTGATGTCGGCAATCGCGGCGCATCCGCCGTCCGGGCGCGCGGTCCACAGTTGGGTATCATTCTGTCCATGGCGACAGTTGCGAGAGTCTGCTCAGGCAGGTCTGGTGAAGACCGCCATCCTAGAGCGTGGAATGCTAGGCGTGAAGCTTTATCCCGTAATGGGCTTCTATCCGATCGGAAACGAACAGGCCCAGGCGCGCGGTGAGCGTTACCCGTGTAATCTGGAAAGCATTCCGAATTTTGGAAAGCGAATGGACGATGCGCTGCGCGACATCTACCAGTTCTGCGTGGACAACGATGTGCCGCTGCTCGCTCATTGTTCCGACAGCGAATATCCTTATCTCTTCGACTGCGCCCAACGACCGTTGGCGCCGAAGGATGCGTTGGGCCTTCGCGGTGCTCCGACAATTTGGGCGCAGGTATTGCAGGATTACCCCCGCCTTCGCCTCAACATAGGCCATGCTGGAGGGCTTTGGGACTTGTCCGCGCACCCGGACCCAAATCGCCCAATTCCCAGTCGACCTTGGACGCCGGAAGTCATTCAGCTCATCTCGTCCGCTCCGTCCGCCTATGCAGACATTGCCGATTACTCATCTGTCTATGATCGCGATCAGACGGATGATCTACACATCCTTGGCGTCGTCAACCAGAGCTTGAACGCGTATCCCGGGGCGCGCGACAAGCTTATGTACGGAACGGATTGGGTAATGCTTTCGATGGCTCTTCATGCGGAGCGCTACTATCCTGAAATGAGAAGGCTTCTTCCCTCTCAGCTCGGGCTTAATGCGGCGCAAACCAGCGGTTTTTTTGGAGGAAATGCGGCGCGAATGACGGGTATCAGCATTAAGAGCGGCGTGAAGCCGCAAACCCGCCAGCGCCTGGAGGCCTTCTACGATAGGCACGGACTGGATAAGGCGGTACTCGCAAGGTTTGACAACTGATGAGAGCCAGCGTGATGACGTGTTGCTTGGATGCCCGAGGGCAGTTGGGAGTATCTTGGAGTAAGTGACCGTAAGCCATTGAAAGTGATGGGCCGTGATCTGCACCCCATTGTTACCAACTGCTGGGATTTGCTACGTTTTTCGTCGAGTGCGGTGCCTTGACATCGTAGTTACTTACGCACAGTGGCGAACTAACCGCGGCTCGGAATAGATCTCCTCCTGCGCAACGCTGCGTCCGCCCAATCCTCGACCGATCCACGCTTCCGAGCCGGCGCGAATTCGCCTTCTAGCCGACCCGCCACATTCACCGATGGCGTCCAAGGGCCTTATCGCGGGCACGATGCCAGCGTCTCAATCCGGGTAATCGGGTGAACCTCCCACGCCGTTGCGCGCCACACACTCTCGCCAGGGCGGGCAGTATTCTCGGACTCCCCTCGGTGCTCTCGGTCGAACAACAGCCACCCCGTAATCTTGACGCAGCGGCCTAGCAAGCGCTGGCGCAACGTGTCCGTCTCCCAATCAACTCCGGAGCGCGCCATCGCGACGCGCCAGCGAGGCGTCACCTCGACTATCACGTGTCTGCGCTCATCATTCGCGTCGGACGGCATTGCGGTGAGGTCGATATAAGTATCGCGGCCGTGAGCGCTGCGTGCGTGACAATTGACGGTTTCAATGCCTCCCATCTTTACGTCTGCAACGCAGCCGGCGACGCTGGCCGCCTTGTGTTTGTCCCAGCGGGTTTCGTCTGAGCCGGGACGGACCATCGCCGCGAGGGACACCGAGGGGTTGATGTCTATGGCGGTCGGGGCCGTTTCACGATTTTTCAGGCGGTTGAGGGCCTGGATGGCGGGTTGGACGGCGTCGCCGGTTTCGGAATCGCAAGGGCGATGAAGCGCCCCAGCTTGGGTGGTGCCGTCGAAGTGATCAAATCGGTCAAATTGCGGTCAATGTAACGGCGGCTGGTCTCGGAGGCGCGGTCGGCCACCACTAGCTCAGTGTGAAATACCGCATGTACACGATCGCTTGGAATGCGTGCGCCGGGCTGCCCGATCAATTTTTCGGCCCCCATAATTGCCTATTGACCCCGGCCAACAATCGATCGCCGCAAAATTCGCAGTGAGGTTCCTTGGGGCGGCGTATCCGTCGTCGCGATAATGGTGGGTGCCAGGGGCTGACTCGCCAATAGTTGTCCGGAGTTTGAGAACGATCCTCCCCAAGCCGCCTTACCAGCTCAAGTGCCAACAAGGTACCGGCCAACACCGAGGCGAATGCGAAAGGCGCTACGACTCTTCTTCCCTCAAGGCTCCGAAGCTCTTGCGCGCCGCAAAGCTGTTTGAAAAGGGTGTCGTAGGCGACACCGACGATACTCCTCTCATCGAGTTGCTGGAATCTTGCGGAAATCACAGCCGCCGATTCAGGCGAAACGCGCTCTTTGCGAACCTCATCGACAGATACGCCCAAATGTTCCGCGATATGCGCTTCGCGTGTCATCTCCTGTTCGTCGGGTTCGTATATGCAACTCAAGCACGCGTTCGCGGCGGGTTGTTTATGATAATGAACCACGACCTCGCGAATATCCGTGGTTGATGCATCGAAAACTTCTCCCGGAAATTCATTCTGAAGTTTACGGCGTGCCCGCCGGCTATCGACGGCCACCAGCAACCGTTTAAGCCAAGGACCATCGGATCTCTCGGGAAGGTCCTGCAATCGTTGCGGCTGCGGATTCAGCTTCAGGTTCGTGAATGACGGCTGTGCGCGAAGCGCTAAGCGCTCAGCCTTCGATTTTCCGACATCGTCCGCGGAGAACCACATTTGGCGGTTCAGGTTTCCAGCGCTGACCGTATCGTCATCAGCAATGAGGAGTTCTCCGCGCAAATCCAGGTGACGCGCCGCCCACAAAAAGCCGTTGCCGATTGCTCCGGCCCCGGCCAGGTGTGTGCGGCCAACATCGATTGGCGCTCGCAGGTCACGAGCATCAAGGCCAAATTCGGCGAATGGAATAATCAACACTGCTGGCACGCTAAAGGGCAGGCGATCGCCGAATACGCGATGCAATACGGCGGCACTCGCGTAACATGCGATTAGCACCGTGAAGATAGGAGCCACATCGGCACATGGCGCGCTGAGCGGATCGCCGCCAATTACGGCCCGTTCTTGTTCGACGCCGACAAAAAGCGTTTGAAGAGCGCTGCGGGGATTGCTGTTACCGACAACAACCTCGACGGCGGCTGTTTCAATTGTCGCGTTTAATTTGACCGATCGAACGGTCCGACCCAATATCGCCGTAAGCTCTCTCGCTATCACTTGAGCCGTCGAATCGTCCGCCGCGCAGGTCAGGGCAACATCAAACTGAAGAGCTTCGTCTGCCTCTTGGGCCTGAACACCCAAAACCGAGGCCAACATTGCCGCATTTTCCGCTCTTGCTTCCGGTGTCAAATGATTTGGAGGCATGTTTCGGTCACCAAAGTGCTTGGTATTTCGTCCCACGTTGCTACGCTTGAAAATTGGTACACCTTGGCTTGCTCCAAGAAGTTGTTCGCGAACGTGTCGCTTGCGAAGCGTGGCACGACCAATGAAAGCGCTCCTAAGTGCCTTACGATTGCCCACTCGTCATCGGCTTCCGAATGAAAGGCACGGCCGGGATGAGAATGAATTTGCGCTGCGACCATGAGGCGGTCGGACCTCAGTTTCGCCTGCAAGGCCGCCATGCCCTCAGGAGGAATCCGAAAATAATCCACTTCGGCTTCTTGAATTGGCAGATACCAATCCGCGACGGCAATTTCCGAGCCGCGACGCGTGCCAAGCCAAAGTACGACGCATTCCTTATCCAATTGGCCGGCCTGGCGCAGCAAAGCCAATGTACCGTCGATGGCGGCGAGGGGGCACGTGATCATCATCCCGATCCCTTCAGCCAGCCGTTCCAAATTTGAGTCATGATCCCGCCGAGCGTATAGCTTGACTGGCCTCGGACGGATTCCCACAGATCGCCAACGTGGCTTGGATGGGTGTGGTATTCCCGTGCCCCTTTCATGCACACGAACGGCAAGTTCGTCAGTTGATGCGGTCCCTGATGAAAAATGCTGGTCGGATTCGCGGGACTCTTTTGCAGGGGATTTCCGTCCGGATTTTCCAGTCGAATTGACGGCGGCAGATCGTTCCAGTCATTGCACTGAAACGTCATCCGCAGCGTCGTGCGGCCACGCGCCGTCAACGAGATGTTGATCACGGGATAGGCAAGCGCGTTTAGTATCCATCCTCGCCGCGCCATGAGCGCCGGGGTTAGATGTTTGACTTCGTCTTCGAAGAGCGCTTGCGAAGCAGCGGGATGCATCAGCCCCCGCCGCCTTCGCTCGGACCCCAGTCGATCTCGGCTTTCTCGGCAAGGCCGTTCTCAGCGTAGCTCTTGGTCGTATCGAGCGTTCGCTTTCCGGTTCCTGTGAAGACGGTTGCGATCCAGCCGTTCACGTCCTTGATTTCGAGTGCGTGCTTCGCCTTGTGAAGCTCATGCTCGATCACCTGCTTTTCCGGAACCGTGTTGAAGCCCTCCGCCGGGTAGAACCCAGCCGTGGTCGAAATCGAAACTTCGATTTCCTCTTTCTTCTTGGCCCCTTCCACTTCCTTCTCCGCCTCTTTGACCTCTGTCGCCGCGGCCTCCAAGTCTTTCTCGGCCTTGGCTAAGTCCTTTTCCGCTTTATCTAATTCGCCACTCATGGCGTGCTCCTTTCAGCCTTCTTCAGCCCGTCGCCTACATATATAATGGCCAGTTTACACATCGTCAATGGCCATTTTCAGAAGATTTTATGTTGATTTTCTCCCCCCTAAAGAGTATATTTTCAATAGAATCAAGGAGCGACCATGGATCGTCGGCAGATGACGCTCATGCTGAGCGACAAAGAGATGGAGCTTTTGGACCAGTTATCGGAGCGGCGCGGGATGTCGAAGACCGCGTTGGTGCGACAGGCCCTGCGCCTCTATCAGTCCGTCACGGAACGGATCGATAAGGGGGAGAAGGTTTTCGTCGAGCATCCGGCAACAAAAGATAAAGCCGAGCTCATGGTGCTATGAAAGAACACCTGGGGGACAGAGACCTTCTCAATAGGTGGACGGGCGAATACGAGCGCGCGTCCATCTATCACGGATTGGACGAATCCAATTTCCGTGACTTTGAAGCTCAGTGGAAGCCCGTGCTTGAAAGACGCGCCGCAGAATTTCCGAATTGGACCGAGGCCGCGGACGGGAATGTGCAAGATGCCCACTGGGATTGGGTAGGCAACGCGAAAGCCGAGTCGCGATACGACACTTTTGCCGTGGAATGCGACGGCATGACCCAAGGCTTGATGCTTGTCGATCTGGCCACGCGCTTTGCCCGTATTCAATCACAGAGAGGTCTCGACCTCTGTTACGTCGAGCTGATTTCATCGGCACCTTGGAACCGTCCGAAATTCAGCGATCGGCCGAAATACAGGGGTACCGGCTGCGCGTTGCTCGCGACAGCGGTCAGCTTGAGCCGGGAACTCGAATTCAAGGGTCGTGTCGGCCTCCATTCGTTACCCGAATCGGAAAGCTGGTATGGGCCTCTTGGCTTTACTAACTGCGGCTTCGATGACGTGAAGAAAATGCAATACTTCGAAATGACGGAGGAACAAGCGAATCAATTCCTAGCTGACAGAGAGGCATGACCATGAAACTACATTTTTCAAACGACTGGATGCGAAAGGCAATCGCAAGATACCCCGACGTGGAGACTGAGGCCGGCAGGCCACTGGAAAGTCCGGCGCTCGCTGACGAAATCGCACGCGGGAAGGTAGCGATTATGCCAACGCGCAATGTCGTCCAACTTCGAATTGCTCTCGGCGCGCTTGTCCACCAATTGCGCCAGCGCGATGGATTGACCTTGGAGGAACTCGCCGTCCGGGCCGATGTCTCTGAGGATGAATTGCGTCAGGTCGAGACGAATTCGTCGTACACAGCTCGGCCTCGGATCATCTACCAATTGTCTTCCTTCTTTGGCGTATCGCTCAACAATCTATCCCAATTGAGTGGCGAAACGCACGTTGTTGGACGACAACTCTACAACGACGCGATGAAATTCGCCGCTCATTCCGACGCGCTAACGCCTCTGACCGAAGCACAACAGACGCTCCTCAACGAGTTTGTCGCGATTCTCAATAGATGAGCCATGTGCAATCGCCATGATGGAGATTGAGGTCGGTGCTTACGAAAAAAGGGAAATCGACGCGCAAATCGCCCGCATCCTTCGCGACCTCGGAAGTCCGGCACCGCCGCTTAAACTCAGAGACGTCCGCTCCCTCCTAAAAATCGACCTTCGCTACTATCGCAGCACTGACCCGGGCGTGATTCAGGAGCTAACGCATCGCTTCACGCTTCTCGCGCACAAGACCATTCCCGATATCGGCAAACACTTGGCCGCAGCCTTGGCCAAGTCGAAGCTCAATGCCTTTTGGGTTCCGGCAAAGCAACGCATTCTGCTCGATGAGGCGGTACCCGAGCCAAAGCACCGTTGGATTGAAGCGCATGAGTTGTCCCATAGCGTGACTGGATGGCACAAGGACTTCTTGCTCGGCGATAATCGGCACACGGTTGATCCTGAATGCCACGCCACGATTGAGGCGGAAGCCAATTACGGTGCCGGCGCTCTTCTCTTCATGACCGAACGGTTTTCCAGAGAGTCCCGCGATCTCTCGCCGACCTTTGATTCGATCAAAGCCCTCTCGAAACGATACGGAAACTCGATCGTCTCGACGCTATGGCGCGTGGTCGAGTATCGCGACCCAAGCCTCGCCACTTTCGGAATGGTAAGCGTTCATCCCTTCTTTCCCGAAGTCGGGGCGCACGATGGCAACGATCCTTGGCGGTATTTCGTGCGTTCAGCGCAGTTTCGCAAACAATTTATGAACGTCACGCCCGCTCAAGTATTCAACCTTCTGTCGACGCATTCAACGCCGCGAAAAAGAGGCCCGATTTTTCATACGATGGACGTGCTAAGGGATGCGATTGGGGAGGAGTGGGAGTTTCAACTTGAGTGTTTCTCGACCTCCTACGCCGTGTTGACTCTTGGAACCGTATTCGGAAAGAAACCAACGATAGTCCAACCATGGGAATGAAATCCATCCGAACATTATTTGCCTTTTGGTGCTCCCGCGATCTCGATTTGACGGCAGAACGAAACGCAACGAGTCGGCCACGGCGGCGCGTCCGAAGGCGTATCGTGGTTTCGAAATGTCCCGAAGGTATTGATCGCCCTGGCCCCTTACAGTGGGTCCGTTGCCACCCTTCGACCATATACCGTTTTAAGGCGACGCTTGCCTGTCCGAAGGGGCACGTATTGACGCTTCGTAGTCATACGGTTGCTAGAAACGGCGAAGTGTCGCCGAGCGTAGTGTGTTCTAAGTTGGGTTGCCGGTTTCATGCGTATGTACGCTTAGCCGAGTGGACCTTTGGTCACGTGGACTAGCTGCAGCGGGGGAACCCATGCCATTTGCCGATCATGTCCAGAAAAATATAGACGCCTTTCTAAGTGCGATTGCACCTGTAGAGGACGCCTACCAAAATGATTCGTTTTCCTACCTTTCGCTCAAAGGCGATGATGCGTTTGTCCTAATTCAGGCGACGCTTTATCTCAATTCGCAGCCGCCAAAAATGCCGGAAGGGAAGTTCGAAACCACCCGCATTCGTGCCGGACATTTTTACTTCCGTAACGGCAAGTGCAATGCCCGCGAGGTTATTGAGGCCCTTGGTCGTGGAACGCTGCCAACACCGCATGGCGATTTGCAATTTCCTACTGGCGCCAATGACTCGTTTGGTGCCAATTTTTATCCGTTCCACGAGATAGGCCAAAACCAGCGGCGGCTCGCCATGCTGTCAGTCTTGGGCGCGGAAAGTAGCAAATGGGTGCACGCGAACCAACCTCACCTCGATTGGGAAGCGCGCGCGGCCGACACTCCCTTTGAGGGGTTATCGGAGGTTCTGTCGGAGTTTCAACCAGGCGTGTTGGGCGGCGTAAATCGCGTCGATATAGCGGCCCTTGATCTTGCCGGTATCGATGCAAGATCGATCATCGAAGGCGAGACGGCGACGCTTAGCATTCGCGCCCCTAACCAAGCACTCGCCAAGAGGACTTCGGTGGGGTTTCGCGTTCTTGACCAAGGTCGGGTTGTTCGGCGCGGGCGGCTGCATTCCGACGCGCTCGAATGGCGATCCGAGGACGGGATATGCATTGGAACTGCGAAATTGGACGTGCCGCGTGCCGGCGTTGTTCACGCCTATGCGCTGTACGACGGAATTGTCTATCACCACTATTTCTTTGGCGACCCAAAGAGCTTTCAGAATCCACGTCGCGCCGCCTACGAGACATTCGATCCGCAACTCGGAATTATGAACGACATATTTTCAAAGGCGAGGACATTGAAGCCGGATTCCAAGGACTTTGAAGCAGCCATTCCGTGGCTTTTCTGGATGCTTGGATTCGCGCCCGCTTATATCGGCGGCCCGCCGCGTATGCGCGAAGCGATGGACTTCCTCGCGAGCACCCCGAATGGTCACATTGCGGTCGTCGAGTGCACGACGGGCTTGTTGAAGGATGATAGCAAGCTTCAAAGACTTCATGACCGCACGGAAGCCGTTCGACGCAACCTCGATTCATCGAGCACCCGCGATGTGCGGGTGCTTCCCGTTATAGTCACCGCCAAGACGGTATCGGAAATCAAGCCCGATATCGAGCAAGCCGAAAAGCTCGGCGTTTACGTTATTGACCGCGATGGTATCGAACGCCTCCTTCAACAAACGATGTTTCCCCAAGACGCGAACCAGCTATATGAGCGAGCTGAACAAGCTGTCGCTCAGGCGATAGCGAAGTATGAGGACGATCGCTCAGATTATTGACGGGCCACGCGGCGAAGAGGACGAACTCAATGGCAGCAGAGTTCTCGCAGTTGAGAAAAAGGATTTATCGACAGGAAGCGAAGCGGCCCGGTGATGTACGTGACGATTTCGACCGGGATCGAGCGCGCATAATTCACTCCGCGGGGTTTCGGAGGCTACAGGGCAAAACCCAAGTTATGGGCGTTGGCGAAGGTGATTTTCACCGGACGCGTCTAACGCATTCGCTTGAGGCCGCTCAAATCGGGCGCGGGTTGCGCGACAAGCTTGCGGAAAAATATGCCAATAACGACGAATTCCGCCGCACGTTGCCGAAAGAGTCCCTCATTGAGGCAGCTTGTCTCGCCCACGATCTTGGCCATCCCCCTTTTGGGCATGGCGGCGAGAAGGCGCTCCACGCAAGAATGTGGAATCAAGGCGGTTTCGAGGGAAATGGACAGACGCTTCGGATATTGACAAAGCTCGAAAAACATAATGATCGCTTCGAAGGCATAAACCCGACCAGGCGACTTGTCTTGGCAGTTCTAAAATACGGTCTGCCGTACCAAAGCTACGCAGCCGAGGAATTCAAGCGTGTGCCGCCCAAGTGTTACTTTGAAAGCGAACAGGCGCATGTGGACACGAGCCTAAGCTCGTTCAGTCGGCACGACTGCGAAAAATTCAAATCAATGCGCCCCTTGGCAAACAAACCAAACCCCCAATTCATGACATTGGATGCTTCTATCATGAACATGGCGGACGACATTGCCTACGCGGTTCACGATCTTGAAGACATTGTCGCCCGCAACCTAGTCACAAAAGATCAAATTAAAAAGCAACTTTCGCCCAAACTGCGCAAGGCGCGTGATGTGCTCGGCAGTGACGCATTCGATTTGTCGTCCTCGCAAATTTATCGCGACTTGTTCGATGAGTGGAGCGGGGCGCGCAAGCGTATCATCTCGCGGTTGGTAAACCTGTTCGTGACATCTGTGCGCATAAAACGCCGGCACGAGTTCGATCATCCGCTGTTAGATTTGCAAGCGGTCCATCCACAGGATGTCGAAGACCTGCTGCAAGGTCTCAAGGATGCGACGTATAAACTGGTTGTAAAGCGTGCTGGCGTCCAGCAACTCGAACGCCGAGGTCAGCGGATTGTCCGATCACTTTTTGCCGAACTCATCCGCGCGCCGGAAGAGCTAATACCAAAGGGTAGTTGGGAGGACCTTGAGAAGGCAGACTCGAAACACCGGCGCGTTACCGATTACATCGCCGGCATGACGGACAATTACGCACAACGCGTGTATCAAAGATTGTTTACACCGGGATTTGGCAGCAGCCACGACGAACTTTAATTTTTGGCGCGTCGCTTCGCGACCGGGCTCTACTCGCTTCGCTCACCGAACCCGCTGCCGCGGGTTCAGCGATGCGGTAACGATCCCATCGCACAAAATCGGGCGTCGCGCACAGCGCGATGACTTCTCTTGTCGCTTTCCAGGGTGGCCCAGAGTTCCAGCCGCGGCTTGGCGCACGGCTCGCAACCCGAGCGCGTGTGGGAACATCCTGCGAACAAAGTCCACGGATTCTCCACGGATTTTGGTGCCGAGTTCTGCCTTTGTATGCCTTTCCGTGCCGAATAGAACGAAACAGCATAGGGCGAAAGTTGTTGATTCGACTGGGAAAATCTGGTGGGCGCGACAGGGATTGAACCTGTGACCCCTCCCGTGTGAAGGGAGTGCTCTCCCGCTGAGCTACGCGCCCGAAACCAGGGATCGGCGCTCTACAGCGCGCCGCCTTAGGGGTCAAGCGAAGCGGTCGCGTGCGGCGCGTGCTGCTCGTTGAGGCGGGTTGCGATCATCGTTTTCTGCCAGATCTTGCGGCCGAGATTGCCGGTCAGCTCCTCGATCTCGTTCACCGCGGCGGTGATCTCGCGGTCTTGGGTGCGGCTCGCATAGATAGCGGCGAGCTTGGAGATCAGCGCCAGCATCTCCGAGCAATATTCCAGATAGCGCGACAGCTCGAATTCGCTCATCCGCCGTTCTGGCGAGGAGGGCGTGGCCGTGCCGCCGTCGAGCACCACCGTCGCGTCCTTGGTCAGCTGGTGCATGTCGACGATATGGGCAAGCGAACGGAATTCGTAGAGATGCGCGAGCACGCGCCGCCGCTTCCAGCGCTGCTCGAGCGTCAGCACGAACCAGATGGCGCCGAAGGCGAGCAGAAACAGATTCACCACCGCGTTTATCCCCTGCGCCACCGACGCCGGGTCCTCGCGCATCAGGATGCGGCCCCAGTCCATCAGCACCGCGACGTAGATCTGCGCCGCAAGCGCCGCGATCACCACGACGGCCGCGAGAATGCGCAGCGGCAGGATCGGCCGCGCCAGCTCGGCCTCGCGCGCGGCGGTGAGCTCCGCGGCGGAGGCGAGGCTCCCGCATACGGAGGCAAGCCCGGAACCCGGGAAGCGTTCGGCGATGCGCGCGTGAAGCCGCGCAACGGTTTCGACGACCTTGGCGGCATCGAGAACGCGGGCGAGTGGTTGTGTGGTCATGGGTGAGCCCCTATGGCGCGGCGGCCGTTCGCGCCGGTCGAAAAATATTATTGGACATACCAAATGCCGTCATGGCCGGTCCCCCGGTTAAACCGGGGGACCGGCCATGACGGGAGTTGAAACATATAAGGTTGTAACTGGAACCGTGTTGGTATATACCCGCGGCTGATGCTCGAGAAGATAAAGACATGTTTGGGCTGGGAGGCGGCTTGCCGCCCGCGCACACGCAGTTTCGGGATGGACGGTCGGAGGTCGCGAATGTGGATTGGAACGAAAAGGAAACAGATACCCAGCCGATGGGTAATTCGCACGGTAACTTTGAAAAAGCGAAGCTGCGTGTGCATAGGCGGTTTCGGGAGGGACGGCCCGAGGACGCGACGCGGCGCTGTCGCGAACGGGACACCGATTCCCCTGTTTCTCAGCGTATTATCGAAGAACCGCTGCGGATGTGGTGCGAATTCGGGAGGGGACGATTACTCCCGCACGTCGCTCGCCGCCCCCTCCACCGCGGAGTTTATCCTCGGGCCGGCCTTCGGCCGGACCCGGGGGCGGTCCCCCCCCCGCGCTTCGCGCGAGGGAGGAAAGAGCAGCAGGCATTTCGAACTCCATTTTCCTCCCTCGCGCGGAGCGCGGGGGAGGTGCCCCGGAGGGGCGGAGGGGGCCGCGGCTAGGCACCCAGGATCCGCTCCACCAGGAGCGGCAGTTCGGTGAAATCTCCCGTCACCGCGTCGGCGCCGAGGGTTTCGACGGGCTCAAGCGCGTAACCGCACGTCATGAGGATCACCGGCACCTGCGCAGCGCGCGCGGTCCGCACGTCGGTGATGCTGTCGCCGATCATGATCGCGCCGGCGCCCGCGCCGCCCATCTCGTCCACGAGGTGGTGGAACACGCGGGGGTCGGGCTTCACGAAGGAGTATCTGCCGGCGCCATGGATGGCAGCGAAGAAGCGGGAGAGACCCAGCGCGTCGAGCAGGGGCACCGCCAGTTCTTGCGGCTTGTTGGTGAGCACGCCGAGCCGCGCACCGGAGCCGGCGAATTCGTGCAGCGTGTGCACCACTCCGGGATAGGGCCGGCTCTCATCGGCGATATGGTCGCGGTAGCGGGCGATGAAATCCTCGATCAGAACCTGAATGCGCGATTCGGGAAGAGGGCTGCCGGTGCGGGCGAGCGCCTCGGTCATCATCGCTCGCGCGCCATGGCCCAAAAGATGGAGCAGATCGGTGCCGTCCGCCTGCCTGCGGCCTTCCCGGGCAAGTATCGCGTTCAGGGCGCCCAGAATGTCGGGCGCGGTATCGACGAGCGTGCCGTCGAGGTCGAAAATGAGGGCGGGGGAGAGACTCATGACGCCTTGTAACATGCAGCGTCGCCATGCCGCCGGGCGCGCGAAGCGGAGCAACATATCGTTGCAAATCGTCATTTCGTCCCCGCGGGCTCGCGCGTTATCGCAAGGGAGATGACCATCACGACTCCACTTGCCGGCATCATCCTGGCGGCGGGGCAGGGCACGCGGATGAAATCCGCGCGCGCGAAGGTGATGCACGACGTCGCCGGCCGGCCGATCCTCGGCCATGTGATGGCGGCGATGCGGGCGGCCGGAATCGCACGCATCGTGGTCGTGACCGCGCCCGACGCCGAAGAGACGCGCGCCTATGTTCGAAATGAAGGCGGCGAATCGGCGATCCAGCAGACGCAGCTCGGCACCGGCCACGCGGCGAACGCGGCGCGTGACAAGCTCGCGGATTTTTCCGGAATCGTCGTGACCACCTATGGCGACATGCCGCTCGTCACCGCGGCCTGTTTCAAAGCCTCGCTCGCCGCGCGGGAGAAAACGGGGCTCTCCCTCGTCGCGTTTCGCGCCGAGAATCCCGCCGCCTATGGCCGCGTTTTTCTGGATGGCGATGGTCTCCTCGACCGCATTGTCGAGGCGCAAGACGCCGATGAAAGGACGCGCAGCTGCAATCTGTGCAATGCCGGAATCTTCGCGGCGGAGGCGAAGGCATTCTTCCGCTGGACCGCAGCACTCGGCAACGACAACGCACAGCGCGAATATTATCTGACCGACGTGCCGCTGCTCGCGAAGCGCGATGGTATCGCCTGCGCGGTGGCGACGGTCGACGAAGCAGACGTCACGGGCGTCAACAGCCGCAGCGAGCTGGCGCGCGCCGAAGCCGCGATGCAGGACCGGCTGCGGACGGCCGCGCTTGATGCCGGCGCGGGCATGCGCGATCCATCAACGGTCATTCTCTCCTTCGACACCGTTCTCGGAGCCGATGTGGAGATCGAGCCTTTCGTCGTGTTCGGGCCGGGCGTCGTGGTCCGAGGCGGCGCCAGGATCCGCGCCTTCTCGCATCTCGAAGGCGCGGAGGTGGGCCGCGGCGCGATCGTGGGGCCCTATGCGCGGCTGAGGCCCGGCGCCGTGCTGGAGGAGAATGTCCATATCGGCAATTTCGTCGAAGTGAAGAACACGCGGGTCGAGAAAGGCGCGAAGGCGAACCATCTCACCTATCTGGGCGACGCGTTCGTCGGCGCCGGCGCCAATATCGGCGCGGGGACGATCACCTGCAATTACGACGGCTTCGACAAGCACAAAACGGAGATCGGCGCCGGCGCCTTCATCGGCTCCGACACCGCGCTGGTGGCGCCGGTGCGCGTGGGCGCGGGCGCCTATATCGGCGCGGGGAGCGTTATCACGAAGGACGTGAGCGCGGATGCGCTCGTGGTGGTTCGTGCGGAACGGGTCGAGAAGCCCGGCTGGGCCGAGAAATTCCGTACACGGAAGAAGGCCGCGAAAGCGAAGAAAGATGGGAGCTAATGGTTCTACTCCAACACTTCGCACCCATAAAAAATTGTCATGGCCCGCGCAAGCGGGCCACCCAGACACAGCCCTTCCGCATTCCGAATTTGCTCCCCGAGCGGTCCCAATTGGGTGGCCCGCTTGCGCGGGCCATGACAAGATTAGATTAGTGTTGGAAGGGAGCAAATAGATGTGCGGGATCGTCGGTATTGCGGGCGGAGAGGATGCGGCGCCCGTCATTCTGGAGGCGCTTCGGCGGCTCGAATATCGCGGCTATGATTCTGCGGGCATCGCGACGCTTTCGGGCGGTCATATCGAGCGTCGCCGCGCGGCGGGCAAGCTCGGCAACCTGGCCGCCGTGCTCAAGGCCGATCCGCTGGCCGGCCGCACGGGCATCGGCCATACGCGCTGGGCGACGCACGGCGCGCCCACCGAATCGAACGCGCACCCGCACGCCACTACGCGCGTCGCTCTCGTCCACAACGGCATCATCGAGAATTTCCGCGAGCTGCGCGACGAGCTCGCGGCGAAGGGGCATCGTTTCGATTCCGAGACCGACACCGAAGTGGCCGTCCATCTCGTCACCGATTATCTCGAAAAGGGACATGATGCTCCGCACGCCGCGATCGCAGCGGTGCGGCGGCTGACCGGCGCCTATGCGCTGGCGATGATCTTCGAAGGTGAGGAATCACTCGTCATCGGGGCGCGCAAGGGCAGTCCGCTGGCGGTGGGCTATGGCGCACACGAATCCTATCTGGGCTCGGATGCCTTTGCGCTGGCGCCCTTTACAAACCGCATCTGTTACCTCGAAGACGGCGACGTGGCGGTGCTGCGCGGGCCCGAGGTTTCCATCTTCGACGCGGAGGGCCGGCCTGCCAATCGCGAAATCCGCGTGGTGAGCGGCGCCGAAGGTCTCGTCGACAAGGGCGGCTTTCGCCATTTCATGGCGAAGGAAATTCACGAGCAGCCGGAAGTCATAGCCCACACGCTCGCACATTATCTCGATCCAGGGGATCTTCGCGTCGCGCTCGCCGATGCGCGTGTGAGCGCCGCTTTGGCCAGGGCCGGGCGGCTCACCATCTCCGCCTGCGGCACGGCCTTCTATGCGGGACTCGTCGCCAAAACCTGGTTCGAGCAGCTGGCGCGGGTTGGAGTCGATGTCGATGTCGCCTCGGAGCTTCGCTATCGCGAACCGGTCTATGCGAAAGACGGATGCGCGCTCTTCATCTCGCAATCGGGGGAGACGGCGGACACGCTGGCGGCCTTGCGCCATGCGAAGGCGAACGGGCAGACGACGCTTGCCATCGTCAATGTGCCGGAAAGCTCGATCGCGCGCGAAGCCGACATCGTGCTGCCGATTTTTGCGGGGCCGGAAATTGGCGTCGCTTCCACCAAGGCGTTCACCTGCCAATTGTGCGTTCTCGCCGCGCTTGCGATTGCGGCCGGCCGTGCGCGCAACGTGCTGGGTGCGGATACGGAGCGGCGGCTTTGCAAGGCGTTGCTCGAGACGCCGCGGCACATCGTCGAATTCCTGAAGCAGGAGCCCGCGGTCGCGGCGCTCGGCGCGGCAATCGCGGACGCGAGCGACGTGCTCTATCTGGGCCGGGGCCTCAGCTATCCTCTCGCACTCGAGGGCGCGCTGAAGCTCAAGGAGATTTCCTACATTCATGCCGAGGGTTATGCGGCGGGCGAGATGAAGCACGGGCCTATCGCATTGATCGATGAAAGCGTGCCGGTGATCGTGCTCGCGCCCTTCGATGCGCTGTTCGAGAAGACGGTGTCCAACATGCAGGAGGTGATGGCGCGCGGCGGCCGCGTGGTGATGATCTCCGACAAGGAAGGGTTGCGGAAAGGCGGCGGTGACGTGTGGGCGAAGATATTGCTGCCCACGGTCGATCCGCTTCTGACCCCGCTCGTCAGCGCCGTGCCGGTGCAGCTTCTCGCCTATCACACCGCCGTCGCCAAAGGCACCGATGTCGACCAGCCCCGCAATCTCGCGAAGAGCGTGACGGTGGAATGAACGAGTCCTTCAAGCGCGCGGCGGCGCGGCGCTCGCTCGACTTCGTCGAAGATGGCATGAAGCTCGGCCTCGGCACGGGCTCGACGGCGGAAGCTTTCCTCGAGCTTCTGGCAGAAAAGATTCGTTCGGGGCTGAACATCACCGGTGCGGCGACATCGGAGCGCACCGAAGAGAAGGCCCGCGCGCTGGGGATTCCGCTTCACGATCTCGACCGGCTCGCCCCGCCCGGTCTGACGATCGACGGCGCCGATGAAGCGGACCGCGAATTGAATCTCATCAAGGGCGGCGGTGGTGCGCTGCTGCGCGAGAAGATCATCGCCGCATCGTCACGACGCATGATCGTGATCGCGGATTCGTCCAAGCTGGTTGACCGGCTCGGCCGCTTTCCCCTGCCGGTGGAGGTATCGCGGTTCGGCCACGTTACGACCGCGCGGCGAGTCGTGGAATCCGCGGCTCGGCTCGGCTATTTGCACATGCAGCCATCGCTCCGCACAGTCGACGATACGCCGTTCACCACCGACAGCGGCAATCTGATCTATGACTGCGCCTTCGTCTCCATTACGGATGCGCCGACTCTCGCCGCCTCGTTGAGTGGCATCCCCGGCGTGGTAGAGCATGGCCTCTTCATTGGCCTTGCCACCTCTCTGGTGATCGCGGGTGCTGACGGCGTAGACGTAATTGGGGCTTAAGCGATGTCGCAGAAGTACGATTTCGATCTCTTTGTCATCGGCGGCGGTTCGGGCGGGGTGCGCGCGAGCCGGCTCGCGGCGCAGAAGGGCGCGCGCGTCGCGATCGCGGAAGAATACGGCTTCGGCGGCACCTGCGTCATCCGCGGCTGCATTCCCAAGAAGCTGCTCGTCTATGCGAGCCATTTCGGCGAGGAATTCGAGGATGCTGCCGGATTCGGCTGGACGGTTCCCGAAAGGCGGTTCGACTGGAATGTGCTGATCGCCAACAAGAACAAGGAGATCGCACGCATCGAGGGCGCGTATCGCGAAGCGATCGAAAGAGCGGGCGCCGAGGTGTTCAAGGAGCGCGCGGAGTTCGAGGACGCGCATACGATCCACCTCAAAAAGAGCGGACGGCGCATCACTGCCGAACGTTTTCTGATCGCAACGGGCGGGCGCCCCTCGCGCAACATCATGGGCAGCGCGCCGGGAGCGGAGCACTGCATCACGTCCGACGAGGCCTTCTATCTTGAGGAATTTCCGCGGCGCATCGTCATCGCGGGCGGCGGCTATATCGCGATCGAATTCGCCCACATCTTCCACGGGCTGGGTGCCGAGGTGACGCTTGTCTATCGCGGCCCGAAGATCCTGCGCGGCTTCGACGAGGATATGCGCGACGCACTGACGAAATCGAGCGAGGCGCGCGGCATCCGCGTGGTACTCGACCGGGTGTTCACCAAGGTCGAAAAAAGCGGCAACGAAGTCTTCGCGTTCACCGACAAGAACGAAATGCTCGAAGCCGACCAGGTCATGCTTGCCATTGGCCGCGCCCCCAATACGGACGGGATGGGACTCGAAAGAACTGGCGTCGAACTCGGCAAGCGCGGGCAGATCAAGGTCGACGAATTTTCACGCTCAAACCTGCCCCACATTTACGCCGTCGGCGACGTGACGGACAGGTTGGCGCTCACGCCGGTGGCGATCCACGAAGCGATGGCGTTCGTGAAGACGGTGTTCGATAATGATCCGACGCCCGTCGATCACGTGAACGTGCCGACGGCGGTGTTCAGCCAGCCCGAAATCGGAACCGTCGGATTAAGCGAGGCTGCCGCGCTCGCGCGAGGCTTCGCGATCGATGTCTACAAGGCGAATTTCCGCCCGCTGAAAAACACGCTGTCGGGCCGGGCAGAACGCGCGCTGTTCAAACTCGTCGTCGACGCGAAAACCGACCGGGTTCTGGGCTGTCACCTGTTCGGGCCGGAAGCCGCCGAGATCATCCAGTTTGTCGCCGTGGCCATGAAGATGGGCGCCACGAAAGCGAATTTCGATGCAACCGTCGCGCTTCACCCAAGCCTCGCCGAAGAACTCGTGACCATGCACGCGAAGGCGTATTCGAAGGGCCCGGAGTAGCGGTCACATCATCGACGCAAAGCGTTCGAGCGCTGTCTCGGAATCTTCGAGAGCATGCGTGTCGTTCTCTTCGTCCATGTCCTGGGCGTAGCGCGACGCTGTCCGCAACGCGTCCTCCGCAATCTTCACCCGCTGGCTCGCATAATCCGCGTAGGTCAGCTGTCCGTTGTAGAGCGCCACGCGCAGCTTGCTGCTCTCGATCCAGGCGTCGGTGATGTAGGCGGCGAGTTTGTCGACTTGCGATTGCGTGGCGTCCGGCGGTACCGGCAGCTTGCCAATGAGTGGGCGCGCCTGCGCCTGACATTGCTCGACGGCCCGCGCCCACAGATCGATCGCCTGGCGGTCGTTCGCGTCGGGCAGGCCCGAATTGGTCAGGATCGCGAAGGGTGCCGGTCCGTCCGCCGGCGATTTGAAGAGTTCGACCTTCGCGCGGATGGGGTCCAGGGCCGGCGCGCGCATTTGTGCTTCGCAGGACCGGATGACGGCCTTCGTCCGGTCGTTGAAACTGCTGGATTTCATATCATATCGGACGTTGCTGACGGTGCCGCATCCCGCAACGGCAAGCGCCATCGCCACCCCTATCGATCTTTTCATGTATCCGCTGAAGAAGAGCCGCGGCACGCCTTTTACGGCAGGGGCCCGGGCTCTGCCAGATGGGCGGGTCCACCAGGCCGCCTTGAGGAAAAACGGCTCGCGAAACGTTGCCTTTCCGACGTATACCCTCGCGCAACCAAGGGAACCGCGAACGGTGACACAAATCTGGAGCCCAGCAAGCTGGCGCGGCAAGCCGATCCGCCAGGTTCCCGTTTATCCGGATCCCGGGGCTCTGGATGCCGTCGAGACGCGGCTGAAGACCCATCCTCCGCTCGTATTCGCCGGCGAAGCGCGGAGCCTGAAGGCGCGGCTCGCCCAGGTCGTCGAAGGGAAAGCCTTCCTGCTGCAGGGCGGGGATTGCGCCGAAAGTTTTGCCGAGTTTCACCCCGACAATATCCGCGACACGTTCCGCGTGCTCCTGCAGATGGCGGTGATCCTGACCTTCGCTGCCGCCATGCCGGTGGTAAAACTCGGGCGCATCGCGGGTCAGTTCGCCAAGCCGCGCACCGCCGACATGGAGACGCAGGGCGGAGTGACGCTTCCATCCTACCGCGGCGACAACATCAATGCGATGGAATTCGATGCGACGAGCCGTACCCCGGATCCTGCGCGTCTGATGCAGGCCTATTCGCAATCCGCTTCGACGCTCAATCTTTTGCGCGCCTTCGCCCAGGGCGGTTACGCCGATCTGCACAATGTGCATCGGTGGACTCTCGGATTCATCGCGGGCTCTCCGTCGGGCGAACGCTACCGGGCGCTCGCGCAACGCATCTCCGAAACTCTCGAATTCATGGAGGCCTGCGGCATCACGCCGGATTCCACGCCGCAACTGCGCGTGACCGAGTTCTACACCAGCCACGAGGCGTTGCATCTCGGATATGAACAGGCGCTCACACGCATCGATTCGACAAGCGGCGACTGGTACGACACCTCGGCGCATTTCGTGTGGATCGGCGATCGCACGCGCGAGGCGTCGGGCGCCCATGTCGAGTTCTGCCGCGGCATCAAGAATCCCGTCGGCCTGAAATGCGGTCCATCGCTCGAGGAGAGCGAGTTGCTCAGGCTTCTCTCCATCCTCAATCCCGAGAACGAACCTGGACGGGTGACGTTGATTTGCCGCTTCGGGGTCGACAAGGCGACAGAGAAATTGTCACGCCTGATCCGTGCCGTGGTGCGGGACGGCGCCGCGGTCGTGTGGTCCTGCGATCCCATGCATGGGAACACGATCACATCGCATACGGGTCTCAAGACCCGCTCTTTCGAGCGGATCCTCAAGGAGGTGAAGACATTTTTTGACGTGCATCGTGCAGAAGGCACGCACGCCGGCGGCGTGCATGTCGAGATGACAGGCCAGAACGTCACCGAATGCCTGGGGGGCGCGCAGGCGATTTCGGAAGAGGATTTGTCGCGCCGCTACAACACGCATTGCGATCCGCGGCTCAATGCCAATCAGGCGCTTGAGCTTGCTTTCCTGATGGCGGAGAGTTTGCGCGCCGAGCGCCTGAAGGATGCGCGCTTCGCGGCCTCGGCCTGAGGTTGTCGGGCAGGGGGAAGAGGGGGGCGATACATGGGCGCGGCGCGCCTGCTTGCGAAGGGCTGGGTCCTGTTTTGCGTTTACGGGGGCGGCTTGGCGCTCGTCCGGGCGTTGGCCGCCGGTGCGCCAGCCGCAGAAACGGCATGGACGATTTCGGTCTGCGTGGTTCTGTTCGGAGCGATGGGACTCTTGTTCATCTCCGGATACGGCCTGTCGGCGGGTCATGTCCGCCTGTTCGCCGCCACCGGGCTGAAGCCCTCCCAGATCATCCCGGGTTTCAATGAGCTGGTGTTTCTGGGGTTCGCCCTTGTCATGTTCTGCATGCAGAACTTCTACGCGCCCGCACAGCACACGGGTCCCGTTGTCGATGCAATCGAGAGCGCGATCCGCTTCGCCGTCTTCGGACAGCGCGCATTCGCTGACGCGCTCCTGCTGTGCGGCAAGGATGGAGGCCGGCTGTTTGTTTCGGCGGTTTCCTGGATGCTGGCGTTCATATTTCTGGCCTCCGCGCTGTCGCGCGTCCGGCTCGCCGCCGCTATCGTGCGTATCGAACGGAAGCACAATCCCGAAGCGCTCGGCGCGCAACCGCTGGCATTTGCACTTGGACTCGCTGCCGTTGCCGGCGTCCAGCTTCTCTATGTTGGCACCGGTTACCGTCTTCTGTCGTGCCCTGTGCTCGAGGGAATCTGGGGTGACACCGTGATCGGTGTCGGTCCTCTGGTCTTCGCCTATGTCGTAGTGGCCGCGCTGACAAACCTGCTCGCGCTCGGGCCGGAGGACTAGCGGCTTTTTTGGATGCCTTCCGTCACTCCTTTGCCAGACGCACCAGCATCTTGCCGAAATTCTCGCCCTTGAAGAGACCGATGAAAGCTTCGGGAGCTTTTTCGATGCCGTCCAGGATTGTCTCGTGCCATTTCATCTTTCCCGCCTTCGCCCAGGCCGCCATATCGCGGATGAAATCGGGCATCATGTCGAAATGATCGCTGACAATGAATCCCCTGACCGTCAGCCGCAGCGGAATCACCATGACGATGTTCGGCGGACCCGACGGCAGCGCCGTGTCGTTGTACTGCGCGATCATTCCGCACGCAGCGATGCGGCCGGAGGGGCGCATATTGGCGAGCGCCGCATTCAGGTGTTCGCCTCCGACATTCTCGAAATACACGTCGATGCCGTCCGGCATCGCCTTGCGGATCGCTGCGTCGAGAGCACCGCAGCTTCGATAGTTGATCGCGTGGTCGACGCGCGCCTCGCGCACGAGCCAGTCGCATTTCTCATCGGAACCGGCGGACCCCACGACCATGCATCCCTTGTTCTTCGCGATCTGGCAAACGACGGACCCGACCGCACCACTCGCAGCCGAGACGAATACGCGCTCGCCGTCCTTCAAGCCTGCGATTTTGAGAAGGCCGGCATAGGCGGTGAGGCCGGGCATACCGAAGGTCCCCAGATAGGCCTGGATGGGAGCCATGGCCGGATCGATTTTCTGCAGATCGCCGCCGCTGGACAGAAACCACTCGCGCCAGCCGGAAAAATTGGAGACGTAGTCGCCCTCTCCGAACCGGGAATTGCCGTTCGAGGCGATGATTTTTCCAACGGCGCCGCCGCTCAGCGCCTCCCCGATCTGGAACGGCGGGACATAGCTCGCCCGCTCGGTCATCCGGCCCCGCATATAGGGGTCGACCGACATGAACATGTTATGCACAAGAACCTGCCCGGGACCGGGCTCTCCTACGGAGGTCTCGGCGAGCTCGAAGTCTCTGGGGCTCGGCATCCCGGCAGGCCTGCTTTTCAGGCGGATTTCCCGGCTTTTTGGCATGGTTTTCTCCCAGTTCCTAGGGAACTGAGCCTAGCAGCGCGCCGGAGCGTAACAAGGCGAAACATTTTATGAGTCGCCTGCGGGCGGCATCTGTGGCTCATAAGTCCCGGAATTTGCCCAAGGATTCCCTTTGCACGTTGCCCAGAACCAGAGTCTCCGCCCGTTGCGGGCCGGAGTCGTCGGGATCGGAGCGTTCGGCCGCCATCACGCGGCCAAATACGCATTGATGGAAGGCATCGAGCTGGTCGGCGTTGCCGATCCGTGCGTCCAGGCGCGCCGCACCGCAATGGCTGCCCATGGCGTCCCCGTATTCTCCGACTGGCGCGAGCTTCTTGGTGCCGTGGATGTCGTCAGCGTGTGCTCGCCCGCAATCACCCATGCTTCCATCGTGCGGGCATTTCTGAATGCCGGTTCGCATGTGCTGGTCGAAAAGCCCATCGCAACACGCCTCGCCGAAGCGGACCAGCTGATCGCGCTTGCCGAAGCCGCTGGCCGCGTCCTGACCGTCGGTCACCAGGAACGCTTCGTCTTCGCCCATGCCGGCCTGCTCGATTATGACGACGCGCCGCTCTCGGTGGAGTGCTGGCGCATGGGCGGTTGGACGGGGCGGGGCGTCGATGTGAGCGTCGTGCTCGATCTGATGATTCACGATCTCGATCTCGTGCACCGTCTGGTGCCCGGCGGCCTTTCGGACGTCGAGGCGACAGGCTACAGCGTGAAGAGCCGGTACATGGACGAAGTCACCGCGCAGGTCGGGTTCGAAAACGGCGCCGAGGTTCAGCTGACTGCGAGCCGAGTCGCAAGAGTGCGGCGTCGCGGCATGCGCGCGGTATACGCGGACGGCGTGATCGAGCTCGACTTCATCGCCCGGACTGTGCGCAACACGACGCGGCGCCACCTCAACCCTGTTGTGCTTGACGACCCTCTTGGCGAGGCAGTGGCTGCATTCGTTAGCGCCGCCCGCGTGGGCCGCATAGCGTTCGTGCGGCCGGAAGAAGCCCGCCGTGCGCTGGCGACTGCGCTTCTGATCGAGAACGCCTGCGCCGAAACATTGCCCGCCCGCGCCACCGGCACCTACGCCGCCCACGCGTAGCCTCGGGTGAGGGGGACGCGTCCCCGGCAATTTTTCTTTCTTCTGATCTGCTTTAAACCACCGCCATGACGGACACGTTTCGCATCGGCATGGCGCAGCTCAATCCAGTGATGGGCGACATCGCGGGCAATATCGCCAAGGCGCGCGCGGCGCGCGCCGAAGCTGCGCAGGCCAGCGCCGATCTCGTTCTCTATTCGGAACTCTTCGTGGTCGGCTATCCGCCCGAGGATCTCGTGCTCAAGCCGGCGCTCCAGGAGGACGTGCGCCACGCTGTCGAAAAATGGGCCCGCGAAACGGCGGATGGCGGACCTGCCGTGCTGGTTGGTGCGCCCTGGGTCGAGGACGGCAAGCTCTACAATGCGTGCCTGCTCCTCGATGACGGGCGCGTTGTGGCGCGCAGCTTCAAACGCAACCTTCCGAACTACGGAGTCTTTGACGAGAAACGTGTATTCGCGCCCGGTCCGTTGCCCGAACCCTTCGACATACGCGGTCTTCGCATTGGCGTTCCCGTCTGCGAAGACATCTGGACGCCCGAGATCGTTGCCTACCTTGCCAGGACCGGCGGCGAGATTCTTCTCGTGCCCAATGGTTCGCCCTTCGAAGCCGGTAAGGAAGATGTTCGCCTCGGTCTTGTGAGCGCGCGCGTCGCCGAAAGCGGACGGCCGATGATCTATCTGAACCAGGTGGGAGGCCAGGACGAACTCGTCTTCGACGGCGCGTCCTTTGGCGCAAACGTCGACGGCGTGATCGCCGTTTCGCTGCCCGCCTGGGAAGAAAGGATCGTCGTGACCGAATGGCGCCGAACAGGCGGGGGTTGGATCTGCGAGCCAGGCGAGCGCTCTCTAGGCGAGGATCGCTGCCAATCCATCTATCACGCGATGGCGCTGGGCCTCAGAGATTACGTCAACAAGAATCGTTTTCCCGGCGTCGTGCTCGGACTCTCGGGGGGAATCGACTCCGCATTGTCGGCAGCGGTCGCCGTGGATGCGTTGGGCGCGGATCGCGTGCGCTCGGTGATGATGCCGTCGCGCTTCACCGTGCAGGAGAGCCTCGACGATGCGGCAGCCTGCGCGCGCCTGCTTGGAACGGAATACGAAGCCATCCCGATTGAAACCGCCGTCGAGGCGATGGGCGGCCTGCTTGCACCTCTCTTTGCGGGCCGCGCGCCGGATGCGACGGAGGAGAATCTCCAGTCGCGACTTCGCGGCATGATCCTGATGGCGATCTCCAACAAATTCGGCCCCATGGTGCTGACGACCGGCAACAAATCGGAGATGAGCGTCGGCTATGCGACGCTCTACGGCGACATGTGTGGCGGCTACAACGTGCTGAAGGACGTATACAAGACGGAGGTCTATGCGCTCGCTCGTTGGCGCAACAAGGCGTTTCCGAAGGCTGCGCTCGGGCCGAAGGGGCCCGTCATTCCGGAGGAGATTCTCGCGCGTCCCCCGACCGCCGAGCTCCGCGCCAACCAGACCGACCAGGATTCACTGCCGCCCTACGAGATTCTCGATGGAATCCTCGAATGCCTGGTCGAAAAGGAGATGTCGTTCGAAGAAGTGGTGGCGAAGGGCTATCATCCCGCGACGGTCAAGCGCATCGAGCATCTACTCTACATTGCCGAATACAAGCGCCGGCAGGCGCCACCCGGAGTGAAGATCACCTCGCGCAATTTCGGACGCGACCGGCGCTATCCGATCACTAACGCCTTCCGGGACGCGCGATGAGCGGGCTCGTCCGCTTTGCGCCCTCGCCAACCGGGCTCCTGCATGTCGGCAACGCGCGCACCGCCATGCTCAATCATCTCTTCGCGCGCAAAGAAGGTGCCCGCTTTCTGCTGCGGATCGACGACACGGACACGGAGCGTTCGAAGCCGGAATTTGAGGCGGCAATCATCACTGATCTCGAATGGCTCGGCATCGGGCACGACCTCTTTGCACGGCAAGTCCTGCGCGCCGACGCCCATCGCGCCGCCTGCGAGATATTGAAGGCGCGAGGCCGCCTCTATCCCTGCTACGAAACGGCGCTCGAGCTCGATCGCAAGCGCCGGCGCCAGACGGCACAGCGCCTGCCGCCGATTTATGATCGCGCCGCACTCGCACTCTCTCCTGAAGAGCGCGCAAGTCTGGAGTCGCAGGGCCGCCGCCCGCATTGGCGCTTTCTGCTCAGTCACGCGAAAATTGCCTGGCGCGATCTCGTGCGCGGGGACGTAGAGATCGACACCGCAACGCTTTCCGATCCGGTGCTGATCCGCGAAGACGGACGATTTCTCTACACGTTGCCCTCTGTGGCCGACGATGTCGATTTCGGCGTCACGCACATCATCCGCGGCGAAGACCACGTGACCAACACCGCGACACAGATCGAGATCTTCGAGGGGCTCGGAGCGCCGGTCCCGCATTTTGCACATTTTCCCTTGCTCGTCGGATCGGGTGGCGAGGCGCTTTCCAAACGCCTCGGCTCTCTGACTGTCAGATCGCTGCGCGAAGAGGAGGGCATCGAACCGCTCGCACTTGCCTGCTACCTCGCCAGGACCGGAACGTCGGATCCGATTGAACTCAGGGATTCGCTCGCCGCGCTCGCACAGGAGTTTGCGTTTGAGAAAATCGGGCGCGCACCCGCGCATTTCGATCCGGCCGAGCTCACCCATCTGAACGCGAAGCTTCTGCATGCACTGCCATACGCGGCCGTCGCCATGCGGCTCTCGGATATGAACATCGGCGGGGGCGCCGCATTCTGGGAGGCGGTGAAGCCGAACCTGTCGCGCATGCCGGATGCGGCAAATCTGTGGCACATCGTCAAGGGTCCGGTCGCGCCCGTCATCGAAGATGTGCAGCTTGCAGAGCAGGCCGCGGCGCTCCTGCCGCCCGAACCCTGGGACGATGAATTGTGGGTTCGATGGACGAAAGCGATCGGCGATGCGACAGGCGCGAAAGGCCGTGCGCTGTTTCATCCATTGCGGCTCGCACTCACAGGCTGCGAGCATGGACCGGAACTGAAAAAGCTGCTACCGCTGATCGGCCGCGCGAAAGCGCTTGCACGGCTCAATGGGGAAACCGCGTGATGCTCGCGCTCTGGTGTTGCATTTCGGTCCGACGCTGACGCCGTTTCGCTTCCGATCGATATCCAGATTTGCAAAGCAAGTTCCCCATGGTTCTTCGTCTCTACAACACGCTGACGCGAGCGAAGGAAGAATTCGTCCCGCTCGATACTTCGCGCGTGCGGATGTATGTGTGCGGCCCGACAGTTTACGACTTTGCCCATATCGGCAATGCGAGGCCGGTAATCGTATTTGATGTGCTGTTCCGGTTGCTGCGCCACCTTTACGGAGAAGCGCATGTCGAGTATGTGCGCAACGTCACCGACATCGACGACAAGATCAACGCTCGCGCGCAGGAGCGAAGAGGCGGCCGCGCGATCCTCGATGTGGTGCGCGAACTGACGGCGGAAACTGGCCGCATATATCATCAAGATGTGGCGGCTCTGGGATGCCTTCCGCCCACGCACGAGCCGCGCGCGACCGAATTTGTGCCGGGAATGATTGCCCTTATCGAACGCCTTGTCGCCGGCGGGCATGCTTACGAAGCTCAGGGCCACGTGCTGTTCGATGTGTCCTCGAAACCGGACTACGGCAAGCTCGCCCATCGCACTCTCGACGAGATGATCGCCGGCGCGCGGGTCGAAATTGCGCCTTACAAGCGCGGCCCCATGGACTTCGTTCTGTGGAAGCCATCGGACGAAACGCTTCCGGGCTGGCCAAGCCCCTGGGGCCGCGGACGGCCAGGCTGGCATATCGAATGTTCGGCGATGAGCGAAGCGCTGTTGGGCGAGACTTTCGACATTCACGGCGGCGGCATCGATCTCGTCTTTCCACACCATGAGAACGAAATCGCACAGAGCGAAAGTGCTCACGCCGGCCGCGCGCTGGCACGGGTCTGGCTGCATAACGGCTTCCTGAATGCCGAAGGCGAGAAGATGTCGAAGTCACTGGGGAATTTCGTGACCATCCGTGAGCTTCTTGCAGATTGGCCCGGCGACGTCCTTCGGCTCAATATGTTGCGCACGCATTACCGCCAGCCCATTGACTGGACGGTGCGCGGGATGAATGAAAGCTGGACCATCCTCGAACGCTGGTACGAAGGCGCGGAGCCGGTTGCATCACGCAGGATGGGCGAACCCTTCCTCGACGCACTGTTCGATGATCTGAACACGCCCCAGGCGATCGCGGAATTGCACCGGGCCGAGCCGGAGGAACTTGCCGGCGGGTTGGTGCTATTGGGGTTCTCTCCGGATCCTGGACGCATTGCTGCGCGGCCTCCCATACCCGTTGAGGAAATCGCGCACGCCGTCGCGGCCCGCAACTCTGCTCGCAAAGCACGCAATTTCCAGGAAGCCGACCGTATTCGCGAGGAACTGGCGGCGAAGGGCATTTTCCTCGAAGACAACCCGGACGGCACGACGAGTTGGGAAGTAAAGCGTTGAAGTGGCTGCCATGAGCGACCGCACGCGGCCCGACGAAACGCGCGGAATCGCTTACGCCGCGATCGCCTATGTGCTGTGGGGGGCGGTGCCGCTCTACTGGCGGCTCTTCGGCGGCGTATCGCCCTTCGAAGTGATAGTCCATCGAATCGTGTGGTGTGCACTCTTCGTGATGGCGATTACAGTCTCGCGCGGGCGAATTTCCCACGTTGCGGCGATATTCCGAACGCCGCGACTGCTGGCTACGCTTGCGCTGACCAGCGTGCTGATCACATGCAACTGGTCGGTGTACATATACTCGGTTGCAACGCGGCAACTGGTCGAGGCAAGTCTCGGCTATTACATAACTCCACTGATCTCGATCGGGCTGGGCGTGGTGCTTTTTGGCGAACACCTGTCCCGGCTTCGCCTTCTGGCGGTTTGCCTCGCCGGCGTCGCAGTGGCGGTCAAGGCAGCCTCGCTTGGCCACATACCCCTGATCGCATCGGTGCTCGCGTTGTCGTTTGGCTTCTATGGCTATTTCCGCAAGCAGGCGCCAGTGGACGCACTCGACGGTCTGCTCGTGGAGACCGGTATTCTCCTGCCCGCTGCGGCGGGGCTCCTCGTATATTGGTACGTGATCGGCGATGGGTCTTTTCCTTCCGGCTCGATCGGTCACGACTCGCTTCTGATGGCCAGCGGCCCCGTCACGGCAATACCGCTGGCGCTTTTTGCGGCAGGGGCGCGACGCATACGACTTTCGACACTTGGCTTCCTTCAATATCTGGCGCCCTCCCTGACCCTTCTGCTTGCGGTCTTCGGGTTCGGCGAGAGATTCACGCGGCTCGATGTGGTATCATTCGGTTGCGTATGGGGAGCGCTCGTTCTGGTGTCGCTAGACGGACGCCTGTCGCGCTTCAGCGCTCGCGCACCGACAACCGGAGCGTGATTCGCGCCATCGCCTCTGCGGGCGTCGCGACGAAATCCTGGTGGGTCGCGATTTCCGGTCGCGCGAATCCATGCGCGACGACCTGATCGAGAAGCGCCCGGAGCGGCGCGAAATATCCCGCGACGTCAACGACAATGACCGGCTTGGAATGGACCTTGAGCTGCGTGGCGGTGACAACTTCAAAAAATTCATCAAGCGTGCCCAGGCCGCCGGGCAGGATCACGAATGCATCGGCGAGCGTGAGCATACGAGACTTGCGCTGCTGGAGATCCGGTGTGATGACAAGTTCTTCTGCGGATTTGAGCGGCGGCTCAACGCCACGAAGGAACGCAGGCAGAATGCCGATGATCGGCGCTCCCGCGCTTCGCGCGGCGCGCGCCACTTCGCCCATCAGGCCAACAGCCCCGCCGCCGAAAATGAGCCTGTAGCCGCCCTCGCCGATATGGCGGCCGAGTTCGCGAGCGGTTTTCGCATAAACGCGGTCGTTGCCGGGTGAGGAACCACAGAATACGCAGATTGCGGGCTTGTAGCCACGATGTGAATGCGCCTGTTCCGGCGCGGTGCGTCCGGATGCGGATTCTGCGACAGGGTCGTGTCCGCCGGTATTGCGGTGCGCCATTCGGATACCTAAACAAGCTGAAGCGCAAAGTGATTAAACCGGCCTGCGCGGCTCGGCTACGTAAACGCGTCAGATGCGGATACAGTGGCGGGTATAGGATAAAACGGGACCATGGCAAAGCCGCATCCCCTGCTTGAATCCGGCGACGGCACGCCGTCGTTGCGGCCGCTCTACATGTTGTTGCCCTATCTCTGGCCCAAGGGGCGTCCCGACCTCAAATTGCGCGTTGCGGCATCGATGGCGTGCCTCCTGCTCGCGATTGCAGCCACGGCTATATCGCCGCTTCTGCTCGGCTGGCTGACCGACAAACTTTCGCGTAGCACGCCGTCTTCCATTGCGATGGCAGCAACGCTTGGCTTGATCGTCGCCTATGCCTTTTCGCGCGTCGTAATGCAGTTCTTCGCGCAATTGCGCGACGGAGTGTTCGCCAAAGTGCTGTACCACGCGCTGCGCGAAGTGGGCGTCGCCGCCTTCGCCCATGTGCACACGCTCAGCCTGCGCTTTCATCTGGAGCGAAAGACGGGCGGGCTGTCCCGCGTCATCGAGCGCGGTACGAAAGGTATCGATACACTTCTTTCGTTCGCGACCTTCAGCATCTTTCCCACGCTCCTGCAGGTGCTCATCTTTACGGTCGAAATCATCTGGAAGCTGAACGTCTGGATTGCGCTGACGGCGCTTGCCATGGTCGCAGGCTATGTCTGGTTCACCTTTGCGATTACGCGCTGGCGCGTGCGCTTCCGGCGCGAGATGAACGACAGCGACACCGACGCCAACACCAAGGCCGTGGACAGCCTTCTGAACTATGAGACGGTCAAATACTTCAACAACGAGGCGCACGAGACACGGCGCTTCGATCGCTCCATGGGGCGGTTCGCGCGCGCCTCGGTGCAGGCGCAGATTTCATTGTCCGTCCTCAACACCGGCCAGGCCGCGATCATGGCGCTCGGCACAGGCATCGTGATGGTGTTGACCACAATCGGCATCCGCCAGGGACACTTCACGGTAGGCGATTTCGTGATGGCCAACGCCATCCTGATGCAGCTCTATGTCCCTCTCAATCTTCTTGGCACCGTCTATCGGGAGATCACCCAGGCGCTTGTCGACATGGAGTCCATGTTCCGCCTGCTCTATCGGCCGCAGGAGGTGAAGGACAAGCCCGGCGCGAGGGATCTCGCGGCAGGCGGCGGCGAAATTCGTTTCGACAACGTTGTGTTCGCTTATGATCCCGAGCGGGTGGTGCTCAAGGGAATCTCTTTCCACGTGCCCGCCGGCAAGACAGTCGCGGTGGTCGGTCCCTCGGGCGCCGGCAAGTCGACCATCTCACGCATCCTTTACCGGTTCTACGATATTGCCAGCGGAAGCGTGAAGATCGATGGCCAGGACATCCGCGACGTAACCCAGGCTTCGTTGCGCGCTGCGATCGGCATCGTTCCGCAGGACACAGTGCTCTTCAACGACACGATCCGCTATAACATCGCTTATGGCCGGATCGGCGCGAACGAGGCCGAGATCAAGGAGGCGGCGCGCGTGGCGCAGATCGATCCGTTCATCCGCGAATTGCCGCTCGGCTATGCCTCCATGGTGGGCGAGCGTGGATTGAAGCTCTCGGGGGGCGAAAAGCAGCGGGTGGCGATCGCCCGGACCGTGCTCAAGAATCCACCCATTCTGCTTCTCGACGAGGCGACGTCCGCGCTCGACACGCACACGGAACGGGAGATACAGAGCGCACTGGCGGCTGTCACGCGCAACCGCACGACGCTTGTCATCGCGCACCGACTGTCCACGGTCGTCGATGCGGACGAGATTCTGGTTCTGGATCATGGCGTGATTGTCGAACGTGGCCGGCACTCGGAACTGCTGGCGAAAGGCGGTCAGTACGCCGCGATGTGGAACAAGCAGAAGGAGGCCGCGGCGGTGCGTGAACGGCTCAAGGCCGTCGAAAGCGATCCCGATGTCGAACCTCAATTCACGCGCGAGTCCGTTAATGCGGACTGATCGTCGTTCAAACCGCATAGTCCGTCGAAAAGGCAGCCCGGTGCGCTTTCTCTCTTTCCTTTCCGACCCATTTTGCCCATCTTTGCTTTTCGGGCTTGGGAGAGTTTTTGAATGGCATTGATAGGTCCCAGCGGCAGGCCGCTTACGGGGAGTTCGGCGAAGACGGCGCCAAGCCCAGCCTCGCCGGGCGCGTTCATCAAGGACGGCTCGATCGACACCTTCGCTGCCGACGTGCTCGATGCGTCCAAGCAGGTGCCTGTCATCGTCGATTTCTGGGCGCCATGGTGCGGACCGTGCAAGCAACTTGGCCCCGCGCTCGAAAAGGTTGTGAACGAGGCAAAGGGTGCAGTGCGCCTCGTCAAGATCAACATCGACGAGAATCAGGAAATAGCACGACAGCTTCGTATCCAGTCGATTCCGACAGTCTTTGCGTTCCGCGACGGGCAGCCCGTGGATGGCTTTATGGGCGCGGTGCCGGAATCGCAGTTACGCACCTTCGTTCAGCAATTGACCGGAGGCGCAGCCGGCCACGACCAGGCCGAAAACATTCTCGCGTCAGCGGATGAAGCCTATGCAGCGGGGGACGTCGCCGGGGCGGCGCAGGCCTATGGGCACGTGTTGCAGGATGAGCCCGGGCATCCGCGCGCCGTCGCCGGCCTCGCGCGCTGTTATCTGAAGAGCGGAGATGTTGAACGCGCGCGCAAAACGCTTGGGCTTGTGCGGCCGGACGGTGCGTCCGATGAAGCGATCCGAATCGTCGACGCGGAACTCAAATTGCGCGAACAGGCCGCCATGGCCGGCGACAGCGCGCCGCTTCGTGCGCGCCTCGACGCGGAACCGAACAATCACCAGGTGCGCTTCGATCTGGCGCTGGCGCTTGATGCCGCGGGCGATCGCGAAGGGGCGATCGGAGAACTTCTGGAGCTCGTCCGGCGGGATCGCAAATGGAATGATGAAGCTGCACGCAAGCATTTGGTCACGTTCTTCGAGGCGATGGGGCCAACCGATCCGCGGACACTCGCGGCACGGCGCCAATTGTCGTCAATCCTTTTTTCCTGAGACTCATGCGGATTTATTCAAGCCTCGATGAGCTGCCGGCGACCATGCCCGTGTTCCCTTTGACGGGAGCCGTTCTGTTGCCGCGCGGGCAATTGCCGCTCAACATTTTTGAACCGCGATATCTGGCAATGGCCGATGCGGCGCTGTCGGGCGCCCGGTTCGTCGGGATGATCCAGCCGACCGAACACGAGGAAAAAGTGCTGACCCCGCCGCTTTCCAAGGTCGGCTGCGCTGGCAGGATCACGAGCTACAAGGAAACCGACGACGGGCGTTGCCTTTTAACCTTGACCGGAATTTGCCGTTTCCGCGTTGCCGAAGAACTTGCCGTCAAAACGCAGTTTCGGCAGATCCGTCCCGATTATTCGGCCTATGCTGGAGATCTGGTAGCGGATTCGACGTCTGACTTTCCTCGCGAAAGACTGATCGGTGCGCTCAAGGATTACCTCGCACATCGCGACCTGAAAGCCGATTGGCGTTCGGTCATGAGCGCGCCGCCGGAAACGCTTGTGAATGCTCTCGCGATGCTCTGTCCATTCGGGCCGGCCGAAAAGCAGGCCCTGATCGAAGCCAGCAGCTGGAACGACCGGGTCGACACGCTCGTGACGCTGCTCGAAATGTCGGCGTCGCCTGGACCCGGCAACGCGTTGCTGCATTGAGTGCGCAATGATCGAACCAGATCCCCGGCTGCTCGAGATTCTCGTCTGTCCGTTGACCAAGACGACTTTGATCTATGACCGGGACCGCGGCGAACTGGTCAGCCGGGCGGCCGGGCTTGCCTACCCGATACGAAACGGGATTCCGATCATGCTTCCGGCTGAAGCACGTGAATTGTCCGACGCCGAAAGGAACGCGAAATGATCGGCGGCGGATGAGGAGTCGCGCTTGAACGGGAAAGCCGCGCCATGGCCGACAGAGCTGCGCGTCGATCCAGGGCGGACAACGCTGACAGTGACATTCGACAGCGGCGAGCACTTTGCGCTCCCTGCGGAGTATCTGCGCGTCGAATCGCCGAGCGCCGAAGTACAGGGGCATTCGGCGGCGCAGAAGCAGCTGGTGCCGGGCAAACGCCGCGTACGGATCGAGTCGCTTGAGCCGGTTGGCAACTACGCAACGCGCATCATCTTCGACGATGGCCATGACACCGGCCTTTACAGCTGGGACTATCTGCACGAGCTTGGGTGTGAGCAGAACGCCAGATGGGCGGCCTATCTTTCCGAGTTGCGCCGCAAGGGCGCGTCGCGGGAGCGGGGCTGAGCCCATCGAGGAATGGCGGAAATGATGCGCAACCGGCTTGAACCTACCCGAGCACCATGAGCCGGAAGAGGCGGCCGCCTCGGGCGGACCGTGCGCCGCGCACGGTCGAGCATGGCAAGCCGCAGCGGGCGCTCATAAAAGGTCAGGACCGTTCGCGCTGGACCGACGTCTATCACGGTGTCCTTACAGCGCCGTGGTGGGCATTTTTTGCCGGCACGGCGTTTATCTTTGCCCTCGTCAATACGGTCTTTGCGCTCCTTTACAGGGCTGACCCCAATGGCATCGATCACGCCCGCGGCTTCTGGGACTATTTTCTGTTCAGCGTGCAGACAATCGGATCGGCCAACTACACGGTGATGCTGCCGAGGAGCATCTACGCAAACGTCGTCGTATCTGTGGAGGCGTTCTTCGGCATTCTGAATCTTGCGCTCGTCACGGGGGTTGTATTCGCGCGATTCTCCCGCCCGTTCGCGCGCGTCGTCTTCAGCAAGGTTGCGCTGATTACACCATTCGACGGCGTCCCCACGCTGATGTTCCGTGCCGCCAACCAGCGCGCCAATCAGATTCTGGATGCCGCCGTGACCGTCTCTCTGGCACGACAGATGGGCACAAAGGAGGGCATCGTGATGCGGCGATTCGAGGAATTGTCACTCGTCCGCGCGCGCACCCCCCTCTTTGCGCTGTCATGGACCGTCATGCATGTGATCGACGAAGCGAGCCCGCTCCATGGTGTCACCCCCGAATCGCTCTACGACTCGCAAATCGAGATCATTGTCCTCTTGCGCGGCACCGACGATACTCTGGCCGACATCATCTATGCGCGGCATTCGTACATGCCGGACGAAATACTCTGGGACCGGCGCTTCGTCGACGTGCTGGCACTGACGCCATCAGGACGCCGGATCGTCGATCTTCACCGGTTTCACGATACCGAGCCATTGCAGTCTTGAATGGTTTCTTGCGGCAAGGCGTCGCCGTTGCCCAGTGCAGCATGCAGATGAGGCAGGCCGCGCACGCCGCCAAGAAAAAGCGCGGTTGCAAAAGCGGCGGCTTCAGCGGGATCGGCACACTGACGACGGAGCATGCGTTCCGCCAATTCGAAGGCGACACCGACGATCGCTGCCATCAGATAGTCGGCGTCAACCGGCGGGAACAGCCCTCGCGCGATCGCCGTTTCGAGATCTTCGCGCAGCTCCTCGAAGCCGGCGATGATTTCCGGCGTATCCATGCGCACCCTGATCGCATCGGTGTTGCGGCGGATCGCACGAAAGCTGTGTTCGTCGCTCGCCACATACTCGAAAAAGGTGCGGAAGGTTCCCGAAATAAAGGCCTCGACCGATTCGGCCTTGGAGCGCTCCTCGCGCAGCCGCGGACGGATGCGCAGTGCGCTCTCGTCCTGGATGGCCTGGAAGATTTCCTCCTTCGACCTGAAGTAATTGTAAAATGTGCCCGAAGCGAGAGGCGTGGCGCGAATGATGTCGCGAACCGTGGTCGCCCCGTAGCCCAGCTCTGCGAACACGAGCCGCGCGGCCGCCAGAATCGTGTGACGGTTCTGGGCCTTCGTGCGTTCGCGTTTGCCCGGCGTTCTCGGCAATCTTGCCAGTTGCGTGTCCAAGGTGTCTCTCCTTGATGCAGCTGCAGAATTCGATCTTCCTGTTTTAGTGACACTTCGTCAACTTCGCCTGTGGACAGATGCGCCGCTGCTCCATTCCCGAGCGAAAAAAGCCATGAACAAAGGCGGCGTCGTCTTCAGGAACCACGGATCGTCGCGCGGCTCTGGGTGATTCAGGCCGATATATCGGAGCCGATTGCTTCCATGATGTTCGAGAAGCCGTCAGCCGAAAGCAGCGAGAGCAATTCCTTCTTGATGCGTCCAATGAGGCCCGGGCCTTGCAGCGCAAGTGCCGTGTAAAGCTGCAGCAGCGTAGCTCCCGCGCGAACTTTCGCGTAGGCCGTAGCGCCCGAAGAAATGCCTCCCACGCCGATCAGCGTGAGCCGTTTCGCGACGCGTGCCCGCGTCTCGCGCAGGAGTTGCGTCGACCGATCGAACAGCGGCGCTCCCGACAAGCCACCGGCCTCTCGGGCGTAAGCGCTTGTGAGGTAGTCCGGACGTGCGACCGTCGTGTTTGAAATAATCAGGCCGTCGATGCCGGAAGCCAACGCCACGTCGGTAATCACGTCCAGTTCCTGCAATTCCAGATCCGGCGAAATCTTCAAGAGCAGGGGCGTGCGGAGATTCCGCGAGACGCGTTCCGACACGAGGAGTCCAAGAAGGCGCGCAAGTCCTTCGCGGCCCTGAAGCGCGCGCAAGCCCGGAGTATTGGGTGATGAAACATTGATGGTTACATAGTCCACGAACGCCGCGAGCATGTCGAACGCCTCACGGTAGTCTGCGATACGGTCGAAGCTGTCCTTGTTCGCTCCGATATTGATGCCCAGGATGCCCCGATGCGTGCGGGCCGCGAGCCGCCGGGCAACGCGGCGTGCTCCGGCATTGTTAAATCCCATGCGATTGATGACCGCCAGATCCGACTCGAGACGGAAGAGGCGGGGCCGCGGATTGCCGGGCTGCGGAAGCGGTGTAACGGTTCCGCATTCGACGAAACCGAAACCCTGGTTCAGCATCGCATCGGGAACGCGAGCATCCTTGTCGAATCCCGCTGCAAGACCGACCGGATTTGGAAAGTGCAAGCCCAATGCGTTGAGGGCCAGCCGGGGATCGTCGGGACAGGCGCGACCAAGGAACGGGGCCGACAGACCAACGATCGCAAGCGTCGCGCGATGCGCCGCTTCCGGCGGCAATTTACGCAGAAGGCCGGCGCCAATTTCGATCAGCATGCGTTCGCGATCACCGATAGCCCTGATCGTGCCGGACCAGGAGGTCGAAGCCATGCAGGTCCCCGGATCTCAGTGCAGCGAGCAGTTCCTTTACGTTCCTCTGCGCAAAGGTTTCGTAGGCGCTTTGCGGTTCGTCGGCAGCGGCGCGGGACAGGGCGTCGATGATCCGGCTGCGATACGCGTCGCGATCATAGGCGGCGAGCGAAAGCGCATATTGATAGCGCACGACGAGATTATTCGGAGCCGCTGCGAACGCCTTTGCGAAGTCGTCCAGGCCCGCCTGCAGACTTGCGCCGTAAAGCCAGCGGGCAAGGGTGGAGCCCGCCGCACGGGCGATCTCGATATTCCAGCCGCCGAGCGCCGCCCACGCCCAGGCATTTCCGGGATCGTCGGCAAGCGCGGCGTCGATGTGATTCTTGGCAATCTTCGCGAGACCCTTCAGATGGGCCTCCACCAGGCTCATGAGTCGTGCCCGGTAGCCGAGCGCGACGACGAACTCGATCTGACCCTCGACAACCTTCGGATCCGCATCAATCGCGCGCTGCGCCAGACTCTCCGCGTGCTCGAGGCAGGCCATGCAGGGTTCCGGCCGCATCATTTCCGCCGCGAGCACCGAACGCGCAGCGAGCGCGTACCCCGCTGCAGACTCCAGCGCAAGCGCGGCATTCTCCGCTTCGGTGAACCTGCCGGAATTGTATAACTGGCGCGGCGTGTCGGCCGACGCAGCAGAGACAAGGAAAATGGAGAACAGCGAAATCGCAAAGAGCTTCATGCGACGCCTGTGAGCTCGCCCGCAACAGCACGGTGGATGAGCGCGGCAGTCGGTCCACATCCGAACAGCGCCGCGAATGAGCCGAAGCGCGGACCCTGGCTTTGGCCGAAAAGAATCTCGTAAAGCGCCCTGAACCATTCGCGCAACGGCTCAAATCCGTGCCGCTTGCCGACCTCATAGACCAGATTCTGCACTGCTTCGCCGTTGCGCTCCTCCGGTATCGATTGAAGCACGCGGGCAAGGTCCTCCAGGGCAGCTCGTTCCTTTTCATTCGCCGCGCGGTAGCGCTTCAGCGGCTTCACCCGATCCTCGTAGTAGCGAAGCGCATGTCCGACCAGGCGATCGAGCGCCGGATTGGTAGTGGGATCAGCAGCAGGCGCGTATGCACGGATGAAACCCCACAGCACATCGCGGTCTTGCGCGTTCGACGCACTGACGAGATTGAGCAAGAGCGCAAAACTTACCGGATAGGAATCCGGCGGTGGATCGCCAGCATGAATGTGCCACACCGCGCTCTCGATCCGCTGCGAATCCTCGCTCAGACTCCAATATTGCCTTAGAAGCTCGATGTACTCGTCGACCGCCTTGGGGATCACGTCAAAATAGAGGCGCTTTGCAGTGCGCGGCTTTTGGTACATGAACAGCGAGAGGCTCTCCGGTGGCCCATAGGCGAGCCATTCTTCGATCGAGAGGCCATTGCCGCGCGATTTGGAGATGCGTTCGCCATTTTCGTCGAGAAACAGCTCGTAGTTGAAACCCTCCGGCGGCTCGCCGCCGATCGCCCGGAGGATTTTCGACGATAACTCCACGGAGGAAATCAGGTCCTTGCCGGACATCTCGTAATCGACGCCGAGCGCCAGCCAGCGCATCGCCCAGTCCGCCTTCCATTGCAGCTTGCAGTGACCGCCGGTGACCGGTACCTCGCTGCGGCGGCCCTCATCCTCATAGACGATTGTACCCCGCGCGGCATTCCATTCGAGGATCGGCACTTGCAGCACGCGGCCTGAGCGTGGGCAGATCGGCAGGAACGGCGAATAGGTCGCACGTCGCTCCGGGCCGAGCGTCGGCAGCACGATGTCGCGCACCTTTTCATAATTCGCGAGCACGGTCATCAGGGCGTTGTCGAACCGGCCGCTCTTGTAGCATTCGGTCGCGCTCAGGAACTCATACTCGAATCCAAAGCTGTCGAGAAAAGCCCGGAGCCGCGCATTGTTGTGCGCACCGTAGCTCGAATGCGTACCGAACGGATCGGGAATCGAGGTGAGGGGGAGTCCCAGATGTTCACGCAGCATGTCCTGGTTGGGAACGTTTCCTGGCACTTTCCGCAGGCCGTCCATGTCATCCGAAAACGAACAAAGCCTTGTCGGAATTCCGCTCATCAGCGCGAATGCCCGCCTCACCCAGCTTGTCCGCGCGACCTCGCCGAAGGTACCGATATGTGGAAGACCCGATGGTCCGTATCCCGTTTCGAACGTAATCGCCGCGGGTTCCACAAGCCCGCGGTTCTGCAGGCGCTCGAGACGCGCCAGAACCTTCCGCGCTTCTTCAAAGGGCCACGCATGAGCTGTGCGGGCGAGCTCAGGCGCGAATTCAGAAGCCATCGAAACAGCTGTGCCTTGAGAATTTCGACGAGCGCGAAAGCTAGGCTTTGCCATGGGATTCCGTCAATGTGCGTTGCGCGAAGCACTGAAACTGCCAAATACGGTTACGGTTTGCGCGCCTATTGCAATGGATGAATTCGAATTAAAGGAACTTGCCGACATTCCCGCGCTCGTTCCGGCGCCGGGCGGCGCGCATATTGCGCTTGCCGAGGGGTCTTGCCGTGAGTCGAATTGGGATGAGGCACGCACGCTCTTTCGTTCGGGCGCCGTTCTGATTGCGAACACGGCCTTCGTCGCAGGAAGACTCGGGACGCACCCCCTCAAGCCGGTGTTCGATCTGGTCGAATTGTTCGCGTTCGTCCGGCCGGCAACGCCCTTTGTTCCGAGCGCACTGGGTGTTGCCCGCGCGGTTGGTATCTCCGGGCCTTCATCTCGCGATGCTTCAGTGCGGGCGCTGCGTGAAGCGGCGGGCGTTCTTGTCGATCAACTGCGAAAATTTCCAGAGCCTGAGCGAATGCGTCTTCAACCTCTTGCGGATTTGCTCGCGCGAGCGGGGTGGAGATGGGGACCGCTCGTTGTCGGCGCGGTCGGCGAGTTGAAACGTGCAGCCGCTCCGCTCTCGGCTCTGGCTGCCTGGCAGAGTCTTTCCCAGTGGGAAGACGACGCACCGCCGCCCAAGCCCTCTTCGATTCCGGTAGGGAGCGACGAAACGCGTGCGCGCCTCGCGCGTCTGATTGGTGCCTCGGGAGAAACAAGGCTCGAGCAGAGCGCCTACGCCGACGCGGCAACGCATGCTTTCGCTTCGCGCGAGCGTGCTGGAGCTCCCCGAGTCGTACTGCTCGAAGCGGGCACCGGCGTGGGAAAGACCCTTGGCTATCTCGCACCGGCCAGTTTGTGGGCGGAAAAGAACGGCCCGGGCCTGTGGCTCTCCACCTACACGCGCAATCTGCAGCGCCAGATCATTCAGGAGATTGCCCGTCTTTATCCTGACCCCGCTGAGCGCGACGAGAAGGCGGTGGTGCGAAAAGGCCGCGAAAACTATCTCTGCCTGCTGAACTTCGAAGATGCTGCGCGCCGAAATTTGCTCGCATCAGGTCAGCGCATCGTGGCGCTCGGGCTGATCGCGCGGTGGATCGCAGCCGGTGCCGACGGGGACGTATCGGGCGCAGGCTTCCCCTCCTTTCTGGGAGCATCGTTCGCCGTGCGCGAGATCACGGACCGGCGCGGCGAATGCATCTACTCGGCGTGTCCGCATTATCGTGTCTGCTTTATCGAGCGTGCGGTGCGACGCTCGCGCCGTGCGCCGATCGTCGTCGCCAACCATGCCCTCGTCATTGCGCAAGCCGCGCGTGACTGGACGTCGCCGGATGCCACGGCCGACTTACCAGCCGAGCGGCGCGTGCGCTACGTGTTCGACGAAGGGCATCATCTCTTCGACGCAGCCGATTCTGGATTCGCCACGCATCTTTGCGGACGCGAGATGGCCGATCTTCGGCGCTGGATCAGGGGATATGAAGGCCGCGCGCGCGGCCGCATGAGAGGACTCGAAGAGCGGCTTAAGGACGTTGTCGGCGACGACCGCGGCGCCCGCGGGCTGCTCGATGAGGCGAAGGCCACGGCCGGGGCTCTGGCGGGGGAGGGCGCGGTCACCCGCATCGTCAATGTCGCCGCCCGCAACCCCGGCGAGGCGTTCCTGGCTGCCTGTTATCAGCATGTGCGGGCACGCAGCAACGACAACGATCCTCTTTACTCTCTCGAAGCGGAGGCGCAGCCGCTCGGTGACGAGCTGCGCGACGCTTCGCGCGAGCTTGCCAGGGCACTCCTCGCGATTGCCAAGCCTCTGCTCGCGCTCGCGGGCAGCTTGCGTCGCAAAATGGACGTGGAAGCAAAGGACCTCGAGACCTCGCAGCGCGCGCGCCTTGAGGCCGCGGCGCGCGGCCTGGAGCGTCGCGCAAAGCAGGTCCTTCCGGGATGGATTGCGATGCTCGATTCGCTGGCGGGGGATGCGCGCGGGGAGGAGTTCGTGGACTGGCTGGAAATTGAACGCGAAGACGGCCGTGATATCGATGTTGGTCTCCGGCGACATTGGGTCGATCCGACAATTCCGTTTGCGAGCGACGTGCTCGCGCCTGCGCATGGCGCGCTCATCACTTCGGCAACCCTGCGCGATTCAGAGAGCGGCGCCGACGACTGGCAATCGGCGGAGGTGCGCACGGGCGCGCATCATCTTGCCGAGCCCCCAAAGCGGGCGAGCTTCGGCTCGCCGTTCCACTATGCGGAGCAGGCGCGCATCTTCGTGATTCGCGACGTCGAGCGGCGCGATCCGACCGCGCTGGCCAGCGCCTATCGCGAATTGTTCATTGCCGCCGGCGGCGGCGCACTTGGATTGTTTACATCGGTGCGCATGTTGCGGACCGTCGAGGAAAGAATTGCAGCGCCGCTCGCGCAGGCAGGGTTGGCGCTCTATGCGCAGCATGTGGACAGGCTCGATACGGGTACGCTCGTCGATCTGTTTCGCGCCGAGGAAAATGCGTGCGTCCTTGGCACGGATGCGCTGCGCGATGGCGTTGATGTTGTCGGCCGCTCGCTCCGTCTCGTCGTCTTCGACAAACTGCCATGGCCGCGGCCGACCATCCTGCACAAGGCGCGGCGCGCCCGCTTCGGCCGCAGTTACGACGATCTCCTGACTCGGCTCAGGTTGAAGCAGGCATTTGGACGGTTGATCCGCAGCCAGAACGACAAGGGCTGCTTCGTAATCCTCGAAGCCGCGACCCCGTCACGCCTTCTGAGCGCGTTGCCGGCCGAAGCCCCGGTCCTCCGCTGCGGTCTCGCCGAGGCGGTCACCGGGGTCAAATCGTTTCTGGCCGACGGGCGTCCGTGATGGCGGAGCACCTTGACGCTGCGGCGCATTCCTCGAATGCAATTCCGCTAAAGTCTGTTGGTTTCCGTTTGCTGACGGACGCGGATTTTCCGCTGCTGACCGCATGGCTGGCCGAGCCGCATGTTCGCAAATTCTACCAGAAGGCACTCGTTACTCCGATGGACGTCGCTTCGGAGTATGGCCCATGCGTGCAGGGCGAGGAGCCGACGATTTGCTATCTGGCGGTCAGTGGCGCGACGCCGTTTGCCTATCTCCAGTGCTACCGAAATGCCGACTATCCGCAATGGGCTGAGATCATCGGCGTAGCCGACGGTATCAGTGTAGATCTGTACATCGGTGAACCGTCATTTCTTGGCCGAGGCTTTGGACAGGCTGCACTGCGCGGCTTTCTGCGGCTGATTGCGTTTCCGCATTTCAGAGCGGAAAGCCGCGTTTATATTTCCCATGAGTCAGGTAACGAGGCGGCGCTGCAATGTTCTGCGGCGGTTGGCTTTCGTCCGCTGCAAACTTTCCGCGAGAATGGTGTCGAGAACATTCTGCTGGCGATGGATAAGCCGTCGCTGACGTGAGGGAACAGCGCTGCTGCGGCGTGTCTCGTTTGTTTCGTAACGCGTCGACGGCCAGCCCTTGACGAGATTGTCGCTGAGCCAATCGGGATAGACCGGCGCGAGAGGGGTCGGCGGCGTCAAGCTCGGCAATTTCAGCGGTACCCAGCGTGATGAGAGCCGCGCCGAATTAACTTCGACCTGGCGCGTAGCGGCACCGGGCGAGACGAGCAATCTGCAATGACAACATGCCGCTTCCGTGAAATTCAGAACACACGGAAGCGGCATTCCGCCGTGATGGCGGCGCGGACGAAAATGTCGGGTTGTGCGCATCCCACATGGCCGCGGCCGCGACTCGTGACTAGAATGTGCCCAAGATGGCGGAGATCGAGCACAGCCTGTTCGGCCGGGACGAGTCTGGCGAGGGTGGTGAACCCTACGGTCGGCACTCGACCGGCATTTTGCCGAGCCATGTCCTGAAACAGCTTATCCGGGCGCGGCGCGAAGTGCTGGCCGCGGAGGAGATCGAGCCCTCGCAAATTCAGCCTGCGAGCGTGGATCTCAGGCTCGGGGCAATGGCCTGGCGCGTGCGGGCAAGCTTCTTGCCTGGACCGCAAGCGACGGTGCGCGACAAGCTCGCCTCGGTTGCACTGCACGAGATCGATCTGACCGAGGGCGCGGTGCTGGAAACCGGCTGCGTCTATGTCGTGCCTCTGCTCGAAAGCCTTGAGCTCAGTTTCCGCGTCTCCGGCATCGCCAATCCCAAGAGCTCGACGGGGCGTCTCGACGTCTTCACGCGCCTCATTGTCGACCGGGCACAGTCATTCGATCGCGTCGACCCGGGCTATCGGGGGCCGCTCTATGCCGAGATTTCGCCGCGGACCTTTCCGATCCTTGTGCGCAAGGGATCGCGGCTGAACCAGCTGCGCATCCGGCGAGGTTCGCCGCAATTCACCGATACGCAACTGAAGCGGCTGCACGCCGACACGCCGCTGGTCGACGGGCCGGCTGACATCGAAAACGGGCTGGCGCTCTCCGTCGATCTCAAGGGCGATCCCGCGCTGCAACAAGTGGGATGGCGTGCGAAGCGTCACACGGGGATCATAGATGTCGACCAGCGGGACGCATTGGAGGCATCCGATTTCTGGGACTCGATCCAGCCCAGCCGGTCCGGCACGATCGTGCTCGATCCGGACGAGTTCTACATTCTCGCCTCGCGCGAGGCGGTGTCGATCCCGCCGGAGTTCGCCGCCGAGATGCTGCCCTTTAATCCGCTGGTCGGCGAATTCCGGGTGCACTATGCCGGCTTCTTCGATCCCGGCTTCGGGCATGAAGCCGGCCTCGGGCGCGGCGCGCGCGCCGTGCTCGAGGTGAGAAGCCACGAGGTGCCTTTCATCCTCGAACATGGCCAGATCATTGGCAGGCTGGTTTTCGAGCGGCTGACCGAGCCACCGCCGGAGGTCTACGGTCAGGGAATTGGTTCCAATTATCAGCGTCAGGGGCTGCGGCTGTCCAAGCACTTCAAACAAGGTTAGCGACCGGTGCGCAAACCAGCATTGGTTGTTGCGGCGAATCCACACCTCGTCGGAATTTGTCGGAGATCACCCGACACCCATTGCGTAACGCCACCGTCCCGGCACACTTCACGGCGCTGCAGCTTTCGCCATGGGGGAATGAGGAGGCTGCAGTGACCAGGGTCCGCATTGAAGGGGGCAGCATGAGGCGGCTACGGCGCGAATAGCGCCGGCCGCCTCATGACATTTCTGGACGCCGCTTCGCACAGCAGAAATTGGCATGGCCGCCACGCCGCGTGCTAAGCCCGACCGCATGCACGACTTCGTCCATACCTGCATTGCCTTCATCAGACTGCACGGCGCGTGGGCGGGGCCGGTCGTGTTCGTCGTCACGTTCGGCGAATCTTTCGTGGGGCTGAATCTGCTCTGTCCGGGAACCGCCATTATGGTGATCACCGGGACGCTCGTGCGCTGGCAGCTCAATCCCCACGGCGTTCTCGACCTGTGGCCGGTCCTGGTCGGCGGCACGCTGGGCGGGATTGCGGGAGACGCGATCTCGTTCTGGCTCGGGCGAAGATTCGGCCCTCTCCTCGAGAAGCATTGGTTTTTCGTAAGGCACCCCGAGCTTCTTTCGCGCGGCTATGCTTTCTTCGAGCGCTTCGGAACAGCCAGCGTGTTCATCGGGCGTTTCTTTGGGCCGGTGCGGGCCTGCATCCCCGTCGTCGCGGGCATCATGGTGATGTCATGGCGGAATTTCTGGATCGCCAATATCGGCTCGGCGATTATCTGGGCTCCGGCGCTCCTGCTTCTGGGCACGAGTTTCCGGTTGTTGACGAGAAGTCTGGGTCTTGTGCACGGGGAAGGGTTGGCCGAGAGCATCGCCGGGGTCGTATTTTTCATGATCCTTATTTGGGCGGCGCGGCGCTACGGCGCGCTCGAAAAGCTTCGTCATGCGTGGCGAAGGCGCATGGGCAAAATGGCGCAACATTGATGTGGCAGCTTCTTTGCGCTTTTGCCGTCACCTCTTTTTCGATCACGCTGCCGTCCTCTCCGGCACGCGCCGATGGATCGTTGCTTTTGTCCAGCTGGATCCAGATGGCTCCCGGCGGATGGTCTGAGGCACGCGCTGTCGTGCACGGCGCCAAATGTCCGGACGCAGTGATCGACCGCGCAAACACCGCGATGCAGCTTCGCGCTTCATCAACTCCGCAATTTGCAAATCTTCTGTGCGCCGTGACGATTCCAAAGGGCGCCCGGAACGCCTCGATTTTGGGGCACGCTTTGCCTCTGCCGGATTTCGCGCCGCACCGGATCATGGTGATTGGCGACACAGGTTGCCGCATCAAGGGCTGGACCGTGCAGGCCTGCAACGACCCGGCGAAATGGCCCTTTCCGCACATCGCGCAAGTGGCCGCGAAATTGAAGCCCGACCTCGTCATCCATGTCGGAGATTATCTCTACCGCGAATCCGCCTGCCCATCGGGCAATCGCGCCTGCGCGGGAAGTCCGTCAGGCGACAACTGGGCAAGCTGGCAGGCGGATTTTTTCGCGCCGGCTGCTCCGCTTCTCGCCGCAGCACCCTTTGTTTTCGTGCGCGGGAACCACGAGGAATGCGCGCGGTCAGGCAAGGGATGGCTGCGGTTGCTCGGCCCCCTTCCCGACGATCCGAAAGCGCCCTGCACCGACCATGTGGCGCCGTGGGGCGTTCCGATGGGCGGGCTGACTCTCGCGGTCATGGACGACGCACATGCGCCGGATCCCGTTGCGCCTGGCGACCTCGTCACGCTTTACAGGGCCGATCTTGCGGCCGTCGGCAAGATGGCGCCGGCGCCGGTCTGGCTGGCCATGCACCGCCCGATCCGGGGCGTCGTCGAGCTTGGCTTCGGCATGGTGGTCGGCGGCAATCGCACAATGATGGCGGCGCAAGGCGAAGGCGGTATTCCCGATAATGTTTCGCTTCTGCTCTCCGGGCACATCCACACGTTCGAGGCGATCAATTACCAGAAGGATGCACCGCCGCAGATTATCGCTGGCGAGGGCGGCGACCTGCTGGATCAGGCGCCGCGCGATCTTTCGGGCCGCACCGTGGGGGCGCTGAAGATTTCATCAGGTCTGTCGTTGCCGGGTTACGGGTTTCTCCTTCTGACGCGAGACGCCGATCGATTGTCCGTCGAGGTGATGACGGCCGATGGTGCACGCGAGGCACTCTGTGCCTTTGTCAACCGGCATCTCGATTGCCACGCGAAATAGGGGCGCGTTCGGGCCTATGCGATTTGACGGACGGCGCGTACGATGCGGGGCATCTCGTCGAGACGGTCGCTCAAAAAACTTTCGAGCGATCCCTGATAGAACTGCGCATAGCCGCGCAGTGTGAGCGCCTCGTGGAAGCGCGCGAATTTCTCTGAACCACCGGGGAGCCCGTAGATATAGACGGGCCGGCCGGTCGCGCAGGCTTCCGTGATCATGTTCACCGAGTCCGCGGTGACGACAAGAACATCGGCAAGACCGAGAATGCCGTAATACGGATTGTCGCCTGTGCCGTCCCACACGAACGCGCGCGTGTCGGCGAGAGCAGCCCGCAGGATTTCGAGATTTTCCGTTCCGGTGCGGCGAGACGTCGTGACGAGGAGGCTCGCTCCCGATTCGGCGGCATTGCGTGCGAGTTCGGCGGCGAGCGTGCGCGCATCATCGGCCGCGAATCTGTAAGCAGCGTTGCCCCCGCCGATCAGGACGCCAATACGAGGTCGCGGCTGTTCACCGATGCGCGAAGCCAGAAGGGCGGCTTCGCGCATCAGCCGCTCCTCAGTGACACGGTGGAGTGCGCCGATCGTGTGGATCACGTTCGCTCCGCCGAGAAGATCATGTATCGGCGTGACGACCAGATCGAAATGCCGCGGTGAAATGCCTGGATTCTGAATCTGAACGTTGCGCGTGCGCGGATTCATGCGACGCACGTAAAGTGAGCCCGGAACGCTGATCCGGCCCGTCGCGATCACCAGATGGGGCCAGGGCGGTGCGAGCGGATCTCCGGTGAAGGCGTGCCCCAATCCCAGCCGCAGGTGTGGCGCAAATCGCCGCCAGGGTTCGCGCAATCCGATGCGTTTGATTGCGGGATCAAGGCCGAGCGCTTCGGCAAGGCCCAAACACTGGCTTTCCATCCCGGCCTTGCCATCCGTAATGACCCAGCAGGACGTGAAGGGGGCGACCACTTCAGAAGCCGAACATGTGATCCAGGCTGAAGCTGCCTTCGCCACCTTCGACGCCATGATAGCCGAAGAGCCGGCAGGTTTCGTCGCGCACGAGAATATAGGGGTGCGCGCCCGCACGCGCGATGAGGGCGCCATCGAAAAAATCCTGCACGTGCCACAGGCGCGACCCGGATGCGGGAATCGTCATCTCGACGCGCGCGATGTCTTCGCCACCGGTTGAACGCAGAATAAGTGCAGTCTGCGAGAATGCATGCCAGGCCTGCGACACGGGATAGATGAGATGACAGAACGTGCTCCAGGGCTGCGGCGCAATGCGCAGGAAGAGGCGCGTCGAGAGTCCCGGCGGCGGACCGGAATAGGATTGCGGTTCGCCGCGATAGGTGAGCGCGCAGTTGAACATGTGCGAGCCGAAGCTGGTTTCGGCGGCATGGCCGCTCCTCCGGTTGCGGTAGCGGAAGAGCGCGTGCAACCAGCCGTCCGCATCGTCTCCCGCGTCGAAATCGTAAACCAGTTCCACATGGCCAAACTTCGTCTTGAGCAAAGTTCCTGCAAGCGTAGACACGTCGAGCGCCGAGCCATGATCGCGCGCCAGCGCGCCGAAGCGATGCTCCGCCACGCGCGCGCCTTCTGCATCATAGACGAGCGCCTTGACGGGGAGACTGCGTTGCACGGTAGACATGGGCGTCGGAAGCGCGATGGTGGTGTAGTCGTCGGGCGGGAGCAGAGCGGCTGGAAGCACGTGGCCTTTGCCGAAGAGAGGACCAAGTCGTGCAAGTTCGGGGTCCGCTTTCAGGTCGCTGCGCTCGACGTTTGGATGGGCGATGCGCGAGCGGCCGTTCCGGGCCGTGACTTCGTAGCGCGGCCGCACGACGTGCTTGCCGGCGTGAATCTCGATCTGTGCGGGCCACGACAGATCCGGCAGCAGATTTCTTACGCTCAATGCATGCGTGGCAAAGGGCGCGATCGGCTTGTTCAGTCGCGCGACTTCGTTGCCGCCCATGCGCGCAAGGCCGATATCGCCGACCGGGATCGCAAGAGGATGGCTGTTCTGGATCCAGAGAACGACCTCCTCATCCGCGGCAGGCGCCGGCAGCCCGGCGTAGAGATCGGCCGGCCAGGAATTTGCATCATGCGTCGCGGACAGCGTTTTCCCGTCGTCGCCATAAAGATCGAGGGCGTATTTGACGATGTCGTGGCCGGCGGCGCCTACGACATGCACGAAGAGCTGGCCGGTGAACGCAGGCAGATTGAAGCGCGCGCGCACCGTACGGCTGTCGATGACGAGAGACGATTCGGGACGTCCGCCTGGCTCGGCCCATGTCGCGAGCGCTCGGCCGTCCCGGCCAAAGAGACGGCACCACAGACGGACATCGGTGGCGCCATAGCGCGTCCAGTAATTCGCCGTCACAAGTCGCGTGTGGCTGTCCGCTTCATCGCGAAAGAAAACGAAATTGGTCGCAAAATTGAGCGGCATGAGATAGCGCGCACGATCGGTCTGCATGTCGACCGGAAGCTTGAGCGGTTCGAAGCTCAATATCTCTGTCTGCTCAGGGAGAATGTGGCGGATGGGTGCGAGCGTTTTCGCGGGATCGAAACTCGCGACGAGCATTGCCTGCGGCCGGTGCGCCGCAATCGCCGTCACCGGTTCGGCCGGCACGCCGCGAAAGTTTCTGGTGAGGTGCTCGACGTTCTGGACGAAGTAATGTACTATCCGGGTGCCGGCAAGCGGATAGAAAGTATCGAACGCCGCGGCAATTCCGTCCGGATCGTAGATCGCAACGGAGCTGCCCGCCGACAGCCTTTCAATCAATGCGTGCGCAGCCGGCGCGGCCAGAGGATGCGAGAGCGCCTTGTAGACCGCGCTGCCGCCAACATCGTTGCGAAACGTTTCAATGCGCAGCGGCACTGGCGCGGTCCGGCACGAGACGTTTGAAAAATGCACTGAAACGGTGACGTGCTTCCTCGCGTGCCACGACGCCCGGATCGGACACCCAATTCACCTGGATGACGCGCCGTTGGCCGTGGAAAGGCGCAAATCCATGCCAGGCGTTCCGCGTGTTGCGGAAGATCACCAACGTACTTTCCGCGGCAGGCACTTCCGCCGCATAATCGTCGAGCCGCTTCGTGGAGCGCAAAAGCCTCAGCCGCGCGCTCGCGCATTCCCAGCTGCGGTTTGTGTAAAGCAGCATGGTGACGAGCTTCGTGTCGCTGTCGGTGTGGATGTGTCCGTCCCGTGCCGTGCACTGGCCGCGAACCGTCGCCATGACCGGTCTTCCTTCGAGATCGATGCGGAATTTTCCGGCAACGAGCGCGCGCATCCGCTCGCCGGTAAGTTCGTCGATCAGCTGTGCAAATGCTGGACCGTAGGACAACGTCGACAGCGGGAAGCTCCCCGAGCGCCTGATTTTGGGGTAGTCGGCGTCAATGGCATCGCGCGCATCGGCGGCGACAAAACCCGGGACGATCGCGTAGGGAAAGGGTTCGGTGGCGACCTCGGTTGTGTTCAGGCGTTCGTAATCCAGCATCTGCCGCCGTTCGTCCATGAAGATATCGTCTGGCCGCGAAGCCCCGATTTTCCGCGGCCAGCTTGGGCCCAGACCTATCAGCGGCGGACTGGAAAGTGTAGGGCTTTTTTCCCGTTTTCCACTCCAGCCGACGATCTGAGCCGTTTGCGATTCGTCATCGTGTCGGCAATGTAAAAGGGCGAATAGAGTATCAGCACCAGCACGACGCCGAGCGCCGTGACCTCTACGATGTAGATGGGCCAGGGCCCCATCAGGTCGAGAAGCGAGGGTTTGGCGGGCTTGGCGCTGAGATAGCCGAAATTCGTGTGGAAAATCCGGTTCGTTGCAAGCGCCACGACGAGATAAACGAGAGATGCTGCGAGCACGCGCGGGATCGACGCGGGGTAGGGCCGCATTCCGGCGCCGAGCACGAGAAACAGAACCGATGCGATCGCACCGCCGTGGAAGGCGAAAAACACGATGAAGCGGAGATCGGGAAAGTCGTAGAACAATTCGGGCGTGACGAGCGCTTGCAACGTTCCGGTCAACGCCCAGAAATACGCGAGCTCGAAGCTGCGCTGATTAGGCCGGATCAGCGTGACGATGGCAGCGATCGATGCCCAGCTGCACAAATCCATCGGCAGCAATGTCTGCGCGGACATCCAGCTCCGCGCGACGATCAACCAGTACCAGAGAACCCAGGTCGCGATCAGCTCTCCCGCAAGGATGAGGCGGATTGCGCGCGTCAAGCGCGGGTTCGCGCGCGCGAACGCCGCAAGCACAAGAGGCACGCAGAAGCTGAGCGCGATTGCGACGATGTGCGCCGCGCCGAACCAGACGAACGTCCCGTCCATGGTCCAATCGTAATCCATGGCCGGGCGGCCCGAGAACCGGATGTTTTGCGGGCAAAACCTGCTGCGAAACTATATTGACTCCATCAATTAAGTAGTATTATAATCGTTAAATGCGAAGGGACATGCCGTGACCAGCGAGGCGCTGACGGTGAAATCATCCGCTGGCTCATTCTCCAACCCCCGGAAAGAGCCGGCAGATTGCCGGACGATACGTTCCCCCATGCTCGTCCCCTCCAACTTTGCCGCCAGCGCCTCGCTTGTCACGGAAGACGATTTCGAGCTGGGTGGAGAGTTTCTCGAAGTCTGGGCCTGCGCCGGCGAGCGCGCGGCCGGATTTCTTCTCGGCGCGGCGGTCGTTGCGGCGGCCTGGGTCATCTGCACGTCCTTCACTTGAGCAGGGAGCACTCCGGCCTCATGCTGGATCGCGCGAAACGCAGCGGCATGGGGCGGCGATGCGGCGGAGACCTGCCGCGACGGGGAAGGCCGGAAGTTCGGCGGACGATCTGCTGTCGCTGATCGCAGATCTGTCGCGGCACTATTCCTTCCAGGCTCCGCTTTCGGATCCGCTCAGCCTCATCCTGTGGGAAAACATCGGCTATCTGATCGACGACGCGCGACGGCAGGCCCTGTTCGACGAATTCCGCGGGCGTGTCGGCATCCACGCCGAGAAAATCGCGCGCGCCCCGCATGCGCTGCTTCTGGATATTGCAAGTCGTGGCGGAATGCGGCCGGAAACGCGCGTCGAACGCTGGCGGCGCATCGCCGAAATCGTTCTCGACATTTGTGGCGGAGACCTTTCGGCGGCGTTGCGCGCGATGCCGGTGTCAAAAGCGCGGACCCTCCTCAAGCGATTTCCCTCCATCGGCGATCCCGGGGCCGACCGGATTCTTTTGTTCTGCAGCATCGACGCGCGGCCCTCGCTCGACTCCAACGGGTTGCGCACCCTGGTGCGCCTCGGATTTGTCGTTCCCGCGGCATCCTACGCCGCGACCTACAGGGCCGCGATTGCCTGCCTCAATCGTACGGGTCCTCGCAAAGCGGACTGGCTGATCTCCGCGCACATGCTCCTCCGCGAGCACGGCCGAAATCTGTGCAAGCGCGCCACTCCTCTGTGCCTGACGTGTCCGGTGGAGAAAGCTTGCGCGCATGCGCCGGCAGCAGGGCTTTAGAGTGGGGTGATTTCGACTCGAGTCGCCCTTCGACGGGCTCGGGGCGAGGAACTTGTTTAACCCTCATGCTGAGCTTGTCGAAGCATGAGAACTCCGATCGGACTTGATCGCATCCCGCTCTAGCACCACCGCACGGGATTTCGACTTGGCCGCGTTGCAGCGCGGCGGTATCTTCGCATAGTCACCGCGGCATGCTACACAGCATGCACCGCGGGCGTAGTTCAGTGGTAGAACGACAGCTTCCCAAGCTGTATGTCGAGGGTTCGATTCCCTTCGCCCGCTCCAAGACTTAGCTGGTATCGGGACTTCGGTTTTGCACTAAGTTTTGCAGAATTTGTTCTCTGCTCGTACTCATCGGCGAGCGGGATCAGCTCTGCCTTGCGCTCTTCCTTTCGCGTACGTGTTGATTGAGTGATGCACACCCTTTTCGCTCCATCCCATGGTTCCAGTTTTTCCAGGTCCTGTGGTGTCCAGAGTTTTTCTGCGCGATTGGCCTTATACAAGCGCTTCATGCCACGACACGGATTCTCGCTGACCAATCCTTTTTCAGCGGCGAACGGCAAGACGCTCGACAGGACCTGTAGCACGTAGTCCGCTGCGCATCTTGCCTGATCGTGGGGCGAAAATGTCGGCTTGTGGGACGGATCGATGAGCGACACAGGCACGTGCAAAAACTGCCAGCGTGAATTCTCGTATGCCCTGATCCACTCCGGATTTTCGGACTACGCATATGCGTATTGCGATACATGCGGACGGACGGCGTCAATGAATGGGTGGTCAAAGGCTTGGCCGAAACACGTTCCCTTCAACTATGGGAGCATCCAGAAGGAGCTTGAGCCCTATCTGGACGCGTGTGAGTGCGGCGGACGATTCAAGGCTGACGCGTCACCACGGTGCCCGCATTGCCTTGAAACGCTGTCTGCGGAAGCCGCCACTGCCTATATTGAGCGGAATGCGCCGGGAACAGCGAAGGGGTGGCGCTGGCAGCGAAACTGGAAAGGGCTTTATGCGATTGTGATCGAAAAACGATCCGTCAGAGAACCGTGGAAGGCAAGCTAGGGTTCGCGGGAAAGTGCTCACCTAACCCGGGTACGCCAAGGCAGGGCGAGTTGAGCTGCAATTCCATGAATGACTCCACTGCCGGACTTTGCACAAATACTCTCGTTTTTCCCCGTTCTGCACAAAAACTCCTACTATTGCATGGGGGATTTCTGCGTGCCGTCGGCGGTTGCGGTCCGCGATTATTTGCAAGGCTAGACGCGCCGGTGGCGAGGACGATGCATTTGGCTTCAATGAACCCCCCAAAAGGGTTACGATCCACTTCGACTTGGTGTCGTTTGGGGGCAACTCGGAACAAACGTCATCGCGCTCGGATCGAAATGGCGAAAGTTTGCGGCGCTAAGGTCGGCACTTTGACGTGAGAGGTTCCAATGTCTCGAATTCTCGATATCTCCGCGAAATGCCTCTTGGGCTGCGGTTTGGCTTTGGCCATGTTCGCTTCCTTCGGTGTCGCTCATGCCCAGAACTTCAAGCTGCTTTATAGTTTTCAGGGGTCCTACAGCGGCCCGGACGGCGCTCAGCCTCATGGCGGCCTGATCGCGGACAAGGCTGCCAATCTCTACGGAACAACCGAGAGTGGCGGCGCCTCCGGATATGGCGCGGTCTTCGAGCTTGAGTCTGACGGCACGGAAAGTGTGCTCTATTCCTTCACGTTTGGAAATAATGGTGTGGATGGCTATTGGCCTATCGGCGCTCTCCTGGAAGACAAGGCCGGCAATCTCTATGGCGCCACAATTCAGGGGGGCGGCGCGGCGAACTGTGGAACCATATTCAAGCTGGCGCCCGGTGGTGTCGAGACTGTGCTCTACGCCTTCAAAGGCGGTAGCGATGGCTGCGATCCTTCCGGAAGCCTCGTCGCCGACAGGCATGGCAACCTCTACGGCTCGACGCCGCTGGGAGGAGACAGCAGCTGCGATGTCGGCTGGGGCTGCGGCACTATTTTCAAGCTTTCGCCGGATGGCAAGGAATCCGTGCTCCATAGGTTTGTCGGCGGAAGCGATGGCCAGACACCAAATGCGCCCCTGATTTTGGACAACAGCGGAAATCTTTATGGCACAACTTATGGTCCCAATCCTGCGGACTGTTACGAGGATTGCGGAACGGTTTTCAAGCTTGCGCCGGATGGTACCGAAGCCATTCTCTATACCTTCTGCACCCAGAGGTATTGCCCGGATGGAAGCAGCCCGGAAGGCGGTTTGATCTCCGATAACGCGGGCAATCTTTACGGGACGACAAGCTATTACGGCGCAAACGGTGGGGGCACAGTATTCGAACTCGCGGCAGACGGGACTGAGACATCGCTTTATTCATTCGGGTTCTATGGGTCAGATGGCTCCTTTCCTTTGGGCACCCTTGTCGCGGACGGGCAAGGCGATCTCTACGGAGTGACCTGGAGCGGGGGTGGCCGCGGGTGCAAAGGGTACGGCTGCGGCGACATTTTCAAGGTGACGCCCGGCGGCACCGAAACAGTACTTCATTCTTTCCAGATATGGACCGGCGTCTATCCGACAGGCAGCCTCATCAAGATAAACGGCTATCTCTACGGCACGACAGAAAGTGGCGGCGGCAGCAGCAATTGCGGCACAAACCATAAGCGTGTCCCTTATGGTTGCGGCACCGTCTTCGCCATCAAAAAGTAGGAGTGCCACTTCTTGACGAGACCACTTCGGTGGGCTGACGCCTCGACGTAGTCTTATCCGGCCAGTAACAGACCACCACACCTAGCCTTGGGTTTCCCAAGGGCATGGTTCCGGATTTCCCGACGCCTAGAACGGCAGTTGAGTTTCTCTGGGGAAATTCGTCCCATGGGGTAAGCGGATCGGCTGGCTCTGTCCTCCCTGTCGCAGATTGGCAGGCTCTCGCGAGACCCCCGTCTCCCGTCTCAATAGACTTGTTCTTGATTTTGGGACAACCATTCTCACCTCCTCTTTGAGGCTATTGAGAAGGGACACGCGGAAATGCACGTCGGATACGCGAGGACATCGACTGTCGATCAGGTGGCAGGATTCGAAGCGCAACTGGATGAGCTGAAAAAGGCGAGATGCGAGAAAATCTTCAGCGAACAGATCAGTTCGGTGGGAAAGCGCACGCAGTTGGAAGCCGCGCTTGAGTTCTGCCGAGAAGGCGACGTTTTCATCGTGACGAAATTGGATCGCCTTGCGCGTTCCATGATCCATCTGGTGGGAGATCACCGCTTTACTGGAGAAAAAGAAGGTCGGATTGAGGATTCAAAACCTGAATCTCGACAGCGGGACGCCAACCGGACGCTTGATGCTCAATCTCTTGGGATCGGTGGCGCAGTTCGAGCGCGAGATTATGGGGGAGCGCCAGCGAGAGGGAATCGCGAAGGCAAAGCGTGATGGCAAGTATTTGGGAAGAAAGCCAACCGCTATGGCGCAGGCAGGGAAGGTGCGTGAGATGTTGGCTGCTGGAATAAGTCCAGGTGCCGTAGCCGCCGCTCTCTCGATCAGCCGCGCGAGCGTGTATCGGGTCGTTGCAGCCAGCAAGGCTAAAATTAGCGCCGTGCCGTAGCTTTGATCGCCTTGAGTTTCTGAAGGCGATCAACCAGATTTGCAAGCTGATAAACCGCCTTCAGAATTTCCTTGCACAGGTCGATTGCCGCCTCAGCTTCTTCTCACCCCGTTTCCGTTGCAAGGCTTGCGGCAAGGATTTCAGCGTCAACGAAGCGCTGCGGAAGTCTCAGTTTCCAAAAAGAGAATTTGTTATTACGTCATTTCGGTACGACGAGTTTGAAAACTGTGCCACTGTTGTCCGAGCCGCCCGCTCCCGTCGTACCAAACAGGATACCGTTATCGCTGAGTGTCAGGCTGCCGTTCGGAAAACTGCCGTCCGGGTCGCCCCAGAAAGCATGCGGCACTCTTATTGCACCGGACTTACGAGCTGAGAAAACAACGCCATCATTGTAGTAACCTCCCTCAAACGCAGTGCCGTAGAAACCACCCGCCCCATCTGCGACAAGCGATCCCCGGGCTTCACAACCATGCCTTCCGCGGCCAAACGAATAAAGTACAACCTCTTCGCCGCTTGGCGTTATCTCAAAGATTGTGCCGCAGCCATTGCCGTTGCCGTGAAGGCTTCCGCCTGCGCTTGTGGTGCCATAGAGATTCCCTGTGCTGTCCATGATCAGGCCACCATCTGGATAAGCACCGTATCGTCCGCCAAGGAATGCACGGAGTATGGTTTCGGCGCCGTTCGAGTCTATCTTGAAGACGGTGCCGCAGCCGGAGCCGCCGTTGCAACCGAAGTATCCGCCCTGGCTTGTCGTGCCATAGAGATTTCCATCCTTGTCCGCGATCAGGTCCCCCTGTGGAAAGGCGCCATCGTTCCCGCCTTGAAATGAATAAAGCACGATTTCAAATAAATCCGGAGCAACCTTAAAGACCGTGCCGTAGCCGATTGTGCCGCCCTGCGTTGTTGTGCCGTAGAAATTGCCTAGCCCGTCAGCGATCAACGCAGCGCCCGGATAGGTGCCATCGTTTCCACTACCGAAAGAGTGCAGCACAGTTTCGGTTCCACCGGGCGCAAGCCGGAACACGGTGCCGCGGCCGCCACCGCCGTCAACGGTCGTGCCGTAAAGATCGCCCTTGCGCAACAAGAGACTTCCGGCGGGGGATTCGCCATCGGCACAGTTGAGGCTGGAGCAAAAGTTGTAGAGAACATTTTCTTTGCCGTGCGTGTCGATCGAAAACACAACACCACCGTTGTGCGTCCCACCCCCGCTTGTCGTGCCATAGAGATTGCCGGCCTTGTCGGCTATCACGCCACCCAGCGGGACAGACCCGTCGCTGCCCCCTTGAAAGGAATAGATTTCGAGGTAGCTGGCCGCGAAAGCGCCGTGCGATGGAATCAAACCGGCCAGCGCCAACCCGCACCACGGGACGAAACCACTGGGCACTCCGCGAATTGGCATTTGGCGTATTCCCCCTGTCAGGTCGGTCGAACTGTACCATGTGCCACAGAGCTTGTCTCCCGGTAGCGCGTCAGTTTGAAATTCAGCGCCGGTAAACGGCTCGCTCCGCTCCGCGGATGAGGCCACTAAGGGTTTCCCAATCGGCGGGCTGAAAGCTCCGTGCTCAAGGGCTCGGGTGGATTTCAGAGACTCATAGAGATTGGCCCAACCATCGGCCACTGAAAGCACCGTTCTTATGACAGGCGGGGCAACGCAAATTCACGACGATTGAAGGTTGAATACTCTCGAATTCCAATGGCATTGTGGGTCTTTCCGTAGGTCTAGTCAGACCAACTTGTGTCCCCCCGAAGTGAAGCGTACGCTAAGTACTTGCGTTGACGCGAACGGTTGAGACTCAGACCGTCCGGCGCCCCTTCAGTGAAAAATCGAGCCATTGCTTAGACTAGCGTGAGCGCGCCGCCGCTTCGCGGCGACGATTTGTTGCGGCTCATCTTCACGCGCCGCTGGGGAGAGCTGTGATGTACGAACCAATCGGTCTTACGCGATTGCCCACCCTTACCACACGCAATGGAGCACTCACCCTTTGCGCGGCGCTCTGCATCCTGGGAATGAGCGTCTCGGCTGATGCCAAAGCAAAAATCACGACGTTCTCCGCTCCTGGAGCGATCAGCACTTTTGCCAGCAGCATCAATGCCGCAGGCGTAATCACGGGACGGTACGTAGATAGCAACGGCGTGTTCCACGGCTTTGTGCGGGCTACCGATGGAACGTTCACGACGTTCGACCCCACGGGATCAACTTTGACCGTTGCCGCAAGCATCAATACGAAGGGCGTGATCACGGGAGATTATTTAGACAACATCGGCACTGTACACGGCTTTGTGCGGGCTGCCGATGGAACGATCACGACGTTCGACCCCTCGGGATCAATCGACACCGAACCCTTAAGCATCAACAACAAGGGTGCGATCACGGGATGGTGGCAAAACAACAGCGCCGAACACGGCTTTGTGCGGGCTGTCGATGGAACGATCACGAACTTCGACCCCGCGGGGTCAGTTGACACCATTGCCACGAGCATCAATGCCTCGGGCGCGATCACGGGAGATTACTTAGACAACATCGGCACTGGACATGGCTTTGTGCGGGCTGCCGATGGAACGATTACAAGGTTCGATGTTCCGAGAGACGTTAATGGCATCGCAGCTACCAGTATCAATGCCTTAGGCGTGGTCACGGGATACGACTATGATCCCAGTTACGTGGCTCATGGCTTTGTGCGGACTGCCGATGGAACGATCACGACGTTCGAGGTTACGGGAGAAGTTCAGGGCACCTTTCCAAGCAGCATCAATGGCAGAGGCGTAATCACGGGATACTACAAGGATAGCAATTACGTGGGTCATGGCTTCGTGCGGCATGCCGATGGATCGGTCAAAACTTTCGATGTTAAGGGGGACGTTTATGGCACCTATCCCGAAAGTATCAACAGGATGGGCGCGATCACGGGATATTATGGAGCAGGTGGCGGCTATCCCGGCTTCCTGCGAAGCAAATGAGGTTAGCTTCACGCGGCAGTGTCTGAAACATCCCACACACCATCCGCGACGCCAGCGGACATTGGGGAGGTCACGCGGAGACTCGAATGCGGGCGCACGAAATTGTAATGGGCTAGTCGTAGTGTGCTCAGGCACCTGCACCAGGGATGGAGACGGGGCTTCTTGAACATCGTGCAATCCGGATTTCGCACGCTCAAGTTTTGCACGCGATTCGCAACCTACTGAAATGTTTGGGACACTTGCAGCGCTTTTTTGTGCGTAAGTTATTGATGATTAAGCCGAAATGCGAGCTTCCCAAGCTGTATGTCGAGGGTTCGATTCCCTTCGCCCGCTCCAATCAAATCAAAAGTTGCAGTTTCAGTTTTGGACGAACCGCGCCTTCACAAAGTGCCAGGCGAGACCGGCTGTCAGAAATCCTGCGATTCCGAGCGCAGCAAGAGGTCCAATGTCGTTCTTTGGTAGCGCGTCGGGCGGCCCGGCGAGAAGCGGCCGCGAAAAGAGGGGGTGAAAGCGCGACTCGAAATACGTGTTGGAAACCAGCTCGTTCGAACCTCGGAATGCCTCCTCGATCTGTTCCGCGAGTGTGCTGGAGACGATGAACTTCGTGCCGCCACGGCGCTGCTGAAGCACTCTCACAATGCGTCCACGGAAGGGAGAGATGCGATTGGCAAGTCCGTGCGGCAGCCGGCGGTTTATCGCGCGCAGGAAGGCGAGCGATTCGGCGTCGAGCGATTCGTTGAAGCGGGAAACCGGTCGAAGCCTTGTGTGATCGAGACCAGTCGCGCCGGCGAAATCGGCGAGAAGATCGCCACCTGGGAAATCCGCCAGCTCGAACCGCCGCGCGACAATGTTCTCGCGTCCGAACGCCTGCGCCCATCGGTCCAGCAGTCGTGAATAGTCGGCGAGCGCAGGCCGACCACGGAATTGAAATTCGTTTGTGCCGCCCCCCCAGACGATGTTCGTGTACCGGCTGACCAGAAAATCGGTTTGGTTTCTAAGGTAGACGACGATTTTCGTTTGTCGCGCGATAGCATCACACAACGCTTTGATGCGCGCGACCTCGCTGGGCGAGCGAACGCTTGAGCTCAAAAGCTCGTTCGAGAATATGACGGTCTTCGCACCGCTCGTAGCAATTTCCTTCTCGAGAGAATCCACGAATTCCGCTCGGAAACGGCTCACGCTTTCCTGATTGCCGATGCCGAGCGTGCGCCGCGTGCCTTCGATCCGCGCATCGTCGAGAGCGAAGGCGGTCAGCGCATAGTGACTGGTTGCGCCTGGCGTCCGTGGATACAGATAACCCTGCGACAGGAGCGCGGCCCTGTTCAGCGCAAGATAGTTCCGGATCGAGGTGCTGCCGGTTTTTTCAGTCCCGATATGCAGCCAGCACTGCGCAATCATTCACGCCCCTACATCGCAACGTCAGGCAACTTCCGGACCGGGATACGCACGACCCGGACGGGCGCATTGACGCCCGAGACGCCCCAATCGGGACATGCTACATTGGATCGTCGAGGCGAGGTAACGCGGGGCGCTGGCGTGGCTGCAGCGACGTTGGACGACGTACGGGCGCCTGCCCGGGCTGGCTTGCCGCTGCGTCACGTCGCGGCCGTGGCGGCAGGCAATGCGCTCGGATTCTACGATTTTCTGACCTACGCATTCTTTGCGGTCCCGATCGGGCATACTTTCTTCCCCTCGCGCGATCCCGCGTCCAGCCTTCTTCTCTCGCTTGCGACGTTCGGCGCGGGCTTTTTCACGCGCCCCCTGGGCGGGATCGTCATCGGCATTCTGGGCGATCGAAAGGGGCGCAAGCCCGCGATGTTCGTCTCCTTTTCGCTCATGGGCGCGGCGATCGTCGGGATGGCGCTGACGCCGTCCTACCGCGCCATTGGCATTGCCGCGCCCATTCTGGCGATCTCGTTCCGGCTGCTGCAGGGTTTCGCACTCGGCGGGGAAGTCGGTCCGACCACGGCTTATCTGATCGAAGCCGCGCATGAGAGAAATCGCGGCCTCTTCGGCTCGCTTCAATACGCGACGCAGGACCTTGCCATACTGTGCGCCGGACTGGTCGGCGTCGCGCTGGCCAACATTCTCGATGCATCGGCGCTCGACGCCTGGGGCTGGCGCATCGCATTTCTGATCGGCACCGCGATCGTGCCCTTCGCCCTGCTGATCCGGCGCCAGCTTCCCGAAACGCTCGATGAGCGGCCGCCGGTCCGCACGACACGTGAGCCGTTGCGGCCACATTTGCGTGTCGCCCTCTTTGGGCTCCTGCTGCTCGGCAGCGGTACGATCGCAAGCTATGTGCTCATCTACATGACCACCTATGCCACGACGACGCTGCACATCGCCTCAAATTACGCGTTCGGCGCCACAGTGGTCGGAGGGTTCTGCGGAGTCTGTTTCGATCCCGTCAGCGGCTGGCTGTCCGACCGTTTCGGACGAAAACCGGTGATGATGGTGCCATGGGCGCTGCTTTTTTTTGCGGTGCTGCCGGTCTTCATGCTCATGGCGCATTTCCGCTCCGCGGGGGCGCTTTATGCAGCCACGGCCGCGATGCAAATCCTTGTGTCGCTGGGCTCGCCTGCGGTTGTCACGGCAATCACGGAAGCGCTACCGCCGCACATCCGCTCCGGCGCGCTGTCAACGATCTATGCCGTCGCTATTTCCACCTTCGGCGGAACGACGCAGTTCGTAATCACCTGGCTCATTGCTAGAACGGGTAATCCGCTCGCGCCGGCCTGGTATCTGATGGGCGCGATCGTGGTGGGATTGGTGACCATGTTCGCATTCGAAGAAACCGCTCCCGCCGCGGTGTTTTCGCGGCGAGCGCGATAAAGCGGGCGACGGGACCGAAGCCCGCTCGCCCGCATCATGCAATCCTACCGGTAGCACCAGCGCCGGCCGCACATCCAACGATCGCGCCAATAACGGCCGTGCCAATAGTAGTTGTAGTAACCGCCGTGCCAGCGATAGCCCCAGCAACGGTGACGCCAGCCGCAGTAATGGCCAGGCCCAGGAACGCCGACGCTTACCCCAACCACGACAGCCGAAGCCGGCATAGCGGCGGCGAGAGGCGCGACGACCAATGCGGCAGCCAGAAGCGCATGTTTCAATTGCATCAGATACTCCCTCATCTTTGTTTCGCCTGCACCCGCAGAACGCACCGTCGCGAGCGAGGCGGCTTCGAATCAGCAAATATTTATCACGCTATCCATTCCGCCGGCAAAAAATCCTGCCTCATTGGCCGCCGTCCGCCTCCTCCAGGACAACTTCGTGGCCCCAAAGGCGCTCCAGATGCGTGCAGACGAGATCCCGCGTCTTGGCGTGCAGCGGGATTCCCCGATGCATGAGATGGACGAGACGAAGTTTGCGGTCCCCCTTCAGATTTGCTTCGGCGACCTGAATGTTCGGATCCGTGAGGCCCACATCATACTGCCGCGCCAGCGAACTGCGGATGCGGCGATAGCCGCTTTCGTCGTGGATGGCTGAAACCCTGTAGGACTCATCACCTGCCTTGTCATGGAGCTCGAACAGCCGGAACTCGCGCATGAGCCTCGGGCTCAGAAACTGCTCGATGAAGCTCTCGTCGCGATAGTTCGCCCACGCATCGGTCAGCGCGCCCATCCAGTCTTGCGAGCCGGCAATTTGCGGAAACCACTCGCGATCCTCCGCGCTCGGCGTTTCGCAGATTCGCCTGATGTCGGCCATCATTCCAAATCCGAGCGCGTAGGGATTGAATCCATTGCAACGCGGATCGTTGAAGTCGGGCTGGTAGATGACGCCCGTGTGGTTGTGGAGGAATTCGAGAAGCGATCCCTCGGTAATCAGGCCGCGGTCGTAAAGCATGTGCATGATCGTATGGTGCACAAAGGTCGCGCAGCCTTCATTCATCACTTTGGTTTGACGCTGCGGATAGAAATATTGCGCGAGGCTGCGCACGATTCGAAGGAGCTCGCGCTGCCAGGGGCGCAGCCCGGGCGAATATTTTTCGAGGAAGTAAAGAATGTTCTCCTCTGGCAGTTTCATTTCGCTGCCAAAATCCTCCTCCGGATCGATGGTCGGCGGCGTGGCCGGAGGGTCGATGCCGGCGGGCAACGTCCGCCACAATTCGTTGCGCGATTCCTCCTCGTGTTCCATGCGGCGCCGCCGCTTTTCCAGCACCCGTTCCTTCGATGGTTTCGGCGGGCGCCGATAGCGGAAGACGCCATGCTCCATGAGCGCATGCGCAGAATCGAGAACTGCCTCTACCTCAGCGCGTCCGTGGCGATCCTCGCAGGCCGAGATATAGCGCTTGGCAAAGGCGAGATAATCGAGAATGCCTTCGGCGTTGGTCCACTGCCGGAACAGGTAGTTGTTCTTGAAAAAGTGATTGTGACCGAAGGCGGCGTGCGCGATGACCAGCGCCTGCATGGTCATCGTGTTCTCCTCGAGCAGATAGGTGATACTGGGGCTGGAGTTGATCACGATCTCATAGGCAAGGGCCGAATATCCGTGTCGGTAGAGCTGTTCCTCCCGCGCGAAGAGTTTTCCGAACGACCAATGGCTGTACATCAGCGGCATGCCGAGCGAGGAATAGGCATCGAGCATCTGCTCGGACGAGATGATCTCGATCTGGCTGGGATAGACGTCGAGCTTGAGGTCTTTGACCGCGATCTTCTCGATTTCGCGGTAGACGCGGTCGAGCGAGGGAAAATCCCATTCCTGTTCGGTGAAGAGCGGCGAGCCACCCATCACGCGATCTCGCTCTTCTTGAACAGCTCGTGAAAGACCGGGAAGATGTCGGACGGCCGCGCGATCCTCTTGGTCGCGAAATTCGGCCACAGCGCCGACACCGTGCGGTAGGCGCGCCAAAGCTCGGCGCCGGAATCCTCGTTGGCGAACACCTCCATTTCGCGCTCGTCCAGAATCTCGATATAGGCGTAATACTGGCAGAGCGGCATGATCTCGCCGTTCAGCATCTCCGCGCAATGGCGCGCGTCGCCGGACTGTGTGTAACCGTCGGATGCCTGCGCCGCGTAGATGTTCCAGTCGGCGGTCGTATAGCGCTCTTTCTGGATCTCCAGCATCATCTCGAGGGCGGACGAGACGATCGTCCCGCCGGATTGCCGCGAATAGAAGAATTCGTGCTCGTCGACTTCCTGGGCGTCATGGGTGTGGCGGATGAACACGATGTCAACGCGGTCATAACGCCGCTTCAGGAACAGATGGAGAAGCATATAGAAGCGCTTGGCGAGATCCTTCTCCCGCTCCCCCATCGAACCCGATACGTCCATCAGGCAAAACATGACCGCCCGGCTGGCCGGCACTGGCAGTTCGGCGAATGCATTGAAGCGGACATCGACGGGGTCGATGAAGGCGATCCACTTACGGCGCGCGATGGCACGCGCGAGCTCCTCCTTCAGCGCGAGAATTTCCGAACAGGTCTCCTCTGTCTGCGGGGTCACGCGCTCTAGCGCATCGAGACGTGCCTGCAGGGTTTCGATGTCGGCGGCCCGCGGACGTTTGAGGGCGAGTCTCCGCCCGAAGGCGTTGCGCATCGTGCGGACGAGATTGATCTGGGTCGGCGGCCCCGAGGTTGTGAGGCCCGCGCGCCTCCAGGTCTTTCTGGGCGTTTCCTTGAGGCTCGTGCGCACCAGATTCGGAAGCTCGAGATCCTCGAAGAAGATTTCGAGAATCTCGTCCTGCGTCATCGTGAACTCGAAATCATCTTCGCCGTCGCCGGAGTCGACGGCTTCCTTTCCGCGCCCGCCATCCTCGCCCGGGCGAGGCTTCCTGATCTCGTCCCCCGGAACGAACTCCTTGTTGCCCGGCAGTACGAAATCGCGTTCGCCGCCGGCCTTTGGATCGAGGCGGAAGCGTGGTTCTTTTGTACCCTTGGTCGAAATCCTGACCTTGCGGTCCTTGCCGATGTCGGCGACGCCCGCCTCCTTCAGCGATTTCTGCACCGACTCGCGAATCTGCGTCCGCGCGCGGCGCAGGAAGCGCTGGCGGTTGGCGAGACTCTTGCCCTTGGGATTGAGGCGCCGGTCGATGAAATAGCTCATGACGGGCAGCCGCGCGATTCGGAGATGCCGGCCACGGATGTCGTCAGGATTTCGATGTCCTGCGCCATGAATTCTGCTTTCCCGGCGCAGCGACGCGCAATCACCCCGCCTTGTTGACCCGCATGTACCATTCGACAAGCCGGCGCACCTGCCTCGATGTGTAGCCGCGGGCAAGCATGCGCTTGACGAACTCGTTGTGCTTGGTTTCGGTGTCGGTATCCTTCTTCGATTCGAAGCTGATGACGGGCAGAAGGTCTTCCACCTGGCTGAACATCCGCTTTTCGATGACGTTGCGGATTTTCTCGTACGCCGTCCATGCCGGATTTCTGCCATCGTTGGCGGCGCGATAACGAAGGGCGAATTTTACGACCTCGTTGCGGAAGTCCTTGGGGTTGGCGATCCCGGCCGGCTTCTCGATCTTGGAGAGTTCGCCGTCAAGCG
>Ga0210406_10000254_pt1 | contig 79244 bp, 111 predicted proteins | sample IncBWC30MmetaG_FD_155454 | JGI IMG/M metagenome (GOLD analysis project Ga0210406, IMG submission 155454) | Forest soil microbial communities from Barre Woods Harvard Forest LTER site, Petersham, Massachusetts, United States - Inc-BW-C-30-M | ecosystem: Environmental > Terrestrial > Soil >...
AAAGCGGAAGCCGATCGCTGGGCACAAGCAAATCTAGCCGGCCTTCCGTATTCTGTTCGCGAATACCCGGTTTAGTCTCGCCTATCGCTCACTGCGCCCGCCAAACCGAGCGCAGTAGGCGGCAATCGAGCCGCACAACAGGTCAAAGAATAGGGGTATCCAATGGCCAAGCAACACAAGCTTTCGAGGCACGAGACGACGATCCTTAAGATCTTGGCACAAGGCAATCGCAACGCGGCGGACAACCTGGACGCGGCAGACTTCCAAGTCGAGATCGTGTCGCTTCTCATGGGGGGATTGATCACGCTTTCGGGCAAGCTCTCCGCTCCCAAGTTCCAAGCGACCGATGCTGGCGTTGACGTCCTGGCGCCAGAGCAAGCCAAGGCGAACGAACAGGCAGGGCGAGCGGGTCGTGCGGGCCCGCCCATGAACGGCGAAAGCCAGTTCTCTGGGGTCTCTAAGCCCTACAACGGCTAGGCTCACTTCTCGCGGTGTAGTCGGGTTTTTCGCCTGCCTACACCGCGGCAATCGAGCCGTACAATAGAACCGGGGTATCCAATGTCAGCAAATCTAATGGCAGCATCAAGTCAGTGGGCCAAACGACCCTCTGACGAACGTTTCTGGACTCTTTCCGACATGCGATCGGCGTGCGAGACAAGTCGCGACGGTTCGGCCGTAGCAACTGTTCCGTTCAACAAGCTTTCCGCAGTCGGTGTAGGTGAGGACGTTTGCCTGGTAGGCCCCGAGGGCCGTCCGGCGCATTTCACGCACTATGCTTTCGGCCAGCTTGCCGCAAGCGCTGGTGCGCCAGCTGGCTACCTTCGCGAGCTTCCCGCAAGTGTCGCGGCGCAAGCGTTGACGGCTTCAATCGAACGCGCTGCAAAGCTAGAGCGGTCCGATCGGTCAATTCTGTTCCACAAAAACGGCCAGTTGACCGCTCGCGCTATCCTGTCAGACCGCTACGATCGCGTGTGGGACGCTGATGTAGTCGAAATGCTGGAACGTCTGACGGGATGGCGAACGCCCGCCGGAAGGACTCCGCCGGGGTACGACGGTCCTACCCGTATCGCGACGGCAGACGATATTCTGCCCGGACAAATCAACATCCGCGAAGGCAGCGAAATTGCCCCCTCGGGTTTGTACGCCTCGGACCATGACATGTTCGCGTTCATGGTCGCGCCCGATCGCGTGGTCTCTGACGGTGCGGGTGGCAGTCTCATGCGTGGGATTTTCGTTCGTAACTCGGAAGTAGGAGACGCTGCGCTTTCCGTTACGTTTTTCCTGATGCAAGCGGTATGCGGAAATCACATTGTGTGGAACGCGACGGGTGTGCACGAGATCCGCGTCCGTCACATCGGGGAGGGCACCATGGCGCGAGCGTTCCGCGGATTCGAGGCAGAGTTGCGCCGCTACCACGATGCTGCGCCCGAGGAAGAAGCGAAGATCGTGGCGGCGCGCAACATGGTGCTGGGAAACAGTAAAGACGAAGTCCTAGGCGCAATCCTCAGCTATGCAAAAACGCATTCCTTGCCGATTCTCTCCAAAGGCCGTGTTGCGGAAGCGTTGACGGTTGCGGAGGAGCATACCGATTGGTACGGCAATCCTCGGGCGCTCTGGGGTGTCGTGGCAGGTCTTACGCAGGCGTCGCAGCGAACCGGCTTTGCCGACGATCGATCGGCTGTTGACAAGGCTGCGGGAAAGTTGCTCGAAATGGCGTTCTGATTTCGCTCGTCTCTTGCTGCCTCGGGGTAGTCGACCGGGGTAGCGGGAGGCGACCGGGAAGAGCCGGAAGGAGGCACGTCATGTAACTCGCAAGTGTTTTCGTATATTGATTGTGTGGCGCGGGATTTCGGTTCTCGCCTACAGCGCACGTAATAATATGTGCGTTGTGGGAGGTAAACGAAAGGATAGGGGTATCCGAGTGAGAGTAAGAGGTATAAAAGCAACCGGATTTTCGAAAGTCGTTGGCGGTCTTAGGGTGCCAGAAGTCGAAATGGTATCCGGTTCTGAAATGTATACGCGACGTGGCCCCGATTGGGAGTTTAGTCTCAGACTAGAAACGTCTACTGGTCACGGCGCGATACGACTCACACTCAACGAAGAAGAAGCTCGCGATTGGCACATGCGTCTTTCACGTGCACTAGCGTCGCTGGAAGGAGGAAAGTCGTGAGAACCTGCGAAGATTGCGACATATTGATTCGTGAGTGGACCGAAGAACGCGGTAGTGGCGCCTGGCGATGCATGGCTAGGATGGCAGACGATGCGCATCGCATCCTGTCTTACGACTTGAGCCACCCTGAGAAACGAACGCCATCCGGTGAGCTCATCGGTGGCCCTCGGTTAGCTGCCATCGCCCGCCGTGCCAAACGGCGCTACCGCCTGGCAGCGTGGGTGCTTCGGCAAATTGACGAAGGCCGAAACGAATTTAATGCTGCGAAGAAAGATGCGGACGAAGCGGCGGACTACGCGCGGATTATGGGTGGCCAGCCATGACAACCGAGGCAGACGAGGCGGTGACGAGTAAGAACGTCGCGCTGGCAAACTTACGAGATCAGGTTGCGAAGGGCGAAACGCAAGGTGTAATCGACATGTACGAGCGGGCGGCGTGGAATGCAGGTGCCACCGTTTCAGAAACGGAAAGCATTTTCCGTGAGTGTTACGGACCAAAATATAGCGATGGCACTTCCAGATTCGGCGTGAAGCCGTGATCCGCCCCACCTGGACAGTAGCTGTTTTTGAAGGCCTCGAAATCATCGGCCGCTACGAGTTTGCTACGTTCGATGCAGCAAACGCCAGAGCCTACACGTTGCAAGGCGTGTTCGACCGCTACGGCGTGCCAGCCAAAGCTCGAACCGTTCCGAAGGCAGCCGTTGCCCACCCGACAACCGTACGGGCGTTCCCCGCAGCGAAGGTAGCGAGATGAATCAGAACGCAAGGAAAGCATTGGAGCGCGACAGAGCGAGACGCAAAGCAGCCGAGTCGCAAAACCGAATCGCGCTGGCGGCGAGTACCGCAGCCTACGCCAGACACAACGATCGCGAGCGACGCCGGCACGATGGCCCGTTGTCGCTTGCTGACGGCACGGGAGCGAAGTGTGACTGATGTTCGACGATATGCTGCTCAGACTATCAACGCTCGTTTTGTTGCTCGGTCTGATCCTGATGTTTATGCCGCACTGGCCAGACAGGTACGATCGATCTTCCCCGTGAGCATCCGAGGCGCCGCGTCCGGATACCCCCCCGCAATCCGCCGTGCTTCGGGTGTTCACTGGGGAGACCTGATATGTTCGAAGAACATCTAACAAGTGTAAAATTGTGGCTCGGGTTTACTGCCGCATTCATGGGTGGAGTGGTCCTGACTACCGCATTTCACGAATGCATCACACTTTCGCCAGCCGACTACAAGGCGTGCGAATCTCACTGCGCTCCGCACGGCATCGCAAACGTTACCGCCCGATCCTGCGAATGCCAGCGCTAGCGCTCGATACGTTCGTCGGTAGCTGGCGCAAGCAAGTGCTTCGAATCTCGGTGATCGATCGAGAATTGTGGCTCAGCCGCAAACTGTTCGAAACAGATCCGGAAGTTACCACGCACGCAACGCAAGTTGCTGAGCTCAACTGTGGTAGCGAAGTGTTCTCTGATACCGCCTACGAGGCGGCCATTCGTGACGCGTGGAAAAAGAGTTTCGAACCGCGACGCAATCCGCTGACTCGGTTTCAGATGTGGCGCATGCGAGCTCACTGCCGAGCGCAATTGATGATCGAAGGGAACATACTATGAACACAAACGATTTGTGCCTGAATTGTATGCCGTCAAACATTAGGATAGAAACGATTCGTGAAAGAACAGAAATACGCAAAAACGTGCTTGGCTCGGTCGGATTGACAGGACCAACACTTTGCAAAAAATGCAGTCAACCAAGACTGTATCTGCCGCTTACTCCAAAGCCGGACTGGCCGTGACGCGAACTGATTGGTCCTGTCCCGACTGCGGTGCAATGCATCCTGCGTTTTTGTGCGAGTGCGAAGCGCAGATGTCGGCCGACCACGGTCGGACTACACTCGATCCATGCAAGAGTGCGCATTGCTACGATTGCAATTTCTTTGGCACATTTCCGCCGGAACCGGGCTCTCGTTCGCCCGGTCCTGCTCTACGTCTTCGGATAGAAAAATGACCTTCTGGATTGTATTCGCCTTAACCGAGTATGCGATCGGCTTTCTTGTGGCCCTGGGCATTCTCCGACCGATAGTTAATCGCGGCGAATGCTCGCTAGCTAAAGCAGTATTTGTAAGCTCGTTCTGGTTCCCAATTAACCTCGTCGGCGTACTTATGTATGCAGTGATCCGCGTGAACCGTTGGAGAATCTCATGCCCCGCCATACCATCGAAGAGTGGATGAGCGAACACGTTCATCCGAAGGTCCAACCGATTCTGCGGTACTTGCCGCGCGACATCGAAGGGATTCGACTGACACAGTGCGCAGTAATGGTTGCGCTCGGGTGGATGGGCCTACTCTGTCTTGCCTGGTGCGGTTCGGGATGCGGTGGCCAAGCGTTTTCAGCGCTCAGCACAAGCTCGGATGCCAATTTCCGAGACGGCACAGACGATGGCAGCGCAAGCTCAGACGCTGGATCTGAGACTAGGTCACAGAGTAATGACGCAAGCTCGGATGCTGGATCCGAGACGGTCCGTACGCCGCTGACAGACGCAAGCTCGGATGCTTACCAAGCCGAGACCTCGACAGTCGGAAGTGACGCCTGCGCATTGGCGGCAAAATACAGCTGCGGACCCAACGGAATGGGGTCGGGCGGAGAATGGTCAGCAAGTCCGCCAACGACCTTTTGCATGACCAGCAACAATCTACAACGGTTCTCTACGCCAGTTCCTACTGGCTGCGATTCTTGCGAAACGTTCAACTGCGAGTGCATTGCCGCCACCGAACTCTGTCGCGGCATGACTTGCTCAGACCAGGGAGGACACGTCTTTGTGACGTGTGGGATGTGATGAAATTCAAATGCACTAAAGTAGAAGTGTCAATATACGAAGAAATGAAAATCGGTGCCGTTGAACTGATAAATCAGCCTGACAAATCGAGTACAAATATTTCGCACATCGTCTTGCGAGATGTCGACACATCATATTTCAGTGTAGGTAACCAATACGAGGTGACATTCAAATACATTGGTGATTCGCCATGACCCGTCCCTACGCCGCTGGAACACATGTCAGCGCCGAAAAGTCCCGCGCCGAACTCGAGACCATGCTCGGTAAATACGGCGCCACCGATCGCGGCTTTCGCGTCAGCGACACACTCGGTACCGCTGCGGTCATGTTCGTAATCGACAGCAAGACATACAGAATAGACGTTCCGATGCCGCAACGATCGGATTCGCGACCAGGTGTTCCGCTACCGAAAGGATGGCAAGCTTGGGGTATTATCCGTCGTGAACAATGGGTAACCAAGCAATGGGAGCAAGCTTGCCGCGAACGTTGGCGAGGATTTGTGCTGCTCGTCAAGGCGAAGCTCGAATCGGTACGTATCGGGTTGAGTTCGGTAGAGAGAGAATTTGCGGCTGACATGCTCCTGGCCAACGGTAAAACGGCTCACGAACAGATTGCGGAATCGATCATGCGTCCAGGTGCACCGGTCCTGATGTTGGGAGGTGGAGAGTGAAAAAGCGAAATGTACAGCATGGTATTCCGTCATGATGTTCCACGACTGGATATGGCTTACTGGACAGCGCATTATTCGATCGATTGGGCGCGTCGCATGCGGATTGACCCGACACCACGTGTATTCGAAATTCTTTCCAGAAGGCTACTGTAGCCGGTGCGGAAACTACCAAGAGCCGACTAGATGGCACATCCAGCCGGATTACCCGAAATGGTATACCGACCATTACGGTGCCATAAACGCTGAAAACGAGCACCTTCGCACTGGCTCGGGATCTGTCCGAGACTTGTCGATGAATCACCACGAGAATGATTCCGCAAGTCACCACGGAAGTTACATCGGGAATCACTCCGAGAATCATCACGATAGCACCAGCTCGGAGTCTTCCGTCCGAGACCTCCTGCAGGAACCGAAGTTCTCCAGTTCGGAGGTTTCGACCCGAGACAAGCCGATACCCACTAACACCAGCTCGGAGTCTTCTATCCGAGACCGATTGTCGGTTTCGGATGTCCGAGACGCATCGATCCGACCCGATATCAGCGCAGACTGCTCCAACACCAATTTAGACACTAACTCGAAAATTTCTGTTCGAGACTTTCAGGTCAAACGGGGAAACAAATGATCCGCGTATACCGCTTTGGTCTCCTGCGTCCCACGCAAAATTCCGATCTCGTCTACGAACAGTTGCGAGCAGCCCACTTGTACCGGAACAAATTAACCGAGGTAGAGTGTGCACGTCGCGCAGCGCTACGTGAACTGCTGTCTGCTCAGGGTGACACCAAGGCACTCGAGATAGCTGTAGAGGTAGCTGAAAGGATCGAGCTGGAGGCAGTCAAAACAATCCGAGATGCACGGTCCAGCACTCACAAGCGTTCCGAAACTAAGGAGATGCGGGAGCGGCTTACCATGTGCCGCGCTGGCACGCGCAGCGTTAAAATAGCTCTCCAAGAACGTCGCCATCAGCTCCGCAGCGATCCTGCACTACAAGCTGCCAAGGACGCCATCGAAGAACATGCAGCCGAGGCACGGCGTAAAGCGCGGAGCGAGACCACTTGTTACTGGGGCTCGTACCTCCTCTGTGAGGACGCCGACATGGCATCGCGCAAAATGCCGCTGTACGACGGCGCCGAGCCGAACGATCCCAGGTTCCATAGATTTTCTGGCGAAGGTCGAATCGGCGTGCAGCTGCAGAATGGTATGCCCGTGGAGAAGCTGTTCAGCGTAGATACGCGGCTACGCATCGCGCCTGTCGACTCTGCCGCATGGTACGCAGAGAAGCGTTCCGACCGTCGCCGTGCGTCTCGAACGGTTCTTTGGATGCGCGTTGGCACGGACCCGAAAACGCGTGGTCCTATCTGGACAACGTGGCCGATGATCATGCATCGGGAGATCCCCGCCGGATCCGTCCTGAAGGGCGCAATCGTCAACCTGCGGAAGATCGGGCCTCGGGACGAATGGTACGTCACCATTACCGCCGAGATTCCTGAACTTGCCTTTGCAACGTGTGGTAAGGGTGGAACCGTTGCTGTAGATCTTGGCTGGCGCCGGTTCGATGACGGCTTGCGAGTGGCTGCCTGGGGTGGAAAGAACGGCGAATCTGGGGAACTGCGCCTTACCAATGCAACAATCTCGAGTCTGCGGAAGGCAGAAGAGTTGCGTTCGATCCGAGACACAAACTTTGACGTCGCAAGGATGAAGCTTTCGAAGGTGCTCAGTACAATGAAGGATGTACCCGAGTGGCTCAAAGCAAAAACAGAGAACCTATCGCAATGGAAGTCGCCAGGCCGGCTCGCTGCTCTCGCGAAGGTGTGGAAAACAGAGCGAGAGAAAGCGGGCTTGCCGGAGATCCGTGTGGGACATCTGAATGGAGAAACAGTTGTGCTCGACAGCTCGTCGGCTTCAAAGACGAGACGCAACACGAGTTCGTCGGAACCCGAATCGGACGCGGCGGATGCGAAAATTATGGCAAATCCTGTCCTCACCGCTGCGTATACAGATCTCGAACTCTGGCGCTACCACGATTATCATTTGTGGTCGTGGGAGACATCGCAACGCACGAAAAAGCTTCGCAACCGGCGTGAGCAGTACAGGATTTTCGCCGACATGCTTGCAAAAAAATATTCAACACTTGTGCTGGAAAAGTTCGACTTGCGAGAGATCGCCAAGAAACAAGCGGTCGACGATGAAAAAGCGGATAACCAGACGGCTCGCAGCAATCGTCAGCTCGCAGCAGTGAGCGAACTGCGACTCGTTCTGGTAAATACATTCGTAGGGCGCGGCGGAACGGTAGAGAAAATTGATGCAGCCGACACCACAATCACATGTCACTCCTGCGGCGTAGTGGAAAAATTCGACGCTGCAGCCCAGGTGCATCATACATGCTCCGCATGCGGAACCGTGGCCGATCAAGACGTACAGGCGTGGAAGAACCTGCTCATCAGGCTCGAACGCGAACGCAGCAAGGAAAATGTAGCCACCGCTCGTAAGCAGGAAAAACAAGAGTCCCGATGGGTGAGAGCTCGTAGAATGGCAGCGGAGAAAGGAGCGAGAAAGGACACCGCTCGCAAAGAGGAGCAAAAAGAGGCAGAATGATTGGTATATTTTGTGCGCCTGTGTCAGTACCAGCGAGGATGGTTTGTAACATCGACAAAACCATGGCGGGATGACGTTCTGGCAGATCCAGAAAGTGTCAGTACCAGCGAGGACGGTTTGTAACCTCGACAGGAAGTGGCCAGCGGAAGCCTGGCTTGTTCCTCAAACCACGCCATCAACGAACGGGTCAGGTGCAGCACCATCGAGACGGTTTACAAACCCTCGACATCACCGGTGTGGCAATACCAACAACTACGCAACCCTCATCTCGTGGGTCTCTCACACGAGACGCTCGTTAGCACACACGTATGTCAATTGCGCGACATTCCACTGGATTGCAAAATGTGCCAGAACGCGGCAGACTGAGCCGCGTGCAAGATGAAGAGGACCCGATCACTCGACCTGACTTAGGCCTGTACCCGTGTCCAGAATGCGCCAAGAAAAAAAACGGCTGCAGCGTCTGTCACGGAAAACGGTTCATCGACCGAGAATCCATGGACAAGTGGAAGAAACGTAAGAAACACAAGAAATAGTTGTCAGTTATTTTAACTGTCGTAGGCAACACAGTCGTACGCTACGTCATCATGGGTGGCATAATCTCCGGAAACGTGTCCCTGCGTATCTCTTCCGACTTACGCATTTCTTCCGACCAATCCAACGGTTGTTCGCCCTCGAACAAGCGATCGTCCATGTCTTCACAGCCGTCAGGTGGAGGCGCCGGAATTGTGTCGTCTGGATTGCGAAGCATCTAATTCCCGTCCTGACACAGATCTGCAAGGCACGAACAGACCGAGTACGCCATCGCAAGCGGAATGAGCACCAGTAGAGCGCAAAACGCACCAGCTACAGCAACCTTTCTCTTGATGCTACCCACTGGCATATCTTCGCGCTCTATGTAGGACATTTGATGGAACTCCCTGCGGCCACAACTGCTCCCAATGTGGCTCCCAGTGACACACCGCCTACGAACGCGCCTCCAATTAATTCCTCGCGTTCGAGTTTCGAGTAGCCTCCGTCGTATTCCGACAGAACCATTCCGCCGATGGCGCCCACGATGCCGCCCACTACAGAGCCGATAATTCCGCCAACGAACGCGGACGTTTGCGGACCCATTGCGTCAATTGTCACCTAAGGCGAGCCGGAGCGCAAATCTATTCTCCCCCTCCTCGCGCCATCATCGACACCTTTTGCGCGATGTCCTCACGAAACTGAACGAGCTGTAAACCGCCTTGGCAGTTACCGCTGGCGACCGCTGCAAGCGTTCCGCAGTGGTCGAGTGAGTACTGAGCCTTCACCATCCACGCGTCGATGGCGCGACGAGGGTCGAAAGCGATCCAGGCTGATGTATTTCCCAATTGGAGGAAACCGTAACTTCTCCCACCGTCTCCCACAGCTCTTGTGTAGTAGCCGCTCTCGTACGCCCCAAACACCACCAGTCGACTCGCCCAGACGCGATCCTGGGCTTTCTCGGCGATAGCCTTGGCAATCTCCGGAGCATCCTTGCTTCGCTCGAACCCTGCTGGACGCCACTCTGACGGACGCTTACCGAGCAGACCCTGCACAGGCACCAGCGCCATCATCGCCAGGACTTCATCAATCGTAACCGCCGACTCCTGCGCACGAGCGTCAATGGCGAATGTGAGTGCCACGGGAGATGTGAGGGCTACGACCACCAATAGGATGAGTTTTCGCATCCGACCGTCGTAACCCAACTCGACTGCAGATGGCAAGCTAGACGAGCGCTACCGTTTTATTTCGTCGGCGGAGTGGGTGCCGGCAACCCGAGTTTGTGTGCAATTTCCGTCATGATAAAAATTGCAAGCGCCATCAGCGCATACTTCAGAACCGAAGCAAACGGTTCCTCAGTCCACCAAGGTTTAAGTCCTTTGGGTGGCTTGCTAGAAACCGATTTCGACGGTGGAACTTGCGGCGTTACGTACGCTGGAAGAATCGGAAATCGACCCGTTCCATTAACGATTCGATCTTCGGCATCGCGCTTGTCGTTCGTCTCGATCGCCACCACACGCTGCAAGATCGCTCCCTGATGGAGCTCGTCTTTGACGATATGTTCCTTCAGCATCTCGTGCATAGATCGAGACGAGATCCCAGCCTTCCTGTCCTCCCAGTATTCTTCGAAGAAGAGATCTTCGATTACTTCTCGCCCTGGGGTGCTCTGCCTTTGCGGCCGTGGAGGCGTACGACGCTCGTCTGACATACAAGCGAAGTCTACCAGAACACTGGCAAATCCGCTATGCTCTAGCTCGCTACAATCGTCAGCGCCGTAGTCTTTCCGGCCGAGTCCACCACGGTTATCAAAGCTGTGCCAGCCGACTGAACTGTTGCCGAATATGGCGGGTTGGTAATATCTCCGTTGAAGATCGTTGCGTTATTTATGTTGAACGACGAAAACGATGTTGCGTTGGCAGCAGTTTGCAGAGTCACCGTATCGCCAATCTTAACTGCGACAGAAAATGTCGACCCGTCCATAACGATAGCGTGATTGGTTGACGCCGTTGTCGGTAGCAGAGATGCAGCTGCGGCAGGCTTGATCTGCGTGAACATGTAGTACCCGAGCAGTCCGACTCCGACGCCTACTGCGGTACCGATCCAAAAATCCTTGTTACCTTCGTCTTTCATGGATCATTCTCCGCCAGGATCGTCCGGACCAGGCTCTCGCCAAAAATCGAATGTCAAACAAGCGAAACAGATGTAGATCGCGATCGCACCAAGGCCGATCATTAGCCCAACTCCATCACCGCTCATCAGTCCGCCACAATCATGGTAGGCAAACGTCCGCGCTTGTCCTGCTGCACAATGTTAAGGTCGACCAGGAGCGGACCGGTCATCAACTGTAACGTTTGCGTAGGAAAGAGCTGGATCATCTTGTAGTCCACGTTGGCGACCGGCTGTACGTTGCTGAGACTATGCCAGTAGCCAAGAAAAGGCAGTAAATAGAGCTGCTCCGGCGAAAGCGGGATCCCCTCGCCGATGTATCCGCCAGGATCGATCCCAGCCGAGAGTATTTCCTGACAATCGGCTTTGCTATAATCGGCGATCTGTAGCGCCGTGGTGTCCAGCGCCGGAGTTTCGAGATCGATCCAAATTTCGGCTCCCTGTCCCTGCGGAACGTCGAGAGCCCTGGCTAGCGCAACTTGACGTCGACCGTCAGACGTCCCCTTCTGTATCGACGGAATCCAGTAGTTTGGTGGAGACTCGCCCACAAGCATCATCGCGAGACCTGCAGCGAGGTTCGACGCGAACTCTTGCGGCGTCAAGTTCTCCAAGTACCGGATGACTCCTGTTGGCTTTGTTTTTGTACCGGGAAACGTAAAATCGGCAAGCGCCAGTGCCGTATGAACGCTAAGCGGCGACAGCATGTCGCAAAAGACGGCACCTACTGAGGCCTTGACGACTTTCATGGACTATTCCTGATAATTTTGTCGATGATCACGATCAATAGGCCGAGTGATATTGCAATCGCGGTAATCGCTACCATCATGACCGATCTCGCAGATTTGGTTCGGTTGGGATTTCAGACCGCTTGAGCACGGCAATCTGCTCTTTTAAGGAGTGAACCTCTTCGAGAAGGTTCGAGCAGCGTGTATGCAAACGGTTGTTCTCTACAAAGAGCTCGTGCCGCTCTGGCTCGGAAACCTCAAGAATCCATGCGGCAAAAATGCGCGAAGCCACCACGTACCCACGAGCCTTGTAGGACGTAACTTCTTTCGCCAGCTCCAAAATCTCATCCCGGGTCACAAGCTCGAGTATACTTGTTGCCTAACGCATGGGCCAGGTCGACAAAAATTCACCAGCAGTTGCCTTGGACCAGGATCCGGTATCGATCGATCGCTCACCCACGGTTGCCTAACGCATGGGCCAGGTTTCCGCCGTTCTGACACCCGCCACTGCCGGTCATGTCATCGGCGCGCTGATGGCTGCGGGTTTGACGCGGGACGAGGCCAACCTCGCTGCCGCGCAGAGCGCCGACGAGACGGCTAGCTGGCGAGCCATGCGTAACTGGAACCTAGGCAACATAACCGTTGTCAACAGCTCCGTCGACTGGATGCTGCAGGGAACCAATCCGCTGCACTTCGCAAGCTACGGATCCATCCTGGACGGCGCTAAGGCGATGGTGGCGTGGCTTACGGCAAATAACGTTCCGCTCGACAGTGGCATCCCCGCTTACGTAGCCGCGTTGCAACGCGGTTGCTACCTAGGCTGTCTGCCTCCGAAAGGCACTGCAACGCAGGTTGACTACGACAACTACCAAGCTGCCATCACGCGATTTTTGCCGCAAATGCAGGCGGCGGTCCCAGTTGCTCCCGGGTGGAGCGTCCCAAAAACGGTTCTCGTAGCGTTCGCTGTTGCCGCTGGAGGGTATGTGCTTGCCGCTGCGGTAGACAGACAAGCCTGGATTCCGAAGCCGATCAAGGCGATCGTGGATTTCGTTCTATGAATTTTTCAGTAAAAAATTCCGAGATCGATTAACGCATGAAAAATTTCCGAGGCCGATCGTCACCAGAGACCCAGGAACTCATCTGGGCGCTTCTGCAGCAGGGCGGCGGAATCACGCCCGGAACCGTCGTTATTCTTCCTGGTGGCAATCCAACTGGTGGAGACGAAGTAACTATCAATAACGCTATCGCTTCCGTTGCCGCTGGAGGTGGAGGCGTCGTTCAGCTCGCAAGAGATCGCGACTCTTTGCCGTGGCGGGAGCCATGAAAGCTATCGGCTCGAGCGGGACCGTGACAACTCTCGCCGCTGCCGAACCCCACTGCAACGTATGCGGCGCCGATTTCTGCGTCGAATACGAGAATCCCACCGTGACAACTCTCGCCGCTGCCGAACCCCACTGCAACGTATGCGGCGCCGATTTCTGCGTCGAATACGAGAATCCCAAATACGGCTACCTCACCATCTGTCTAGCTTGTCTGGCGGATGAGTTGGGCGAACGCAAGTGGATCAGGAGACATCATGCGTCAGTACTGTAAACAGCAAGTAAATCGACTCATCGCGCTCGAAACGCTGCTCGGAGGTGGAAGCTCGGGACCGATTCTGTCGATCGGTGTAACGGCACCCATAACTACGACTGGCGGGGCGAACCCAACGATCGGGATCACGCCGGCAACGGATGTGGCTGCAGGTTCCCTATCCGCGGCCGACAAAACGAAGCTCGATAATCTGTCCGGTGCAGGCAGTTACGTTCGAATCAACATTACAAATTCTCCGTACCAAGCGGTTCACTCGTCGTTCAATGTCGTTGCAGACGTAGCTACCGGCAACGGAGCGAACGCAAATCTGATCATCCGACCGCCCGTTACGCCTGCTGATGGAGACTCGTTCTCGGTTAAGGTCAATCTGGGTGATGCAAGTGCAGCACCGATTCTGATCGAGCCGTCAGCAGGACAGCCGAACATCGAAGATCCATCGCAACCTGGAACGTTTCGAACCAACGTGGCACCATTCGCGTCAATCAAGTCTGGGCCCGGGGCATACGCTATGTGGCATTACGTAGCTTCATTAAACCAGTGGCTACTCTACGGAGTCATCTGATGAAACGATTATTTTTTACGCTGATACTGCTTGCCGCGTGCTCGAGTCAGCAACCGACACCCACACCGCCAACTCCGCACGACGAAACCGTTACACAGGTCACGCCTCCGTGGTTCCATCCTCCGCGCTCAGTTCGAGCCGAGCTTAAACCGGACATCCGTTCGCCCGAAGAGATCACTGCGGCGGCATGTCGCGGACCCAGCGGACAGTGGTTCTGCAAAACCCCTCAGTCGCCATCCGTTCGAGCATCGTCGGCAACAGCGGTAGGACCGATCATTCCGCCATCGTGGACCGTACCGCAATGGTACGTAGACCCTTCAAACAGCTCAGGTGCAGCGTCAGACAACAACAATTGCACCACCACATCCACTCCGTGCCTCACGTGGCACGAGATCAATGATCACCGGTGGGGTTGCCTAGGAAGCCCGCAGGCGTGTCCGAGACTACGACAGAACACCAACATTACGTTCCTGTCGAGTCATACGACGAATGCAGATCCGGTTATTTTCCTTCCATCCATCGAAAACTCCTCGTTCGTGACCATGCAAGGCGCAGCTCCAACAGTTGTTGCTACAGTTTCGCTTTCAGGTGTTACGCCACGTAGTACTGCGGCTGGCTCAAATTCCTTACTAATTGCGAACCTAGGCGCATCCGCAACGGTCAATATGCTACTCGAGAACACTACTCATCCGAGTCGAGCCTGGAGCTATGCCTCCCTCGGAGGAAACAGTTTCTCTATTACTCAGCCTATGGTGAAACTAGCAACGCCATTTGCCAAAACATCGCCTGCCGAAGTGAATACGTGGACAACCGGAGATTCAGTTAAACTGATGGTTCCGATTGCCATAAACATCGTACAGGCCATTCCGGTCATGACCGATTTGGACCCGGTAACGAGCTACAACGTACTAAATATTTACCAACTATCAGTATTTAATCCTGCATCCGATGCCGATCAGATGGTCCTGGGTGAGTTCTCAGCTATAGGTGAAACATCTATCGGACGAGTAGCTAACATATCTGGAGGATTCAGCGGAAACACGGATACCCTGACCTCATTCAATTCGCTAATGAACTCAGGCAGTCTGAGTACTTACTGTTCGTTTTTTATGTACGGCGGAGCCATTGGAGCAGCAGTCAGCGCAACAACAGCCGCAATCCTTCTCGACGAGGACGTAATCATTGGAGGAGGCGGATTTCAAATTTCCGGAGGAAGGATTGAGGTAAGCCGCGTTTATTTGGACGCGACCCTATCTTTATTTACCGGCAACGTACAAATCGTTCAGCAATTTTTTACACCAGCAATCGTATACGGAAGCGCAACAGGTACGATACTTGTCACCGGAAATTCACGGGTAGCAGTGTCGGGCGATACATATGCCCACATTTTCACCGCACCAACACTGATTTCTCCCGGCATAAGTCTCAACGGTTCGTCTACTGGCTGCTCCAGCACGGGTGGAGCGACGCCGACTATCGCATGTGGCATCTCCACTACACCTGCGCATCTTGATGCCGCTGCTGGCGCCGCAGGCTTCGGAGGAAACGCATTCGTCCTGGGCGGCGCATCGGTAGAGAGTTCCCTTTAATGTCGTCACCAGCTCACATCAGTTAAAGCTTGCACGCTGCCACTGTCTCGCGTACTCTACCTATGCAAAGGCACGAAAAGAGCGGTATCTCCCCGGTCCCCTCTGCTCGCTGACTGCGCGCCTACTACGGCTACCCTAATCCGGTGGCCGTAGTCCTTTAAACGACGCGTTTCGTTGGACGAGTTCGTCTGGTCCGAGGTAGAATCCTCGCCTTCTGGTTTGCATACGATTTAGCCAGAGAGGACCGGAGTCATCTCCGGAACTTTTTCAAATAGGAGACCGGGGATGGTACTCGAAGAAAAAGTCATGGCATTGGTATGGCTTGCAACAGATCCAGGTACCAGTGAACAAGAGCAGAGAACCGCAGCAGTAGCTGCATGTAGGCTAATTCGAGAGAACGGATTGGCAGTTATCAAAAAAATAGTTGCCAAACCTAATTCACCACCTAGAACGCAACCCAAGCCACGCAAGTCGAATCCGCACAAGAAAACGATCGGCGATATTCTGCTTACAACATACATCGCCTCACGATGCGGACGATGTTCTGTCTGCAAACTAGGTTACGAACCGTGGGCAGCACTCGCCGATGTCAACGGCAAAGCTGCACACTTCACTTGCGCTGTATTGCGAGCGGCGTCGTGAAACAGTTGCTCGCTGCGATTAATAGCGAGACGGAAAGTCGCCGGATGCAATCGATTGCAACAACGGTGCGTCCGTGACGTTGCAAGATCCGCTGCCACGAATTTCTATCAGCGAGATCGACCCCACACTTAGCGTACTGGAGCACGCCGTAGCCTACGGCAATCAGGGTTTTCTGATTCTGTACGTTTGGGCACCAACGTTTGGAGGGTCGCCGGAGCCGACCACCGAGCATCCAACGGCAACCGGGTGTACGTGCAAAGAAAAAACAGGCGATTGCTCCATTGGAAAACATCCGGTGGTTACCGCGTGGCAAAAGCTGTCAACACACGAAGAGAACAAGCTTCGCGATCAGTACTCTCGACTAAAAAAAAGACCCAACATAGCCATCCAGCTCGGCACGCAAGCCAATGGTACATACATCATAGCAATCGACGTAGACAACGAAGACAGATACCGAGAACTCGTTGAGGAGTTAGGTCCGCTAACAGAAACGGCTCGATGCGAATCCGGAAGAGGATACAGGCTATTTTATACACTTCCAGACGAAGTGGATCCTGAATCCATCAACAACGCAAAAGCGATTGGTGGAAAACCGGGTGTCGACGTCAAGGCCAAAAATGGATACGTAGTCGTCGCTCCATCTTGGCACTCAAACGGAAAACAGTATCGATGGATCCGGTGGAGATCGTTTTCGGTCCTTCCGCTCCCATGGGCCCTCAAAATTGCCAAACGTGAGACACCGAAATGGGTTCACAAATACACGCCAATATCGTTACTGAATGATCGAAAGGGAATGCGCAGGGCCGAAAAATATCTATACGCAGCCGTAACCAGCGACTGTGCCGCTCTCGCTGCTTGCAAGACCGGATCAAGAAACAATTCGCTCTACAACATGGCGGTATCGCTGTTTTCGCTGTGCGCAGGTATGAGCCACAGCAAAGCGGTACCTATCGTCCATGAAAATTTAGCCAGCGCAGCGAAGCAAGCCGGACTTTCAGAGCGAGAGATTTATAAAACACTTCGAAGTGCAGATCAATTCGTCGCAGAGAGCGGAGCGTGGCGTGTCCCTCGTGTTCTTGCCGACCCTGCACCGACTTCGCCAGGAATCGCACCACCACCAGACGGTTCCTCACCAAGTGTTGCGCCACAACAGCAACGTCCAGTGATCCGAATGACAACTGAACTTCACGAAGATACCGCAGCAGCGATTCAGTCGCTCAGAGTGGATCCGAATCTGTATCAGCGAGAAGGCGCTCTCGTGCAGATAACTAGAGTGTCCTACGAAGAAAGCGAAAACTCACCATGCGTATCAGCGGACGACGGAACCAAACGTCATGCCTTCGTAGAAGGTAGTCCACTCATTAGGCCCGTATCGATCGCCAATCTTCGCAAGAAAATGACCTGCTGTGCGATCTACCAAAAATACAACGAAAAAGCTTCCGAGTGGCGTCCGGCTCTGCCGACCGATCCAATCGTCACGTACATTCATTCGTGCCACGAGTGGCCGACCATTCGACCACTTCTCGGGATTACCGAGGCCCCGACCATGCGCCCGGACGGAAGCATCGTTCAGGATCCAGGACACGATCTCGCGACACGGTACCTCTATCAACCATCAATCGAGTTCGGTCGAATCCAAAACTCGCCTTCGCAAGAAGACGCCAGGGCAGCCTACGAGTCGCTTGCCGAGGTGTTTGTCGACTTCCCATACCTAAACGATTCGCACAAAGCGGTTCCAATCGCAGCGATCCTAACCTTAGTTGCCCGTCCAGCTATCCAGGGTGCTGTACCGGCGTTCCTGTTCGACGCATCTACACGAGGCAGCGGCAAGACGCTGCAAACGGATGCGGTCGCCATCATCCCGACTGGTCGCGGAGCTCCGCGGATGAACTTCCCTACCAACGAAGACGAGATGGAGAAGGTACTCGGAGCCTACGCTTTACGCGGTGCACCATTTTTCTGCCTGGACAACGTACCGTCGCATCGACCGTTCGGAGGCGGACCATTGGACCGTGTTTTAACAGCTAGAGACACGGTCGACCTGCGAGTTCTGGGCCAAAGTATCGTCCCTACGGTCGAATGGCGTGCCGTCATCATGGCTACCGGCAACAATATGCAGATCTTTGCCGATACGGCTCGCCGGGTACTTATTGCCCGTTTGGAGCCAAAGGATGAACATCCAGAGCGACGTACGAACTTCCATCATGAAGACCTCCTCGGGTGGCTTCGGAAGGAGCGAGCACGGCTCGTCGTGGCAGCGCTGACCATTCTGCGCGCCTACGTCGTGGCAGGCCGTCCAAAGATGCGATGTGCCAGGTGGGGGTCCTTCGAGGAGTGGTCGGCGTTTATCCCACATGCGATCCTGTTCGCTGGTGGGGCGGACCCGATGCTGGCGAGGCCAGCGAACGATGCTGAGGTGGACTCGGAGACGCTGGCGTTTTCGTTCGTACTTTCGAAACTTGTTTCTCTAAAGTGGCAGAACTTCAAGATAAAAACACTGGTAGAACTGATCCAGCCGCCGCCCAAACAAAGAGATCCGGAGGCTCCGCTTCCGCCGGATCCATTTGCTGAACTTCGTGAAGCAGTGGAAACGCTTTGTCCGCCAAAACACGGAAAACCAACTGATGCAAGGCAGGTGGCCAACAAGTTGAGATCCTACAAAGGACGATACATAGAGGGTCACCGACTCATCAGTAAGCCAGGATCTGGCGGCGTCGAGTTGTGGAACGTGGAAGACGGATCGAAGAGTGCTGACCATGTATCGCGCACTTAGCAGACGATTTAGTTGGTCTGGTGGGTTTAGTTGGGCTTTTCCAAGCGTATCCGCCAATTTTCGCAACACGATCGCGAATTTTGTAGCGTACTCCACCGTGTAGTGTACGGTGGCTGAGTGCGGCGGCGTGGCGAAACCTGACGCTACCGGCTGAAAATGACCAACTAAAGCAACCTGACCAACTGACCGACCGGGAGATAAAAAATGTCTGAGCTTGACATGAAAGTGATCCGTGCACGGGTAAATGCGGCCACACATGGGCCGTGGGGTTCATTTTCTTACAGTGAGGACGACGAAGCATTATGGCCTGAAGAGTGTGATGTGCAGGCAATAGATAATTCAGGAACAACATGGGTTTTCGGATCTTTTGGTGGTGGCTGCAAAGGTGAAAAAGATTCTGAATTCATCGCCCACGCTCGCCAAGACGTGCCGGCGCTACTCGATCGCGTCATCCGTTGAAGCCGCGGATGCTGGTGTTACGGGTGTGCATGCCGACGTCGGCAAAAATATCGCTTGCCGCTGCGTTTACTGTTAGGTTGTCGTCATCTAGTCGGACGAGGTAGCGTCGTCCGCTACTGTAGCAGCCAGAAGCGTTCGTCTGGTGGGAGATCCCACGGGTCTATGTTGTTCGGTAGCACGACAGGCTTTCGATCCGCGTAGAGGAGCTCGAGAAAGAGATCGCTTTCCTACGTTCGAAGCCGAGGAAGCGTCAGGGGATCTCATCCGCACAACGGTTCCGGATATTCTCTCGTGACCGATTCACCTGCCGCTATTGCGGCGCACGTGGCGGTCCAGATGTACCGCTCGAGATCGACCACCACACGCCTGTGTCGAGGGGCGGCGGAAACGACGACGAGAATCTTTGGACGGCGTGTTTCGAATGCAACCGAGGTAAGAGGGACACGGAACTAAAGTAGTGGTGTCACCACGACGACGGTGGGCGGAGCGTATGTAGCAGCGCCCGTATCTCCGACACCCACCGATCGATCGTCTCCTCTTCCGTCTCGCTCTTACCCTCAGTGAGACAGAGCCACGGCACCTTATGGGTGCGGCACCAGTCTCGCCAGGCGGCTTGCTCGCCATTGAGCCGACCGTTACGAGCCTTGCACTCGAGCTCGATGTGTCGACCACCATCGATGATTCCTTCTAAATCACATTGCCCTTTAATGCCGTAATGGACATGTCGACCGCTGTGGATCGCCATGCCTACGTTACGGCGAAAAAGGCGTAAGTTAGGGATAGCCCCTGGTGCACGTAGAAGGAGTAGTCGTTGACACCTAGATTCGCTCATTCAGTGTAGCCGATGTTTCGTACGATTCGGTGGATTGTATACTTTGCGACACCAAACATTTCAGCCAACCGACGTTGAGAACGAACGGTTTTGTACAATTCTCGAATCTGTCTAGCTTGTTCGTAGGTAAATTTAGCGGTGGCGCAATGTTCGCCACGCTTTGTTTTCTGTCTGCCTTTACGGTCCCTATCGGCAGTGTTGTCGCCTTGCGTTCCTAGAAATAGATGATCCGGACGAATGCACGGTGGATTATCGCAATGGTGGCAAACAAAAAGTGAAGGTAGAGAACCGTTGTGAAGAAGCCATGAGAAACGATGCGCCAGCGTTCCCCCTATGAAGTCAAAACAGCCGTATCCATAAGGCGTGCACCTGGCAGTCCAGATCCAGCACGGACCTAGACCGTCTCGGATTATTGGTCCGTTTTTATTGACTCGGCTCCAGAATACTGAAGCGCGGAGGAGCAGACGCCTCTGGAGCGGAGTTTCGGACATTGGGTTCTGGTGGTAGGGTCACCGATTGTATCGACCGGTGATTCGGGTTGGCGGGTGTCGAGGAATCGTCGACCGTTAACAGCGGCGGTCGATCCGGTGAATGTGATTCGGTTCGAGTCGACCGTTAACAGCGGCGGTCGATCCGGTGAATGTGATTCGGTTCGAGTCGACCGTTAACAGCGGCGGTCGATCCGGTGAATGTGATTCGGTTCGAGTCGACCGTTAACAGCGGCGGTCGATCCGGTGGAAATCACGCAGGCTCAGTCGGCTGATGAAATCGATCGGCCGATACGATTAAAAAATTTAAGTGTAGCGGTTGAAAAATAAGTGTAGCTGTTGAAAAATGCAGTTGCGCGGTTGAGAACCGCAGTTGTGCATGTCCTCGCTGGTCATCCGTTTTGGAAACGTCCCGTGCTTGACGTCATCCGTTGAAGCCGCGGATGCTGGTGTTACGGGTGTGCATGCCGACGTCGGCAAAAATATCGCTTGCCGCTGCGTTTACTGTTAGGTTGTCGTCATCTAGTCGGACGAGGTAGCGTCGTCCGCTACTGTAGCAGCCAGAAGCGTTCGTCTGGTGGGAGATCCCACGGGTCTATGTTGTTTGGGAGTACGACAGGCTTTCGATCCGTCAGTGGTTCAGCAAGCACTGCTTCGATTGTCTTTGCGCCCGTCCGCAGCAAATCGCCTGCGGCTGGTGTTGCAGTGAGGTGAGATGTCCGCAGCGTAGCGCCTGCGGCTGACGTTGGACGAGTTGAAGGTGTCCGCAGCTGAGTGCCTGCGGCTGCGGTTGACTCAGACATGACGTCACCCGGAGTAGCGTCGGATGCTTGGGTTGATTCGCAAAAAATACACGAGTCACCGATGCGGCGATCGTGCGGGCAGTAGTCACCCCTGGTACCTGTCAGGGGTACAGACCCCTCTGCAGGTATTGAATTCCACTGCTTCTCTTCCTCCGCCTCCAGTCGCTTGCGTTCTTCCCGTCGAGCGTTCAGTACTTGCCATTTTTCATCGGACGCGAACAGCGCCTTGAGTCCGTCGCTCCAGTCCCGAGGAGGCCATACTCCGTAGTGGTCCAGAAATTTAGCCGAAGCAAACCCGGGTTTATAACCCCTGGAACGAGCCAGGAGAGCCATCTTGGTGAATAGGGCCCGCCGAGTATCGATTGGGTCCGCGGAGCGTCGTACGAGCTCTTCCTCGGTCTGTTGTGGTGTTTTCGGCTCCTCCTTCGGAAACTCCGAGCCGCAATACGGACAGAGAATTTTTTGTGGAGGTACGTACGCGTAGCACTTGCGACACAGCTTCATTGTGACCGCACCGAGCTTGCGCAGAGGACGATTCGATAGCGACCACTGCCTGTCCTCGTGCGGTGCGTAGTGGCGATCGAAGTTGCCGGCGTGGTCCAGGATCAGCGGGACGATGCTGTGGTTTTCTGATGAAACACCCAACGGATGCCACGGGCGGAACGCTCTGGCTGTCGACTGCATCCACAAGACCAGACTCTGCGTAGGTCGGCAGTGGACGATGCACTTGAGAGCAGGTAGGTCTACGCCTTCCAGGAATAAATTTACATTGCAGGCAACTTCTAGCTTGCCAGATCGCATGTCCGCCATCGCTGCCTTACGCTGGTCTGAAGGCGTTTTGCCGTCTAGGTGGGCTACCCTAGCCCCGGCACGTTCGAACGCTTCTGCGACCACCATGGAGTGATGAATGTTGGCGCAGAACGCGAACGTGCGACGGCGTTCGCCCTCAACGAATTGAGCGTGGACTCGCTCGAGTGTAGTCACCATGCGCCCGCGAGAGTTGGCATGCTGCACGGGAGCAAACACCGGGTGCAGGTGAGCCAGCCTCAGCCAGTGTTGAACGGCATCGCCCACGAGAGGCTGCGCGGACATGGTAAGCCCGAGCTGGTCTTCCTGAAAATCGCCTCCGAGTGTCTCCACTTGGGAGAGATCGGGCTGTAATGGTGTGCTGTAAATGTCCGGAGCCACGAGCCAGTCCGGCCGTTTCAGTAGCTCAAGATACGTGGCTGCAACTTCCAGATGCTGGAAAAGTTCGCCTCCAAGAGGCTTACCGTCTAGTCTCGACGGGGAAGCGGTGAATCCGATGAATATGGCGTCCGGATACTGGCGGAAGAGGCGAACGTAAGAATCGCTGCCTGCGTGATGACATTCGTCTATTAATATAATTCCAGGAGCAACTGCTAGCGGTGGTCGTCGAGCCAACGTCTGAATACTGGCTACCTGAACCGAGGCGGCGGGATTGTATCTGTCGTCGTCTCCACGGATCACTCCTACATTGTGAACACTCTGAGCGGCTAGTTCATTGACACACTGGTCAACCAGTTCTCTCAAATGACAGACAAAAAGTACCGGAACCGTTGCGGTTCGGATGATATACGAAACGAGAACCATTTTCCCGCTGCCACACGGCAAAACCAACAGAACCCGCTTGGCGCCTCCTGACACCAACACCATCAGCTTGCGGATCGCCTGGTCCTGGTAGGGTCGCAGCTCTTTTTTCGGCGGTGTGTCTGTGGAGAGCGGGCCGGTGGGAAATAAGGGTAGCGACTGCATTCAAATGCCGACGCGATCCACCCAGCACTGAATGCAGTCGCAATCTTCTGGCGCAGTCTTTCGATGTTCGTCGGCTTCGGCGATAACAGCTTCCATACGAGCCTTCATGCGTGGAGGCAACGGAGTACCCGGTTCCGGATCGGCTGCGAAGAATTTGCTGATTTCGCGAGCGTCTTCTGACGATAATTTCTTCGGTCCGTTCATGCTATTTCCCAATCACCCCACCCGCTATCAGTAATCCTCCGCACCTCGCGGTGTCTGTTCGGGTGCCACCCGTAGTCGCTGCCGACGAACCTAAGTTCCACCTCAGCAGCCTGCTGAGACGGCAAGCACGTCGGATTGTCGACATGAAATGCTTGCCGAGCCCAGTCCCATGCATCGTACCAGCGTTCGGCAGCAACGAACAGTTTTTGTGTGTCTGCGGTACAGAACCAGACAGTCATGCGATCCTTATGCGTTGTCTGATATTTTGAGTCCAGGAGTGAATCTGTCGCCACTCGAACCAGGACACAACGCCAACTTTGAACCTGCGAACACCAGGAATCGTTCGCTCGATCTCTTTAAGCCACCTGTCTGCGGTTGGTAGCGATACGCCGGTGGCCGCCACTGTGTGGCGAGAGTGACGGCCACCTTTCATCAGGTCACGCAGAATGGCTAGCTGCGTAGTTTTCACCGCCCAGCATCTCCAGCAAATGCATACGACACGGTAACCATGGCCGAGTCCTCAAGTGGTCCGGTGCGGTCGGTGCATTCGGCCGTGACGGACGGATGAGTTTTGGTTACTAAGTATCCGACTGATGGAGGCAACGAGGGTTGCCCTGGCAAGTAAGCGCCGTTGACGATCATTCCAGCGCCAACGAAGTCGCATCGGATGATTACGTTGGCGGATGTTCCGGGAAACTCGGAACCGTTTGATGGATCGAACGTGGGTGGATCGAGTTGCACCGATCCAGCGTCTGACAAAATCGGAAGCGTAGGCAGCGGCGTGTCGAACAGAGTGCTATCCGGTGCGCCGCTGCAGGCTACGAGACAGATGGTTAGTAGAGCGCGAGACATCGAACCTGGACCCAGGGCCATGTTGCGCCGTTATCGGAACTAAACACGTACAGACCCCGATTTGGACCAAGCGCAGACCACCAGTACTGAGCTGGCGCACTGTTGATTTGCACATCGCCAGCGACTTCGGTTACCGCGCAAAGCTGATTGTATGGGGTTGCGATGTATTGCACGGATCCGTTGGCGGTGTAGACAGACCCGAACGTGCCAAGGCTGATTGGGCTAGCGAATTCGTCGCACGTGCCAGCTGTCGACCTTATAAGGTCGGAATGGTAGCTTGTTTGCGTATATATTTGATTGGATTGGTACAGAATCTGGCTCAGGTCTCTGTTGTTTGCCGTGATTCCTGCGATGCCAGTCATCAGACAGAGCTGATGGCCGGCTGGGTATGATGTAGGCAGTGCGGTAGAGTCAGATGTGTGGCCGTTGTAGGCCTCTCCCCATGTGTTCCCATGCCATGCGGCTAGCCCCTGCCCGCCCGTATCTGCGACACTGGACCTAGGAACGCATGAGACGCCGTACCGATGAGTGTATGAACCGCCTACGTTTACCTGGGCGTTCACGAAATAGTTGTTGTTCGCGTCAGCATCCAGGCTGACACTTTCGAAGTTGAACTCACCAGAATATCCGGTCGGAACGCAGAGGTCGGAGATACGGTTCATGCCGTAGCCGATGTAGTAATTTCCTGTCGCAGTGTAACTGATCGTAAACTGAGAGATTGTCGATAGTTCCGATTGCTGCGATTTAGTAACTTCTGATGTTCCTTGTGTTTCTGGTGAAGCAGAGCAAGCCATGACTGCTGCGGACAGGGCGATGGTCGATATGAGTTTCATTCTTTGGTCTCCTACGAGTTGAACGATTGGCATCCGATGCATGTGCAGTGTGGTGATTCGTGAGGCTTGCGTACTGGTCTTGGCGGTAGATTAATAGACGTAAAAATTGCCGCAAAAAAATGCTCTGTCGGGTATCGACCTTGGCAGATTGCCGTTTCTAGCTCGGCGAACTTGCGCGTCGGATGCTCGTACTCGCCGGTCGATCCTTGCATCCAAGCGCCAGGGACACCAGTCTGAGACAATCGCCATACGCCCCAACCCATTAGAGTCCCCCCTCTGGCGTATCCCAGGCCGCGCATCCTGGACACGCGCAATCGCGGCTCATGTGCGGGCGCCGCACTTCCTCCAACCATTCATGGAAAAATGTGACGCGGCCGAGTCCTGCGAGCTGGTAGTACTTACTTGACGGTCCGTCGTATCCGGTTACCTCGTACACGTGACCAAACACGAGAGGCTGCGCGTTATGGACGATGCAGCGGATCCTCATGTTTTCCTCGGCTTGCGTTTGACGAGCTGGTAGCGGTGACGTGAGGTCAGGTGCCCATGTGGGCAATACCGGAGCATCGGCGTTCGTGGCCACTCGATCTCGAGTGGCAGGTTACACGTTGGGCACCACACGATCATGATGGTCTCCGGCGACTTCGGCTTCACGGCTTCGGCTCCGTGGCGGCAAGGGCGCGCCTAGCAATACCCTTGCATTGGCGACATGCCGGGATGTCTCCGCAATCAAGAACGATACGTATCGCCTCCCGCAGCACCCGGATCTGCTCGTCGCGCCTCTCGAGCGCACACGCATGGCAGGACATGTCAGGAACGCCTGTTATGGTGACGACTCCAGACGTGAGACCTTCTCCAGGCGGATTTCGATGCTTGCATATTGGAAATTCATAGCTCACTCCCCACCTCCAATCGCGGCGTCCAGGCGGCACTTACCGCATACCACGCGCCTCGGTCTTCTGGTGCGAGTGACCCACTCCTCGTGCCCACATTCGAGCCAGCAACGCCATCGAGACGTATTCATGGGTGACTGGTCGGCCCACTGGTCGGCTCTGATAACCCGTTTAGATATGCGCCTGATCTTCGTTTCAAGGTTCACGATGTCCCCCAATCGCGGCGTCCAGTCGGCGCCACCACGCCTCTATTTGGTGCGGCTTCACATCGACAAATACGGTGCTCGCTTCGACGCGCATCTCTTCGACGACCGCTGCCAGCACGCGGATCTGCTCGTCGCGGTTCATGAGTGCGGCCATTATGTTGCTATGCGCGCGCTCGAACCCCACAGAGTATAGGGCCCCCTTGCTGCCGTCGTACGGATATGTAGGGTGGGCGTCGTCCAGGATTGCGCGAGCTTGCTGGTCAAGACTTTTCACTTCGTATCCTTCCCCGCGACGGCGGCGAGGGCGCAAAGGTCGCTGTATTGGCTCACGGCAAAGTCAGCGACGCGGCGCGCGGCGGCGTCAAAGTGCGGATCGGATAGGCGGGCGACGTTGCGCCTATCGTACTGCACGAATGCAGCCAGGGCTGCGCCGTGTACGGCTTCCCAGACCGGATCGCGACTCGTCCCCATGTTTCGAAACTTCACGTCCTCACTCCTTCCCCGCGACGGCGGCGATGAGCCGGCGTGCGGCGATGAGCCGGCGTGCGGCGATGACGCGTTGTCGATCCTCTGGCAACGGCGTTGTGGCAACCTCCAAGGCGCGGTCAGCTACCGTCAGCGCCTCCCGCAGCACGCGAATCTGCTCGTCGCGATCGCATGCTGGACACTGGGTAATAGAGTCGAATTTGTGAAGTACGCCTCGAACGTATACGGTGCTCATGTCTTCGTCTCCGTGGCAGCGATGGAAGCTGCTGCGCGCTCAGTAATTAGGACGCGGCGAGCGGGGCCTAGAGATGAAAAGTTGGCCTCGTCCGCATACCACTCCAAAGCTTCTCGCAGGATGCGGATCTGCTCGTCGCGAGACTTGGCGCCCTCCTCAAAGCCCAGGTCGTACTGAGCCGCCATGGCCTTCGTATACATGTCCTCGCGAATCTCTATCGTGGTCATGTCTCCCCCCCTCCCCGCAGTCGCGGCGTCCAGATGTTCACCGCGTTCAATTCTATCCAAGAAATTAATTAGATGTGCCATCGAGAAGCTGCTGCCGCGCCTTCTATCTATGTACGCACGCCCAAAGGCCAGTACAGCTGCGAGTTCCTCGTCCGCGCCATCCTCGTGAGCCGCAATGGTATCGACTCTCACTTCCCACCTCCAATCGCGGCGCCACGCAAGGCAGCACGCATCACTTTGGCGTACGCATTGGCCGAGTCACGCGTGGAATAATGCGCCAGACGAATGTACCGCCTCTCTATAGGCTGATGGTAGGTCAATCCTGCTAAAATCACGGTCCAAAGGCCCTTACGTTCGTAGAACACGTGTACGCGAGGTTTCGACGGCGGTTTCATCTCTCTCCAATCGCGGCGTCTAGGCGGCCCGCCATCCCAAACGGTTTATGCAACAACGTTTTTCTCCCATCAGCTGAGCGCGGACGTGTCGGATGAATCTGCCACCCTGCGCACTTGAAACAAAACCCCGGATTCACGCTGCGAACTTTGCTGTCCCATACGTACGTGAGCAAGCCGTCTGGTCCACACGACTTACCAAGTAAAGCTGTCTCGGCCGCCAGTATCAGGTCGGACGAAAGTTGTTTGGAAACGTTGCGAAAGATCGTGCACGTCCACCCATCCAGTCCGTTCATCGAACGTATTCCGGACGAGGGATGCGGTCGCCACCATCCGAATACAGCTCCAGGCTTATACAAGATAAGTGTCTCTCCCGGGGGCATGAATTGAGGCGAGCCGACCGTGCGACGGGAATAGTGGCCGTCGGCCAGCGCTGCCGACCGTGGATCAAACTTGGTCACGACTTGCCACATTTGCCAATCGCGGCGTCCAGGCGGTCGGCCCATGTTGGTATACGCCAAGGGCCGCACCCATCTTGCGCTGCAGCACGACGCATCTCCGCCACGACTTTGCGCACCTCGGCGAGAGGGTCCGGCGCTGGTGGCCCCGAAGTCTCTTTGTTTGCGACGGCGGCGAGGACGGCGAGGGCCGCATCCAGATACTGTACGGCGCAATGATGGTACGAGATGCTCGCGCCGCCATCTGTTTCCGCCTTCTTGCGGTGCGTAATCGCTGGAGCCAGTGCCTCCCGAAACGCGGCGAGGTCGCGCTCCACTGTCATGTGATCCTCCGCAAGCATACGACCCTCATTCTCAGCCGCTGTGCGCTCTAACTGCAGTTGCGCCTCCAGCACACGGATCTGCTCGTCGCGATCTGCGCACGCCATGTCCCATCCGAGCTTGACGCTCTCTAGAGCATCTCTTCCGTACTCATATCCAGCGGCTTTCTTTTCCGCCCAGGCCTGGATAAATGTCTTTACTCTCTTACTCATCCGCCACCTACCCTGCATGCGCAATTTGGATTCGTGCAAACGCCAGGCGTGTATGGACGTGTCCATTCACCTGAAATTGTCTGTATGCTCGGCGGAGCATCCTCGATAATCTCCAGGAGGCGGTCGATTCTCTCGGGAGATGAGAGCCGCTTGGCTGCTCGAATGGCAGGTGGCTCCTGCGACGGTCCCCAGGAAGTGTTCGAGAATACTGGTTGAGTCCAGTCGAAGTATTTGCTCATTCCATTATCTGCATCAGTTTTCGGAACACACGGCGTGCAGTGCGGTACTGGCAGCGGACCTCGTAAACGTTCTCGAGTACACGTGGATCTTCGTCCAATTTTTTGCCGAGCGAAGCGAGGGTGAAAAATCCTGCACCCTTGCATATTTTGCACGTATCAGCCCACTCGGACGTTCCGTGCAGTCCCCACCCGCGACCACGGCATGCTTCGCAGGGGAAGGTCATCGACGATGTTTGGCTCGGATATTAAAGTCACGTGGATCGTTCCAGTCGATTTTATCCACCATTGGCGATGGCGGAAATTTCGCAGCAAGATCTGTCTTTTTTCGTAATATCCGGACAGGCTTAGCAGCAACTAAAGATTTTGGTGGATCGCCGAAACCGAGAGTGTCTTCCCACTCGTCACCCATACTGTTGACGAGGTTCTCCAGCTCCGCGATGTAGGCGAGAAGAACACGTCGGTCTTCGATTGCGGAGTGACGTCCAATGTCGCCGTCGATCGTCCGCTTCTGTATCGCCTCCAAATCCGGCCGGTTCACTTTTTCCTCCCCTTCTTTCCGTTCGCGTTGGCAGCGATACCGAGCTCCAAAAGGCTACGGATCGCATCGCTCGAGGTGATGTTGATCCCCGGGTTAAGCTCTCGGAGCTGACCGCGGTGGATCTCGATTTCTTCTGACAATTTCGGCGTGACCCGCAGTGAAACTGCCTTTGTTTCCTGTTGCATGTTTTTTTATCATAACCCTTCCGACAGCTCTTGACAAGCGGTGGAGTTCGTCTAATAGTGCCGGAGTCGAGAGGGAGATCGGGGAAAATGTTGGAGCCGTCAGACTGGGAAAACGGCGTGCTTGCCGCAGCGAAATGGTTGCGACGGAAGGGTCATGCGGATTTGGCTGGAGAAATGATCCGACAGTTGCCTACCGATCAAGAGGGGACCGAGGCTCGAGTGGTCCAGCAGATCGCTGCGTGGCTCGACGAGCAAGCGGTCTGTCGCGACGAATCCAGCTTTGGATCTCTGGTTCGCGATCGATGTTGGAGGCAGGCGTGAAATTCGTCAGGAAGAAGCCGGCGCTTTATCGACCGCCGATCCATCGCTTCCCTGCAATCGTTTTTCGTGTTCGTCAGACGCGTCCGAAGTTTCCGGACTGGGAACTGCGACGTGAGATCGCGAGAACGCGAGACAAAGTGGAATTTCTTCCACTTTCGGAAGTACTCGATCGAATGTTCCCACCGGAGAAAAGGACGCTGCAGTCGTGAGCATCGTTGCCGTTGGTGACGTGTACGTAAATCCGCGTGGACGTCGGTACCGCGTTCTCCGGTTCGTACCGAGCAGCAATCTGTTGAGAGACGTTATTTTGTTGGACGAATCCTCTCAAAAAGAGGAGCTAGCTAGCGCAACAATGGTTGCGGCTTACTGGCGGAGGGCGGGGTCGTGAATCTCAACGGCGCACCAGTCTGGATTGTCGAGACCAAAACTTCGTCAGAAGACATCAGTCAAGGATCCGTCTACTGGCGTCGTCTAGCTCTCGATCAGCAGCTATCGATTTACATCCCGGGTGCCAAGTCACTCGGATGGAATGTGGTCGGTTGTTTGTACGACGTACTTGGAACCGTTCGCCTGCAACCGTTGATGGCGACACCAATGGAATCTCGCAAGTATAAGAAGACCGGGGAGCTGTACGCGAATCAGCGAGCCGTGGACGAGACGCCAGGAGAATTCGGTCAACGGTGCCTGGCGGAGATCGTGAAAAATCCAAGTAGATATTTTCAGCGAGGCGAGATCATCCGTCTCGAACAGGAGCACGCCGAGTCGAATGCCGATATCTGGCAGACGGCGCATGCAATGAAGGAGTCCCGCAGGCTGGGGATGTACCCTCGTAATCCAGGTTCGTGTTCAAATTGGGGTAGGGTTTGTGAGTACTTGCCTGTGTGCTGCGGTGAAGCGTCGAAAGACGATCTGCTACTCTACGTGAAGGTTGAGACTGAGCACGAGGAGTTAGCGTTAAATCCAAGCGGTAAGACACGAATCACGCAGTCAGCGTTGAAAATATACCGATCTTGCCCTCGGAAGTATCAGTTACGGAATGTCCTAGGCATTCGTTCACGAAAAGTCGCGGAACCGTTGCGCCGCGGGAAAAGCGTCCACGCGGCAATTGAGTCGTTGCGGAAGACGGGGTCTCTTGATTTGGCGATCGACTCGCTCGACAAGACGGACGCGTACAGGTTCGAACGTGAAAAGGCGATGTTACTCGGTTACTTCGCTTGCTGGGGAAAGCCGAGGGACATTGTTTTCGTTGAACAACAGTTCGAGATGGATCTGATTAATCCGGAGACGGGTCGACCGAGCAAAACTTTCACAATAGCCGGAGCTATCGACGCTGGTTGCCTCGCGAACCGGGATTTTTTGCAGCCTGTGATGCTGGAACAGTTGCTTGAGCAGTCAATTGCGCAGGTTGGTCCCGGTCTGGATGACAATGACGCGGCGGAGATGGAGTGATGGGTACGAAGAATAAGCCTGGAGCGTTCGATTGTTACTCTCACGCCGATCCAGACGAACCGATGTTTGTCCTGCTTGGTCGTGATCGAATGGGATGTGTGCTCGTCCGCATCTGGGCGGATATGCGGGAAGCCGCGGGTGAGGCGCCGGAAAAGGTTGCCGAAGCCAGAGCGTGTGCTGACGCGATGGAAGTGTGGTTGCGGAAATTGGGGAAGGTTCCGTACGGAAGCGATCAGGACGTCACGCTGGACGAAATGTCGGAACGTGAACGGGAGAAATCGTCAAACTTACTGAGGGATTTCTCGCATACAATGACCGGTGACGAGATTAAGTTTGCTCGTAAATCGGCCGGGCTAACTCAGTGGCGATTGGCCGAATTGCTTGGCATTGATGAGAAAATAGTTTGGTCTCTTGAGCGCGGACTAGAGCCTATTTTGCGTTTGCTTGCTGCGGTACAGAACAACGGATTTAACAAAAGGGAGTAACTACAAATGGCGAAGACAGCGAAAGAGGGGACCAGGGCAAACATTTACTACCTACCCCCGGAGAAACTGAAACTGGTAACGGACAAGGCGAGCGATCTTTATGATCCGCGCGTGAACGAACCACCGAGCGAAGAGTTCGTCGCCAACATCAAGCACTTTGGTGTGCTTGAACCGGTGGGATGCCGCAAGAATCCGGAAACCGCAGAGCTTGAGGTTGTGTTCGGGCGCAAGCGAGTGATGGCTTGCATGCTAGCGAACAAGGAGCTGAAAAAGGAGGGGGCTGCGCTTCTTCAGGTGCCGATCGTATTCAAGCGTGGTGACGGTGCGATGATGATCGATTTTATGGTATCTGAGAATGAGGCTCGCGAAGCCGATTCTCCGACGCATCGAGCGGCGAAGATGGCGAAGTTGCTCGACAAGGGTCGTACGGAAGCCGAAGTGGCTCGATCGTTCTGCGTGAGCATCGGTACGGTCAAGAATATGATTTCGCTCATGGAAGCTCCGAAAGCGATTCGCGACGCGGCTGACCATGGCAGCGTCACCGTGTCTGAAGCCTACAAGCTTTCGAAGCTTGAGCCTGCGGAGGCTAAGGACAGGCTTGCGGAGCTCAAGAAAGCAGTTCCGAAGCAGGAGAAGGGGAAGCGAAAGAAGGGGACCGCGAAGAAAGCTCGAGCGATCGTCAGTGGTGGCGCCGCAGAGGTTCGGAGTCGTAAGCAGATCGAAACGATGAGGGAAGCCATCGCTGACAATGTGATGGCTCCGGGGGAAATAAAGAGAGTTTTGGACTGCGTTTTTGCTTGGGTACTCGGTGACGACGAAGTGTTGACTGAGTTTTTGGAAATCGACGAGAAGCAGGCGGCAGAAGGATGAGCGTTTGGGGGCCGATTGCGATGCAGCGTTGCGAGACGTGCAGGTGGTGGGGAGAAAAGATTCATAGCCCGCCATGGTGCAAACCTCCGTACGAACATCGTACTTGTGATGCAATAAGCACACACGAATCGACAGGCCGTCGTAAGTTACTGGCAATTATTGTTGATCAGTACGAAAGCAATTCGGGGGTGTATACGCTCGCCGACTTCGGCTGCGTACTGCATGAACCAAAGGAGCAAGCGTGAGCGGCGACAAACCGGACGACATGGAGGCGGCAGAAGCGGCGGCTGCAGCGAAGAATTGTAAGGTTGTTCTTCCGAAACCGAGGGAACTGTTTGTAGACATCGACAGTGCCCAGCAAAAATCGACATTTGAAAGGCAGTGGCCTGTGTTCTTGCAACAGTTTCCAAAGGCGAAGTACGATATTTTCCAGAGTCCGAGCGGAGAAATCGATCACTTTCACATCTACGTGACGATAGATCGGGCTGTTGGAGAACAGGAAAGGATTCTGTTGCAGGCTCTTCTCGGGTCCGATCCGATGCGTGAGATTCTCAGCTGGCGCAGGCTGAATCTAGGATATTCGTCGCCCACCAGATTTTTCGAACATTTACCGTAAATGGAGTAATTGAATGATCGACAAAAAGAAATTCTCGAAAGGACGTCTGGCACGTCGTGATCGCATATTCGCCTATGGCATGGACGGCGTAGGCAAGACGAAGTTCGCGTGCGGATCGCCCGATCCACTGGTAATTGACGCCAACAAGGGCAGCTTAAAGTTCGATGTGAGTCGTGTCGAGGTGGAGACCTGGGAGGAGACTCTAGAGGCGCTGACCATGGTGGAGAGCGGCGAATTGAAGTGCAGCACCTTGGTTCTTGACTCGATTTCCGATCTCGAACTCATGAGCCACAAAGTGCTATTTCCGAACAGTACGGCGTCCGAACATGGTGGTGGGTACAACAAGGGAGACGATCTCATCACGCCCGAGTGGCGTCGCGTTCTCGCTCAGCTCGAGAGAATATGGGTGCAGGGCAAGGGCATCATTTTGGTAGCCCACACGCTCGTGAAAACATTCAACGATCCAAATGGGCCAGCGTACGACCGGTTCGAGATCGCAAGCCGCCCTGCTCTGGCGCGCCAGCTCAAAATTTGGTCCGACTACGTATTTTTCTGTCGCGAGGAAGTGATCACGGTGAAGTCGAAAGATGAGCGTCGAGCGAAGTCGTCGACCACAGGAATCCGGTACGCCTACGCAACGCGAACGCCAGCGTACGACGCGAAGGCTCGTGGTGAGTTTTTCCCCGACAAGATCCTGCTCTCTTGGAAAGCGTTCGAGGATGCCGTTAAGATCGGGTCCAGTGATGTGCTGGCAGAAATCGACGGGATGTTGGCGGAGATTGGCGACGCCAAGTTGACGGCAACCGTCAAGGACTACATGGCGAAGTATCCGCAACAGGTTGTCGAGTCGCGCAACGGCGTGGTTGCGGAGCTCGATAAACACAGGGCGAGGCAAGTGCAGTCGACATCGGTTGATTCGACTACCACGGCAACAACAGCAAACAATTGAAGGAGTGAACAATGGCCAATGAAGCAAAGGTGTATAGAGACTGCTCAGTTCGCAACGTGGCAGGTATCCAGGCTGATTTTCCGGACAACGGTTCTCCGCGACTTCTGATTCCGGTGTACGTACCGGAACTCGATAAGGAGGTGCAGACGATTCTGTACTGCAGTTCCGGTGCGCTTCCGTACTCGCTCGAGAAGCTCAGAGCAGCTGGAAAAACGAATGACGATCTGTCCGACATGACTGGGATGGGATCGAAGAAGTTCGATTTCGAGATGCGATATGAAAATTACGACGACCCGGCAACAGGCGAAACTCGCCCCGTTCTGAAGACAAACATCATGTCGGGCGGCGGTCGTATCGAGGCAAGCAAGCCGGTCGACTTGCGAACGTTTGCCGCAAAGGTGGCGATGTTGACTGGAAAAGTTCCCGCACCTTCGGGCGGTGCACCTCCGCCTCCGTTTGGCAATCCGCCGTCTGGCATGCGGTAACCGAGCTTCGGTGGGCATAGGGCACGTCATCGGCCCACTCCGCCGGTTTGGGCACTGAGCCGGTCCGAAGAGAACGCATGTGCAAGTGGTCCCGGGTCATGGTGACCCGGGGCTGCGCTTAAACGGCTGGATCCCGGTAGAGCGACGCTCTTCGGGCGATGAGAAAAGGTTGCAAGAGCCGACCGACGCTGTGCAAGTCAGCATCCAGCCACTGGGGAAAATGATGATGGAAACCGTATCGAGCACGTCGAAAATCAGTCGCAGTCAGCAGTGGCGCATATTCAGCTGGCAGGTTGGCGATGTTCATGCCGACGGGTTGTGTCGGTGGATTGATTTTTACTGTTGGTTGTTTCGTGTAAAGCCCAGTCGATTGTGGGCGTCGGAGTTTCACCGTGGATGAAACGTCGGAAATTAATGTGATCGCCGAAGGATTCGACACGGAGCCAGCGACGTCACGCATCAAGCGCTTTTCTCTCGAGTGTCTGACGAATGAGGAGAAAAAAAACGATTCTCTTTGGCGTCAGGTTTACAGAGGCGGAATCGACGCAATCGTTGCGTGTCGTGAGCTCGTAGCTCGATCGCAGAAAGCTACAGAAGTGCGGATCGAGCATATTTATGTCGATCTCAGTGATGGCAAAAAGAAGCTGAAGTACGTCATTTGCGATCAGTTGCGAGAACATTGGCTTACGCCGTCTGGGGTTGGGTACATGTCTGCTGATGACGCTGTGACGTTCGACACGGAGCTGGAGGCCACAAAAGCGTTGTCGCAGTACCGACGCAGCTGCGGAGTGAGCGATGTGAAGCTTTTGGTGAAGGAGATCGGGGTATGAGGATTTACGTAGCCGGCAGCTCGTTCGAGGTGAATTCGGTAAGCGATTACATGAAAAAATTGCGCGAAGCCGGTGTTGAGGTCACTCGCGACTGGCCGAAGGTGATACGGGAGTTTGGTAATCGAGCGAATCGCGGACTTACTGAGGAGGATCGAGTCCGCGTGTCCTTGGCAAACTTTAAGGCGATCGACGAAGCGGATGTGTTTTGGCTACTTGTGCCAACGGCTCCGTCGTGCGGGTGTTGGATCGAGTTTGGATACGCGTTGCGTAACAACAAGCTCACCATTGCAAGCGGTGATGTACAGCAGACCGTTTTTACGTCGCATGCGTTTGTTTGTTTTTCGTCGCACGACGATGCATTAAAACGTGTTTTTGAGTACCACATGGACCAGGAGCGATTGGAAGCGCAAAGGAGCACATTATGAACGTAGGAGAGCTTCGAACGGCACTTGAGAAATTGTCGGATGACTTGCCGGTGGTACTCGAGATCGTCGGCGGGCAAGACATCGAGGATGAGTATGTGAGCTGCTACCTCATCGATGCGGAGGTTGAAGAGGAGGAAGGTACGAACAAGAGGTGCTTGTTTCTGAGCGGTGAGGTCGCAACGGTTGCGGAGGAGGAAGAGGAGGAAGAAGAAGCGGAGACAGAGGCGTCGTGACTGAGCTATTGAGGTGTTCGTGCGGATGGAAAAGACCGCGCATTGCTGTCAGCTGTCCGGTGGAATTTGTTGGAGAAATAGTTGTTGTTGTTGAATGTCCCGTGTGTGGTGAAAAACATTCACCCGGTCAGATGACAGCGGTGGGATCCGTAACGTTGGGTCCGCCCAGTACTGAAGAGGCTATCAGAGAGTTTGAAGAGCTAGTTAGTAAGCCCAAATCGGAAACTTCATGAAGCAAATAAAGACGGTTGGCGAGTTACGCAAACTGCTGGAAACAGCGCAAGATTACGCGCCATTGGTATTTCTGGGACCACTCGCTGAGCACTTTATCGCGATGAGCGTTTCGATTGGTCGGTCTAGAAACACAAATCGTCAGCAGTGTACTGTCGTATTGGATGCGGCTCCTAAATGGAGACCTCCATCGTGACTGCGCCGCTATCGACCGCCGCTCGCCACTCGTCGGAATCGAGTGAACACTGGACGCCGCAGAACATTGTGGAGTTAGCGCGAGAGACGATGGGTGCCATCGATCTTGATCCAGCGTCGAGCGTTGAAGCGAATCAAAGGATCAAGGCAAACGTATTTTACACGAGCGAAATAGATGGCTTTACCAAGGACTGGTACGGTCGCGTATTTCTGAATCCGCCTGGTGGTCTATCGGACAATCAGCAGCGGATAGTGAAGATGAAGTGTCGCGAAACCGGATCGTGCGGTCTTGCGGTAGGCCATACGCACGAAGGTGTCAAGGCGAGTCAGAAGAAGTGGTGGTTTAAGCTGGCTACAGAGTACGAATCCAGGCGTGTACGTTCTGCAGTGTTCGTTTGCTTCAGTGTGGAGCTGCTGCAGAACACGCAAACGAATGCACCTGCGGACTTGCCGATTCCGCTCGATTTTCCGATCTGCTACCCTAGCAAGCGTGTGGCGTATCTCCGTTCAGATGGAACGGCCGGAGCGCAGCCTCCGCACGCAAGCTGCATCGTGTTTTTGCCAGACAGGGCAGTAGGTAACGTACGCTTCGTTCGTAAATTTTCTGAACTCGGACGCGTAGTGTGTCCGCAGCTAACCATTGTGGAGGCATCGTGAACAAGCCGGCGAACGAAGACGCCGTATTTTCTGCGGGGCATGCGGACGCTGGACTCAAGAAAGCGTTGTCGCGACTGAATGAGCTTGCGGATCTTCTCGAAGAGTGCGCGAAGCATGTACCTGATGATCTGTTCGTTCGTATAGCATTGTCTCTTCGTAGAGAGTACCGAGACAGTTTTTACGAATCAGCAGTAACCAAGAGTTTTCAATGGGAGAGACGCCGTTGAACAAGCCAGCGAACGATTGGAAGCCGGTGGAGATCCAGATCTGGACGTGCGCCGCGCACGATTACATGGTGACTCGTTCGGACTCTCGCCATCGAGAGCTGCCGCCCGAGTGCCCGATGTGTGGCAAGCCGACGATTCACTCTAGCCCGTCACTGGCGCAGGAGATTTTGCATCGGGTGCGGCTCAGGGAGATTAAGGCGTGACCAAGGCAAGGCGGATCGCATTGCGAAACTGTGCGGACGCGATTGAGGCCGATGTGGCCAACGGAGCCGAATACATCGGGCAAGATCCTGACACACATGAGGATTTGCCAGAAAAAATGCGAGATATGGTGGAGCGCGAGATGAAAGCGATCGCAGCACGACTTGTACAGCGCGCCTCTAGCTTGAAAGTGTAGACTTCTCCGTATGCCGAAGCCTCACGCCGCAAGCTACCGAGACTACGTTCGCAAGCGCACGACGCAGCTGATTCACGAGGGGCACGAGGCAGATCAGGCGTACGCTATCGCCAACTCGGAGGCGCGGAAAATGTTCCCTGGTAGCCATGAGGAAGAGGCGACCGAAGAATCGCCGACCCGAGACCCGTGGGTTGTTGCGGTCAAGACAACAGAACCCGACAAGGTCCAGCGTCTGGCTGGGATACGCGGGGAGGTACGTCATCTCGAAAAAGGCGGGTCGCGGGTTCTGTTTACGTTCTACGACGATGAATTGTCCAGGTCGCTCGCGAGTCGACTGACGCGGGCGGGATACATCGTTACGTGGGGGCCAGAAAAGGCAGTCGCTGCGGAGGAGGAAGGGACTCCAACGGTTGTTGGTTTGGAACCTAGCCTGTCGAAGGCAGAACGTACGAAACTCGAGCGAGAAGTGTGGAAGAAGACGCCAGCGGACGATCGGGCCGTCATTCGTGGAGAAAAATCGGTTCTGGTCGATACTGACACGAGTCAGGGGGGGCGGTTTACGACAACGTATCCGCTGTCCAAAGTGTCCGACGCAAAGCTGCGGGAGCTACTACATGGTCAGCAATCGCACGCAGCCGAGGCGCCGTTCACCGCACCCGAACGCAATCCGAAGGATGTGGATGCTGGGAAAAAATACGGCACCGCTAAGGATGCTCGAGCCGTGTATGACATGCTGCACGAGCAACTAAACAAAGAGAGCCAGGAAGTGTTTCTGGTGCTTCCGCTCGATCTGCACGGAGATCTGTTGTCGGCACCCGTCGAGGTAGCACGAGGTCAACGGGATAGGGTGAGTGTGGACCCGAGTGATGTCCTTCGGAGCGTGATCTCGACCAACGCAAGCGGATTCATCGTGATTCACAATCATCCGTCAGGACACTCGAAACCGAGCGACGCGGATCGCGATCTTACGAAACGGATTAAACAAGCAACGAAACCGTTCGAGCCTGTAGTTCTTATCGATCACGTCATCGTAGGTCGACGAGAGTACTACTCGATTCAGGAAGATAAGCACTACAAGGTGAAGTGAAATTTGTTTATTTTTACGGGGAGACATCACATGGTAAAGTTGAATGACGAGCGAGACCGGGCGGAGTGGCTTCAGTGTTTGCAATCGGCATCAGGCGTTGCTCAGGGCTTGATAGCGACTACGATGGCCGGTGCAATAGATGTAGAAGCGTTGAGCAGCGCGATAATGTCAACTACAGACGCAATGTTTCTCGAATTCCGCAAGCGTTGCGAAAAATGATCTGTCCCGATTGTGGTGACGAGTTCTCGGGTGAATCATGATCTGTCCCGATTGTGGTGACGAACTCTCGGGTGAATCATGATCTGTCCCGATTGTGGCGACGAACTGGACGACTTCGCACCGTGTCAATGTGTCGTAGATGCGAAGCCGAAAAAATCGGGTGCCCGTCGATACAGCGGCGAAGGTATGCGAGCGATGGTCCAGCGCAAGCTCGAGAGACAGCGAATGCATCAGTTCCCGCATCGTCGACCATAGCTTGCGTTTCGGTAGAGTCCGTCTTACTATCCGCTCATGACAACACAGGCGCCCGAGGCGAATGAAACGGTTACGGTAACGGGGAAAGAAATCGGCGAACGGATTTCGGAAAGAGCCGGTCCTGTTCCCGAGATGACAATCCGAGTGAGCTGGTTTCCGCTGATCGATGCGATTTCCGGAGGATCGATTCTGGATCGGTGTGCAGAGGGAGAGCGAGCTGGAATTCAAGCCTCGATGAAGCCAACAACAATTCAGTTCGGTCAGCCTTGTCCGTTTGCAAAAGAGCAGACAGTGGCTGGAATTTTCGATGACGAGAACGAATACAGAGTATACGCAATGGGCGGTGATGCTCTAAGTCGATTTCGTCTATCGAAGTCTGCGCGCCTCTATTCGGTAGCGAAGATGGAAGTGGATGCGTTTGTTGACGCCATTGTGGACGAGATTGTGGAACTTCGCGACGGGATCTCCAGTGCCGAGGCAGAACGTGCGGCTGTACTCGAGTATGGGGAAGCGATGGCCGAGCCTGGAGATCATGCGCCGTACACGCTCCAGGAGTTCCTGGAGGATCTGAAGGAAGGCGTACATCTCGAGGACGACGACGAACAGGACGAAGATCCGCCGAAGTTGACCGTAGTCCCGGATCTGCCGAAACCGATATCCGGGTCCGGAGCTGCAGTGCCAACGGTTCCGCAGAGCGTTTTGACCGTTTCCGACGTCACCCGCGACGTACCTTAGCCTGCTAAGATCTTACCCATGGTTCTACCTACAGCGGCAGGGTTCGACTACGACGCAACGATGGCGGGCGGATCGGTGACAAGCGTTTCTGCCCTACTCGGAGCGCCGCCAGTTCCGGAGGATGTGCTCGAGATGATTGGGTGCCAGCTGGTTTCTGACGTTTTGAGTCCAGGAACTTCATCTTGCGCTCGAATCATTGCGGCTGGTATTGCAGCAGGTACGCAGGCCGCAGTAGGTCCGGCGGTTATTTTGGCGGGTCAGATCGCATCCGTTCCAGTCGTGTCAGTCGGGTCTGGATATTCTGCGCCGCCGCTTGTGACGGCGTTCGGTTCGTCGACCACGCCGAAGAAGCTTGCTCAGTTGCGATCGAAGTTGAAGGTTGTGGGAGCGAACATCATTGCCGGTGGAGCAAGCTATGTGGCTCCGACCCTGTTTTTTCAGGGCGGGCTTGTTCCTCCGCAGATCGATCCAGCAACAGGGTTTTTCCCGCCATGTTGCTTGCAGTCGATTGCGGTCGTCAGTTCGGGCCTGCGTTACTCCGCCAACGCGAAGGTGCAGTTTACAGCTGCAATGGTCGCTACAGGTCGTTTGCCGGCAGCGACGCTTGCTCTCGACGGTTCGGGTCGCGTCGCGTCTGTTTTTGTAACCGATCCAGGGGAAGGGATCGTAGGCGAACTCAACGTTTACGTTTGGGATCCGGGTCCGACTGGTAGTGGACTAGGTGGTGGAACTGGTGCAGTTCTGGCTGGAAACCTGGGTGTAGGTCAGCAAGCAACGGCTACTGCAACAGTTTCAGCAGGAGCTATCCATACTGTTTCGATCACGTTTGCAGGGGGACCGTATGTCACTCTGCCGAAAATTGCGGTGGTGGATGCTTCAGGATCGAGCGCTCTCGTTTTGCCAACCATGGGTGTGAGCCTGATCGAAGTGATCGATCCGGGGTTCGGCTACAACGGAACCGTAAGCGTTGGGCTGCAAGATCTATTTTTTGCGCTCTTTCCGAACTCGAATGCGTGGCCAAGCGCGTTCAAAAATCTGATGACACCTGCCTTGTCGGCGTCTGTCATGTCTCCGGTTGTACAGACGACTCCGATTATTGTGTGAGGTGAATTATGGCTCAGGCACCGATTGAAGATCCGAATGACGACGAGTTCGACGATTCGGAGGATGAGGAAGAAGAGGAGGAGGAAACCGCTGTAGCTGCTGCAGTTGCGCGCCCAGCTCCTTCTCCACGTCGAAACGCTCGCAAACGTCGTTCGGATGTTGGTGTGGCTCGTCCGAAGTCTCACGAGTCGATTTGGGTGAATGCTGAGGCGGATCTGCGCTGGGCTGAGATTCTGCAGGTTCTGCGAAAAGGTGGACGAGTGGGATTTGCGGGCGGTCAGGATGCTTACGAGGTTCAGATCACGCTTCGCGATCTTGCTGCACCCGAAGCCGTTAAGGTGACTTCGTTCGAGGGGGCATCCGTGATGGGTGACGCCAATATGTCACCTGCAGAAGCTCTATCGAAGAAAATCGAAGAAATTCACATGAGTCGCGGGATGCAAGGGACTGGAAAATATCGAGTCGACTTCACTTGGAAGCACAACTCGCAGCCCATTTCTCGTGCAGTGATCAATATCGATGCTCCGGCTCGCATCATTGCGATGCGCAACATGCAGATGCGGGAAAACATGGGAGAAGCGGCATCCGCGCAACCCCCTGCATCTCCGCAGGGTATGGGCCGTCCGCAGCAGCCGTATCCGCAGTACCCGTATCCACCTCCTCCGCAGTATCCGTTTCCTGCATACGGATATGGTCAGCCGGAGTCGAGCGAGACGATGCAACTGCGGGCAGATTTGGCTCGAGCTCGAGAGACGGAAGCTCGTACGCAGGGGATGCTCGATGAAATAATCCGTGCACAGAAAGAGGGTCGTGCACCGAATTTGCCGCCTCAGCAGGCTGCAGCAGCGACAACGGTAGGCGTTGGGGCTCCGCCAGCGATGGATGTGGAAACCGTTGTTGAGCGCGTACTGATGAAGGTTTTGCCGGTGCTCGGAATCGGCAAACCTGTGGCGCAGCCGCAAGCAACTGCGGAAGATCAGCTGATGAAGGTAATGAAGGAAGGGATGAACACCATCGTTACCAAAACGATGCAGCAGGTGATGGGTGGGATGCAGAAATCTATTACCGGGATGGGGGAACCGATCGACGATGACGAGCCTCCTCCGGCTACCGAGATTGTCGCACCGACCGATCCAAAAGATTCACTGTCTTTTGTTCCGATAGAGTTGGAGCAGAAGTGGCCGGACGGATCCAAGGTTGGCTATGCGGTGGACAAAGAAACGGGAAACATCGACTGGAAGGGGACTGCTTTCGCCAATCCATTTATTGCGATGAAGGCGGTTGAAGTGGTTCAAAAAGTTGGGGAAGCGTTTGCTGACGGTGTCAAGAAAATTGGCGTCGCCGGACCTCACATCGTTCACAACGTCCCGCAGAATGCGCAGCCAGGTGTTCCGAAGCCGAGTAGTAGCGGGTTTGGTGGCGGGTGGGAGTAGTATCGGCTCGTAGAGTTGCGAGATCGTTTATTTTTCCGTAGCATCGGCTCAGCGATTTCGTCTGAGACGCGTGATCAATGCGTAGCGCCAGCTCAGAGAATCCGGATCCGAGACGCGTCAGCCTAGTGTGCGTGACCAGAGGCTGCGCTTGACGTATCCTGCAAGGGATGCGTCATCCGGTACAGTTGAATCCTCAGCTCGATCCACCGCAACCGTTGCGACGTATCCGCAGCGGTCTTGGCGATGCAGGGATTGTGGATTTCAATGCCACGCTGAACGACCCGTCGGAGGCAGCCTTTGCTGCTGGGTGGCAAGACATCCAAGGACAAATCGCTGCTGAGGGAGGCTCTCTAAGTGCGCAGGCGCAAAGCGCAGCACAGTCGGCCATCAGTCAAGCGCAAGGTGCTGTGCAGAGTTACTACGATGCAGCTGGAAACGTTGTTTCAGGCGTACTGCAGCAAGGACAGAGTTACTACGATCAGGCAGGGAACCTGGTTCAGGGCGGGATCAATCAGGTGACAGGTCTTGTGCAGGGTGCCGCTCAGGGAACCCTGAATCAAGTAAGTCAGGTCGTGGACACGGCTGGGAATATAGTGAGCGGAGCCATACCTCCTCAATTACAAGTTGTGGCTGGACAGATTTCTGAACAGTTACATGGATCTAAGGTTGCCTATATTCAGGCCTACGATCAGCTGTCGCAAGGTATCAATTCAATCACATCCGATCCTGTAGCTGCGGCGAAAGAGTTTGTTCTTGCAGGAAACACGATTGCCGGAGCAATCAAAACGGTTGGAGGAATGATCCAAAACTTTGATTATCAAAAGATTCTTCCGCAATCGATGGCTGCGTTTACCGGCGTTATGGTGTCGGCCGCAATTGGAGGTGGAGCAGTGTCGGCTGGTATCGGCGCGATCATCGTTGGGTTGATCGGTGCACTTGTCAGCTTTATGCAGGGTTTGTACAACACAAAATTACCACCACAGGATGTGGTGTGTAACGTCAATGGTTCTCAGGTTTTAATTCCGCAGAGCGTGACGTACGGTATTCCGGATGCGAATGCGCAAATCATCGTGCCCGATGGGGCTCACGAAATACATGTTCCAAAGGACGAGAACTTCTACGGTGGAAAATTAAAATCGAAGCCTACGCTCAATCCTGGAACTGTTCTTCCTCTTGCGTTTACGGTTGGTTGTATGGGCGTATTCACGAATACGCCACAAATTGCACCAGGAGACGCGGCATGGCGTACTTTTCCGAACTTCAACGATCCTGACGATGCAAATTGGTTTGTGCCAATTTATTACACCAATGAACCGGGGCCTGGGTACTGGAAGAACGCTCTATTTTATACCGGTCGACTAGATACGTCTGCAGCGGCTGGGCCAAATTCGCCAAATACTGGTAGACCAGTGCTTCAGGATCGCGCTGAAAACTGGTTGAGACCCATTGACGCCGCGTTCCCGAACTATCGGTACCTCGAATGCGAGATGTTTGATATTATTCCAGGAAACGAACACCGCATTCCGCCAATATCTCCAATGCTTACACTAAAACCGAGTGTAACTGATTTCCAGAAAGCGTTTTTTGCAGCATGGAAGTCGAATCAGGAATACGCACTTAATGGCTTTACTCCGCAGTCGGACGGGCAGGTTCTGCTTCGCCTTGTTCGATTTTGGAATGCATCGCACAGACGCGGAACAATCGTTCTGTTACAACAAAGAGATTATCCGAATCAGCCATCGTATCCGATTCCGTGTAATTCTAATGTTCCGAAATATTTTGAAACAATTCTGAATCAGGTCCCCATTTCCGCAAAAGATCCGTACTATTCTCCCCCTGCGGTTGGTAGTGCCCCAGATGGCTCCAAGGCTCTGTTCGTCTACAGCGGCAACATGCACTCGGTGCCCGTGACGACGAATCTGCAACCGTTGACCAATCCTAACACGCCAGCGGTTGTTACGAAGCGTGTAGCGGCCGCAAGTGCTGCATCGGCTGCGGTAGCGGTTCTAGGTGCCGTCGTTTACTCGCGTGTAACCGGAGTCGCTCTTGAAACGGTTGCTAAGCAGGTCTGGGGCGGTGTCAAGGGAGTGTTTGTCAAAAGGTTGGGACGCGCGTAAGCTGAGGTTCATGAAGATGCTCGAGTTCCGCGAAAATCCCATCCACGACAAGAGGGTCCCGTGGATTCTCGGCCTTCTCGGAGCTGGCGTCGCCCTCGGTGGCGGGTTCTGGGCCTACGAGAAGTGGGTAGGAGCCTCTGTAACGGTTAGTCCTGGGGCCAACAGCGTCACCGTAGACCAAAACGGAAAGCTCACCATCAAGTTGCCTGCGGGTGCGAGCTGGGCAGCTCAGCTTAACGTGGCTGCGCTTGGTGGCGTGTCCGGAACGATGTCAGGTGGAACTGGCACAAACCCGGTTGTAATTACTGGTGTGACCGGTGGTGGCAGCATCGGTCTTTCGTGGGTCGACGCGGCTGGTACAGGGCAGGTTGGAACGCTTCAGGTCACAGTCAAATGAGCAGGCGTCGGTACCGTAGGAATCCGCACATCGACAAGCGACTGCTGTGGATCGGCGGGATCACTGCGGCAGCTGCGGCAGCCGGGTACGCAGCGTGGAAATTCACTGCGCCTGCAGCAGTGACGGCTGGATCCGTAAACGTTCTCTTGTCGCCCGGGAACGTCAATCTACCCATGGCGGTGGGTCAGGTAGCGAATGTTGCGCTGCCTTCGGGTGCCAGCTGGGATTCGTCGCAAGACGTGAACTCGACCAGGAAAGACGTTTTGAGCGCAGGAGCACCCACCTCGGGCAATATGCCGTTCACGTTCACGCTCAAAATTAAACCAACACGGTTGAGTCTGTTCTATGTCGACTCGTCCGGCGCAAAGCAAACCTCCACCTTGATGGTTAGCTGATGAAAAACTCTAGACTTCTTTGGATCGGTGGTCTCGCGGCTGGAGCTGTTGGACTGATTGGTGTCGGCATCTACATGTCGAACAAATCTGCTGCGGCATCGACAGGCGGAACGACGGCAACTGGCGGTACAACGACAACCGGAGGCACAACCCCGCCAGCTGGCTCGCTGCCCAGCAATGCCGGTACGTATGCCGTTATTCTTAATGGTGACGGAACAACGGTTCCGGCTGCCCCTGCTCCTGCAGCTGGACAGACTGTTCAGTTCTATCTGCCTACCGGTGCGAGCTGGGGTGACAATACGGCAGCGAACAACTCGGGAGCTACGAGCGGGTTGTCTTCCATTTCGATCCCGAATTCCGGATACAACAACGCAACAGCGATCTACTCCGGCACTCAAGCAACGTCCAACATTGCGATCACCTGGGTAGATACAGGCGGGACGTCTCATACGACCAATATTGCGCTCACATGAATGAGCGGCTGCTCTGGATCGGAGGCCTTGCGGCGGGAGGAGTGGCACTCGCAGCTGGGCTAGTTTTTGCAGCTAGTAAGCAAGCCGCAGCTTCTGTTCCAAAGCCAGGTCAAACAGGTACGCCATCTGGACAGTTGCCTATTTCGATTCCTGTAACGGTTCCTCGGCCTGGTACGCAGATACCAGTTGCTACACCAGTTGCTTCGCCGCCAGTTGCTACACCCACTGGGCAGTCTCCCGTTCAGACGCCGGTCAATCCGATTGTTGTCCCGAGTCCCGCGCAGACGGCTCCGTCAGGGGGCGGACAAACGGGGCCGATCACTAGCGTCGCGCCACCGATTACGAGGACCAATCCGACAGGAAACCCGGTCTTTACTCAGCCCCCACCGTCGTCAACGCCGGTCGTTTCGACTCCTCCAGTATCAAATATCCCGAACAATACGCAAAACATTGTAATTAAGTCAGGGGTGGATGCTCAGTCGGTAAGCATTGCTCCGAATACGGATGTTTTTGTGGCACTGCCTGCGGGAGCTGTCTGGATTCCGGTATCGGATTACCAAACAATGAGCAGTTTCCAGTACTTGGGAAATCCAGATACATGGCCTCAGGACGCTTCTGTACCGGTTCCTGTATTTGTGATGGATCCGTTTCGGCAGACCTCGGGAACTGTTCCGATTGAATTTACCTACATCGGAGCTCCGTCTGTGACTAGCCCCATTACGGGGGCGGTCGTTCCACCTCCAATGAGTCCGGTGTTTTTCTGGCGAGACCCGAGCGGGAACATGCAGGGGACTACATTACAGATCAACAGTTTCGCGTGAAATATGACGTTCGGAGCGCAGTCAGCGTCTGCAAGCGGGTGGACCGTATCGGTTAAGCCGTACTCGGGTGGTGAGGCTGGGATTCGTCAAAGTTTGCAAGAAGTGACGCGTTTGATGCGTCTCGCGAAGGACGATCCGCGAATCAAACGATGGGCGGTCGAAACCTTGGCAGCGCGCGGCATCGACGGTCGAAACAGACCCTCGATCCGACAACAAGCGCAAGCGCTGTTGGATGCGTTCCGCGCACAGACGATCTACGTTCCAGATTCGGCCGGAGCGGAGCATGTGCAAGCAGCACACATCACGCTTTGCTTGGGAGACCAATGTATCCCTGGAGAAGACTGCGAAAGTCTGTGCCTCGCATTAGGCGGCGCGATGCTCTCGATCGGGCTACCCGCCTACGCTGTCAGGGTCGATTACGGTTCGGACTATCAGCAGCATCTTGTGCTTGGCCTAACCGATGAGACTGGTAACAAATTCTACGTCGATCCGTCGACTAACAAACCGATTTTGGACAGTATCCCGGGAGCGGTCGATCTCGATTGGGTGGATCCGCTGGATCAGGCCGGCACACTGGGCGCGGTCGGCGCAGAAATAGTTACGCTAGGAGCCGTGGCTTCGATGCTGACGAGGCGTGTTTCACGTGAAACACCACGAAAGCTGTTTCTGTCCGTCGGCGTCTGGCACGAGTATCGGCATGGCAAGTGGTGGACGCATTCTGCAGGGAGATGGTCCGCTGGACTCGGCTCACAACCGTTCGCTCGCGGTGGTCGGTGGTGGGTGTCGGTGGACGGTACCGAAGCAGAACTGACAGAAGCGCAAGCCGGATCGATGGGTCTGGGAGCTGCGCCATCCGTTACGACGCAAACTCCGTATCAACAGGTCACTGACAACCAGGTTCACACTGGCCTGCGATACCGCCTCGGGATGCAGCTTACGTTCAATCAGGATCCGTCAATCGCGATCGATACGCAGGCGCTTTTGAATCTGTTTTCTGACACTTGGTTTATCGAGTCATTCGATGCGCAAGCTCCGGCTACTGCGACCGCTTCCGGTTCTCGGGAACAGACGTACGTTTTGCAGGGAATCGCGAAGGCAGATCAAACGCTTGCCGATACGAATACATCCGTTGGAGCTGTGGATCTCACTCGCGTGAGTGTCGGTATTAAATACCTTGCCGTAGGTGTGCAGTCCGCAACGTCTACTCCGGCGACGACTGCGATTGTGCCGATCTCGCCCAGCACTCCGGCAGATTCAAACAACGTAAGTTTTATCGCTGCTAGCCTCGCTGCGGCGGTTGCCGGCGGGATCGGATACAGCCTCTGGAAGAGGTACTACCGTGGCTAGGCAAGTGTTTTTTATTAAAAACAGGTGTAGCCGTGGCTAGGCAAGTCTTGCCGGTCGTTGTGTTGCCGTCCGATGTGGATGCGCTGAAAAGCCATCTTGCGGAGAAGCTCACAAGTACAGACATAGGTGTACAGGCTTGCTCGGCTTTGCCGGATGCAACTCGAGCTGAGTGGGGCATTTTCTATGCAACTGCGATGGGATGGACGCAGTCTTCCACAAGTATTCTTGCGGGCGCATCGCAAGCGAACCTCGGAGAGGGTTACGAAAACGAACTGTTCGGTTGGCAGAAACGGTTGCAGTCTGCTGGGTGTGCCGTACCGGTATCGGATCCGCAGCCACCAGAGGCTCCTGGGACCTCACTCGTTAAGTGGGCAACGGTTGCTGTTGCGGCAGTTGCCGGCGCGTACGTCGTCGGTCGGGTGACCGAGGTGGCTGTTGAGGCGCTGAAGTTGGCGCCGAGAAAGTCGTGACCCTTCCGTTTGTAGTTGGGACAGGCGTCCGCTTACACATGGTAAGCGGCGGGATGGTTCGGCCCCGTGGATCGATGATTTATGATCCGTCAGGTCGGGACTGGCCAAAGTGTTCGCTTTTAATTGCTTCACGCGGAAAAGAAGTTCGCAAGGCAACGCCTGATGAGTACGAGGGGGCGCCCAAGCATTTCTTGGGTAAAAATCACGTCATTCAGGCAGCCAGGATCGACTATCCATCCAAAACGGTTAGCGACTGGGAAAAAATTGGTCTTGTAAAACGAGTAGACTACATTCGCGGAGGAACCAAGGCTCCGGGTGGTTTCCGGCACTCAATTCATAAGCCTCGCGGTGTTTATCGTCTTCTCCATGGCGTTCTAAACTTTGTGAGCGGCGGAAAAAAACCAGCTGTTCTTCGCAAGCGAGAACGTTTTTATCGTTTGGATCTGCCTGATGGATGCATTGTGGACGATCGAGGCATAGTCTATCCGTGACAATTTTATTGAGTAATTTTGCTTGGATTGTCACATAGACCGGTAAAACACCACATGGTCAGATGGCAACGGTTGGCGTACCATTGATCCCGTGCCCCTCGACTACATCGACATCCTAGAAAAAGCGCGCTTTTCTGGTCCGGACAATGCTGCCGCACGTGCTCGATCCAAGAAAAAGACAGGTCTGGTGCTTTTTGCTGGCGCTAACCGCTTGACGAAGTCTGTCAAGGGCGCTTCACTTAGGTCAGGCGTACGGCAGCGACGGAAGAAGACAAAGGGGAAACCGCCTAGCCGCAGAGAGCGGATGGGAGTTTCTCACATGGCAAAGCGACGTGGACGTAAGCGAGCAAAGCGCGATTCTAAGGGCCGTTTCCTAAGAAGGGCGCGTGCCGCAGCTGCGGCTCAAGCGCCGCGTCGGCGTCGTCGAAAGCATGCTAGGGCTGCAGCTACCGCAGCAGCTCCCCGTCGTCGTCGTCGGCGACATGCAAGGGCAGCAGCGACTGCTGCGGCTCCGCGTCGTCGTAGGCATCGTCGGGCCAGGGCTGCTGCAACTGCGCAAGCTCAAGCTCCCCGTCGTCGCCGTCGTCGTCGTGCCAGAGCGTCAGCTGCAGCAATGGCCCCGCGTCGGCGTCGTGGACGCAAAAAGTTTACGTATCGCGGTCGTGGCGCAAAAGGTCTCCGAGCTGCCAGGGCTGCTAGGCGGCGCGCCAAGCGAGCTCACCGCAAGCATCCGGTGCGGGCGTTCCACTACTTCCGCAAGCCGAAGCGGGTTCGTGTTCGTGCGCATCGCAGCTACGAAGCTCCGCGCCGTCGCAGGCGTTATAAGCGCCGTGGTCGGGCGCGTGCTGCAGCGTTGGCGCCGCGTCGTCGCTACCACCGAGGTGGTCGTCGATCGCGCTATGTGATGGAAAATCCGCTCTCCGGCGGAGAACTCCTTATCAGCGTGATCACCGGATCTATCGGGTACATTTCGATGGATCTCGCAGATCGCTTCCTAGCGACGCATGCGCTCACGGCTGCAGCGGCAGCCGGATCGTTTACGGACGGAGCCAACGGAACCGTGTATCCGGGGCTCTTCAATGCAACGGCGGTGCTTGCTCCGATGAACTGGCAGCGTTGGGCTGCTGGTATTGCCGGTCCGCTCGTACCGATCTTCGCTGCAACGATGGTCAAGGCGCCTGCAGGACGTAGCGCTTTGCAGATGTTCGGTGTCGGCGCGTTGCTGCACACAGCAGGCAAGGGTCTTCAAACGCTCGTTGCGCACTTCTCCAATACGACGTCGTTCGGTAATCGTCTGTACGATGCCGAAATCCGTGCTGCGCAGCTTTCTGCCGGTACGACTCCGACAGGTCCCAGCTCTGGTCTTGGCGGAACCCCGAGACTGATGGGTGCAGGTCGGTGTGGCGGTGGTGTGAAATACGACATGAACGGCAATTCGCTTTCCAATTGCGGACCGCCTGCGCAAACCCCGATCAACACGCAGGTTCCGCCGCCTCCGCCTCCCCCTCCGGTTCCGCCGCCTCCGATGGTCACTGCGCCGCAACCTCCGCCGGCTTCGTCCGGGATTCCGACCGTCATACTGCCTCCGAGTCCGGCAACGATTGCGCCTTCTGGCCTGTATGGCGAGAAGAAGCGGATCAGTCGGCTCGAGTGGGCGAATTCGGAATAATTTTCATACGGCCGGGATAAGCGGTCGACGGATCATCCAAGGATTTCACATTAAATTTCGATAATCACCCGGGTTTTGTCTCGCATGGGCGACTCGGAAAAAAGGAAAGTCATGGCTAAGACAAGCGAAATCGTTCGAGTTTCAAGTGTCAACGGAAAGAAAGCCCTGCCTACGAAGAACAGACTTTTGCCTCGTCCTCCGGAGACGGAGAGGCGGATTCTTGGACTCGGCGCGCCGATGGACGCCTCCAAGATTCGGCAGAGCAACAACATCCGAGAGGGTATGGCTGGCTATCTCGAGATGATCGCAACTGAGGTCCAGGCTCCCGTCTGGAACATGCAGACGATCGAGCAGGTTCGGTGGGATCTGCTCGGGCCGGTGACGGACGAGACGATCACGGCGAACTTTTCCGAGTCGATCGATCTCTTCGGTTCAGGCAAGGACGTTCCTGGTATCGATAAAGTCGAAACCACGATGGCTCAGGCGGGACAGACGCAGACATACATGATCACCTGCTTCGTCGGCGTTCACATTAATACGGACCCGCTCTGTTTTACGGTGCAAGGCAATGCATGGTCGCATCCGACTACTAGCTCGGCGCAACCTCCTAGTCCGGACGTTTTCACGCTCAACGACCTGAACAATGGAGCACTGGGTGCAGCATTCGTCGGGGCGGAATCGGCTCCGTCGCAGCTGCTCATCCCGGCTGTGTATGAGCACGGTTGGTGGGCGCAGTACGCGGCGTGGATGATGGTGCTCGGCTACAACCTGCGCTGGAAAATCGGCCAGCACACCAACATCATGGACGATGAGTTGCGCAACACGGCGTACATGATCTCCGCTGCGCAGCCGGACAGTGCGTCAATCTCCCAGGTTGACGTGGTCGACTTTATCAATCGGCTGAACAACCGGTACGACTCGATGGGTTCGGCGTTGGACTTTCTGAAGATCAACCGTTTGCGCATCGGAAGCGTTCTCGGTCTTGCGTCGACCAACGTTGGCATCTTCAAGCCGGATCGTTCGCTCGAGGTGGTCGACGCTTGTTTCGGTGGCATGGGTGTTCGTACGGCGCTACTCGGTAACCGCGAGTATCGGAAGCTTGCCGTTCCGTACATCATCAAGGCAGGCGTTCCGATCGGTCTTTTCTTCCAGGAGACGGACGCGGCGCAAGCGAATATCATGCGTCGGTACCTGTCGATCACGCAGGCGAGTGACTCGGCATCGATTCCTCCGCTTATCACGGATGACGGAAATATCTCGGCAGACTTGCCGGATGGAACGGGTGTAACGCCGGTTGCTCTTGAGCGGACACTGGACGGATTCAACGTTCCGCAGCAGATGCTGTCTGAGCGAGCTCTCTTCAAGGGCGGCGAGTTCAAGATCGCCCTCAAGGTGATGGGATTCGAAGTGACCGAGTGTTGGTACGATACGTTGAAGTCGAATCCGGATCTCGCCGCTCTCGTTCAGCAGAACTGTGGCGGGTGCTGCATCGCGTCGCAGGGTGCGTGATTCAAGGCTGGGGCGCGAGCATTCGATAAGGATTCTCGCGCTCCACCCATAACTGGAGCCGAGAACATGCCCGAGCTTTCGAAAGAGCAGTTTGCAGAACTGATTGCCGAGGTCCGCAAAGGCTCTCCGCAGGTAGGTCTCGGCAGCAATTTGCGCATGCCTGGACTCGGTTGTGGTGATGGCGGGATGGGGCCGCTGGCAGCTGGCGTCTACGAGATGCTGGCTCTCGGCAGTCCCCGGCTCGCTCTTTGCCGCGCGATGGGGATCCGAATGGCTCCCTACTACTTCAACCTTCGAGCAACGTTTGTAGATTCGACGATGCCCGATGTGGAAGAAGTTGGAACGGATGTGAAGATCGTGCAGGACACGCTCATTGACGAGATGTGTTTCACGATTTTTAACAAGTCGACGAACGCGAACGACACGCAGTTTCGAACACAGTCGGACTACTACTTCAACAAGCAGTCCGGAATTGAGATGACGCTCGACATCTTGGGCGCACCTCGACCGACGATCACTCCGAAATTCACGCCGCTCGCGAACATTGCAGATGCACTGTTCAACGATTCTCGCTGGCCGCGCGGATTCATCCTCACCTACACGCAGCAATTGCAGGCTAGCTTCCACGCATCGATCACTCTGCCGCAGTTCCCGATGGAAGTGGTTGTCACGTTTCAGTCGTGGCTACCCATCATCGACAAGTTCGTTGACATGAAAAACGCGGACGCATTCGATGGGCTGCGTAAGTGCGGGTTCACGATCGATCAGTGCTACTGCGATCGTGTGGCGATGGAGTCGCGGTGAGATTGCCGACTGTTGATTTTTGGTGGCAGATATATTCCTGCATTTTATGCGGGAATCATAACTACACCACGAATCCGGGTGTGTGGGCATGACCGCCGTCACCCAGCTGAGCGAGTGGAGGGAGTCTGAAAAAAATACTCAGACTTCAGCCGCACTCGAACCGCAGATCATCGAGATCGCCACGAGCGGTATCGACGATGCGATGCAGTCGTTCGGGAGCGATCCGTTCGGTGGCTCAAGCTGGGTGGGTCTGCGTGTACCGACACTTGCAACTGAACTCTTGGCCGTACCGGGACAGTCAGCGCAGGACAGCAGGTATCTGCTGATGCTCGCGGCCTTCAGTCTGGCCGAGAGCGTGAAGGCGCGAATTCTTGGCTACCGCCAGATGGTTCGCATTGGATACACGGTGCCTAGAAATACGGATCTTGCCACATCGACACCGTACACAGTGACGCAAGAGGTAATTGATCCGGCGTGGCATTTTGTCGATGGCAACGTGAGCTTTCACATTGCCGATTTGGGTCCGCCCAATAATCAGGGCTACGCGCCTGACGATTCGTCGGCAACAGATCTACGCTGTTTCAAAAAGTCGTTCTCGATGACGAGTGCGGTGCTCTATCAGAGCGCAACTGTTCCGAATCCGTTCTACGTGAACTTGACCGCGTACAAACCTCCGAACAAGGGTCGTCCGTGGGGCAAAATGCTGCGATCGGGTGGACAGGCGACGATCTACGGACAGCGAACGCCGTGGAAGGCTGACCATGCATGGTCGTCGCTCGGTTATGAAGTTGAGGGACCGGCAACAGTTGCATTCTTCGCATCGGTCAGGCAGTCCAATCCATCGACTCGAACGAAACTCGCAGCTCCGTCGCCGTTCTACGCGGAAGGCTTGTCTGCTGAGGAGCAGTTTTTACTGAACTTTCCGAATGCGATCTACCACTCGGTGGCAGGTAGTCTGATTTTGCGGGTGGGCGCGTAGATGTCGTATTTTATAAATACGTCTGCAACCGCATCCGCGGTGGGCGCGTAAGATGGCGACCACCGTCGAGCTGATCGCGCAGGCTAATGGTGCGGTGAATGATGCTGTAACTAAGATGCAAGCGCTTGTAACGGCGCTGAGTACTGATCCAGCCGAAGCCACGAAGTATTCGAATGCGCAAACGATCCTTACGCAACTACAAGCAATAGCGAACGGTACTGCATCCGGGTCTGAGCTCGCCATGTCTGCGCAGCGTGATTTGGCAGCAATAACTCCGGCGCCGACCCCTGTTCTGCCAACGGGTCAGACGACGCAAACTTACGTATCGGCTCCGGCGACGATGGCGCTCATGGCGGTGTCGGCGATCGTGGGGGCGGCTGGTGGATACGCAGGCAAATCGTATCTCGATAAACAAAAGGGTGCTCGCGAAGTTTCTGCTACCGAGGGTAGACGTAAGCCACGCAAACAATTGCGTGAGGCGGCTGAGTCATGAGCGGCTGTGGATGTGTGGACTGTTCGGAGCAGATCCCGGGGTTGGGGCTTGGCGAACCAATAGCGTTGGGTGCTGGTGTACAACGCCGAGCCAATATACGTATGCCAGTTAATTTCGCTCCGAGTCAGCAGCCACCGAATACTGCCATTTCGTATCAACAGGTTGTTTCTTCGGCCAGACAAGTTGCGTCATTGAAAAATGCGTGTCCTCAAGAGGAGCCTGGTACCCCTTATTTTGACCCTACCGGTTCTGGCATGACCAGGCACGTTGTTCGGGCATTCCAGCTTTTATGGAACGCATATACCGCAACAGGTCGCGGCGCTTCTGTTAGAACAGATGGATTTTACGACACCGGTACATACTGGGCGATGCGAAGTTTGGTTCCTTCGCCACCCTCACCTTGCGACAGTTCGATTTATAACAAACCTGGACTTTTTGGTGTTCCAAGTGGTCTGGGTGATGCCGCAAGCGATCTGCTGGCATTCAATGCGAAAATTGTCCACGGTGATGCGCTATGGACAGCTGATAAGGCGTCCGGATCGTACGGCGACGAGATCATGGCGTACCAGACTGCGGCGACCGATTCGATCGGTACTTTGAGTGACGAAATCAAAGCAAGCGCATCGACTGCAGGGCAAGCGCAGGTCGATCAGGCTACGCAATCAGTGAATGCGCAGCTGCATGGAATCACCAACACGTCGACTACGGATACGGTAACAGGCGTTACTACGGGTCCGACGGCGACGGATGCGCAGCAAGCGCACGACCTAGCTCATCAGATGCTGGATCTGTATACGCAGGCGATGGGTACCTCGCCGACTCCGGTAACGTTGCCACCTCCTCCAACGCCTGTGCCTGTGGCTACTGGTGGCAGCGGATCGGGCGGATCTACAGGTGGCAGCGGTAGTACGAGCAGTTCTGGCGGAACAACGGTAACCGTTGCAGCGCCGACGACGACACGAGATTTGGTAATTGCGGCAGGAATCGTGGCAGCTGGGGCAGGTGGATGGTGGCTGTGGAAACACAAACGAAGAGGTCGGCGATGAACGAGCAGATCCCTGGGTTTGGATCTGGCGATATTGGCGCTGGAGCGGCCGTGCAGCGCAGGGCAATAATTTCGTCTGGAAGATTTGTTCCGGCTAGGCAGCAGCCAGATTTGACCACCGTGGTCGCATCTACGACGACGGTACCTCATCCAACTGATCCTCGCGTAATTAATTTACAAAAACTAGCTTACGCCCTGTTGTTTCGTCAAGACGGTTTTTACGATATTGCTACATATGGAATTGTTTATGCCGTGGTTGAAGGTGCCGGTTGGAACGATAGACCGCCTGCGCCTTGCGGAAATTCGGTCTGGTCTCGCCCTGGCCATGCAGGCACCCCCGACACTTTTGGCGCGGAGTTACAAATGAACGAACAGATCCCTGGGCTCGGCGGTAGTATCGTTCCGGTGAGTCGGCAGCAGCTTTTGGCGCGGAGTTACAAATGAACGAACAGATCCCTGGGCTCGGCGGTAGTATCGTTCCGGTGAGTCGGCAGCAGCCGCAACCGAACTGGCGTCCTCACCGCGGACAGCTTCCCGCCGGCTTGCAGTCACTCGGGCTTGGCGCGGTTCCCGTGTACTCGCATGCCGACAGAGCATGGTACGCAAAGCCGTCGAGCGATGTTCTTCGTTTCGGCTTCGGCGCTCCTCTCGACGACGCTGCGAACGCTGTGCTGGCGTACTTCGCAAGCAACCCGTGCACATCCGCTGCTGTTTCTGCAGTGTCAGATTTCCAGACGCAATTCAACGCATCCGGTGGGTCTCCGACACTTTCAGTAGATGGTAAGTACGGTATTCATTCGCAAGCTGCTTTGCAGGGGTATCTTACGGCTGCTGGAGCCGGAACTGCTCCTGCTGCTTGTTACGATGCGAGTGGCAACTACATCGGACCTGGCGCTGGTGGAGGTGGAGGTGGTGGAGGCGGTGGAACCGTTGTTGTTGTACCGCCGTCGTCGACTTCGGCTGTCGATTACAAGTCGTATCTCATCGGTGCGGGCGTAGTATCGGCTGGGGTGGTTGGGTACGCGCTGTACAAGAGCAGCAAGAAACGCCATCGTCGGTACGTATATTAATCAACATCATCGCTTCGTCGTTGACGTAGGCCGTTGCGGCCGGAAAGACAGGGACCCGTGGGTCGTAGAAGCATCGTTCAGAAAAGCGAGCTGTCGCTCGCGAGCCTTGCGCAAGCGCAGGGAGCGAATGGCCTAGCTTTGGCAGCAAACTTTTCTAGCACGGTCAATGGGGCTGCTTTTACGGGAGTAGGCACGGCAAACTTCGCCTCTCCGTCGATTTCTCTGACGACTGGCAAGCGATTCCGGGTCTCTGGTGCGATTTACGGCACTGCAAGTGCTGTGGATTTGACTGGAACCGTTACCTTGCAAAGGGACGGAGTAAACATCAGTAATTCCGCTACGGCGGTGGTGAGTGCAGGGCACGTGACGGCAAACATCGGCACCTCTCTTGCGGTAATCGATACGCCTCCTGCAGGAGCTCACACGTATGCGATTCAGATTGTGATGGGATCTGGAACTGTGACGGTTCCGATCGCGCAAGCGAACATCACGGTTCAGGAATCGAACTGAGCCAATTATGGCGCTTGGTGGACAGAGGCGTCGTCGCCCGCAGAAAGTTGAGCTGTCACTCGCTTGGCTTCAGGGCGGAGCTGCAGGCGGAACCGGACCGACTGGTCCGGCAGGGCCGGCAGGTACGATTGGTCCTACTGGCGCAACCGGAGCGGCCACAGGTCCGACTGGACCAGCTGGAGCTACTGGCCCAGTTGGAGTTACCGGACCAACGGGAACTGTTACCGGGCCTACCGGATCTGCAGGACCTACCGGTCCTACCGGAGCCGTAGGGCCGACCGGGACGGCTCCTGGTCCCACCGGATCACCCGGTACGACGGGACCGACTGGTGCAACCGGAGCTACCGGGACAGCGACCGGTCCGACTGGACCAGTAGGTCCTACCGGAGCTGCAGGAGCAACTGGTCCTACCGGATCTGGAACTGGTCCTGCAGGACCCACGGGACCTGCTGGAACGGTTGGTCCTACTGGGGCTACTGGAGGCGCTGGACCTACTGGCCCCCTCGGTCCAACCGGAACTTCCGGTGTTACTGGGCCGACTGGAGCCGCAGGGCCTACCGGTCAATCGCCTGGACCTACAGGTCCAACGGGCGGAGCCGGGCCAGCGGGCGCAGTAGGTCCGACTGGGGCACCCGGAGCTACCGGGCCGACTGGTACAGCTGGTCCTACGGGTAGCGTAGGTCCGACCGGTTCTGCTGGTGCGACCGGCGCTGCAGGTGTTACTGGCGCAGCAGGTGCAGCCGGTCCTACCGGAGCGGCTGGCCTGTTAGGTCCAACTGGATCGGCTGGCGCAAGTAACGTTACCGGGCCGACTGGTTCGACCGGACCAACGGGTGTAGGACCGACAGGTCACGCCGGATCGACTGGACCTACAGGCGCTGCGGGCGCTGCAGGAACGGCTGGATCGACTGGACCTACCGGGCCTGCGGCGTTTGAGCGATCCAGTCAAACAACGACAAGCGGCTCTGTCACTGGAGCCGGTGTACTTGTCAACGTTTTTCCTGGTCCGCCATCAATTACGCTCGATAAGGCGGGAAGCGTTATCGTTAATGTGTCATTGGATGTTCAGCAGTCCACTGCGAGCGGCATCGACGATATTCTTAGGTTTCAATTTTTAGTGGACGGGTCTGTTACGGGAACTGCATTTGCACAGACGATCCCAGGAACAACATTTCTTCGAATTGTGACCCTTTTCCAAGAGTTCGCTCTGGCGGCCGGATCTCATACGTTTCAGGTGCAGGCAACTGACGACGGAGGAGAGCCATGGGCTATTTTGCCTCCAGCGATCATGAATCTTGAGGCGGTGATCGTATGAATCCCATTCAGGTGATCGTATGAATCGCCAAGAGATTCAAAAAGCCGAAATGGAGCTCGTCTGGGTTCTCGGTGTTGGAACTGGAGCAGGGAGCGGAGACACTGGACCTACCGGGGCCACTGGCGCAGCTGGTCCGACTGGTCCAACCGGAGCTCACGGGACGACCACGGGCCCTACGGGCAGCGTGGGTCCAACTGGATCGGCTGGACCCACTGGAGCAAATAGTGCCACTACAGGACCCACCGGCGGAGCTGGACCGACTGGACAAGCGGGAAATACGGGTGCCGCGAGCAACTCTTCTGGTCCTACTGGTGCGGCGGGACCTACGGGACCAGTGGGTCCTACCGGTACGAGCGGAGGACCTACGGGTCCCGCAGGAGGTCTCGGTCCAACTGGTTCGGTAGGCGCTTCTGGAACGCCTGGCGCTGGATCGACTGGCGCAGTAGGCCCAACGGGTCCTGCAGGTCCGACCGGAGTAACTGGTCCTGCTGGAGTGACAACTGGTCCGACCGGAGCAGCTGGACCTACGGGTGCGCCGAATACAAGCACAGGTCCGACTGGACCGGTTGGTGCCGCGGGAACCGCTATTGGTCCGACCGGTACACCGGGGGTAGCAACGGGAGCAGCAGGTACTGGTCCCACGGGAAGTGTGGGCCCTGCCGGAATTTCAAGCACTGGTCCTACGGGTGGACTTGGTTCTACTGGACCAGTGGGTCCGACCGGAGCTGCGGGTCCGACAGGGGCGGCTGGAGCTACTGGTCCGACTGGCGGATCGGGAACAACAGGTCCAACTGGTGTTGCTGGGTCCACAGGACCCACCGGACCTACTGGCACTGCAGGCTCCGCCGGAACGACGGGTCCGACAGGAACGGCTGGTACACCTACGGGTCCCAAAGGACCAACAGGCGGAGCTGGAACCGCTGGAGCTACTGGACCGACAGGTACTGCGAATTTTACCGGAACGAGCCAAGCCAACGAAGCCGGCTCTGTTTCGTTCGGAACAACCGGGGCAAATCTATTTACTGCTCCGCCATCCATTCATGTGAATGCTGGCGGAAAGGTGATGGTGGCTTTTACTTCTTCCATCGTTCAAGACAGTGAGGGCGCGACATCTGCTACTACATTCCGAATTATTGTTGACGGAGGCGTACTCAGTCCAACGGATCTGACGCTGGAAGACGATATGCCAGCAGGCCCCTGGATACATTCTGTTTGTTTTCAGGGAATGGCTCAAAGCTTGAGCACTGGATCACACACATTTAACGTTACGGCATTTTCCGATTCAGTGAATCGATCAGCAACCGGAACTGCGGTTCTTACTCTTCAACAGGTGAACACATGAGCCTTCTCGGAAAAGTTCGAGTTTCGGCTCAGGAGATACCGTTGTCATGAGCCGCCGCGTTCTAGTCCAGAAGGCGGAGTTTTTGCCGATCTCGCCTGCAGGTCCGGCGGGACCGACCGGGCCTACCGGTGCAGCAGGACCCACTGGATCGGCTGGCAGTGCGGGGCCGACCGGTACGGCTGGAGCAACTGGTCCGACTGGCGTTGCAGGTCAGACCGGTACTGCGCCCGGACCGACTGGTTCGGCTGGAGTTACTGGACCCACTGGGCCTGTAGGTCCTACTGGCGGAGGAGCCGGGCCCACGGGCGCAACTGGTGGACTCGGTCCGACCGGAACTGCTGGGCCCACAGGTGGTGGTGGTCCAACCGGTTCGCAAGGAACGACTGGACCTACCGGTGCGGCCGGCCCTACCGGACCTGGCGGATTTCCGGGAGCTACGGGTCCAACAGGTGCAGGCGGATCTACAGGACCAGCGGGCGCCGCAGCTTCTACGGGTCCACGCGGGGCTACTGGGTCAACTGGTGCTGCAGGGCCTACGGGTCCAGTTGGTAACACTGGAGCCGCTGCATCTACGGGACCGACTGGAGCTCCTGGACCCACTGGCGGAAGTCCAACCGGACCCGCTGGAGCCTTGGGGCCAACAGGTTCCGGTCCAACTGGTCCCGCCGGAACCAAGGGTCCCACAGGTAGTGCTGGTCCCACTGGTGCGTCTCCTGCTGGAGCGGCCGGATCTGCTGGTGCTGCAGGGGCTCGGGGAGCAACGGGGCCTTCCGGCATAAGTCCTGCTGGATCTGCAGGACGAACCGGACCTACGGGCGGAGCTGGACCGACCGGACCCACTGGTACTGGCGGACCGACCGGACCTACGGGATCTGCGGGCGCAGCCGGAGGAGCCGGATCGACCGGTGCAAAATCTGGAGATTTAATATCTACGAAATCGAGCACCAATTCTTCAACTGTCAACTTTACGAATGCTGTAGACCTGTCGTTCGGAGTTTCTCAGACCGTTAACGTTCTACATACTACGGATGTAGTTATTTCGAAATTTTCAGCTCCCGTAGTTGAGACTGCCAGTATCAGTGGAAGCAACCTGTTTTTCGAACTCAGAGTAGACGGTTCAAATCAAGTAATCGAGCAATATAACTTTCAAGCGAACGAAACGGCAATGTTGTCACTTGTGTTTCGAGTTACTGGTCTCTCTGTTGGAAATCATACATTCGATGTTTTTGGCCACGTTCCGGGAGCTAGTTCCACATTTACCTGTTTCGGTACAACCGCAGTCCTTCTCACGCAGGTTTCTCTGACGTAGGAGTGAATTAGGGATGCCTGTCAATAGAACTCTCTCACAAAAAGCAGACCTCGCGCTTGTCGCCCTGAAGGGTTCTGGCAATTCGGGTACCGGTCCGACAGGACCGCTCGGACCCACCGGACCTGTCGGTCCCACGGGAAGTGGAGCGACGGGCCCAACCGGTCAGCTTGGGCCTACCGGTCCTGCTGGCGGTGGTCCTACGGGCCCCACGGGTGCAGGAGCTACGGGCCCCACGGGTTCTGCCGGATCTACCGGACCCACCGGCGCAGGAGCGACCGGCCCGACTGGTGCAGGAGCGACTGGGCCCACAGGCGGAGCCGGATCAACGGGTCCGACCGGAGCCGGTGCAACGGGTCCCACGGGTGGAGCCGGTGCGGCTGGACCGACTGGTGCGGCTGGATCGACGGGTCCAACAGGCGCTGGCGCGACTGGGCCGACCGGTCCGCTCGGGCCTACGGGCGCAGTCGGTGGTGGCCCCACTGGACCTACCGGACCAACGGGCACCGCAGGGGCTGTCGGTCCAACCGGCGCAGTAGGCGGCGGGCCCACTGGACCGACTGGACCCACCGGAACTGCTGGTGCGGTAGGCCCGACAGGGGCGGTCGGAGGTGGACCCACGGGCCCTACCGGTGCAGCTGGCGGCGCCGGATCTATTGGACCAACGGGCGGAGCCGGTGTGGCGGGAGCGACAGGTCCTACCGGACCGGCAGGCGGAGGACCGACTGGACCCACGGGCGCAGCTGGAGGAGCAGGGGCTACCGGGCCAACGGGAGCGGCCGGAGCTGCTGGCGCAACAGGTCCTACTGGTGGTGGTCCGACTGGGCCTACGGGTGCAGCTGGCGCAGGTGGACCTACGGGGCCTACCGGAGCAGGTTCCGCATTTGCTGCACCCACTCCAGAAGCAGCAGGAACCACTGTAAATATGGCTGCAGCGCGCAATCAGAACTACTGGTTCGACTCTACGGGCGCCGCCAACATCGCACAGCTTCCTGCAGTTCCACTCAATGGCGATATTGTTATTCTCAAAAATATAGGCGCCAGTGTGGCCATACCGCTATCTATTGTCGCCAGAGGAGGATTTACGTGCGAAATACCTGGAAACGCTGGGAATTTTACAGCAGCAAACGGAACAACGAGCTGGCCAGCGCAGGGAGGCACGCTCATTCTGCAAGCCGACACAGCAAACACCAGGTGGGGTGTATTGGCATCCTGGCAGTAGCACTTTTTGCTTGTCATGCGCCGTCGCCGGAGCCTGACGCCGGCTGGCAATCCGCACCAGCAGGAGAGCCGAACGCATCAGCAACAGATGCTGAGGCGCGATCTTGTCTTGCGTACGATGGCACATGGAGGTGTCCGTCACTTAGGCGCAGAACCGTTTTTGCCGCAGGCGCAAGCGCGCCTGTTCAGCCTGCGTCTTGGAATGTGCCGGCGTGGTTTATCAACGGCTCAACCGGTTCCGACAGCAACTCCTGCACATCCTCTGGATCTCCATGTGCGACATGGGGAGAAATTGCGGTGCATCGGTGGGGAACCGCTTCTCCTACGCATTCAGTAAATATTACATTCAATTTGACAGGTAGTCAGACGAGTGCTGGCGCCGATCCGATTGTATACAAGCCTACTATTTCTGTTATTGGCGGTGCAGACGCCGCTGCCAACACAACGGCACTGATAACATTTGTGGGAACTCTCACTGCTGGTACTGGCACAACCTTTACACTCGTATCGGCCAAGGCCAGAGCGACGAATGTTCGGTTTCGTGGAACGTTTGGCGTAACGCCGACCATTGAGCAACTGTTGCAGAATACTACGCATCCGTCGCTTGCCTGGAATACGGGCATAAATAACAACGTTACTCAGCCGATGACGACAACGTCTTTGTCGACCAATTCGTTTTCAACAATTGGTACAGAGGTTGATACGTGGGCAACGTCAGATGCAATAACACCAAATACGTTGCCATCTTTCAATTTTATGGATGTAGAGCCGGTAATGGCTGGCTTGCAGGGGAACGGTGGAATTGTAATCACACACGTTTTGGTTCCCGAAAATACAGCTGTTGGCGTACAACCGGGAGACGATCAATTCGTAGTCGGTAGCGGCGTACAGTTGATCGAGAACGCATTTGAGAGGCAAGTGGTGTTTGCACAGCCTCGCATAAATTCGATTCAATCTTTCACTTCGATAAATAATGCATTTGCTTCAGGTGCAGTAACCCATCCGTGGAACGGAAGTCCATACAACGGAGCAAATGATAACGTGGTTATGAGCGTGAATGCTGGATATCTGTATTCTCAAAGCACTAGCCTTGGTGGGACAGGCACGATCGAGCTATCCAATACTTTGCTCGATTACGACGTCTTTCTTAAGACTGGCAGTTCGCAACCCATGATTGCCCGTGGAGCCAATTTTGCCGGACTTGTAGATCTCGAGGGCAAGCTGCTCATTCAGCATGGCATATTCGATGCAACTGTAACGTCTGCATCGGGAAACATTGTATGGGGTACCGGCGGGACCCTTGATAGCGGAAATGGAATCGTCCTATACAAGTCTGGCGCTGGAGGCGCGGCTGCTAATATTCCTGTCACTAACTTGAGAATAGGTGGCGGCACAACGTGCATACTGGCCGTTCCTTCATCAGTTGCGACGCCGTTTACTGGAAACGAAACGGTATCCGCGGCGGCAGCGTTAGATGCAATTCTTGGAGCCACCGTTGGTGGTTGTACTGACGGTATCGGTGGTGGATTCAAGAACTTTGGAAATTAAGGAATGAATCGCCATCTTGCGCAAAAAGCCGACCTAGCTCTTGTTGCGCTCAAAGGATCCGGCAATTCGACCGGAGGTACTGGACCAACGGGCCCCATTGGCCCGACAGGTCCAGCAGGAGCGACCGGCTCAGGGGCGACGGGCCCAACCGGTCAGCTTGGGCCTACCGGACCTGCTGGCGGCGGACCTACCGGTCCAACCGGAGTCGGGAGCACGGGCCCCATGGGGCCTACCGGACCCGCAGGCGGTGGACCTACTGGACCTACTGGTGCAGGAGCGACGGGCCCGACTGGTAGCGCAGGTGGAGCAGGTCCCACTGGACCGACCGGTGTTGGGTCGACTGGTCCGACTGGACCTCTCGGTCCCACCGGCGCTGTTGGCGGTGGACCTACTGGACCCACTGGGCCTACGGGTACCGCAGGGGCTGTGGGCCCGACAGGGGCGGTCGGAGGTGGACCTACGGGTCCCACTGGCGCTGGAGGCGCAGTTGGCCCAACAGGAGCAGTAGGGCCCACAGGATCTGGTGGCGGCGGAACCGGCAGTGTTGGTCCGACAGGACCAACCGGTGCAGGATCGACCGGACCTACCGGTGCGGCCGGATCACAAGGAACAACGGGCCCGACCGGACCGATAGGACCAACAGGGGCTGGTGGTGGCGGTGGAGGGTCAACGCTTGTCGCGTTTACCGGCACAACATCATTCACAGCTGCAACAGGTGGAACGGTTGCCTGGGTTGGGTGGGGTGGTGGTGGCGCTGGAGGCGACGGAGACAATGGACAAAACAGTCTTACCGTTGCAAGTCCTGGCGGATCCGGGGGCGGTGGAGCGATGTCGTTCTCAGGAACAATCACCTTCATCGTAAACCACCAATACACCGTAAATATCGGAGCCGGAGGCGTTGCAAATACACCACCAAGTCACGCACGCGGAAACCACGGAGCTGCTACTACGGTAACGGACAATACGGCCGCAACCACACTAATAACTTTGCCTGGAGCCAACGGCGGAGATATTGGAAATGGCCAGTCCACGGCAAACGCCATCCCTGGCGGAAGTCCAATATTTGATCCAGTGCGTAACGTACCATCTTGGATATTCAATAATCCGCCAGCCACGGCAAATATTTCTGGAGCAATCGTTGGCGGATTCGTATTTGTGCCTCCTGGCACCGGAGGGCAAGCTGATAGCACCATAGCCGGAACGTGGTCAGCCGGTTCGCCAAATGGGGGCGGAATCGGCGGATTGCCAGGGGCTGGTGGAGCAACAAGTGTCGGCGGTCAAATCGGGGGCGGAGCGGGAGGCGGGGGTGGCGCTGGACCCGGTGGAAATGGTGGCGCAGGTGGCAATGGTGGTGCTGGAGTTGACACCACCTTCGGAGTGGCTGGTAGTTCCGGAGGATCGGCAGCTGCGAATAGCGGCGCTGGAGGTGGCGGTGGAGGCGCCGGAGGTAACGGTCCTAGCGGATCGAACAACAACCAAGGACCCAACGGAGCAGGCGGATCTGGATTTTGGGCCTACTATTCGTGACGCAGAACGCGGTTGCTTGACACAACGGTGGAGCTCGTCTAGCTTGCCCGTGTGACGAAAAAAGACCGGGGAAAAAAGTCGGCTCGCCGTTCTACCGTTTCGGAGAAGACGGTAACTGTTGCTCGACAGGTTGAGAGTCGAGATTCCGCGGTTGCGATAGCAACTGTTGCTCGAGAAGCTGAAACTCGAGACACTGGTGACGCGTACGACTACGACGTCATATTTTTCGACACGATCGGTAACGCATTCACCCGCGAGAGTCTGAAGACGAGGCCGAGCGGTGCGGCGGAGATTGCAATCGTCAAGTACGCGCATTGGATCGCCGATCAGGGCTACCGGGTGCTGGTGCTAAATGCGATCGACCGCGCCGAAGAGGATAGTGGTGTTCGATACGACAGTGCTGCAATCGTCGGTGGTACCGTAAATTTCCCAAGCGAATGCCCGAAGTTTCTCTGTCGTGCGCTCATCATCTCCCGCTACTCCTTCGTCCCAAACATTAAAGCCGACCGCACGATCGTCTGGTCAGTCGACGCTGACTCGCACTGTCACGATCACCAGAAACACCTGTTCGAACAGAAGCTTGCCACGCTGGTCTGTATCTCGCCGTGGCACGCAACACTTTTTCCGCGTAGTTGGCCGATCCAGGTCATTCCATCGGCGTTACCGGATGCGATATACGAAAAATCAGAAATCGTTCGAGATCCGCATCTCTTCGTCTACTGCTCGGCGGCGTTGAAGGGTCTCGTAGCGACGCTCGGCTATTGGAAGATGCTCAAGCACAAGTACCCCGAGCTCGCGAAGGCGAGGCTTGTGGTGACGACGCCAGGATACGACAGGCCCGACGTGGCGATGATCGAAGACGCGGGCGCCGAGTACTTAGGCGACTTGCCGCCCGATGGTGTCGAGCAGCTTCTTCGAACAGCTGCGGGACTTTTTTTCGTAAACACATTCCCAGAAACGTTTTGCCTGGCAGCCGTTCTAGCCGAAACGGTCGGATGTCGCTGCCACATTCTCGTGGGTAAAAACCAGGGTGCCATTCCGTGGACAGTTCGATCGCCATACGTGACACAAGATCCTGTCGGATTCGAAAAAGACTTCGTTGCTGCTTACTGCAGTCCGGCGTCGACCATCAAGTCGAACAATTTTCGCATGTCGAAAATCATGCCGGAGTGGCTGAATGTCCTCTGGCTGAAAGAGGTCAAGGTCCGAAGCTACACGTTCAGAGCGATCTGTCTCACCATGATTGTGAGCGAAAAAACTTCGTTCGAGTCGCTCAAACGATGCGTCGACTCGGTTCGGACATACATCGCGTGTGGCTGCTGCGTTGTCGATCCTGAATCGAAAATGCACGCTCAAATCAAAGAGGTGTTCGGCAAAACTCCAGTCAAGATTGTGGAAGAACCGTGGGTTGGGTTCGGTCCCAACCGGACCAAAGCAATCGAGCATGCACGCGGAATGGCCGAGTACGACCTGATGATTGATGCTGACGATTTTCTCGAGTTCGAACCGTGGTTTACGATGCCATGGCTCGTCCACCAGCAGTACGACATTCAATTCGTTGAATCGATCGAGTACTGGCGACCCTTGCTCTTCCGGAACAATTCCGACCATTACTTCGAAGGGGTGGCCCACGAGTTTCTTACCTCTCGCACACCTATACGGTTGGCTCCGCGGCTCCATGGTGTCTTGTATCGTAGGACCGGAGCCGGATCGGACGCGGTACGGCACGAATGGGCGGTCAAGGCGTTGGCGCCCAACCGTCGAGACGCGTTCTACTTCGCCAACGAACTCAAAGACTCGGGCCGAGTTCGAGAAGCGTTGCACGCATACGAAGTGAGAGCGTGCCTGGACGACGGTTTCGGAGAGGAGGTGTTCATGTCTCTTCTCTACGCGGCTCGCATGCATGTGAAGCTTGGCAATCCTCCAACGGTTGTGGAGGTAGCGTATGTGACTGCGTACGAGAGAGAGCCAAGACGTGCACCAGAGGTAATGAAAGAACTCGCCTGGTTTCTGATGGAACGAAAGCAGTGGGTGAGAGCCTACGAGTACGCGAAGAAAGCTCTTGATGTACCGTTCCCGGCGGAGGACATGTTGTTCATCGAGCGTGCCCCGTACGAGTGGCAATTGAAGGACGCGCTTGCCATCGCTGCGTACTACGTCGGCAAATTCGAAGAGTCGAAAACGTTGAACGAGCAATTGCTTGAAAGCGGACTGCTACCGGTTGAGGAGCGTCCGCGCGTGGAAGGTAACCTGGCGTTTGCCGTGGCGGGGATGGGAGAGAAAAAGTGACCTGCACATGTAATCTAGAGCCTGAGTTTATGGTCGACGAATCGGCTGATATAGAAGATACCGAACCAGCGCATATAGTAGATGCTGAAGGGGAAAGAATAGTTACGTGCAAGAGTCTAGCTATTGCCAGATTAGTGGCTCGTGCACTAAATGAAAAGGTAGGCCCCAGCGGCAATTGCTGTCTGGAGCACCTATGAAATACGACGTGGTGTATTACGACACAATCAGCCATCCGTTCTCTCGCCGCTTGGTGAATTCGCGACCGTCCGGTGGAACAGAGTTGAATCATGTCAAGATCGTGCACGCCTTGGCCGATGCTGGGTACAAGGTGCTTGTTTTGAACAATCTCCCCGATGGGGAGATCGACGGCGGAGTTGTTTACGACCACTACATGAATTCAGACGTGGAATGTAGAACGTTCGTCGCATGCCGATTCAGTGAACTGCCAAAAATCCGCTTACCATGGGGGGATTGCGTTGGCGGAAACAGAGAAAATCCGGAGCCAACCGTTTGTGCTGACACCGTCATCATGGCGATGAACGATCAGTTTCAGGAGTGGCAGCGTTCTCGGTATCTCGAAGGAGCAACGGTTGTTCTGAACTCGCCATGGCACGCAGCGAACTTCCCCGCCGAGTGGCCGAAGAAGGTGGTGGTTCCGGCGTTAGTGGACGATGAGGTGTACGACCAAGGATTGACCAATGAAGCCGTGTTCAAACATCGGTGCGTATTCATCTACGCCTCCGCCGTATGCAAAGGACTCCGACCGACGCTGCAGTTGTGGAAGCGGATGAAAGCGGAACATCCGGAGCTCAAGGATGCCGAGCTTCATGTAACGACGGCTGGGCATGATGTGCTGCAGCCAGAAACGATTGCGTCGTACGGCGCAAAGTGGATCGGGGAGCTGACTCCTCCAGAACTGCTCGAAAAACTACAGCGGTCGGCCGGACTTTTCTTCGTCAACGTCCTGCCTGAAACGTTCTGCGTTCTTGCAGCCGTTGCCGAAGCTGTTGGTTGCCGATGCCACATCCTGGCTCTTGCTGGTGGAGCCGTATCGACCACGGTGCACGAGCCGTACGTCACCAGCTCGGAGGAAGTGTTCGTCCGAGACTTCATGGCGTCGTATCTAGCCAATCAACAACCAGTTGTCCAGTGTCACAATTTTCGAACGTCTCACGTCATCAAGCAGTGGATCGATGTTCTGGGGTTGTCCGAGCCGCACCATGTGGAAAGCAAACCTTTCGGAACGATCTACGAAACGTACCAGCGAGCAGCCGAAGCTCTTCGTGATTCAACAAAACCGGACGACGTACTCGAGTACGCCAATCAATGCGCACTCGCCCTTATGCCTGAACGGGCACTGGACGCCTACCGGCGTAGAGCCGAGATGGGTACGCCGGGACTTACGATGACGCGCATGTCGGGCAGCTCCATCGCCTTTGTTGAGGCTGCACGACTGAGCATTCAGCTTGGGCTGCCAGAAGACGAGGTACGCGACGCGTGCATTGCCGCAGTGGAAGCTGATCTGGGTGTCGCGATCGAATTTGCCCAGCACTTTCGTGCTCGCAAGGCATGGCAAGCCATGTACGAAGTACTGTTGGCAGCCGACGATCAAGAGAATTGGCAGGTTCAGGACGAACTAGCCATCGCTTGCTTTTATCTGGGTAAATACGCAGAGGGTCAGAGACGGTGTCAGAACATATTAAGAAGCAAGATCGTGCCTGCTGACCAATTAAATCATGTGAAATGCAACTTGCAATTTCACACAGACGCGATTGCAGCCGAAAATCTGAAAAAACCAATCTCACCAGAGCGAGCCAAGTTGTTTGCGCAATTTTTGTCGAACCTTGTGTCTGTTCGGCACGCAAAAAACGTGGCTCCAAACTGGAAAGCACGATGTGACGAGATCGTGCGGTCGGCACTTACCAAGCCGCTGTCTGATTTTCTCGTATGGTCAGGCGACGTCGACATCAACGAGTACGACGGGTCGTTTCAGAAGTGGTACGACGAATTGCATGCCGATCCACAGTGGCCACGGTGGAAGCATTTGTCTCGTAAGAGCGGCGAAAAGCACCACACCATGGCAAGCGATCCGGACACATCTCCGCTTCAGATTCAGCATGCTTACCATCTGAAGAAGTACGAAGAGTGGACCGGTGACCGATTCGCCGACGATGTAGACGTCGTCGTGGAGGTCGGAGGCGGATACGGCAACTTTGCCTGGATGCTTCGTAAGGATGGGTTCAAGGGTCGGCACATCATCATCGATCTTCCGCATGTGAGGGAAATTCAGTGGCTGTTTTTTGAACTGAGAAACGGAAACGAGAGTACCGACCTATTGGTAGAGGACGGCATTCAAGAAATATTTAGGATTTGGAGCGTTCGTAAGAAGAATCCCCGGGTTGCCTTCGTCGCCACATGGTCGCTCAGTGAGACGCCGCTTGCGTTCCGGAAGAAACTGTTTCCGAAACTGCACAAGTACTGCGTGAAATACCTCGTCGCCACACAGTGGGGATCCTGGGGAGGGGTCGACAACGTGGCCTACTTCGAACAGTTCATGAAGGCCGCTGGTGGCGAGTGGCGCACCGACGAGGTAGCTCACCAGCCATCGCGGTACCTCTGCATGGTGCGCAAATGAGTGAATACGGTGCTCCGGCATCTCCTGATACAGCAACGGCATTCGATCTGTCGACTCTGCCGTCTCACCGTATCGGTGTCTACGAAAACGCTCTACCCGTAGAGTTATGCGACGATCTGATCGCTCTCTTCGATGTGTCGCACGCCTGTGGCATCACGCACCGCTTCAACGAAGGCTACCGTCGATGCACCATCGCTAACCTCCCGCACGGAGAGATGTCTTGCGGCAAGGTTCTCTGCGACAAGTTTATCGAGATTGTGCGCGGTAAGTTTAATGAATACGCCAAACAATCTAACGTCCTACAAAACTGTAAGGGAATCGAAATACCAAGCATCATTTTGTATGAACCTGCAGAGTCTCCAGAATTATTTGCAATCCACGCCGACAACTGGGACGGAGATTCCTCTTCGAGACAGGTATCGGTTATTGCGTACCTAAACGACGTCGAGCAAGGTGGCGAGACAACGTTTCCGCAGCTTGGTGTTCGTGTTCCGCCCAAAACCGGGACGTTAATCCTGTTCCCAGCTTTTTTCACTCACATGCATCAAGCTGAACCGCCGGTGAGTGAGAGCAAATACTGCGTCGTGACGTGGCTACATTTTCCGGGGGGAAAATACGGCACGTTTCCGTTTTAGACCGGGAGAATTTCGATGAAAGTCGCAGTGTGTGGGTTGTGGCATCTGGGAATGGTTACCGCGGCGTGTCTCGCTGCGGCGGGGCATGAGGTGACGGCATACGATCCGGAATGGAAAGGCAAGCCGCCAGTATATGAACCTGGGCTCGATGATCTGGTCCAGCGTGGAGTATCTGAGGGCAAGATTCGATTCGTGGCTTACCCGCAGGACGCTCTGTCGAATGCCGAGCTCGTCTGGATCTGTTGGGATACGCCGGTCGACGACAATGACGTGGCGGATGTGGAGAGCGTACGAGAAAAGATCCGACAACTGTTTCCGTATCTGCCAGATGGGTGCACAGTCGCGATCTCGTCGCAGTTACCAGTGGGGTCGACCACGGCGATCGAGAGAGAGTTTCATGCAAACGATCCACGTAACAACCGCGTTCCGCATCCAGGCGGTCCGTCAGATATCAGCTTCGCGTACGTGCCGGAGAACTTGCGGCTGGGGAATGCGATTGAGTGTTTTAATAACCCGAATCAAATCATTGTTGGCCGCAAAAACAACCGAGATTTTGGTAGAGTCTATGATGCACTTTTCGCTCTACCGAAGGTAGGCAAGGTTGGGAACATCGGCTCAGAGCCAAGAATCCTTGCTATGTCTCCCGAATCCGCTGAAATGTGCAAACACGCCATCAACGCGTTTCTGGCGACGCAAATCGCGCTCACGAACGAAATCGCGGTCATTTGCGAGAAGGTTGGTGCCGACGCTCGCGACGTCGAGGCGGCACTCCGCAGTGAGCCGCGGATCGGGCCGAAAGCATATGTGAAGGCAGGCGCGGCGTTCGCAGGTGGAACTCTAGCGAGGGATCTGAACTACCTGGATAACATGGGAAGCGATCTAACAATGTGCGTCTCTCACTGCAATGAAGAACACAAAACATGGTCGTATCGACAGGTCACTCATCGACTGGCTAGTATAATCGACGGTCTGAAAGGCAAGACGATCGCCGTGTGGGGTACTGCATACAAATCCGGAACAGACACGTTGCGACGGTCAGCCACTGTAGAAATGATCGAACGGATTCGATGCTATGGAGCGACCGTCAACGTTGGCGACTTGGTTGATCCGCAGTTTTTGCTCACCATTAGCAATGCTGACGCCCTAATCATCGGCAATGAACACCCGACATATCGACAATTCTTGCCGGAAGACTTTATCCGGCACATGCGCCGACCGCTGATAATCGACCCGAGCGGATGGCTGAACATCACCGACCCACGCATCGAGTACGTGGTGGTCGGAAGGAGTGCGACCCATGGGAAAGCTTGATGGGCGAACTGCGATTGTTACGGGAGCGTCGAGGGGATTGGGGTTTGCGATTGCGAAGACGTTTACGACAGAAGGAGCGAAAGTTTGGGCTCCTACACGAGGGTTCTCTCGTGACGTAGTCAACAAAATAGACGGAGTGTCCTATCGGCACATTGGTGGAGAAACGTGGGGATCATTCAATCCTACAGTTTTGGTAAATTGTGCTGGAGTTTACGGACCCATTGGCCCGTTCGGGTCGAACAATGATCCGGACGAAGAGCAGTGGACTGAAACTATCGAAACAAATCTGATGTTGCCGATGCGTATGTGTGACCAGGTTCTTCCCGGCATGCGCCTTCGCGGCTACGGCAAAATCATCCAAATCTCCGGCGGAGGCGCCACCCAGCCGATGCCGAACATGGGCGCTTACGCCGCGAGCAAGGCTGCAGTGGTCCGTTTCGCAGAGACCCTTGCCGAGGAGCTACGCGGGACCGGCATTGATGTTAATTCGATGGCGCCAGGTATCTTGAACACGCGCATGCTCGATCAGGTGATCGAGGCGGGTCCCGAGAAAGCTGGAGTCGGCTTTCATGCGAACATGGTCCGAGCCAAAGCTAAAGGTTGCGAACAGCACATGGAGAACGCGGTAGCTCTTGCCGTCTTCCTGGCGTCCGCCGAAAGCGACGGCATCACCGGGAAATTGATCTCTGCTCAGTGGGACAAATGGCGAGATCCGGTGGTCCAGCAAGCGATGCGCAGCAAAAGCGACGACTGGACACTGCGGCGAGTTACACCGGAACTACGGACGGAGCAGTACTGATGTCTTCTGCTATCGAATCTCTCGGCTTCGCCATCGTCGGTTGCGGCAACGTGGGCCGGAAACGCGCTGCAACCGTTGTCGGTGCTCGGTTAGTGATCTGCGCCGACACCAACCCGGGAAACGCGCACAATTTGGCGGAACGGCTTCGCGAACAAGGCGTAGAGGCCTCGAACACTACATGGGACGACGCCGTAAGCGATCCAGAAATTGACGTGGTCGTCGTGTCGACGACGCACGACGCTTTGTCGCCCATCGCTTGCGCAGCTCTGCAGGAGGGCAAGCACGTTCTCGTCGAAAAGCCTGCTGGCTGTTCGTCTGCCGACATTGACGCAATCTTGCTTTCTCAGAAGGACCAATACGTACGCGTCGGGTTCAACCATCGCTACCATCCGGCGATCTTGAGGGCCGCAAGCATGGTACGCGCAGACGCGCTCGGCGAAATTATGATGGTTCGCGGTCGATATGGGCACGGCGGACGCCTCGGATACGAGAAGGAGTGGCGGGGCGATCCAGCACGAGGCGGAGGGGAACTGCTCGATCAGGGGGTACACCTGATCGATCTTGCCGGCCTGTTCCTGGGCCATCCGTTCGAAGAGGTAACGGGGAGAGCGGAAACTCTTTTTTGGGATCAAAAAGTCGACGACAACGCGTTCATGATTTTGCGTTCGTCGACTGGACAGATCGCTCATCTGCACGTGAGCTCAACAGAGTGGAAAAATACATTTTCATTCGAGATCTACGGAACTGCCGGCAAGCTTCACATTGAAGGTCTCGGCGGAAGCTACGGCGTGGAACGGCTCACGTACTATGCAATGGCGCCAGAGATGGGCCCGCCCGAGACAACGATCTGGGATTTCCATCAAGCAGACGCATCGTGGCAACTTGAGATGGACGAGTTCGTTCGAGACATTGTCTACAAACAGGTTCCGAACGTGGGTCTTTTGGAAGCAAAAGCTGCGATGGAAGTGGTGGAGCAAATCAAAGCGCTCTCCACCAGTCCCGTTGCTTATCTCGCACGGTTGGGTTAGCTTACCAGTGGTGAGTAAGCGCGGGTTCGGGGGAATGACCGAACAGCAGAAGTCCGAGATTTCCAGCAAGGGTGGCAAGGCATCGCACGCTAAAGGGACTGCGCACGTGTTCGATACGGACGAGGCTCGTAAGGCCGGTCGCAAGGGCGGCAAATCGGTAAGCAAGGACCGTGAGCACATGGCTGAAATAGGTCGACGCGGCGGCACTTCGCGAGGGAAGCAGAAGACGAAGGAAAAGGAAGAGTCCGATGGTTAATCCAGATCCGATACCGCCCGTTCCCGTCGTCAAGTGGACGTGGGATAAGCAGCATCTGTTCATCATCGCCGCGTACGCGTACGGCGCGTTTCAGACACTGTACCCGATCATTCTCGCGATATCCGTACATGGTACGCCAAGTCCGTGGGTTTTCCTCGGTATTGCCGCAGTACTTTTGTCGTCGGTTGCGGCCTTCCTCAAAACTCCGCCAAACAGTATCGAGTCAGCAATTGATGCTGGCAAAATATCTGTGGGTCAAGCGACCACGATCCTTGCCAAGCGCGTGTCCATCCATCCGCCTCCGCCCGGTCAGCAATGGCCGTCAGGATTTCCCAAGGCGTCACCGACAATCGTTGAAGAATCGGATCCGGACAAAACAAAGCAATTCTAGCTCGGCAGACTACCGAATCGAGACAGCGACGTGCTAGCGGACTTCAGCATGATCGCCAACCGAGACCACCCCTCGCACTGAAAAACAAATGACAGCGACAGATCCGGATCTCATCGACGCCCCCTTCGCACCCGCAACTAACGGCGACATCTACTACACGCCGAAACCGAGAATACCGCTGCGTGTGCTGTCCAATCGGGTGATCGTTCGCAAGATTGAAGACGAGTACCGCGGCCGAATCATTATCCCGAAGACGGCGAAAAAGGACCCCGCGATGAAAGGCGAGGTTGTCGCCGTGGGTCCAGGGATGCTTACCAAACATGGTAAGCGCTGGACGATGCCTGCCATCAAGCCGGGTGACATCGTCTTTTTCCACAAGTGGTCGGGTCAAGAATTTCGAATCGGTAACGCCATCGACGGCGAACTCTATTTCAACCTCCGAGATGACAACATCATCGGGGTACTGGAGAACGAATGAATAAAGAGTTCGAAGTTCACATGCTGAACGATGCTGGCAAGGAAAGAGCCAGAGATATCGCGCAAGCGTTCGACGAGCTGCTTGCCAAGTTGCTCGCCATTCGCCCTGAACCTTGCCGTGAAATGTCGATTGTCCGTACAAAACTCGAGGAAGCTTGTTTCTTCGCTAAGAAAGCGATGGCACAACAGCCTCATAACAGTGGCCAGGATCCATTCAAATGAACATTGCAGACAAATACTTGCGACTGATCGGGATGACTGCGTTTTTTTCGATTTCGTCGGTTGGCGTTTTCGGCGCAACAGAGGCATGTACCAAGCAGCAAGCCGTCAACGTGGCGAACACGGGCGTTCAGGTCGCCATCGACCTCTGCGCCCTGGCGCCGCAGCTTCTGCCTCCGAACACTCCAGCGGGAACAGTTGTGGCTCTCCTCTGTCCGATGGTCGACAACGCTGCGCAGACGGTAGAGGTGCTCATTGATCAGGTAATTTACAGTCAAATGCTTGCCGAGTACCGAAAGACGCACCCGAGCTTCTCGCCGAAGGTGGCCGACGACCAAATGGTGTCCAACTACCGAAAATCACGCGGCTACTAATGCACTGGACCGTCCGTCTCAAGCGCTTCGGCGGAATGCAGCGACTGCAAACGGTTCGCAACTGGCAGCTACGTAAGCTCGCCCGCATGAAGCCGAAGCACGCCGGACAAGCGCGACTCCGGCGTGAGTGTCTCGATTTTCTGCAGGCTAACCATGTTCGTGTGCTCGGGATCGAGACGGAGAGAATGCTTGAACCGCAATAAAACGTTCACCATCGACCTGAGTGTACCCATTTTCGAACATCAGAATGTCATCATCCTGACAACGGAGTCTCATGACCTCTCCCTCACCGACAAGCGTCGCCCCGAACTTTTCCTTCGTACTCATCGATCTCACGACCGACAAGACGCCGCTCGAGATGCGTCCCAATCCGACCATCCTTCAGTCGATGATCGACGCGTGGTACGAGCAAGTTGTTCAGTACGGACAGCACTACGGGATGCCAAGCGTTGCATTTCGCATCGGAAGCGGACCTGACGATCGAACGCCGACAGAGATCGCGATCCATTTCCGAGACACCATCGACGAAGCGCCCGGAGCGCTTGCTTACCATCAGGTGGTCATGGGAGTTCCCGATATCGAGATCGGCGTGGATCTCTTTAGCTCCCTCACGAGCGGAGGTGAATCCGTAGCCTGCGGCGGATCGCACGAAATCCTGGAAACGTTTGGAGACCCTGGCGCCAACGGATGGTCAGACAAGGGTGACGGAGTTATGGGAGCGATGGAAGATTGCGACCCGGTCCAGAACACCAACTACAACGCGTCCAACGGCGTCACGCTCTCGAACTTCGTCCTCCCGTCGTACTTTATTCCTGGTTCGCTCCAGCCGTGGGACTATCTCGGGAAGATGGCATCGCAAACGGATTTCTCAAACGGTTACGAGATCCAAGCTGGCGCACCCACTTCGACATCGCAGATCGGCGGAATGCGAGGGGTAGCCTTCAAGCACGGCAAGACCGTGTTTCTTGTAGGTGCAGAGCTCTCTGACCTGCAGCGTCGCAGAAAGTCACATCCGTACTCGCGTACTTTCCGACACGGCGTCAGACTGTAGTCATGCCTGACGAGCCTCCGAAGCCGCTTCACCCTGCCGTACAGCAGGCTATTCGCGTTGGTTTTGGTGTCGCTGCTCGAGCCACGGCACGGTTTGTCGACAGCGTTCTGAAGGACGTAGGCGAGGCTTTTGGTGCAGGAGAGAAGGCTGTTCGGCGCAGACGTGAAGTGATCAACCAGCGGGTTCGGGAGTCCGAGGTGCAGTATGACGACGACGAAACGTAGGCCGCTGCCGCCACCTGGACTCACGCATCGCACCCACGAAGTCGGGGAAGGAGATCGCGTCTGCTTCCCTGGCAAGTGTGATCCATGTTGTCGTGCTGGCCAACCATGGCCAACGCTTCGAATCGATCCAGCGGACGATGAAAGAGGTACCGAGCAATGAGCATCCACAAGAAACCAGCTGCTACGCAACATAAGATTCCGATCAACCCTATCGGTATGTGCAAGGTTGATGCTAACCACGGGTTCATCGCTCAGGGTCGCAAGGACAAGCTTTGCGAGAACTGCGGCAAGTTCGCAGACAAGGCAGCGAAAAAGCGCCGGAGTGCTTGATGGGTAGCGGACGGTGTAAATGCATTCCAGAGTCGGTGCATAGTTGCAAGCCGACAATCGACGCGGACTACCTTGCCCGACTCGAGTTCAATCGACGCGTACGCAGCGAAGCTGAGCAACTCGCCGAAACGCCGTCGCGTGTACCAAGCTTTCTCGAGCGGATGTGGGAAAGAAACCATCCCCAGCGTGCACAATGCGAACAGTGGGCGCTAGAAATCGTTGTCGAGGCGGCGGTTCAGAAGTACCCGGTAGAATAATGGTTTGTGCAGAATGTCTCGCGCTACTGTGGATCGGCTGGCAAAAAACATGCGGACACGGGTGGGAATACCCGATCGGCAAACCGGCGATCAGAAGAGCTGGCACATGCAGCGAGTGCGGTCGAACTGTTGCCGGCTTGTACTGTCCTGACGGATCTCGCCGAGTGTCTCTCGAACTACTCGACGCTTGCTGACGGTCGTTTGCCCCAGGCGTAAACCTGGCTGGCGACCTTGATGCCGGCTTTTTCGCCACGACGATCGTACTTCTCGGTGGTCGTGGGAGACGCATGGCCCATCAAGTGTTGCACGGCGAAAACGTCGCCCACCTCGAGTGCTCGAGTTGCGTAGGTTCGGCGCAGGTCGTGAGTGGTGAGGCCTTTGAAACCGATCGCTTTGAAAACGTCGGTCACGCGCTCAGCAACTGCCCCCGGTGAAATCGGGCGATCCATGTGCCTGCCATCCGCCCACAAGCTCACGAGGAGGTTATCCGTTCGAAAGCCGAGCGTGGCTCGAGTTGCCATCCAACGCCGAATGTCGTCGGCTGCTCCGCCCAGGAGCGACACCTTGCGCTCCTTTCGGCCTTTGCCGTAGACCATGAGCAAGTCATCAGGCAGAAGAGCCGTGTGGTGTAGGCGCGAGATCTCTTCCCGGCGCAGTCCACCCCCGAGTCCAGCGGCAAACATGGCCGTCATGAGCTCGCCGTAGGCCCCAGGAAGCTCGTCCAGATACGCCCGCAACGTCCCGAGCTCGTCATCCGTCATGGATCGGCCGCGCTCGATCGACTTGCCTGGCACCTTCGGCCATGTGGTGGCCCGGGCCCACTGTTCGTGCGTACAAAATCCCTGCTGAAACGCGAAATGGAGCACCATTCGCAGTTGCGTGAGCGTAAGCCTCACGGTGCTCGGCCCGTGTGTCTCGATTAGCTTGGCTCGGACGAACATCGTAGCCTGGTAGTCGAGCTGTTCCCACGGAAAGTGGATCCAGTCGGACAGCCCCTTGTAGCCGAAAACGCTAGTGATTCGGTGCATAGACTGGCGAGCCGTGCGCCGGCTCGGCTCCGTGGACAGCGAAGCTAGGTACATCGCTGCAGGCGAAGCCTTCGCGCCGCGCTGGCGGGCTAGTTCCGCGGGCGCAACAGGCACGATCTCGACGTGCGGCGGGACATATTCGCTCACAACCGGTGCGACGCCATCCGTTTCAGCCATGTTCGCAGGCTAACGCATCCTGCGAGCTTCGGCCGCTTCGCTGCAGGACATGGTAAGCCGGTCCGCAATTTCAGGCACTTACAGGCTAGATCCGAGATTAGACCCCTAATCACACTCATCTCGTAAACTGGCGAAAACACGAAAAACTCAATAATATCATATACTTATGCAATAACTACACACGCATACACAACAATTGATTGCGATCGAGAATTGTTGCTTAGGCAGGCAAATAACCGGAGCTACCCCGCGAACGC
>Ga0210406_10000255_pt1 | contig 79212 bp, 76 predicted proteins | sample IncBWC30MmetaG_FD_155454 | JGI IMG/M metagenome (GOLD analysis project Ga0210406, IMG submission 155454) | Forest soil microbial communities from Barre Woods Harvard Forest LTER site, Petersham, Massachusetts, United States - Inc-BW-C-30-M | ecosystem: Environmental > Terrestrial > Soil >...
CTCGCACGTCATCAGGTCCGGATCGTGGAAGAATGATGCCCGCTACATCCGGCCGGCGAACCGCGACAGCTACGATACCAACGTGCGCTATCCAACCCACGGCTTCCGGGTGGCTCTCTCCCCTTAAGATCGCGAGGAGTATTTGCAATGAGCATCGCCCGCCTGATCGTGCTTTCAGCGGCGCTGGCTCTGCCGTCCGCGGCCGCCCATGCACAGGGAAAGCCTGCGGGGAAGGAAGCGCTGCTGTATTTCGTCTGGCCGCAGGATGGCGCAACCATCAAAGGCGCGTTCTGGTGCCGCTTCGGCCTGCGCAACATGGGCGTGACCCATGCCGGTGACAGCTACCCGAACAGCGGTCATCATCACTTGCTTGTGGATGTCAACGAACCCCTCAATCCAAACGAACCGATCCCCCAGGACAAGGCGCATATGCACTTCGGGGCCGGCCAGACGGAGGCCCGTATCGAACTGCCGCCCGGCAAGCATACTCTGCAATTGGTTCTGGGCGATGCCGGTCACTATCCTTTCAGCCCGCCGCTCGTCTCACAAAAGATTACCGTCACGATCAAATAGCAATCAGGCGCCTTGCGCGTACTTGGGCATCATGGGCTTTCGCCCGGAGAAAACATCCGCGTGGCGATTGATATCAATGTCGATTTTTCGAGGTGGTGCGCTCGGAGGGCGGTCGCATTGAATGGTTTCAACGGTTTTTCCGACGAAACAGCCGATCCTGTACCTGCATCACTCGACCGCTTCATTCCGACTTTCCGGCAAATGCCAGGCTCCTGTCGAAACGTTTGTCCTGCTCGACGGTTTCACGGCGGGTTTTGGAATGAAGACGCTCGGCATTGCGCTGGCCGATCCAGCGGAGCAAACCGCCGAGCAGCCGCGGCATGCGCCCACTGCGAAAATTGGCGGCCATCCATCCCGCAAGGCGCTGCAGACGCGGCGCGACGAACCGCAGAAACAGCTCGTCCTGGAGCGAAACGATGGCTTCTGTGGTGCCCGGATTGCCCTGGCGCGCACAGCGGCCGAACAGTTGACGATCGATGCGCGCGGATTCATGGAATTCCGTAAGGATCACATGAAGACCGCCGGCCTCGATCACCTCCGTGTCGAGCTTGATGTCGGTGCCACGCCCGGCCATGTTGGTGGCGACCGTGATGCGGCCGGCCTGGCCCGCCGCTGCGACGATGTCGGCTTCCTGCTTGTCCTGTCGGGCATTGAGCACCTCGTGGGACAGGCCGGCCTCCGACAGCAGCCGACTGACCTGCTCCGATGCCGCGACCGATCGCGTTCCGATCAGGACCGGACGGCCAACGCGGCGCATCTCCTGCGCCCGCTCGATGACCAGCTTCCATTTTTCCGCATCGGTTGCCGACAGGCGCGTTCCGAGGTGACGCCGGCGCAGCGGGCGGTGGGTCGGAATGCGAACGACTTTCAAGCCGTAGACCGCCCAAAACTCGCCGGTTGACTCTCCGACCGTGCCGGACATGCCGGAGAGCCGCAAATAGCGCCGAAAGAACCGCTGATAGGTGATCCGTGCCTGAGTCCTGCGTTGGCCGGATATTTCGCAGCCTTCTTTGGCCTCAATCATCTGATGCAGGCCTCGCTCCCACGAACGATCTGGCATGACGCGCCCGGTGTATTCGTCAACGATCTGCACCTTGGAATCTGCCACGATATAATGCTTGTCCAATTGGAACAGATGCAGCGCGGAGAGGGCCTGTTCGACAAGCTCATGACGGGCGCGGCGTGATTGCCACAGGAAATCGGCCGCCGAAGCCTTCGAGACCATCTCAGCGAGGCGCTGACGCCCCCGTGGCGTGAGGTGGACCGAATTTCGGCTCTCGTCGACGGAGAAATCCACCAGGTCGGCCAATTCACCGGCAAACCCCAGGGCCAGTTGGTAACGCTCGACGTCGGGCTTGTCGTCGCCGCCGGACAGGATAAGCGGCGTCTTGGCTTCGTCGATCAGAACGCTGTCGGCCTCGTCGATGATCACGAAGTGAAGGCCACGCAGCAGCAAGGAGCGTTCTGCCCTCCCCTTCCCGTCCAGCAAACCGTTGACAAGAACACGCGCCCGCCCGCGACGGTGGCCCAACGCCATGCGGTCGCGCAGATAGTCGAATACGAGATCGCTGTTGGTGCAGAACGCGACGTCGCAGCCGTAAGCCGCGATCCGCTCTTCGGTCGATTGCTCGCGTCGCACCAGGCCGACCGTGAGCCCAAGGGCCTCGTAGACGGGGCGCGTCTGCTCCGCATCGCGTTCCGCAAGATATTTGTTGACGGTAATCACGTGGACGAAGTTACCGGCAAGTGCTGCAGTTACCGCAGGCAGCAACGCTGTAATCGTCTTGCCCTCTCCGGTTTCCATTTCAGCAAGCCCGCCGTTGAGCATTGCCCAGCCACCCATGATCTGGCTGCGGTGATGCCGCAGGCCGAGCCGCCGCGCCGAAGTCTCGCGGATCAGGGCGAAGGCGCGGACCACGATTGATCGTTCGAAGCCATGCCGCGTCAACTCGGCGCGCAGCCGGCCGGCTGCGGCAAGCAACCCCGCATCGGTCGTCGCGGCAAATTCGAAGGCCGCGGCATCGACCGCGTCGGCCACGCGCCTTAGTTGGGCGCCGCCCTTACGCTTTAGCCTCGCGCCGAGTGCCGCATAGCCTTCGGAAATAAAGCGGTCGATCCTCGACTGTTCGGGTTCGACACGCTCCGCATAGGGCCCCACCGCTTCGGCTCCGGGCCACAATTCACGCGACGGTAAGATGGCCTCAAACATTGAGGCGCGCCAGGAACAATTGGCGAAGGCGGCGGAACCATTGGAAGCCCAGCGGTTCCCATTCGTGCTCGAAGCGTACATAGACGCGGCTGCCGAACGCTGCCGCAGGCGTGTCCGGGGGCAGTTCGAGATCGAACTGGAAAATGCGCTGCAGGGTCTTGCGGCGGGGTCGACCGCGGATGCGCCGCCACCCGACGTTCCCAGCGCCTTGCTGGGCAGTTCGTTTCGGCCCGCCGGCGCCTCGCGAACAAGTATCGCGGGATATGTTTCCATGACATTCTGGGCAAGCTTTACGCTAACGCTGCGCAGGCGGTTTCGCACCAGTTCGACATCGTCCTGCGGAACAACAATACGTGCGATGTTGCTTGACGGCGGCGTCACGTAGCCGAGCACTTCGCCTTCGCGATAGAAGCGTCCCGGCAGGTCTTCGGATTTCGCCAACAGAAAGGCACCCTCGGCGCCGCTTGTCGCGACCAGACGGCTTGCCCGCTCCTGCTCACGAATCGCTTCCGACTGCGCGGAAGCAAGCTCGATGCTTGCGATTTCGGCTCGAGCACGATCGGAAAACCGCGTCGCGTCGAGGACGGACTGCAATTCGACGACCCGCCATTGCAGCGTCTTGAGCGTTGCGCGAAGCTGCGGCTCCTCGGTCTCGATCAACGCCTCGCCCGCACGCACGAAAGTACCGGGGTCAACCAGGAGATGTCGGACAAACCCGTCGGTTCCCGCCCGTACGATCGCGTTCTCCGGCAGCCAGATAACGCCTTCGGTCGAAGTATGCAGGGGAAACGGAATCAGGCCCAGAATGACCGCTGCGGCACCGATTGATCCCAGCGTCAGCCCGACCGCGCGCTTACGCACCTTGGTCAGCTTCGGATTGACGAACGCGTATGCCAGCGCCTTGTACGCCGGCAGCACCACGCTGGTGGCGACGCTCCACAGCGCCAACAGAACCCCGACGATGAAATATTGGCTGGCAAGGAACAGTGCCATCCCGAATTGAACGGACAACCGATAGATAAAGGCCGCCGGCGCATAGCCAATGAGCCATTTGAACTCGCCCGGCGCGCCCGCAGGAAGCCGCGTGTCGGCGACCCTGAACAGATATTTGTCGACCAGCGCGGTCCACAGCCGTGACGAACGTACGCCCAGATTGGGAATTTCGATCAGGTCCGAGAGTATATAATAGCCGTCGTAACGCATCAGCGGATTGCCGTTAAAGACGATCGTCGAAATGCCCGCTACGGCCACCACGTTGAAGCAGAATGTGCGGACGGCGCCGGGCTCCATCAGAAGCCATCCGTAAAACGCCAACGCCGCCACAAAGCATTCGACAATCATGCCGCCGGCGCCGACCAGCGCGCGCCGGTATTTGCTCCGCAAACTCGACGAAGCCGACGCGTCGACATAAGGCGTCGGCATCCCCATCAAGAACAGCACCCCAAGTTCATGCACCGCGCCGCCGTAGACCTTGGTCGCGTAACCGTGTCCGAGTTCGTGCAGCACCTTGACGATCGGAAAAACCAGCGACAGCAGCAGCAGATTCTCGGTTGCCAGCAATCGATCGGTGACGTTTTCGGTCAGCTCCGACCAATGCTGCCCGGCCAGCACCAGCGCCGGGACCACAACCGCGATCCAGAGTGAGGCGCCGAACCAACCGAACAGCGGGCGAACCCGCGAAACCGTTCGCTCCAGGAACGCATCGGGATCCCAGATTGGGATGCGCATCGACAGCGGATTAAGCAGCATCTGCCAGATGCGGGAACGCTTTTGGCGCGAATAGCGCTCGAAGACTTCGAGCGAATCCGGCGAATTGCTCGCCTGCAGCAGATCCGATCCGTGGAGCTGCGACAACAATTGCACGATATCGTCCTGCGAGGGCGCGCTGTCACCGCTCCGGCGCACCACTTCGGACCACAGCGAGTCGACCGTGCGCCGGCCATCCATCAGCGCCACAAAAAGATAAGCCGCCGACGAAAGCCGGTGGACGCGAGCCGAAAGCCGGTCTGCAATCACATACCAGGCTTGATCACGATAACGATGGCGCTGAACGAGCGCATTATCGCGAAGCTTCGGGCGCAAGGCCGCGACGCGATACCAGGAGGAACTGAAAAATGGCTGGCTGCTCATCGGCTAGTTCACGGAATCCATTTCCACGCGGCCAACCACAGCCATTCGATCAATGGATGCGCCCATATCCAGACGAGGCGCGCGCGTCCGACTTCGATCTTGCCGACGCCTTCCATGCCGGGCCGCAAGGCTATGGCGTTGTCCTCGAGACGGGCTTCGATGCGGAAGAAATTCTTGCCCTCCTCCGCGACCGCGACCGGGGTGATCTTGGTAAGCGTCAGCGGCAGCGGGCGCCCGGGGAGACCGGCGAGCGCCAACCTGCCCCTCTGGCCGACGCTGACATACCCGATATCACGCTCATCGACCTGCAGAATCACTCGATAGCGGTCCAGCGGCGCGATCTCGAACAGCACCTTGCCGCGCTCCACTGGCGATCCGAGACTCTGACTGAGATCTCCGGAAACGACGATACCATCGAACGGCGCGGTCAATCGCGTGCGCGCCAATTTTGCTTCGGCAAGCGCAAGTTGCGCTTCCGATTGATGGATTTGCGCCGACAGTGCGACCATTTCGGGCCGATCGTGCTTGGCGAGCGCATCGCGATGTTTCTGTATCAAGCGGTCGCGATCGCTGCGCGCCTTTAGTCGATCAAGCACCAGATCCTTATCGTTCAGGCTTGCAAGCACGTCACCTTCGTGGACGGTATCGCCGGCCCTGATCGGCGCGCTGTTAACAAAGCCGTCGAACGGCGCGACAACCGCGCGCTGCACTACGCCTTCGGTAACCGACTTGGCCGAAACCGTATGTACGCCGGTAGCAACGGCGAGAATTGCTGCCAAAGTGACAACGGCGCCGATGGCAAGCTTGAGTGCGGGATGGCGTGGACCAAACAAGCGCTGAACGCCGTCATGGATGAGGTCGACCGCCCGCCCCGAAATCATGCGGCCCTTGTCATGCTGCAAGTCGACCATAGGCCCGACGAGATTGGCCACGGTTTCGCAAAGTTCGATGGCGGCGTCATCGAAAGCTTCGTCACGATGGCGCTCGAGTGTGATGACACCGACTGAGCGGCCCCTGCTCGGCAAGATCACGGAGGCAACCGCCGCGCGGCCCCCGGCCGCATTGGCAAGACTCTTATGTGCAACCGCGATGCGGCGCTCGGTCGACGGGGTTGGCGGAAAACTCACGACGGCGTTTTGGTCCAGCGTCTCTTCCATCGACCGTCTGGCTCTTGCGCACAAAAGTCGCAGTGTGCGAGATCGCCTTGAGCTGCACGCCGTTACGGCGGCGATTGACGATGCCGACCGACACGCGATCGCAGTGCAAGCGGCCGGCAAGCTCATTGGCCAGCGCCATCGCCGAGGCTTCAAGTCGCCGGTGCTCGCCGGCGACCGCCAACAGATCTAACCCGATCGCCGCGCGTGCCACGCGCTGTGCGCCTTCGTCCGCGCGCTGGCGGGTGAGCAGCATCTCAAGCCAGCCCGCGCCCCAGGCCAGTTGCCGCGCCACCGCTTGCGGATCGAGGCCCGGTCGCGGTCCGACCGAAACCGCGATAATCGCAAACGGTCCGTCGCCGCCAGAACCGATCGGATGCGCCACCATGATCCCGGTCGGCTGCATTTGGCCAAGCGTACCGGAGTGGCAGCGCGCGACCACGCTGCGGCGCTCCCCGGCGGCCTGCTGTGCCGCCTGCGCAAGCTGGTTCAGATCACGCTGGGCGTCCGGCCATGCAGCCGCCGGCGAAAAGGGTGGGACATCGGGATGCGGCTTGTTGCGCAACAACAGAAGCCCAGCCGTAACCCCGCCCACCATGCCGCATTGCAGCCCGAGCCACGCAGAATAGAACTCGCCGGCATCGGACGTTCCGCGCGAGATGATTTCCCAGAGACCGGCCGATCCCGGGGCGAGGCGGCCGTCGCCGGCCAGATTCAGACTGCGCGCGGCCTCGCCTTCTTGTTGAGGATTTCGGTTAAGGTCGTGCATCCACCCGTGCCCCGCCGCCGATCGTCAATCCTGCGCTGTCAGCGGAGTTCTCCGTGTCGCGCTTCGTAATCGCCAATCAGGCTGGTCAGCATCTGGGCGAGACGTTTGGCGGCGAATGGGCTGAGAATGATCCGGTGCAGCAACTGGACCTCGACCTCGCCACTCAGCTCAAGCTCCCAGTTGCGATTGATCCCCAGACTAAGAACGATCTCTTCCTTGGTGCTGCTTGCGTTGCAGACGTTGCAATAGGAACTCTTCAGGTCGCTCGTATCCAGGCGAAGCTTGCCCTTGTCGGTAGCGGTTGAATGACCGTTGGTCACCGCTGCGGGTGTCGCCGCGGGCTCGCTTGTGGAGATGCTCATCACCCTAATCCCTCACTCTTGATTTACGGGCGTAGCTTCCGCAGCCGTAACCGGAAACCGGATCTTGCACTTCAAACCGGCCGGCAACAGATGCTCCGGGTTTGGCAGCTTGAGACGAACCCCGAAGGTACCGCTCGCCGCATCGAGGACGCGATCGACCACCGTCACCGTCGCGGAATATGTCCCCCCGATCGGTGCCTCCGGTTCAATCACGGCCGACGCCTGATTTCGAATCTGGTTGTAGAAACGGGTCGGCACAAACACCTCGACCCGTAACGGATCGACCTGCGCCAACGTCAGAACCGGCGACTGGTCGTTGCGATATTCGCCGGGATGCAGGAGAACCTCGGTCACGATGCCGTCGAACGGCGCGCGAAGCACGCGCTGTTCGACAACGGCGCGGGACTGGTTCACTTCGAGCTGGGCTATCTGAGCATTGAGCTGGGCGATCCGAAGATCCTGCTCCGCCATCCGGGCATTGGCGAGGTTTTCTTCGTATGTGGCTGTCGTGGCGACGTTTTTGGCGACGAGCTCTTCGGTGCGCACGTGCTTTCGCTGCAGAAAATCGAGTTTGGCTTCGGCGGATTTGATCGTCGCGTCACTTGACGCCTTGGCCTGCGCCAATGCCAGATTGGCTTCCTCGACGCCAGCCTCGAGCCTGGCGACGACCTGTCCTCCTTTGACGGCGGCGCCGCGATCGACCGTGACCTCTCGAATGACGCCGGAAACGGCGCTCGACAGCTTGACCGTTTGCTGCGGCTCGATCACGCAATCAAAGCTTTCATCGGCCACAACCGCATCCGTTGTCGGCAACGCCGGACTCCGCGTGAGCGCATCCTGTGCCCACGTCGGTCCAGCCGCCAACAGCACGAAACAGAGTGCCGCGCTTCCCACGCAAAACCTGCAACCGCGTCTGCTCATCAGGATCCCATCAAGACTTGTGCGCGATTTCGGTCGGGTCGCTGGTATCGCACAGATCGCTTTCGGCATCACCGATGCCGCACATATGCGTTTTGCCGAGCCGGTCATGGTCATGCGCGGACCACATCGAGGCGGAAGTCGGGTGCTGGCGTCGCCGGTCACAGCGCCGGTGACGTCGACCTGACCTTCGAGTAGCAGGCTCGCGGAATCCGGGATGGCGATCGAGCCCGCAAGCGAGGCTGTGGCACCCTCGATCGTCGCGGCAGCCCCGCTGATGACGACGTGGCGACGGTTGCGCCCCCGTCATGTTGTTCTGGCTCACCAGTGTCGGCGCAGTCGTGTCCGGCGCAACCCTGCCCGTGATCGGCGACGGCGGCGATTGCACCGATCACGTCCGCCCCCGCCAACGATCGCCGCGATACATACATCATGCCGCGGCCTTGCCGCTGCTGGTCACCACGAAGGCGACCTGGTTCGGGTTGCTCGCATCGAGTACAAGTTCCATCCCGTTACCGAGTTGCGGAAGGTTGATGGTCGAGAAGGCTCCGCTGATGCCACCATCGGCCTCCAGCACCACAAAACGTGATCCCAAAGTCGCGGTGAAGTTCGGAGGTAGATTGACGTTGAGCGTACCGTTGAGCGCGGCGGCACCTGTGATCAGAATATCTGAATTGATACCGAAGACCCCGGAAGTATTCGACAACGTGACGGAACAAACGGCCGAAGACTCCAACGTGGTGTTTCCAATCACCTCGACTTCCGGTGGCTGCTGCGTCGTCGTTATCGAACCTGTCAGGTCCAGATCGTTGAAGAAGAAGACCACGCCGCCGTCGCTCTTGAACTCGCCGTTGCCGGTCACGCTACCTTGGAAGGGAACGCCGCCGCCAAAGTTCTGGCCTTCCGTGCTGTCGACCAGGCCGTCGTTCTGGAAGCCCACGGAGATGTTGGGTCCGGAGCTGCCAGCGATAACAAACGTGCCGCGGTTATCGAACAGCGTCGTCGTCCTGTCATTGTTGGTCTGCAAGAACGTGAAATCGGATAGAATCGACGTGAATGTCGCCCCGACTTCGTTTCGGATCATGCCTTCCGATCCATCGGCACCCTGAAGGTTGATGTCGCCGCTGGTCCAGGTCGCCTGCCCCTGATTGATCAGGAGGTGGCCACCATCGAGCGTCATCCCGACCAGCTCGAGATTAGGGTCAGCATTAGCGGACGCAGCGATCGAGAGCGATCCTTGCGTGACCGTCGTGCCCGTTCCCTTCATTTCGCCGCCGGTCACCGTGGTCGCGCCGGTAACGGTCACCTTGCCGGCGCCACCCAGCACGCCGCCGAGGCTGAGCGAGCCGATCACAGCCACGCCATCATTGTCGAACTCGCCGGCGACGCTCAATGTACCGTCGATGCTCACATAGGATGTCGTGGAGAGCTGGCCGGAATTGACCGACAGCGTGGCACCGCCGGTCATGACCAGCGAGTGGACCGACGCGATTGTCGAATCGTAGGTGACGGTCTGGTTTGGACCCAGACTAATCAGGACGTCGTCGTTGGCGGTCGGAACCGCCCCGGCGCTCCAATTGGCGGCGTTGTTCCAATCGCCTCCGGTCGCACCGATCCACGTGTCGCTGAATTGCGGCGTCTCGCTGAATTGCGTCGTCAGCACATCGGTGCCGAGCGGATTGCCTGCCTTGTCCGTCACCTTGGTGGCATCAAGACGGAAGGAATATTGTCCAGCGGACTGCAATGGCGCGTAGGTGATCACAACCTGCCGGTTGAAGTCGGCCAGCCTGATGTCGGCAGGCGAAAGCACCACTCCGTTCGGACCGATGAGAGCGAACGTTGATGCGTTCACCGTGTTCGGATCGAGTGGAGCCGAGAAGTTGAAGACGAATTGCGGCGCAGGCGTCGTCAACGCATCGCCGTTGTGGATGTTTTGACTGACCAGCGCCAGCGGCACGTTGGCCGGGGTCAGTTGCAGATTGATCGGGTCCGACAGCCTCACCACGCCGAGGTTGTCCGTGGCGCGGATTTGCAAAGTCAACTGCGGACTGTTGGCCTGCAAGGTTGGCAGCATCGCGGAGAGATTGAACGGCGCCCCTGTGCTGGTCGCAAGCACAGTCGTCGTCCCGTCAGGGTTGATGCTCACCAATTTGACATTGGCAATCGTTGCCTTGTCTGTCACGCTGAGTGCGAACGACACCGTCGAGCCCTCCGTGATCTGGATCGGCGTTTTCCCTGGTGTCAAGCCCGAGACGATCTGGCTCTGCAGGCTGCCGAAAGCGGGATCGGCGTCGACCAGGAAAGTCGCCGTGGCTCCGAGCACGACGGTGCCGGTGTTGGTGAATGGTCCGGTGAACTCCTCGCTCACGCCGTCACCGACGTTGACGATACCGCTGTTGAAGAATGTCACCCCAATGCTTGCGGGGGCGCCTCCGGTCTGGTTGACCGTGCCTTGGTTGTTGAACAGCGCTGCGGAGGGACCGTCGACACAGGACATCTGTGCAGTAGTCAAGGACGGATCGTTGACGTCGATGTTGAAGACGGCTCCGGCGTCGTTTTGCAGGATCCCGTCAAGCAACGTGGCGGAGTTGCGCTTGAGTGATGAACCCGTAGAGGTCGACGCAACAGTAACCAAACCGAACTGAATTGCGCCGTCGAACCAGTTGGCGACGCCCTGGTTTTCCAATGTCCAGCCGCCTGCGAGAGTGATACCTGACGCTTCAATCGTCAGGCCACCTTGGGCGATCATCGTGCCGGTTCCGATCAGCGCACCGCCTGATAAATCCGTGGTGCCGGTGACGGTGACCACACCCGACCCCGTCAAGATCCCACCATCCAGGGATAGAGAACCAAGGGTTAGCGAATCGTTGTCCACGACCGTTCCGTCGCCGGAAATGCCAAGCGCGGCGAGCGTGCGCGCACCCGCAATCGTCAGCGTTCCCGTGAAGACATTCGTGTTTGCGGGGGTGTAGATGGCGGTGGATTCGATCGTCGCGCTTGCAGCCCCGAACGCCACCCTGCCCGATCCCGCAATGGTGCCCGTGATGTCGAACGTGTTGCCGAAGATCGACAGGCGGTTACCGGAAGCAACCGAGATCGTGCCACCGAGATTGGCGCTGACTCCGCTACCCTGGAAATCCACTAACGCAGCATTGATGACGGAGGTCGCAGTGAAATCGAAGGTTCCGTTACCGCCAAACCCGATGGCGCCGGTGCCGGTGAACAATCCCGACTGAGTGCCGCCGCCATTGAGTTCGATGAAACTGCCTTGAACGTCGATGGTGCCGCTGTTGGTGAGCAGGACGAACACGTCGATTCCGCCCTGGCCGCTGACGATCATCGTGCCGCGATTGTCGAATGCGGCGGACTGGCCGTCATCGGCGTCGCCGAAGTTTTCTGCGAGGATCGATCCTCCTCCCGACGGCATCGCGTTGAAGGTCCCCTGGGCGTCGTTGATGATCATGCCAGCAGCGGGATTCCCCGTGTCGTCGGGATTGAGATCGATGTTGCCGGCTGTCCAGTTGACGATGCCCTGATTTTCCAGCACGCGACCGTCATCAAGTCCCATCCCAAGGCCGGATGGGTCTACCGGCGGCGTGCTGATGGTCAGGGTGCCCTGAATGATGGTTCTGCCGGGCCCGATCATTTGTCCGTCGGAAACATTTGCTTGATCCAAAACGGTAACGGTTCCGGTGCCGGCAAGCGTTCCGCCGCCCTCCAGCCTGAAGGTGCCTATGTTCAGCGTGCCGACCTCGAGCGCGCCGTTGGCCACGATCGTTCCAGGGCCGGCGACACTGAGGGTGTTGACGAATTGCGTGCCGGTGATCGTCAGCGTTCCACCGGTCACGCCCGTTTCGGCGACGGTGTAGGTGGCATCAGGCGCGATGCTTACGCTTCCACTCGTCACTTCTATGCTGCCCGCGCCGGTAACGGTCCCGCCGATGGAGACGTTCCCGGCGATCGACAGTTGATCGCCCGCCGCAACGGTGATCGTGCCGCTGTTGGTAAATGCGGTTGAGATGCTGAATCCACCCGTACCACCGGTGTTCAGCGAACCCTTATTGTCAAACAGGGCAGATTGGCCCGTATCGCCGTCAGCGAACTGATTGGCAAAGATCGATCCACCGAAGGTCGGAGCGGCGTTGAAGGTCGCGCCGGCATCGTTGCGGATCGTCCCGGCGGCCGCTTCGCCCGTGTCATTGTTATTGAGGTTGATGTTGCCGCCGAGCCAATTGATCGTGCCCTGATTCTCCAGGACCCGTCCATCGTCGAGCCCGAGTGCCGAGATTCCCTGACCGGACGGCTGGCCGGCGATGTTCAGGACTCCCTGAATGATCGTCGTGCCCGAACCGAGCATCAGCGCATTTTCTACCGTCGCCGTACCCGTTATAGCCACAGTACCAGTGCCCGCGAGCGTTCCGCCCGGCCCAATCTGCAAGTTGGTCAGGCCGGTCATACCGTCGGCGACGAAGGTGGTGCCGGTCGCAATATCGAGCGTGCCTTGAACATTGGCGGCGTCGGCCACGTTGAGTGAGCCCTGGAGGACTGAGAGCGTGCCTCCGCCGACGAGCGCGAGCGAGTGAACGCTCTCGTTTCCGGTGACCGACAGCGAAGCCGTGTTTCCGAGGCCGATGAAAACATCATCGGTCGCGGTAGGAACCCGCCCCGCGCTCCAGTTCGCCGCATCTTCCCAAGAACCGCCGCTGACCGGGCCGATCCACTTGTCGGTGAACTGTTCGACGGTGAAATCGGTCGTGAGAACACTAGTTCCGAGCGTGTTGCCCGTGGCATCGGTAATCGTCGACGTGTCGATTTCGAGCTTGTACTGACCAGGAGCGAGACTTTGGTTATAGGCAATCTCGACCGTCTTACCGTTGTCGTGGCTTCCGACGGAGAGCGGAATTTGTGTTCCGTTCGGCCCGACGAGGACGAACGAGCCACCCTCCAGCTCGGTGACCGGCTTGGAGAGGGTAAGAACCACCTGACCGGGATCGGTCGTGCGGATGTCACCCTCATGCAGGCTCTGGCTGACGAGCGTCAAGGGCGTCGTGTCGGGCACCAGCGTCACATTGAACGGCGACGACAGGGCAATATTGCCGCCGGTATCGGTCGCGCGTACCTGAAGCGTGACGTTCGTCGCGCCATCCAGTTCGCTGATGGTCGGCAACACGCCAGAGATGTTGAATGGGAACGTCACGCTATTTTGCAGAACGGTTGTGATCGTCAGGCCGGTGACGGGATCTGTGGCCGTAGCCACCAGTTCCACGTTGCGCACCTGCACGTCGTCAGCGACCTTGACATTGAAGGAGACCTGCTGGCCTTCCACCAGTTGGACGCCCGGTGCCGACGGATTGATGCTGGTCGGCGTCGACAACACCTGAATCGTCGGCGCGACACCTTTGGTGTCGGTCGCTTCGTAGTTGACGATCTGGAGGCCGCCTGTGCCGTCGGCGACGAAGGCGGTGCCCTCCCCGATCGCTACGTCGAACGGATTGGCCGGCAGCGTGAAGCTGGTAATGAACTGATTGGTTGTGGTCGGATTGGAGGCGTTGAGAACATCGAACAGGATCGGCGATCCTGGGGTGAAGCGGAGTTGGCCGACCGTGACGGCAAGGCCGGAGCCGTTGATGGCCATGGCGTCACCGACGATGCCGTCGGAGAACGAACCCGAGGCCAACACGGTCGGCGCGTCGGGATTGCTGACGTCGATCGTGACGTAACCGGCAGCCCCGTCATTGACATAGGCAATGCCGTTGCCGACGGTGATTTTACCGCTTTCTCCCGGAATGTTGTTAATGAGAGGAACGGTCGTCGACCCGCGCAGCACCATCTGACCGCTGCTGATGTCGACCACGCTGAGCCGATTGTTGCCGTCGTTGTCCATCACATAGAGCATGGAGCCTTCGACGGCGAGGCCCGTAATGGGTCCTGCGTTGGCTCCCTCGGGCTGGATCGACTGCACCACCTGGCCAGAAACGAGATCGATGGCATCCAGTGTGCTGCCGTCATTGACGTAGGCGATGCCGTTCACGATCTTGACCTGGTCGGCGTTGATCGGAATGGTTTCCAGGAGCTTCGGGCTCGTTGCATTCTCGACATCGATGAGCTGCAACGCTGCCGGTGGCAACGGCGGCGATCTTCAGGCTGGAATCGACTGCAACGTCCACAGCGTTGCCCGAGAGCTTGAGCTGGCTGAGCAGAACCGGATTCTTGGCGTTGGTCGCATCCAGAATGGCAAGGCCATAGCTGCCGGTCGCCACATAGGCGGTCTGCTGATTGCTGCCGTTGGTCGAGCCGGCGAGCGCCACCGCCTTGGCTTCGCCCTGAAGCGGCACGCTTGCGACAATGCCGGTGGTCGTGGTGAGGGATGTTGAGGTCGCGTTCAGGCCCTCGTCGAGCGCCTCGAGGTCGGTCATGCCCTTGACGATCTGGTCCATCGGTCCGGTCGGGTTGAGGCCGAGAATAGCCTTCACGGCGTCCGGCAATCCGTCGCCATTGCTGTCGGGCAGACCGTCGAAGCTCTGGAAGTGAAGAACGTCAGGCAAGCTGGACGGCGTACCCGACGGCCCGGTTGACGCCGTAACCATCGCAAACGTGTTGTACCTGGCGTCGACGATGCCGAATTGATAGGTCGTGTTCGGCGGCAGGAACGCCTGCACCGATCCGTTCGCGTCCGAGGTGCCGCGAATGACGGTTCCGTCGGGCAGGAAGAACGCGTATGGCGCATTCGGCGGGCTGCCTGCCAACACGTTGTAGGCTTGATCGAACGCGGTCCCCAGTTGGTTGTCGTCCGGCAATTGCTGCTGAACTTGCTGGAAATCTGTGATCGCGGCTTGCGTATCGGACAATTGCTGCAAATCGGCCGGAAGTTCTGCGAGGCCCTGCGCGATCGGATCGGTGCTGTCGCCGGCCGTCGCATCAAAGCGGTTCAGTTGCGAAGTCGCGGGCTTCGGACCCGAGCCAGAGCTGTTTTGGATAGAGAGAATCTTTGTCAAAATCGGCTGCAACTGATCGGACGCCATCTTTCCAATGGCGGCGATGACTCCCTTTTCGATATCCGTGATCAAATCGTTGGCGCGTTTGAGCAGGTTATTGAGCGTGTCGAAAAGCCCCTCCGCGCCCTTAAGCACCAACCTGGCCAAGAAACTGGTCGCGCAGCCGTCCTCGTCGATCTTGTGAAGCGCGGCGGCTATGGCATCGGCAATCGGCTGTGCGACGGCAAGCGCCGTCTTTAACGTCTTTAAGGGCCCTTCCGCCTCCATGGCGGTTGCGGCACTTAAGGAAATCAGGTCGCTAAGCGCTGAACTGAGGCTTTTGGCGGTCGCATTCGCCTGGGCCTGGGTCAAGGTTCCCGCATTGAAGTTGTTGATGAACGTCGATCCGGTCTGGAACAGATTGTAACCGTCTTTCAGCACGGTGAGGCCGTTGGCGAGGATCGCCCCGGCGGGGAAGGCGTCCTTGAGTGCCCGTACCGCCTTCAGCCCATCGCTAATGAGCGTGTCAGCTATCTGGTTGACGACGTTGCCGAGGCTGCACGTCGGCGGTTTCATTGGGGTGTTGCTCGTCATCGACCCTGCCGGCGTCATGCTGTGCCAGCCGATCTTGGTGACGCCCGAGCCCGGGTCGGTGGTGACGGTCTTGCCGTCGGCCGAGACGGTGCAGGTACCGTCGATCTCCAGCCGCCCGGTGGTGTAATCGAAGGTGAGCAGGTTGGTCTTGCTGCCCGGGGGCAGGTTGAAGACGTTGGGCAGCGTGAGCTGTGCCGGCGTCGTGAACGAGGAGAGCCCCGGCGCCTGGATGGTCAGGTCGAAGGAATGCTGCGACAGGCCGGGCGGGAGCATGTCCTTGATGGTGTCGCGCGGTACCACGCTGAAGCCGACCTGCGCGGTCGGCGGCAACGGCTGGCCGTCCTCACCAATCAGCGAGCCCGGCGCGACCGTGAGCGTCATCTCCTGCAGTTGCTCGGGCGTCAGGGTTGGCGAGGAATCGGCCGTGGTGTGCAGCACGGTCGGTGCATTCTGGTTCAACGTCTGCATCACGTCAGTCGACAGCCGCGGCAGGAAGAGCTGCTGGTTGTCGGTATTGGCGAGCTGCGACTCGACGGAGCCGCGGCTCCCCTCGATAGTGTTGTCCTGGCCGGGCTTGACGTTGAGGTCGACGACCAGCACCGGGAAGGTCACGCCGGTCGGATTATTGGTCGCGGTGCGGCCGTCGATCACGACCTTGACGTCGCCGACCGGGGCGGATGCGAAGGTAAAGCGGCCCTGCGCATCGGTCTGCACCGCCTCGTCCTCGTGGCCGAGAATGTAGACGGTGACGCCAGCGATCGGCCGGGGCGTGTCGGTGGTGCCGATATCCAATTGGGGACCGGGATCGAGAATCTGGCCGCTGATCGAGGTGCCGGCGACATCGGCGTTGTTCACCGTTTGGAAGGAGGTCGTGAACACGCTGCCGGGCTGGCCGGTGCCGGCGGCATCGAGCTCTTGCCCGTCGGCGGCACCGACGATCTTGCTGCCGTCGACGTGCAAGGTGATGGTCTGACCACCCGGCAGGCCTTCCCCGGACGGGAATAACCATGCATGCATGTGGTCGGCCCATGGCACGATCGTGGTCGCGATCTTGTTGCCGGCCGAATCGGTGAGGAAGAAGCTGTCGCTGGTCAGCGTCGAGACATCGACCGCGCGCGAGAACGTAACGAACGGACGGAAGGTCACCCCGACAGTGCCGGCTCCGTCGGCCGGATTGACGCTCGTGATCGTGAGCGGAATGAGCTTCAACAGCGCGACCAAAAAGGACTGTGTCGTCACGTTGCCAGCCACATCGCTTGCGGTAACCGTGAGCGTGTGCATTCCGACGCCAAGTTTCGACAGGTCGAACGCCTGATTGAAGCTGTTATGCGCGGTGGTGTCGAACACGACCGAGGTCGAAGTTCCACCGTCGAACGAATATGAAAGGCCGGTCACGGCGACGCCGGCAGACGTCGTTACGTTGCCGGTCAAGCCGGTTCCGGCCTGAAGCAGCGCGCCGTCGGCGAGTCCATTGGTGAAGTTGATCTGCGGCGACTGGCTCGCCAGCGTGAAGTTCACGGTAAGCGGGTTCGTCGTATTGCCGGCGACATCCTTGGCCAGGAATGTCACGGTGTGCTGGCCGTCCGCCGAGCCGTCGAGCGGGAAGTTTACGGGCACTGAGAACTTGCCGGTCTTGTCGAAGGTCACCGGCACGAAGGTGCCGTTGTCGATCTTCACCTCAAGCGAGGCGACCCCGGACAGATCGTTGAGCACATGGCCGGTGATGACCGGATTCTTGTTGGTGACGAGACCCGTGGTGGGCTGGTCGAACTCGACCTTTGGCGGTGAAGTGTTATTGGTCGGGTCGAACGTCTTGAGCACGGCATCGCCGACGTTCCGGCCGAGCGCCTGGCCGGCGACATTGGAGAACTGGAAGTCAGTGCCGGCAAAGATGCCACTGCGCCCCGCTTCCTGCGCGGCCTGGCTGAAGCTCGTGAAATTGCGCGTCGCGCCGGACGCAGACATTGCCGAGAAGGCAACGTTCTGGCCGAAGAAGCTGCCGAGAATGTCGGCTGCGGTTGCGCTCATCGAGGCCTGGGTCTGGACATATTCCGGCTCTTCCGGCGTGTTCAAGAGCGGGGTGAAGTTCGGATCGGAGGTCTTTTGGACCGCGCTAACCGGGCTCCAAAGATCAAAATTATACTTGGCATTCCATGTGGCGATCGCCGAGTCGGCCAAGCCGACATTGAGCTCGCCAAACAGCCGCGCCTCGTCGGCAAGGCTGCTGCCTTGCTTTAGCGCGACCTGCTCCGCGATCTGGTTCCACTGCCCGGCCTCCGTCAGCGTGCCACCATTATCGCCCCAGAATTGTGCGCTCTGTGTCTGATCGGCGGTGCGCGTGGTGCTGCCGGCGCTGCCGAGCGACTGAACCTCCGAGAGGCTCGCCAGATATTCGGCGCTGGTGAGCCCGGGCGGCGGTGCAATCGTCGACAGGAACTGGTTCGGGCTCGACAAAACGAAGGGCGTGACGTTGGCGAATTCCGGACGGATTGCGAGTCCAAAGGTCGGCCCGGTCGAGCGCCATTGTCCGTCCTGGGTGCTGTCGTCGAATTGACCAATCACCTGCGAGCCGTCATTGGCGCGCAATGCCAAGACCTGGTCTGCCACCGAAAGCCCGAGTGCAATTCCGTTGGCCTTACCTTGATCGGTCGAGCCGTCGCCGATATTCGCGAGCGCCGCCCGGTACTGCGCGTCGAGCGAGGTCGCCTGGCCGGGGAACAGATTTACCAGCACCTCATGCGCCGCGGTTGCAATGGCCGCGTCCGCCGAGGTCCCGGCGAGAGCGGTCGCCTGGACCATGAAGGCAGGCGTGCCGTCGATCGCGTTGATGGTGTCGAGCACGGCGACGCTCTCGATCGCCAGGACGCGCGACGCCGATGCCGGATCGAGCGCGGCCGCCTGAATGGCGCTGAGCGTGATTTGATCCCACTGCTGCACGGGGTCCGCGGTATCCAGCGTGAAGCTGACGGTGGTGGTGGTGACGTTGCCGGCGGTATCGGTTGCGGTCAACTGCACCGCGTAGGACCCATCCGCGAGCTTGGTGGCGCCCAAGAGCCCGGCCAATTGCTGCGCCGTCAGCGTGAACGCGCCGCCACTGCCCAAGGCCACGTTCAAGGGTTTGCTGGTCGCACCCGCAATCTGCGCGGTCAGGCTGAGCGTGTCGCCGAATACCGCATCGGGTGTCGTCGCCGTGCCGCTGATGGTGAGGTTGGCATTGTTGGTGACGCTATTGGGTGCGCTGGTGACCTTCACCACGGGAGCCGCCGTGTCCAGCGTGAAGCTGACGGTCGTGGTGCTGGCGTTGCCGGCGGCATCGGTTGCGGTCAATTGCACCGCGTAGGACCCATCCGCGAGCTTGGTGGCGCCCGAGAGCCCGGCCAATTGCTGCGCCGTCAGCGTGAACACCCCGCCACTGCCCAAGGCCACGTTCAAGGGCTTGCCGGTCGCGCCCGCAAGCTGCGCGGTCAGGCTGAGGGTGTCGCCGAATGCCGCATCGGGTGTCGTCGCCGTACCGCTGATGGTGAGGTTGGCATTGTTGGTGACGCTATTGGGTGCGCTGGTGACCGTCACCACGGGAGCCGCGGTATCCAGCGTGAAGCTGACGGCAAAAGACGTGGCGTTGCCGGCCTGATCGACCGCAGTCAGGTGCAGCGTGTGCTTGCCGTCGGCGAGCGTGCCGCCGGCGATATTGGCAAGCTGCGCAGCAGTGAGCGTAAACGATCCATTGGCGTTAATCGCCTTGGACAAATCGACAAAGCTCGATGCCGGGGCGGAATCGAATCCGCCGCTGAACCTGACGATCGCGTCGGTGAACGCTGCCACCGTGCCGCTGATGGTGTCGTCACTGGTGACACCATCGGTTGCGCTTGAGCCGGTATCGTGCGCGAGGCCAGCGGTGATCGATGGCGCCTTGGTCGCAAGCGTGAACTGCACATTGAACGCGCGCGCATTGCCGAAGATGTCGGTCGCGATGAGGTGCAGCGTGTGTGGGCCGTCGGCGAGCGTTCCGCCGGCGAGCTGTGCCAACAACGCCGGGGTCAGCGTGAAGGTGCTGTCTGCATTGATCTGCTTGGTGAGATCGGCAAATGCCGACGGCGCCTCGGCGTCGAAGCCGGCGACGAGCTTGCCGACACCGTCGACCGCGGCGATCTTGCCGGCGACGGTATCGTTGCTGGTGATGGCGTCGGTCGCGCTTACGCCGGTGTCGCCGGCAAGCAGAGCGCTGAGGGTGGGCCGCAGGTCGATAGGCGTGGTGTGAAAGTGGCCGTCCTGAAGCGGATCGACGTTGATATCGTCGATCGACACCTGGCGCGGGAACGCGCCGGCGACGAACGTACTCGCGGCGTCGATCGTCCCCTCGACCGTCAACTTTCCGATCTTGCTTGCCGTACCGCCGATCAGCGTGTTGCTGCCGTCGTCGAGCACGCCGTCGACCGGATCGACGCCGACGCGGATACGCGAGCCGATCACCGAGCCGCCCACGGAGAACTGGTCGATTTCCCCCTGCCCGAATTGATCGGCATTGGCGCCAGTGCCACCGATCTTGCCGTCAGCCCCAAGGTCCGCGCCGATCAAGAGCAGCGCGTGCGAGAGATTGCCGCCGACGTCAAGCTCGGTGAGACGCGGCGTGGCGATCTGGCCGTCGAAGTCGCCGGAGGTCGACAGTTCCTGCACCGAGTTGGTGAAGTCGCCGTCCCAATCCTGCGCGACGGAGCCGGCCGCGATCTTGCCCGTATCGCCGACGACGTACCACAGCCCGCCGGTGATCGCGCCGCCCACCGATACCGAATTGAGCGATGTGTGCACCAGCGCCCCGGACAACGACAGCGACGCGCCGAAATTACCCTGGCTCGACAATTGGCCGATGCTGGTGCCGGTGATCTGACTCGGCGCGTTGCCGTCGGCGATCCAGCTGTTGACCGCCAGGCTGCCGATCGCACCCGCCGCGGTCAGGTTCAGATCGGTGATGTTGCCGAGGTCGACGTCGGCGGTCGGGGAAAGGCTCTGCAAATGAAATTGCGAATTCGGCTTGAAATCGCCTAGCGACACGCTGCTGATCGCACCTTCGGCGGTGAAGTTGCCCTGCACGTCGACGCTTTGGCCGGACACCGACCCGATCGCCGCCTGAATATCGATGCCGTTAAGCAGGAAGTGCGGGGCGCCCGAACCGGTCGACAAGGTGAGCTGCGAGTTCGCATTGGTGCCGGTGACCGTGAGCTGCAAACCGCTCGGACCATCGGTAATCTGCCAGGCGCCCTGGCCGTGGAGCGAAACCGACAACTGCGCCCCGTTGGTTTCTTGCACGATGGCGGGGTGGGAACTGCTGGCTTCAACTGTTGTCGTTGCAGGCGGGGTTGAGGGCAACAAGACGACCGGGGTCGCGCTCATCAGAATGCGCGGCTCGAGTGTCTCAAACATCACCGGCGTGTCGGCGACTTGCTCCTTCTTGTTCTTGTCGTCGGCGCGCGAATCCATTGACCCAAAAGCCCATCACTCTGCCCCCCACGTTGATGGAAGCTGCGTTGCGCGAGCCCCTCGCGCGGCGCAGCCCTACTTGAGTAAGGGCCACATCCCTCCATACGGTTGATTACGTTGTTGTGACGATCGTTTCGCTATCCAGAATATGTTTAGAAACATATTCCAACTGCTCGGGCGCAACCAATGTTTGGAAAGTTTTGCTCCAATGTGCGTTGTCGCGCCCATGGATTACGCTTCGCGAGCGGACCAACTGTCACCAGAAAAACATCCACGATCAAATAGAGCTGCGAGGACCATAGAAGCAAACGCTGGACGTACATTGAAGACAGCGGTGACAAAGTTTGAAGAATAGGATGCGACGCAAGAGTCTCGCTGCGATCATGTGGCATGCAGGAGCGGCCACAGAAGATCACGTTTGCCGAAATGCGCTCCGCCGGCGTGCATGGCGTGCTGATTTATTGCGCTGATTACAAGTGTGTCACACCATCACCGCCATGGCGGACCGATGGGGTGATGACTTGCGGCTTTCGGATATCGAGCCGCGGCCTGTCTGCACAGCTTGCGGCAAGCGAGGCGCCGGTGTGCGACCGGATTTCCACTGGGACAGGAAAGCCGCGCTCACTAGGGGTTATTAAGTAACATCCAGATCAATGCGTTTGCGCCGCCCCCAACGAGAGGCCGCAATCGGAACAACATTGCCGACACTGGACCATCTCTCCCATGCTGGTTCGATTTCATGAAACAAGTCTTGGCACGTTGTGTTGCCCCTGAGCGACAAAAAAAGGAGAACAACCCATGGAAGACGTTCGCGAGAAAGGTTTCGCCGTTGCTACCAACTTTTGGCTGAATGCAGGAAGCAGGATGCTGCAGCAACAGGCTTCGCTTCTGAGACTTTGGGCCGACGCTATCGACAAGTACGCACAGAACTACGAACAGGGAACCGAAAAACAGCGATCATCCGTTGAGCGAGAACAGCATGCCGCCTGACTGTTACTTATCGGACAGACAGCCGGACATTAAACCGGCACATTGGGGCACAAACGAAGCTTCCTACTTGGATACAAACTGAGGGCCCCGGGCGCCAAGGCCGCGGCCCCTTTTATTCGCAACTTCCGGCACGCCTCACTATTTGTGCTGTGTGCTTAAATCTTCTGAGTTTTGCATTCCCACTGCCGGAACCAGGGTTCCTGCTGGAGTTCGACGGCTATTGCTTGCGTGTTGAGCGCAACGGCGATCGCGTACGGCTGATCACGCGCCGCGGATACGATTGGACAAAGCGCTTCCCTGGATCGTTGAAGCTGCGCTGAAGAACCGCCAGAAGCATTTCGTCATCGACGGCGAGGCAGTCATCCTTGGGTTGACGCTATTCCGATTTCAACGCCCTGCATTCCGGCAAGCACAACGATGGAGTCCAGCCTTGTACCTTTGACGTGCTGGCAATGGATGGGGATGATCTCCGCAAGCTCCCACTCTCGATGCGCAAGGCCAATCTTGGGCCCCGTTGTCCGTCGGGGTGGGCCTCGGCCCGGCCGGCAACCTCCTACCCCCAATGCCCAGCCCGTCCCGCCGCGCCGCTCGCGAAACCCTACCGAGATCGCCAAGAGCTAAGCTGTCGACGTTTCGATGATCTCAAGGCTGGCGTCGCCGATCGCCCGGGATTTCGCCACGGGATGCGGGGCCGCTACCTCGCCCAGGCTACAGGAACCGTGCGTTCATCCCACTCGCCGTCTTTGCAATTTCTGTGGGATATGCGCGCCGCGATCCTCGGGCCGATAGTTGTGCTTTCCTGAGCTGGTCACGTAGCCTGTTTAATTCGCTTGATTGAGCTTCTAGATTAGCTTCCATGTCGGTGATGGCTGCAAGGCGCGCTGCGGTGGCGATTGCGAGGCGCTGTTGTGAGTTGCTCATTTGAACCTGACTGAAAATGGGACGCATCGATCAGGGGCAGTATGCTTTCCTGGATCGGAAGTTGCTGGTCAATATTGAACACATTGAAAAGTTAATGAAGGCGAATTAGGACACTCGCGGATTCCAATTGGGACACGCGGGCCTGAATACGGCAGCACCGGACTGCGGCGCCCGCAACAGCACGCGCGTTTCCCCGCTGGCAGCCTGTTGCACATCGCGCGGACCTACAGCGTGTCCAAACCATGATCGGCCGCTTAACTGCTTCGTCGCCGTCGGTATAGCGAGGGGGCCGCGGCGGCCTTGTCGCGGATGTCCCTGGCTTCGGCCTCCGGCAGGCTTGCGCGAAACTGACTGACCGCCAGGCCCCCGCCCTGCCCTTCACCGGAACTCATTCCGATAGTTGTACCTGCCCTCATATGACGGGATCTCATTTTGTGATGCCGTACCGCATGCTTAGTAGCGGATTCTGGTTCTTCGGGCTCAGTTTGGGCGAAGGCCATGACTGGCGCTCCGGAACTTCGTCGACAGAGCGACGTTCGCTACATGGGAGTCACAAGATGAGGTTGGCGCAATGAAGAGAATTGTAAGTACGATCGCGTTCTCGCTGGCCGTGACAGCGTTGCCTGCGCTGGCGCAGACGAACAACAGCCCGAATGTTTCGACCCCGAGCGGACAGAATTCCGGCGCGGGAGTATCGGGATATCCAGGGAACAAGAATGGTCCTGCTGCGAAGGGCACCGTCGGTTCGAGCACATCAGCGGGTCAGCAAAATTCCACGGTGCAGGATGCAGCCAAAATGCCGGGCATGCCCGGCAACAAAAGCGGTCCACCCGCAAATAAGCCGCCTCGCTAGCTGAAGAGTATTGGCGAGCAGCCAAGCCGCATCCTACAGGGGCGCCACAGGCGCGGTGCCTGCCTGCACATGCGGCTTGGCTTGATTTCGGGCAGTCCAGAAACAAACGCGACGAGCCTTCTAATCCGCCAACGCCGATTGCGGCGCGGTTCTGGCGCACGATAGCTGCTGGTAAAGCCGCACATAGTCCTGCGCCATCCGCTTTGCCGTGAATCGCTGTTCGAAACGCGCGCGGACCTTGCGCCGGTCGAGTGCGCCCAGGCGTTTGACTGCCTCGACCGCCCCCTCTTCTCCTTCGACGATAAAGCCCGTCACCCCGTCATCTATCACTTCTGGCACCGAGCCGGAGCGAAAGGCGATGACCGGCGTCCCGCACGCCATAGCTTCGATCATGACAAGGCCAAACGGCTCGGGCCAGTTGATCGGAAACAGCAAAGCCGCAGCTTCGCCCAGAAATCCCTCCTTGGTCGCGTCATCGACTTCGCCGCTCAACTGGATGTGCGTGCCGTCGATCCGGGGCTGCAGACGCTCGCTAAAATACCCTCGTTCGCCACGCGGTACTTTTGCGGCGATGCGAAGTGGCATTCCCGCCGCTTCTGCGATACGGATTGCTGCTTCCGGCCCCTTCTCCGATGTCAGCCTTCCAAGAAAAGCGAGATGAGAGCCTCTCCTGAAGTTCGGGCGAAACATTTCGGCCGGCAAACCATGATAAACCGTCCCCAACCAGTTGGCTGAGCGCAGCGGCAAACGCTGGTTGTCGGAAATGGAAACAAAGGGCGCACCGGGAAAATTGCGGAGCACGTCCGAAAGGCCCGGTAGATCCAGCCGTCCGTGCATCGTCGTGACAAACGGCACTCCAAGCCGGGAAAGTAGCGGCAGGTGCAGCCAATCGATATGGGCGTGTACCACGTCGAATTTGTCCGCCTGCTGAGCCACCGTCTCCAGCAGAGCCGTCATCGCCGCTGCAGGATCCGAGCGCGGCCTGCCGAGGCGAAGCGCGCGGGGCCAGACCGGCTGGAGCTTGCCGCGCGTTCGGGAATCCCCGCTGGCGAACAGGGTCACGTCGTGTCCGAGCTCGACTAGTTCATCGATCAGCCACGCCACCACCCGCTCTGTACCCCCGTAGAGTTTTGGTGGGACCCTTTCGGCCAAAGGAGCGATCTGTGCAATCCGCATGCTGTTGTGATCCGTGGCCAAAAGCCCATCCGACGAGCCGATTGGCGCAGAGATCAATGAAGAGCCTGCCGAGTCTGTTCCGCCCATGTCGTGTTCGAAGTAGTTCAGGCCCGGTCTGCTGCTTGTCATTCGCAAAGCGGCCTGCAACCTTGCCCGCCACGCCGATCAGCCAAAGCAATCGGAACTGTCTGGGCGCCGCGCGCTTAGTATGCATGACGGAGGTCAGCGACCTTCCCGATCCGGTTGCAAGATGCTGGCGGCTTCCCGGGATACAGGTGCGGCGCAACGCTTTGGTATGGGCCTCCGGAAAAAGGCCACAGCGCTCTGGACCAGAGAACGTTACGCTTAGAACTCGTCCAAAGTCACCGGAGTGCCAAACGTAAGGAAAAACGAGACGCCCATGCTTGATCTAGAAAGGCGTGCAATCGGAAAGGTGACGCGGCGACTGATACCGTTTTTGATCTTATGTTACTTCGTTGCCTACCTCGATCGCGTTAATGTCAGCTTCGCCAAGCTCCACATGAACCAGGCGCTTGGTTTCAGCGAGGCGGCTTTTGGACTAGGAGCCGGACTATTCTTCATTGCTTATTTTCTGTTTGAGGTGCCTTCCAACATCTTTCTGGAGCGGGTCGGAGCGCGGGTTTGGATCGCGCGCATCATGATCTCCTGGGGGATCGTTTCGGCTGCGTTCGCCTTTATCCCTTCAATAGCAGGAGCGACTGGCACTTCGAACGAAGTGGTTTTCTATACCCTTCGTTTATTACTCGGCGCGTGCGAGGCCGGCTTCTTTCCTGGCATCATCTTTTATCTGACTTTGTGGTTTCCGGCCGTGTATCGCGCTCGGGTAGTTAGCTTCTTCATGCTGGCCATCCCGATTTCATCTATCGTTGGGAGCCCGATCTCCGGGATGTTGCTGAACCTTACAGGCTGGGGGTTGGAAGGTTGGCAATGGCTGTTCATTCTGGAGGCGCTGCCATCGGTTCTGGTAGGACTTTGCGTACTGTTCTATCTGACCGATTTTCCGCGCCAGGCCCGCTGGCTGCAGGCAGACGAAATTGCTTGGCTGGAGAACGTGCAAGCAACGGAGAAGAGGAACAAGGAGAAGGTCGAACATCTTTCTCTATTCCAGGCGCTCACGGATGCCCGCATTTTGTTTTGCGCTCTTGTGTATTTCTGCCTGAATGCGGCGAGTTACGGAGTTGCGTTTTTCTTGCCAACAATCATAAAAAACTTTGGCGTGAGCGATGCCCAGACGGGATTGCTGGCCGCTTTGCCTTTTATCTTCGGCGGCATAGGCATGGTATTGCTCGGTCGTCACTCCGACCGCACAATGGAGCGAAAAGGACACGTCGCTGTGGCGCTGCTGATGGCAGCGATTGGGATAGGATTGTCCGGACTCATTTCCAATCCGATCATTGTTATGGCGCTGCTCTGCTTTGCACAGATCGGCGTCTCGGCGGTGCCACCGATGTTCTGGCCGCTGCCAGCGAGTTTCCTGACCGGAGCGTCGGCCGCAGCCGGCATCGCGGCAATCAACTCGCTGGGCAATTTGTCCGGTTTCGCCGGTCCATTTGCGATGGGTTATCTAAAAGATCTAACCGGCAGCTTCACAGCCGGGCTGCTCCTGCTCGCCGGGTGCGCTGTAATTGGCGCAGCTGTCGCCGTGAGCCTGCGTATTGACGCGAAGCGAGAGCAATCATCGGGCGAAGTGGCGCTGGCGCATTAGCGAAATGTCGTTACTCGGGAAAGAATCCGCGCCGACGGCAAGCCGGGAGGAGACCAAAATTGACGGACGACCCCATGCGTCCCTCTGACAACGCTATTAGGTCAGTGCGGGGCCATTACGGTGTCCACCGCTTGGTCGTTAATTCAGCCATTTCTTTCGAATACTTCCGGAACATAGCCATCCGCTTGCTTGTGAATTCTGCAATGACACTGGGAAATTCAAAGGGCGACCTAACCGTCGCAAGCCTTTGAGCGAATTCAAAAGCAAATTGCATGTTGGCTTGTGCCATTTCCAGCAGCTTTGCTTGATAAGCCCGCACGTTTGCCGTGGCTGAGAAAAAATTCGGCCCTCTCTTTGTATCGCTATCCGTCATCGTCTGTTTGCAGTCGTCTTGCGAGGCTTTGACCAGTTTCTCCGCAACAGGAGCCTCATGTTGTGAGTCGTCAGGACGCTTTGGGGGCGATTCAGTTGCGCCAGGCTCAGCCGAGCGCAGACGGCGGACTTTCGGACTTCTAATAATGGCCTGAGCGGCGCGTTGGGCCTTCGCGGCTGTTTTCGGGCTGCGGGCGTGCTTTGACGTCGTTGCCGGCTTGCGTTTGCTCATCTGCAGCTCCAAGGGATGGTCGACCACAAGGGTCATTCCTGCAGAGACAACATGCTGTGAAGTGTAACGTTCCAACCGCTGGGTTATGGGAGTTACACACATCTGACTAAGATTGGGTTCCTCGCATGTTCGCCATGTGCAGCGGCGCGCAACGCTCTCGCCTTTTCCGCCTCCTCTAAAGGAGGATCAACCCAAAGAATCGAGTTTTGTTCAATCGGCTATATGGGCGGTTGTAAACCCGAGGATGATAGCCACTTGCCAATTTGGGAGGCGGTCTCTAGCTGACGGGCCTCTCGCAATAGTTGGTTCTTCAGTCTTCCCGGGGGCAGCTTGGCCGCCTTGATTTTAGCGGCCTCAGATTCCTCGCGCCACTTCTGTTCGGTGGCGCTCCTTTTGATCATGGTGCATTCCCTTGGTTTGGCGACATGCCGCTTAGTCCGAACGACCATGCTGGCCGCGCGGTATCGATTGTTGATTGTTTGTAATCAAGCCGCTGCTGCAGATTGATCCCAGCGGCGTGCTTGAACAGCTCTGCCGCGAGATGCGAAGTTCAATTGTCAGCCGCCACGCGCAACGGCACGACAAGCGTGTAATGAGTGCCTCTAGTGAACTCTTGCCTCGTCAATTCAGCCCCCAGCTGACCTGCCAATGCTTGAACGATGCGAGTGCCGAGCCGTTTGCTGCGAGCCGGGTTAAAGTCGGTCGGAAGCCCGACTCCATCGTCGCTGATCGAAATCGAGACCGCCTCGTCGTTGGGTAGAAGGAGTTGCAGGCGGATCAGTCCATCCAGGCAATCAGGGTAGGCATGTCTTCCGGCGTTCAAGACAAGCTCGTTGATAATCAGCGCGACAAGAATGGCGCGGTCTGCGGCGAACTGAATTGCTTTGGGTGCATCAAGCTGGATCTTGCACGGCGCAACCGCGGGTTCCAAATCGCCGATGACTTCCCGCAAATAGGTGACCAAATCTATGTTCTCGTAGTCGGCATTGTACGCGAGACGATTGTACGCTCTGCCGACTGCTGAGATTCGGGTAGATGCTTCCGTGAGCCGTTCGCTCAATGCGGGATCGCCGACGGTGTTCGCCTGCAGGTGAAGCATGCTCGATACTACTTGAAGGCTGTTTTTGACTCGATGGTTGACCTCCTTGAGCAAAATTTGATGACGGTCAAGTGCGGCCTGCAGCTTTCGCTGGTACTGCTGCTGCTCAATAGCCATGCCGAGGATATTCGCGGCACCCTGCAGAAATGTGATATCATGCTCGCCAAACTCACCCTCAGATCGGCTGTCAACTTCGAGCACACCGAATGGCAAGCCGTCGCCTTGCAAAATGACGTTCATTGCACGACGGATTCCATGTTCGACGAGCAATTCCGGAGTTCGGAACCGCTCTTCGTTTTCGAGATGATTGGAAATCACGGGCTTGCCCGTTTGGAGGGCGTAGCCGGCCGGAGAACCCAAATCGGCGCCGATGGTGGCTTTGCCAACTACACCTTCGCCCCACCCGACTCCCGCGCGAACGAGTAGGCGTTTTTCTGCCGGAAGGTACTCCATGATTTTGCAGAATTCAGCGCCCAGTCCCTCGGCCGTCATCCGCGCGGTGTGATCGAGCATATCCGTGAAGCTCGTGCGCTGGAGAGCAAGGACTCCGAGTTCGGCAAGCAGCTCCTGCTGGCGAATGCGCAGACGAAGTACACGTCCGGTCAAATCCTCGGGTTCTTTAACAGGCTTTCCCTCAACGAGGGGTTCGCCGTCGGCTGTTGAACTCATATCGCTTGTTAGCACATGCCATGTCGAAAAGAGCATGGGAACTTCTCTTCATCCGGTCGATGGAACCGCTAAATCTGCCTGAAAAACATGTAACCCGAACAAGCCGTCCGTGCGCCCAGTGACTGCGGGACCCCGCATCGCATAAAAGTCCGAGCAAGAGACCGCACGTCGACTACTTTTCCCCAACCCGGAGCGGACATCGTCAGGTAACTTGACCTGCTGGCGTCGATACCAAGCCGCCGGTCGGGCACCGCCGGGCTACGGGCATTGCCCTCCAGTGTTGATCCAGGCCTGGACCAATTCCCCGGCGGATTCCTGACTTCCAGGAGCGGGTTCGCGCCCTACGCCGGGAGTCCACCCCCAAGCCACCAGATCGTCCTTGGCGACGTGCTGCTGCTAGATCGCGCCCGCCATTGCGACTGGCATCTTTCAATCGGCGACAGATATCACCTACAGTTTGGCCTTCCCAAGCCATCGACAGTGGCGCGAGACCCCAGCGAGGATGGCCGGGAATGCTCTGATAAGTGGCGGCCTCGTGTAATGTGACATTGTTGTCGGTGTGACACTCTGAGCAATGGGTGCCGAGGTGTTCAGCGTCGCTGCGCCAGACTGGTGGCATGTGCTCATGATGATCGGCGCCCTGGAGCGGGTGATTGCCTGCAGGATGACAGTTCATGCACCGCGGATGCGTCAACAATTTTCCGATCTCAACAAAAATCGCGCGCGAGCGCTCTGCCTGGTCTCCGATTGATTCAAAATCCGACGGACTTTTGAGGGCCAGGGACTTCGACTCAGTTTGCGCAAATGCGGCTCGAGGCACGGTGGCCGTGACGCAGCCTAATGATACAATTAGAACAATTGAACGTACCAACATCGCTGCCTCGGCTCAAACTGGAAAGCTAAGCTCCAAGCGCGCAAATTGTTCCGCTCTGCGCTCTATCGCAAATCAAGGCAAATTTTGCTGGCGCGCGGGAGATCGTCGAACTGTACGAGTTGGCGGCCGGGGTGTTTTGTACGATCTTGTAAACAGACGTCGCCTGAGACAACGCAGGGCGATGCCGATTGCGCAGGGTTAAATCTTTTCGAGTCGGGGAAATTGAGGGAACCAAGAGGTCCTAGCCCAAAAAGCAATAGTTCCAGGGCCGCCAACTGAGACTGACTTACTCTTGTGCAGAATGAAGTGATGCTTTCCGAGATTCAAATTTGCGATTAGTACCTTGATCCGATCAAGCGTAAGTTGATCCGTGATCATGGACGCTATCCATCTAGCGCGCGATCCTGCCATCGAGTTCGACACACTTGTCACACATGTCCGTATCCGCATTCGCGCGTTAGCAGGTTGCTGCCTAATAAGACGGCCGAGGAGCGGATTTGTTCAGCTTCGAGATGCGCTCCGCCGGCGTGCGTGGCGTGCTGATTTACTGCGCTGATTACAACTGCAGCCACTACATCACCGCCATGGCGGACCGATGGGCTGATGACGTCAGGCTATCCGATATCGAGCCCAGATTCGTGGGCAGTGCTCGTGGCAAGCGAAGATGTGCGACCGGATTTCCACTCGGACAGAAAACGACGCTAACCAAGGGTTTCTGACGGAACAAGATCGGTCGCTCGGGGTAAGACTCTGTGCTCCCCCCGGACTCCCCCTTTGGGGGGAGAAAACCTCCGTCGAGGTTGACGGCCCCGGCCCTTAAGCCCCCGCTGGGTCGGGGCCTTTTTATTAAACGTGCGGCAAGTCTTACAGCCGCCATTCCGCGAATGGTTACCTTTCGGACAGACAATCTGAGCCTCAACCTGCTTGGCTTGTTTCTACCCACGAGCCTCCTGCTCAGGGCACTAATGGCTCCGGTGCGACGCAGGCCGGAGCCACTTTTGGCGTCATACGTTTGCGTGTGAATGTGTACGCGTTGGGGTCGTCGGCTGGCCGCGTCAGTCGGCTGAACGGTTGGCCACGGGCCGCTCTCGGCGAAGAGCCAGGTCCCCCTGGTACTTGCCTTGGGCGGCCCACCGCGGCCCACCATCGTGAGCTGGCTCATCTCGGTTGGCTTGCGGAGTTCGTCATGCGTACCTCGCCACCCCTCGCTCTCCATGCGCCGGGGCAAGATACTTACCTCGTGCTGGACGACTTTGGTCAGCTCGGACGAGCGTGGCGCGAGACCGTCGAAAACGCCACTGATCGCGAGACGCTGATCCGTAATCTGGTCGAGGGCGAGTTCAACAACCCCATCCGCATCGTCGCCTTCAACAGCGCTGAAGGCTGGTGCCGAGATGCAACCGTGGATATCGCCGATGAACTGCGGCGACGCTACACTGAATTCGGCGAAGTTCCGGAGTCGGTTCTCTAGTTCATGCAGGCGAACCGGCGCTGAGATCGTGGGGCCGCCCCGTGCACTGCAGCTAGAACGGCCCGCGCCGACCACTTCAAATCGCCCTGCCCCTTTTCGACAGCGGCTATGGTCGGCAGCACCAACGGTGCGGCCCGACGAGTGCACAGGTTCAAGAACTGCCCATGCCCAATGGACCCCTTTCGGCGGGCTTCTTCTCGCGAGCCGATGCTCCTGCGGCCAGACAACGCGCCTTTGGAACCAGACTGCCACCTGGCCGATTGAGGCCGGAGAAGGAACCAGAAGGAATTACATTAGATGTCCCGAGCACCGTCCCTCGTGCCTGAGGCCTTAGATCGGGATATCTATCTGGTGTTCGACAATTTGGGCGGCTGCCTGGGCCGGGCTTGGCGAGAAACCCAAGAGGGCAGAACAGATCGTGTGACAGTGATCCGCGATTTGCTGGAGGGCCACTACCGTTCTCCGGTTCGCATTATCGCCTTCAACCTCGCAGAAGGCTGGTTGCGCGACGTTACCAATGATATTGCCGACGAACTTGCACTGCTCTGCGCGCAGCGAGACACGGTTCCGGAGGCAATCGTGGACTTCGTTGCGGAGCATATGATCCGGCGCTAAGACGTCGTCCTCGGTCTTCACGAATCATCGCAGGGAAGTCGCGACAAATAAGCCAAGCCGCAGCACGTCAATTCTTCCAAATCCTTTTCTCCGAAGTCCCATCGCTGCTGCAAGTGGCGATCCAGTGTGCATCGACGCGCATCTGCGGGGTCCACGTCAGTATGGATCGCGAGATAAAGACTCCACGCTCTATCAACTGCGATTTTTTGCGGCGCTTCGTCATTCACCGTCCGATCTCCCAAGGGTCCGAATCGAGGTCGTTTAGGTGTAACTCTTCCTGCTGACCAAAGTTCTCTCTTTGCCAATTCGCACATTACTCAAGTAAGCCGAGGTCTACTTCTTCTCAGATATCAAACGGCAGGACTTGAGTTCTTATTGCCAACTCCCGCTGAAGGATCGGTACCTTTCGCCAGACCGCACTCCGCGAATGTTACTTTTTGGACAGACAGCCCACGCTACGACCTGCTTGAGTTTTCCTCCCACTACAAGTGCGCTTGCCCGGCGGTAACTCCCGCCGGGCTTTTTTCTTGTATCAATCGCCCGAGCTGACGCTCCACCCTAGGGCATTCGTGAGGTTCCGCTCTCTCCTTGCAACCAAATGATCGGCGTCGCCTTGTCTCTTGGGGCCTAGGGCGAGACCGAAAATGGACCTAATAGCTAAGTTGCAGCTGCAGATAGATCAGCTTCGGACCCTCGCTGCGGATACGACCGACCCTCTCGCCGCGCGGCTTATCGGCGATGCCATTGCCGAGCTAGAAGATGAACTGACGAAAGCGAAGAAAGAAGGCGAGCAACACTGGGGATCGTAGACATCAAACTACGGCTGCGCGCAGTTGCTAGTCACCTAGCGCTGGAACCACGGGCGAAAATTCGGCTGCAATCACCGAGCGTAATGATCCTGCCGATGACACGTCGCGACATCGCCGATTATCTCGGTCTGACCATCGAAACCGTATCGCGAACCTTTTCGGACTTCCAACGTAAGGGACTCGTGAGCGTGCGAGGAGGACAGCTCCGTCGAAAAATTGTGCTGCTCCATCGATCAAAGCTGGCTCATATGGTTCCGGTACAGCGTGAAAAGGTTTAGCTGTCCGACGCGACGAGTCCTGACTACACACGTCGCTCACCATTCCCCATGTCCACGAAATGGCTGGGTCGGCCGGAGAGATGATTCGCGGCGAAAAGCCGGGTCCCGCGCCTTGCGCGCATCGCGTATGATGCGCGCAGTGCCACTTATCCCGAGCGTTTCGCCCTTGTTCGGTACCAAAAATACCAACCCAGCCTTAGGATTTTGCAGAATAATCCGAAAACTATCGGCGCGTCGCTTACCGGGGCGTTGGGGGATCGCGATAGTGCGGACGTCCAGCACGCGAACGAAGCCGGGTGGTCTGCCTTGGGTGAAACATTAACGCATGCAAGGTGACCGAGCAATGAATGCACTCGCGTGATCCAGCATAGCGAGGTGGGTAAGAGCGTAAATGCGCCATTCTTAACGCGCTTTCAGGCTTTCTCGGACCGCGTCCATCCCGCTTCGGCCTGCCCGTTGCAGCCGCTCCTGGGATTCGGCACTCATGTTATCAATTTCGGCCTTCAGCGTGTCGGAGGCTTCGCGCACGCTCCGGGACACGGCCCCGGCGCGAGCATTCAGGTCCTCTTTGACATTGTCGCTAAGCTCGCCAACCCATTCGTTTTCGAGATCCGAGGCGCTGAATGCACCCGCGAGGACAGCACCGACGGCCACGCCTATGGCGCCGAGCAGTAGTGGTTGTCTCTCGAGTACACCGGAAACAGAAGATTGTACTTGCGCAAGGGTCTCTTTCCTAGGCAGTGCATCACCCAACTTGCCAAGTTTTTCCCGCGCGAGAGTGATGCCTTCTTCCAACCGGTCCCTTGTCGCACCAGCCGCGTCCGACGCGGCATCAGAAACCGCACTCTTGGCGTCTCGCAGGCTTTCTTTCACGTGCTGCGATGATTCGTTGTCCAGGTCTTGGTCCGGCGCGGTCGGCGGACTGTTTGCGAATTTGGGCGCGGCTGATCGGAAGTTGCGCGCGCCGATATCTGCAAGCGGTGCGGCAGCTGCATTCGCTTTGCTCGCCGCGCTCTTAAGCTTCTCATTGCCTATCAGCAGCCACAGCGCACCCCCTCCGATAAGGGCAGCCGCCAGGGGATTCTCACGAATCGCTTCTCGCAGATTTTCCAGAAAATTGCCTTGTGTGCCGTTCATCGCACCATTTCCTTTACGGTGTCCTTGTCCTTTCCGAGCTGGCGCATCGTTTCACGGGGCGCCAGGTTGCGCGCGTCCAGCCGGTTGATGCCGACCGCAAACAGCACGCTGGCAAGCACCGCGGCAACGACCGCGGAGGCAAGATAGGAAATCGGCTGCGACCATCCCGCCGCGATCAAGGCGGCCGACAGTGCAAACAGCGCCATGACGAGCGCCGGGATTAGCAAGACACCGGCGGCCGCGATGAAGCCCATGGCTCCGCCGACCTGCTGAACCTTGTCGCCCAGCTCAGCCTTGGCGAGATCGACCTCATTCTGAAAGAGCTTAGCGAACTGCGACAGCGCGTCGCCCAAAAGGCCCGAGATGGCCCGAAGATCGGATTGGGTGCTCATAGCGCATCATTACCTTGTGAGGATGAAGCCTGATTTCCCGACGCCTTCAGGAAACGGACCGCCGCGAAACCGGCAAGCACTGACAGTCCGAGGAAAGCCGCGGGCTGCCGCTTTGCAAAGTCCGTTGCGCCGTCGACGAGGTCACGGAAGGTTCCGTTGCGGATCTTCTCGGCCGAATCTTCCACATATTCAGCGGCGGACTTGATGCCGCGGGCAGCAAAAGGCGCGTCGCTTTCGAACGCACGGGCCGCGTCCCGGATGTCGCCGGCAAAGCGGCTTACGAAATCCGCTCCGGAGCGCTGTTGTTCGCGGGCCTTATCCTGGAAATGATCGGCGGCTCCCGTTGCCACGTCCTTGGCGGCGTCGGCCGCCTCCTTGAGTTTATCACGTGCGACATCCGCAGATGCCCGCAGCGCATCGCCCGCGCGCTGCTTTACTTCTGCGCCGGCATCGGCCACCTGTTCTTTCAGGTTCTGAGACCGGTTCGGATCTTGGTATTGAGAAGAACTCTTGTTCTGGGTATGCGGGTCAAAGTCGGTCATAACGGCCTCTCTCAGCTATTCGGATTTCGCGAAGGCTCGAAGGCCGTCGCCACGACGTCGTCGGCAGCTTCTTGGAGTCTGTCCGCCATTTCCTGAGTCATGCGGCTGGCGTGTTTGCCGAGATCCGCATCGGAAACGCTTTTCGCGCCGGCATCGGTGGCAGACAGTACTGCGTCCTTGGCCGTCTCGAATCCGGACTGGGCTGCTTTGCCCGCTGCGCGCCTCACACCATCGCTCGCGTTGCCCATAAGGGCGCCTTCCGCCCTGGTGTCGGGAAGCGAAGCTGCGATGATCGCGCCGATCGCGACCCCCAAACCACCGATCAGCGCGGCATTATCTCGGATCATCTGACGTGCGGTTTCCGGTGCGCCAGCTGCCTTGTCGCGTACGGTTGAACGGGCATGCTCGATCGTGTCTTTCGCGGTTCCCGAGGCTGCATCCATGCCGGCCTTGACCTTGTCGGTGGTCTGGGCCGCCCGTTCCGTCAGGTCGGCCGCAATTCCGGTCGCCCTGGCTTGCGCTTTGTTCGCCATGTCGGCGGCCCGGCGCCCGGTCGCGGCCACCGCATCTGCCGCATCCTCGCCGAAGGATTGGACGCGCTCCGCGGCTTGCCCTGCCATTTCCTGGGCCTTTTCGATGGTCGGAGCAGCCGCATCCGCCGCGCGGGTGCGCACGGTCTTCGAACTCAGAGCGAGGCCGGCGCCGATCATCAGGACGGGGAGAGGAAAGCCCCGTGCCAACCGCAGCGCGGGCACCGCGACGGCGGTTCCCGCGGCGATCGCCTGCATCGGGTTTTCCATGGCTTGTTGCTTTAGGGCCTCAAGCCAGCCCTGGGTTTTGCGACTGACGAAATCGGACACTTCCGACTTGATGCCTTCCGGCGAGACCTTGTAGCGAATGTCTTCCGCGGTATCGGTGATCCGCTCCTTCAGCTGATCGACGGTCGCCGATAGCTGCGCGCGGCTCTGTTCGGACTCTCGTCTCAATTCCTCAACGGATCGCGCCATGGTCGTCACCCTATCGATACTTGTATGAGAACGAACTCATGCTTTGGTGAATCGTTCCTCGCGGCCTTGGGTATCGGCGGGTGCGAGCTGGTTGGCGATGGCTTTTGCAAGCTCGGTACCGAACAGGAAGATTTGCGCGGAGTAGTAGCGGAACATTAGAACTATCAGCGCGCCGGTGGCGCCGCAGGGCGACTGGGCGAGGCGCGACCGAGATATGTTCCGATGAGCGACTTTCCGACGGTGAAGAGCATCGCTGTGACAAATGCGCCCGGCGCGAGGTCGCAGACTGAAGGGAAGCTGCTAGAGCATGATCCGGACCCGGAGGCGGCGTTAGCGCAAAGTGGAAACCGGTTTTGCCTCGCGACAAACGCGAAAACGCGTTTGCGCGGAGATCATGCTCAAACAAAGAGATGAGATCATAATGCGATTCCACTTAATCGCATCATGATCGCTTGCGCACGACGTCGCGGTCGTTGTCGGTGAAGGAGACTTTGGAAGGTGAGGTCGAGGTTGCGGCGGTTGCAGAACTGCCCGGGACCATGCCTGCAGAGTTCCGCTTCCCAGAGTGCTTCATCTTATCAGTCGGGAACATTAGGAGATCGGTCGGATTGGTAGACTTCACACCTGAAGGAGTTGAGCCATGAGAAATGCAGTTATCTCCCTCGCTATCGGCGCTGGCGCAATGTTCGCGTCCGCAGCAGGCGCCGCGCCGCTTTCGACCGGCCCATTGCTGCTTCCGAACAACGGTATCGAAAATGTTCGATTGGTCTGCGACGAATTTGGCCGCTGCTACCGCAGTGGCGGTGGCCGCGTCATCATTCGGGAGGGATACGGCGAAGGTTATAATTATGCGCCGCGAGAGCGTTACATCGAACGCCGCGGATACTACGACGGGGGGTATTACAACGGTGGACCCAGCGTCGGAATTGGTGTCGGACCGGGTGGCGTGGGCATCGGGTTTGGAGCCGGTCCGGGCTGGTGATTCTCAAGCTGGATAGCGAAGAAGGTTCAAAGATAATTCTGAAAGGCCGCAGATGATCTGCGGCCTTCTTTTTATTCGGCGAGCCGGAAATTGAATTGCAGTGGGCCGCGCACTTGCGGTCGCTGACTCGGGCACCTCCTTGACAAACCTCCTTTGACATCCATATGCCATCCAGACGGATGGTGCATGGATGGTAAAAGCATTGGCAGACAATATTCGCGAATTCCGACCAAAGCCTCCCGAGACGGAGAAGATCACGATCAATCTCGGTTTCGTCGATCTCGGTCACATCGATCTAATGGTGCAGGAAGGGTTCTACTCGAACCGAACCGATTTCATCCGAACCGCAATCCGTAACCAACTCGAGCGTCACGTGGACGTAGTCAAGCAATCCACGGCCCGAAAAAGCCTGGACCTCGGACTCCGGAACTATAGCCGCAAGGATCTCGAAGCGGTGCGGCGCGCCGGTGAGATGCTGCACATCAACGTTCTCGGCCTTGCCAGTATCGCCGAAGACGTCACGCCCGCGCTTGCTCGCGCCACAATTGCCTCAGTCGCCGTGCTGGGAGCTTTGCATGCCAGCCCGGCGGTCAAGGCCGCTCTAGCAGACAGGATGAGGTGACAGGTGATGCTGAAACAGGACATCGTTCGCGAAGCCACACGCCTCACGCGCGCTGGCCAACTCGTCGAGGCAACGGCACTCCTTCAGCGCATGCTTCGCGGGGAGAGCGCGCCAGACGCGGCACTGCGTGCCGGCCGCCCCGCTCTTACAGGACGCGAGCCGCCAACCATTGACGCGAAGGCCACTACTGTTGAGGAGACAGACAGTTCGCACTTGGCGCGGACAACATCCGCTCAACCACGCATCCATCGTTCGTTGCTCAATCGCAAAAATGAACGCTTTGGGTTCGGACACCGTGGTCTGATTAAGCGCGCGCCGCCGTCCACCTCGGACATCATGCCCGAGGGCACAAAGTTCACTGCGAGTACCTACAGCAATCCGGCGGGAAGCCGCACCTACAGGCTGTTCATTCCCAGCCGTTATCAGCAGCAACCGCTTCCTTTGGTCGTCATGCTACACGGCTGCACACAGTCGCCCGACGATTTCGCCGCCGGCACGAGGATGAACTTTATCGCAGAAGAACAAACCTGCTTTGTGGTCTATCCCGCCCAGCGCAGCGAGGCAAACCAGGCGAAATGCTGGAACTGGTTTCGCACAGCTGACCAGCATAGGGGCGCGGGCGAGCCTTCGCTTATCGCGGGCATTACCCGCCAGATCATGCGCGACTATTCGGTTGACCCGAACCGCGTCTACGTTGGTGGATTGTCGGCCGGAGCGGCCGCGGCTGCTATCATGGGCGCAACGTACCCCGATCTTTACGCGGCAATCGGCGTACACTCCGGTCTCGCCTGTGGTGCCGCCAATGACCTTCCCTCTGCGTTTGTCGCGATGCGACAAGGAAGTTTGGCGGATCGTAACAGGCTAAATCTGACCGAACGGCCGACTGTCCCGACCATTGTTTTTCATGGCGATCGCGACATGACGGTGCATCCGAGCAACGGCGACGACGTTCTCGGGCAGGCTGTGAGAATGACGAGCACGCAAAAGAAAGTGCATCGAGGGTGGGTACCCGGAGGGCATGCCTACACCCGTACGATCCTTACCGACGCAACCGGGCGCGGAATATTTGAGCACTGGAATATCCATGGAGCTGGACACGCTTGGTCCGGAGGTAGCCCTGCCGGTTCTTACACTGATCCGCAGGGACCCGATGCCACGAGGGAAATGATGCGATTCTTCCTTGAGCATTCACTTCCGTTGCGGCCGGCTTAAGTCGACGCATCGTCGAAATACTGCGGAAGTTCAGCGACGAGCGACCGGCCGTCGACACTGACCGCTTCTACCATCGATCGGTGGCTATGATCGCCAGGTCTGCAGCCGCCCGCGCAACGAAACAAATGAGCCATGCCGGTGTTGGCTGGAATGGCGAGATTTTTCCTTACTGTCATTGTCGTGGGAGTGATTGTCCTTATTGGGACATTCGTGTTCGTAGCAATAGCCCTCTAGATCATGATTCGATAAGTGGAATGGCATCATGATCTCATCTCTTTGTCTGAGCATGATCTCTGCACAAACGCGTTTTCGCGTTTGTCGCGAGGGAAAACCGCGCGCGGGCGGCCCGCCATTCCACGGATGTCGAGCGTGGGCAGACATCCGTGAGACCTTCCCTGAGTTGCCGCGGCCGAAGCTGTCCAAGCGGGCAGCCTTGGTTCGTCAACCCAGCTGTCCTGACCAGGACAGGATCCGTTTCTAATTCCGTCGTACTCGCCCCGGGCAACGAAACCATCCCACGGTCACCACGTTGAATTGCTGTAGCGGGACCAGAAGCGGAAAGTTGGACTACAAAAGCCACAGGACGTATCGCCGATCAATCTCTCTAAGGAGCCGCTTGAGCATTTATTCGAAAGCAAGAAGTCCAACTCGGCGAGAATCAGCGGCAGAAAGTAATCAGGTTAAATGATGGCAGACTTGAGCAAGATTGCCCCGAGCCGCGTGCGCTGTCCGCGCTGTCGATCACGATCAACGCTACAGAACACTATCGTACTTCGGCCCGGCATCGAATACCTCACCCTGCGATGCGCGTCTTGCGGCCTTGTCTACGACGCGCAGGTGCCGTCCAATCCAACGAAGTCGGCGGCGGCGACCCGCAAACAGGCTTAGCTCCCAACTCATTACCAGCGACGGCAGGGCTGCGCCGCTGGGAATTGCCCGACGAGGGCATTCAAGATCGTTGCCCGAAGGAAGATCGGGCGACGGCGTCAACGGTCATAGTAACCGGTTTGAGGGACGTCCCAACCGTTGGCGGCCACTGCGGCATCGAACATAACGTCATGCAGAGCCTCGAGCGGCACGTTGTCGCCTATGCCGAGCAGATGATCGACCGGGCCCTGACCTTAATATGCACGGGGTTCAAGCGGGACGAGAAAATAGGATGAGTCGCTGATAGTGAATGCCAACGCTGAACCGGTTTGAATAGGCTGACAACGAGCGCAGCACATCACCATGCGCCAGTGAGGTTGGAAGTCCGGATTAGATCTAGAAACAGCGGCCCCGGAACGGGATCCGGGGCCGTTGCAAGCGATCTTTCCGTTCTATGCAGCCTGGGCGGATTCCGCGTGGACATTTACATCGGACTCGGCGAGCTGGCTCAGCGTACTGTCGGTGTTCTTCTCTTCCTTGAGTGTCGCGTCGAGAAGCTTGACGGCTTCGTTATAGCCGAGTTCTTTGGCCCAGCATTTCAACGTGCCGTATCGCGAAATCTCATAATGTTCCACCGCCTGCGCCGCTGCGAGCAGGCCAGCGTCGAGGGCGGGCATGCCCTTGTACTCGTCCATGATTTCCTTGCCCTCGTCGAGAATGCCCACGATGGCATCGCAAGTCTTTCCTTTCGGACTTTCGCCGATCGAAGCGAAAACTTGCTCCAGGCGTTCGACCTGCCCGTCTGTCTCGCCCTCGTGCTTTTCGAAGGCCGCCCGAAGCTTGTCCGATTGAGCCGCCTTGGCCATCTTCGGAAGCGAGGAAAGAATCTTCTTCTCCGCAAAATAGATGTCTTTCAGAGTGTCGAGAAAGAGGTCCTTGAGTTCCTTATCCTTAGCCATACTACCTCCAGGGATGTTTTGTCGGATGACTGTCTTGGGCGAACACCTCGAAAAGACATCCGTTCCTTTGCCGGACGGGAAAAGTGCAAACGGACGCGCGCGACCCAACCTTGCCAGGTTCGCGCGTGAGCCAAGGTCGGACCAGCCGCTTGTCAGAAACGATCGCCGCATCTCTCTGTTCGCTTTCTAAGATCCACTTGTTCGCAGGGTTCCGCTAACCCCGTTTAATCAATCGCCAGGGGCGATGTTTCTTGGTGCGCCCGACAGCCAAAGAAAAGACCGCCCCTTCGGGCGGCCAGTCTACGTTTCGCTCTTGCGTTCTCTACTTCTTCATGCTGTCGGCTACGTTGCGGGCGGCATCCTTCACATCGCCCGCGGCCTCGTGTACATCACCCTTGGCCTTGTCGGCCTTGCCTTCGCGCTGCATTTCCTTGTCGCCGCTGATCTTGCCGGCACCTTCTTTAATGGCGCCCTTGGTTTTCTCCGCAAATCCTTTTACGTGTTCTCGATCCATCGCTCACTCGTTCACTTCTTGTGAATAGGACAACGTGCGACGACTATCAGCGTTCCGACTTAAATTCCCCTGGCCGTGTTACAAAGTGAACCGAGAAAGTGTTGACCTCGCAACATCTACTGCTGTTCCTCAAGTTGGAACGGCGCTTTTAGATTCCACATCGCTAACGGCGCGGTCTAGCGTCGTGATCCGCCGGGGCGGCGCTATGTTCATTTCGTAAAAATTTTGAGCCCGCCTGGCGTGGATTTTAGCCCCGCGGCCCTTTTCACGAACGCGCAGCCGAGCAAGAATTGCAGTTATCGACGATGTTGGCCGGCCGTCTGTTACGGCTCTCGACCATGAACCTTTCGGACCGCTTGCAGACGGGACAGCGGTACGTCACGAAGTCGGAACGACCCGTCGTTTCTCGCTTCGCGCAAAGCAGTTATCATCGACGCTCTGCATCACGGCATGTGGGTCGCACTTCCGTCGCGAGCGGGTAAAGCAGGAAATTTTTCGGGGCGGCCTCGTGCCGCGGTCACTACGCACTGGTCATCTCTTATCCGCGGGCACGATCTTAAGGCCGGCATCCGTTGCGCCAAGACAATGCATTTTGCAATCTGCTTAGCTTCCTCGGGGTCCATCCGCTGGTCTGGATGATCTCCACGGGCCTCGCATATCGCCCTCGCGATTTTGGAATTCATCTGGTACGGATCGGCCACGAAAAACTTCCAATTCCGCCCCGATACAGGAGACACCAGTCAGTCGGCGCTGCACGGCCGGAAATGGCGACCAGATGAGCGATTGTCGCTGGTGATGCCGCGTCCTACCGGCCTCAACGCCAAGAAGGAGGAAACAGCTGGAATTCATCCCTCCAGGAAGTGGCCTACGGCTGCCAGCATCTGGATCCGGTCGCAAATGATCTTCGTCACCGCGAGCATGGGGACGGCCAGAATTGCGCCCAGGGCGCCCCACATCCAGTACCAAAAAATGAGCGACAGGACGACGAGCACGGGATTGAGCGTAAAGCGCCGCGACAACAACATGGGCGTAATCGTCTCGCCTTCAACAAGATGGATTGCCAAATATTGCACCGCCGGGAGCAAGGCGAGCCAGAAAGTCTGTGACGTCAGCAAGCCGGCGAGCGCAAATATCACTATTCCGAGCATTGGCCCAAGGATTGGAATATAATTGAGCAGGAATGCGACTGCTCCCCACAAGATGGGATCGCCGACTCCGCAGAGCCACATGACGAGGGCCGTCGCGAGCCCCACGCACGCATTCATGATCGTTACTGTAACGAGATAGGCGGAGATGTCCTGTTCGATATGGAGCAACATTTCAATTGCCTGACGCTTGTCGCTGAAGCGCGGCAAAATCTCCACCAGGCGGCGCAAGAACGTGTCGCCCGCAATAAGGAGAAAAAATAACACCAGAACCATCTCGAGAAGGCCGGCGACAAGGGTGCGCGATCCTGCGAACAAGGCGATCCACACACTACCGTCGGTCGCTGGCTGCGTGCCTGAGCCAGCGGGCTGCGGTTGGCCCGTGACGTAGCCCTCAGCCAGCTGCAGAAAGTTGTGAACTGCTTCGATCGGCGCCCGCAGGAATCGAAGATGTTCCTGCAAGCGGGGGATGCCCTCCGGCAGTTTTGCTGCCCATGAGGCAGCCGGCCCGTACAATGCCGTCCCGAGGGTAACCACAGCGCCAAGCAATATGGCGATCAGCAGAAGCGCGCTGAGGACTCCCGGCACACGAAGCCGCTCGAGCAACCGGACGGCCGGCTGCAGCACAAGCCTGAGGACGAAGGCAAGAACCACCGGCAAGACGATCTCTCGCGTTGCGTAGAGGGCCGCGAGCAAGGCAAGGAGAAACAGGCCACCCTCGAAGGCAGTGCGGAGATCGGACGGAAGCGGCATCTCGACCTGCTCGGGTGCCGAGTCATCGGGCGCAGAAGTTGCTCCCAGCTTCAGGGCAGCGCCGGCGTCCACCAAGTCATCGTCCTTTTGCGCAATTCTGACCACTCGGGGGCTCACGAACGAAGAAAGTACGAGTGCAACTGCCAGATTGGGTACCGCGCCGCGCGATCAAGAACTGGAGCGTCCAAGATGCCTCGCATAACTTCGATAACATGCATTCGAATCGCGCGAGATCGTGCGTCCGTGTGAACAACGTGCGCAAAGTAATTGCGTTCCGCTCGCATCCGCAACCGGAGGCAACTACGAGATCGCCTCCGGCCATCCTTGCCCGCGCACGGATGCGGCGCGCTCTTCGGCCGCCGTCGTGGGACACCGCTCTACTTGGGTCAGAAGTCGGAAATAGCCCGCGAGAACCACGACCTCGTCCTCCGAAATCCGTCCGCGTTGATGGACCACGTGGCCGCTGTCCTTTTGGAGTTAGCTGTCGGATTTCGTTGCCGCGACGGGTGAATATATTGAAGGCCGTGTCTCTTCCTGCAGCCGTCGAATGTTATCTGTGCGCAAGATCAGACCTGAAGTCGGGGCCCACATCTCGGTGACGATGATGATCGATGACTACGCAGTCGCTCTTGTGAACTGTGGAAAATCAGTTGGTACCTCAACGGCCATCAACCGTTCAGTGCCCGAAGAACAGCCACAACAGAATGATTATCGGAATGGGCAGAAGTCCTCCTCCCATTGTTGCCTCCGTCAAAAGCCCATGTGAATTGAATGCAAGAGGGGATGTCTGGTTCCCCGGCAGCGGCTTGCGATGCCGGTTTTGCCTCGCGCGACAAAACGCGCTTGCGCGGAGATCATTGCTCAAACAAGGGATGAGACATGATGCGATTCCACTTAATCGAATCATGATTTAGCCAGCGACAACCCGCCCGATATTTATATCGAGCGGGTCATCTTGAGATGAAAGCTTGATCGCTATTAGTTGCGGTCGCGGTCGATGATGACCTTGTGATCAGGTTCCCTCTCTCGCTCCTTGATGATCGTTGTATCGCGTGGTTCGCGCTCGCGCTCCTTGATCACGGTTCGATCGCGATCTCGGTCGCGGTGATCCTGACCCACCGTCACCCCAGCTCCGGCCGGGCCAACTCCAACGCCGACACCGACGTCTTCCGCGCTTGCGGGCATTGCGGCGCATATGCTTGCCGCCGCGGCTATTGCTAATAGGTACTTCATGATCCGTTCCTAAGCTGATGAAACCCGCGCCCACACCTCAAAGAACAGCATGGATCACCCAAAGTTCCTGAATGGAGAGCGGGCTATCCGGGAGATTACAATTCAAAACAATCGCTTGCGGGAACCATTTCCACGCGACTGAATTTGGGGTTCGGTGCGCCCACGGCCGGCATCGACGCTAAATGCCCCAATTTCGATTGATCACCGGAGGAGCGCACGATCGCGGCCTTGGCCGTCAATATCGAATATCCGTCGTTGTCGAATACAGAGGCCGAGCTCAGATATCGTGTGCATCGCAGAGCGGCTGACCAGCTAAAGCACCATCGAGTGAAACGGCAAGCTGCCGCGGGATCAGTGATCAAGTTTACTCTGCCGCGCGCAAACGGCGCGTCGTGAGTTCAATTTGCCCGTTGGGTAATGGCCGCCATTGCTCGACAACGGCTATGTAACCGTCACGCGGAGCCTGTCTGATAATCTCGCGAGCCATAACGCGAGCCGCTTCGACCGGCAGCCTGAACGTTTCACGCATGATTCTGTCGGTCGGCTTGCGCAGGTTGGAAATGCGCTCTGCGAGTTCGCTCGGTCGTTGGGTCATGGACAAGCCCACCGCCTCCCCTAGAGGAAAGTCAATTGATTTTTTTTGAAACGCTAAAGTTTTCCAAGATATCCACCGCTAGGGGGCAGCTTAGTCGAGCCGCTTTAGCAGGGCTTAGGAGAGTCACCCGGTGCGTTTTTGCGGCCGGGTGTTTGAGAGCGGCTTGAGCGGGAAACGGTTTAGCGGTAGCCGCCTCGGTCGCCGATCTTTGATACCAGTTAGATCCGTCGATAACCGGGCTTGCGATCGGGACAGATAACATCGCTCTTCTCATGGTGTGGCGATCCCTCCGAAGGCGGCTGTTCCACTCGCCTTGCGTCAAATCAAGGCTGATTCACCGAAGCGTCATAAAATGCGATCTCAGTTGGATTGTTCATCTTTTACGCTCGAAAAACACAATCATGTCGAAACTGATCATCACGGAATGTGGCGGTAGTCCCACTGAATGGGAATGGCGCGTCTGCGACGCCGCCGGTCAGCCCTTAAGGATAGGTTGGCAAAGAAGCCGTAACGTGGCTAAGCAGGAAGGCGAGAGAGCGTTGTTCAAGCTGATCGGTTCAGGCGGGACGACCTACTCTATCCCGAAAAACATGCTTACACGCGGACATTGAAACCCGACAGCGCGCCGGCGGGGTCCCAAGCCCTGTGGTCCGGGAGACGGTCGCTGCGTTCAGCCGTGCAATCACCCGGAGAGATCGGTGAAAGATTGCGAGCATCTGTCGGGGGAGACGAATTACCTGCGAGGCTTAGAGTCAGCTCGACAGGCTCGATCCATTCCGCACTTACTTTTGAGGCTATCGGCGGCATTGCGCGCGGCATCTTTGACGTTGCCAGCCGCCTTGTGCGCGCCACCTTTTGCCTTGTCGGCTTCGCGTTCCATTTTCTTGTCGCCGGTGAGCTTGCCAGCGCCCTGTTTTACGGCGCCCTTGGCTCTGTCTGCGGCTCCCTTCACGTGCTCGCGATCCATAGCGAGCCTCCTCCTCCTCAACTGAGAGATTTGAGCAACGTCCTAGTTGGGCCGTTCCTTGGCTCTTACCAACCGCCGTGGAAGTGTCGATGAACCCATCCGGGACGCCAAACCAGACCGGCGTACGCATACACAGGAGGTAGCGGCGGCCTTGCTGCTGGGAGCGCCAAAGCGGCAGTACCGGCAGACGGATGGAACGCTTAGGCGTGTTCTGCGCTCATCTGAAGTCCCTCCCCGGGCATGATGCAGCCTGTTTTTCACCATTCGAAACTAAACACGATATCCAGCGTTCATTCCTCAGTGGGAGAGCGGCCAATGTCTGACGCACGCATATTTTTCGCAGGAATGGGAACAACCGTTCTGCTTCTGGGCGCCGGCTTTAGTGGTGGGCTGATGTTGGCGAGCACGGCGATCGATTCCCTTCCACAGAACAAAGCAACCGCCGCCGATCGTTTGCAGCCTGCCAGGGTTGTTCTGCCTACGACAACGGAAGCTGCGCCCGCACCTGTGCAGCCCGCGGCGGCTCCAGAGCCTGCAGCGACTTCGAAGCAGCCGGCACAGGCGCAAAACCTGCCGGCCAAGGAGATGCAAGCCGCGGCTGCGAAAGCTGAACAGTCTGAACGCGCAGAACGGCGAAGGGCTGAATACGCGGACCGTGAGAGCGGTAGACGCTTCGCTGAGAGAAAGGCGGGGCGCGATGCGGCTCGTCTCAAACAGCAGCGAGACCAACAACAGCAAGAGGCCCGTCCGCAGGAGCGGCAGCCGGGGATCATGGCCCTTGATTTCGATGAAGATCACCGTCGGCCGGGTGGCTTCTTTGGAAACTAGGCATCAGTCGCTACGCTCCTTGACGTGGGAGCAGAGATGAAGGTCTCGATGATCAGATCGCACTTTAAGGCTGCTTTGACTCTCGCCATCATACTTTCTTACGCAATGCCTGCCGGAAGCACTTCGGCCCACGGCGAGGAATGGCGAAAATTCACTATCCCTGACACGGAGCTCAGTGTCGATGTTCCAGTGTCAATCTTCACCAAGGACGCCGGTGCAACCGATGAAGGAAGCGGCCGCAAATTCTTTACTCGTGATCATCGAGCAGATTTGACGATCAAGTCTGTGCCTAATCCTGAGAATGATACGCCTGCAGTCTTCCTGGAGAAGATGCAACCGCCGGCTCGCATACAGTACAAAAGGATCACTCCCAAGTTCTTCGCCGTTTCCAGCATTCGAAATGGTCGGACCTGGTACAATCGCTGCAACCAGGCACGAGGTTTTATGAACTGTGTGCTGATCAATTATCCGTCGGAGGAAGACCGCCAATGGGACACTGTCGTGACAAGGATTAGCTTGTCCTTGGCCAAATAGCTGGCAAGGCAGCTCGTAGGAGGCCACTACGTGCGGGTCACACGCTCGACTCGTTAGGCCGGGAGCGTTCAGGCGACCCTCGCGGACCGCGACGATGCAACTCTGATTGTCTGGTTCGTAGTTGCGTTTGGTGTATCAGCGGCCCCGTTTCAGCTCTCATGATCGTCCGGTTCAAGCCTTCCGTGCCGGGCAATACGATTTCAGGCTGAACGACGTGCGAAAGCGTAGGACAAAACTCCGGTTTGCTTTCCCACTCAGTCCCCCGCAATTCTGGACAAGCACCATTAATGATTGCCCAGTCGGTGGCACGCATCCCGGCTGGGGAAAGAGGTCGCTCGGCTACTAATAGGAACCATCTACAAACGTCGGTGTTGGACGGCAAGGCCACCATATTGCCCGGTGGCTCAGTCACGGCCCCGCCTGCTGTGCCAGTAACGTTCAGCGGGGCCGTGCGCCAGTTCAATGCAAGAACATGGGCCACGTCCCTTACACCAGTGCGCAGACGGTAGCTCACATTAAGTTGGTGCTTTGAAGGGAACGATACTGGCCGAGCAAGCTAGACTCTTTGCTTTCCGGATTGCCACAAACAATCCAGGCTCCGGGGAGTAAACCTCCCTCCCAGAGGTTGACGGCCTCGGTGCCCCCGTGCCGGGGCCGTTCTACTGCACGTATCAGATGACACGACAACCAATCTTCACAGCCCATTTCATCGCGGGATCGTCACAACTGTCGGTGCGCCCGCAGATCGTCATAACCGGGATCATCCGCCTGCTCCAGGTTGCACTTACGCCCAGTTTTTGGCTAGGTTCTTGCGTGCGCGTTGGTTTTTTTGGCTAGCCGTCAGCCCCTAAGCCACGCCACTAATCGACGCTATTTGCGTTTGCGCCGCTTTCGCCTCGGCACAGCCCAGCGCGGGCTCAGCCTCTTCGCATTTGCAGCCACTCGACGCCGATATCCCTGAACAACTTTGTCTGCCGATGCGCCAGCCATAATGCTTGCGCCTGCCTTGAACGCTGCATCTATTTTTTCGTTGATCATTAGCTGGCTTTCTCGCCGTGCTTTTTTGCCGCCCCGCATCAGCTTCATCAAACGGAGCCCAACCACATGGTTGGTTTCCAGCGCCAACATCATCAAGGAATGCATCATGCCGTTAGCCCTCCGAGAATTTGACTGTAGAGATAGGCCATCTGCCTTTATGGCCCGCGATTGAGATCCGCAAGCCGTGCAGCTCATCCAGGAAGACTCTCTTGATCGTCCCAGCCTTCCCGTCCGATAACACCACCGCCTTGCCAACGAGGTCGCCCCGCGCCTGCTCAAAGTCGCGAAGGATGGTGAAGGCTATTTCCTGCCCGGTTACTGCGGCTTTCTTCCTGATGGCCTAACTCCATCACACGATGGCAGTCCCAGAGCTTCACGAAGATAGAAGACTGAACCGGATCCGAGATCCTGAAGGTCAAGTAACATCTTATTCGGGCTTTCCCTAATTTCTCCGACCGTTCTAAGGCCTGATGCTGCCAATGCCGCGTGAACACTCGTTGGAAATTGAACGCGATCTAACGGCGTATCGTCAGGCAATTCCGGCGTTGGATCGAGCAGGTCGCCTGCTTGAATGTTTCCTTTGCCTTCCATGGCCCGCAACCTCGGATTGGATCATCCAGAAGACGTAGGCAGCACATATCCCTGGATTGGACCTATTTTTCCATCAAGCCAATCCTGCTCATGAGCCGAAGCGACACGGCGCACTAAGGTATCGCCTATCACCGCCTCAGTGTCCGAAGAACAGCCAAAGAATGATGATCACCGGAATCGGCACGCCCAGCAACCACAGCAATATGCCTCGACCCATGTTTTTCTCCCATATTGTGTTTTGGAGATAACGTGATCGTCGAGGCGTAAGTTCCGTCAATGCTTAGAGACACCTCAATCCCTTGATTAAAAGTCGCCGTGTACACTTTGTAACTCAGTGCAAGGATATAAAAATACTTCCACTCAGGAACGCTGCTAGTCGCCACAGGTTGGATTGCAAGTTCAATCCAGTGGAGATTCATATGGCAATGGAAGCGCGGGAGACAGCAAATCTGATCGGCAGTGACAAGGTTGAAGGCACCGCCGTATACGGCGCAGATAGTCAGAAGATCGGGTCGATCGAACGGGTCATGATCGACAAGCTTAGCGGCAAGGTTTCCTATGCGGTGCTAAGTTTCGGCGGATTGTTCGGCCTTGGCGGAGATCACTATCCGCTGCCTTGGCAATCTCTGAAATACGACACCAAGCTTGGTGGTTACGTGACTGGTGTGACCGAAAACCAGCTTAAGGGAGCGCCCAGGTACAGCAATGACAATGATTGGAATTGGTCAGATCCTGCAAGAGCTCGCGCTGTGAACGACTACTATGACGTTCCACTGGAGTAGGAAGGGTCGGCAACGCCAAAATCATCGGACCGGCCAGGAGCAAGAAGGAGTGGCTTTCCGCTCAGCGATTGGTTCCGCCGTATAGAACCCGTGCCGGTAATTGCCGTTGCGCTGGCCGGACGGCGCGCCCAACAAGGCGTCCCGCTCCGGGTCTTTGCTCCACGTTGGAGCGTGCCCGGCATCATTCTATTTGTCAGGTGCCACGACTGTCTTGGTAGACCCTTCGGGTGCCGATTGCATTCCGGGAGGGCTTTGCCCCTGAGGACTTTCGGCGGGCGCGCCGCCCGATTTCGTATCGATCGGACCAGTCCAACCCTGCGGCTGCAACTGGCCCTTGTCCTCGGGCGGCGTTCGTTCGGTGGAATGATCGGTTTGGGCAAAGGCGGACCCGGAAGCCAACAGCATCGCCGTACACGCAATAGTTGCCAATCGTCGCACGAGGGCGCTCCTTGAAATGATCCACGTCAACGACTGGGATCATCAGCCGTTCCACTGCACCGTTATTCCACGGCTACTGGGGTTGACCTTGTTCGCATTCCGCGGCGCCATCACGCGTAGGCTGGTAAGCCACTGGAGCGAACCCTGTGGACGTCTCGAGCCGTAAGCCAGGAACGATTCCAACATATTCTGGTTTGAGCTCTTGCAGCGGAAATGCAAGGGAGAATGAGATGTCAGTCGGAAAAGCGATCGTTATCATCTGGACATTTCTTTATTTCGGGTTTGCGGCGTGGGCTGAAGATAGCAACCCCAAGCTGACAGGACAGGATCCAAATACCCAACTCAGCAAAGCAACGTTATGGATCGGATCAGGTAGTGACACAAAGGGCGAAAGCCCGTCGCTGAACCTAGTTGTATTCACCCGAGACCACCAGACGCAACTGGCCTCGCTGCAGAGAGGCCAGTTGTGCAGGGAAAACTGCCAGATGCAGGCCGGCGAGAGCCAAGCAATCTCGGTTACCGTCGACACGCCAAGCGCAACCTACCAGCAATGCCAAGGATTCGATTCTTACTTTTTTATTGATTCGAATGGACAGGATCTCTGGGACATAGACTGGTTGAAGGTGCAACTGGAATTTACAAATGGTGCCAATCTCGTCTCCGCCACCAAAGTAAACCGAGCTCTTGAACCAGTGAACACCGGCGAGGTATTGCGAAAAATCGGACAAGGAGAAATGAATGGTCAGGATAAGAAAGAGACATCGGTGATCCACTGGGATCAGCGGCCGGCATTCTGAACGGCCGGCTGTGTGCACGCCAGCGCTGCATCATTCCGATGCGATTTGCGCCGCATCCAGCGTTTGATGGTTGGCGTTGGGCATCCATTTGTCGGACGCCGAATCTGTCGTCTATCCAGCTTGTCTAAATGAAATGATGATACGGAAGGCACTCGGCCAGGCCAGCACAAGAAAAGCCCCGACATCAATCGGGGCTTTTTTGATCCCTCTTGGCAGCAGTTACTTCTTCTCCGGCACCCAGGCCGTGCTCGCCTTGTCGTACTTGAACCCGGGAGCGTTCTTGAGATCGTCCTTGGTTTCGTCCGCCGTTAGCCACCATTTGTCGTTCTTCTTGGTGGTCTTCACTGCGCTGAAAGGCACGATGACGTCCTTCTCTCCGACGCCCAGGAAGCCGCCGACCCCGACCACGAGGCCTGTGATCTTGCCGGATTTGTCGATGAGAACATCATCGATATCGCCGATCTTGTTCTCTTTCGGATCATAGACCGCCTGCTTGTAATAGTTGGTCACGGTCCAGCTCTCGCTCGGGGCCGCCTTCATAGTCATCGTGGCGGCGTAGGCGCTCGTGATCGCCAGAGCGGCAACCGCGCAGCCCGCAACAACAATTTTTCGCATTTTTATCTCCTCAGCACTAGCCCATCGATCTAAACCGCCAGCCCGCTGCTAGGTTCCCTGGTGGAGTCGTCACGAAAGCCATTCGGCTTCGATCTGGGCAAAGTGACTGCGCTAAAGCCGATGTCAGGATCGAGCCGCGCTTGTCCGTTGCGCCGCCGGATTGTCGGTCGGCTACTGTCGAACCGCAGGCACGTTTGCGTGTGGCGCTCGTTGGGTTCCTCGCCGTGTCTGCCTGGTCGGTTGGCCACCGGCCGCTCTTGGCGAGCTCCCCTGCCAGGATCTTAGGAAGAAGAGCCCATGAACATCGTGGCGACCATGCCGACGATGCAGAGGGCCATCGCGATGGTCGAAGCCCAACCCAACCAGTAGAGCGGGCCGGTGACGACCAGCTTGCCCATGACCTTCGGGCGCCGGACCAGCACCATCAGGATGACCATGACGGGTGCCGCGAGGACGCCGTTAACCACTGCGCTCCAGTAGAGTGCCTTGATCGGATCGATCGGCGTAAAGTTCAAGCCGATACCGCAAAGGCCGGAGAGACCCAGCACCGCATAGAAAGCTATCGCCTCCTTGGGCTTCCGGGACAGGCCAACCTTCCAGCGTCGCCCCTCGCCGACGGCGTACGCGGTCGAGCCGGCGAGCACGGGAATGGCGAGAAGTCCGGTGCCGATGATCCCTAGAGCAAAGACGAGTTCGGCAAGTGGGCCGGCGATCGGCTTCAGCGCCTCTGCGGCTTGAGCGGAACTCTGGATGTCGGTTTTGCCTTGCGCGTGAAGGGTCGCGGCGGTCGTGAGGATGATCGACAGCGCAATCAGATTGGAGAACGCCATGCCGATTAGCGTGTCGAGCCGGATCCGGCGGAATTCTTTTCGGGCGTCCGACGCGCTCTGCTTGAGTGGCCTTTTATTCGCATCGATCCGCTGCTCCTCGGCTTCCTGCGCCGATTGCCAGATGAAAAGATAGGGCGATATCGTCGTGCCCAGGATGGCGACGAGCGTGGTGAGGAATGCGGCGTTCCAGCTCACGTGTGGAATGAGAATGCCATTGAGCGCTTCAGCCCAGGGTACTTTCACGGTCGCGAGCGCGATTACATAGGCAAACAGGCTGAGCGTCAGCCACTTCAAGACGGCTACGTAACCGTCGTAATTGAAGAAGATCTGAGCGAGGACCGAGACGGCCCCGAACAACACCACATAGGCGATGGCGGGACCGCCGATGAGGAGCTTGAGGGCGTCGGCCATTGCGCCCAGGTCGGCGGCGATGTTGATCGTGTTTGCCACGAATAGCAGAAGCACGAGGCTCCAGATGTAGACAGGACCGAAGTTGCGGCAGACGTTGCCGGCGATCCCATGGCCGGTCACGCGTCCGATGCGCGCCGAAATATCCTGGATCGCCGTCATAAGCGGGTACGATAGCAGCATCGTCCAGCCTACGCCGAAACCAAGCTGCGCTCCCGCCTGGCTGTAGGTGCCGATGCCGGAAGGATCGTCGTCCGCGGCGCCGGTAATCAGACCGGGCCCGAGCGCAGAAAGGAGATTTCGAAACCGGAAGACGCCTCGCTTCTGCACCTTCGGTTCGATGGCCGCATCCATTCGCCGATCCTCGTCTCCCCACGGTCAGCGTCCTGGGGCGTCATGACATCCCGCCGCGGAGAGGTCGATCTAGGTAGTCAACGTCCGAGCAGGTTCCGGGTTCGATCGGCGCCGGCGCCAAAAGTGAACGCAGGTGCGCCCCGTCTCCGAGAGAGAAGCCCCGCTGCGCTGAAAACATAACGGGGCTGATCGCGTGAGTTCATTCAACGCCCCATTTCGGCACGTTCCTGACAGCGTCCTCATTTTCGATTGAGGCGCATTCGATCCGCCAACTCGACCACTTGCATTGGGGCGTCGAAATGGCGCGCTTGGGCGGCGTGCCGCAGAACCACGTCCTGAACGCGATGCCACCTCCAGACATCACGCGTTTTCTTCGGCGGAAGCGTCGTTCGTTCGCCAGCCTGATGTCGTATCGATGGCTACTATCGCCCTCGAGGGAATCGTGGTGGCAGTCGCCGCCAGCGGCACGCCTCTCCAGGTCAATTGGGCGAAAAAATCACGACTGCCGCTCTGCAGCTCGAGCGACTTCCTCTCTGAAGATATTGCGTCTCGGACCGAGCGCAGCCGTGGAGTTGAGCGGCCTACGAACGCTCAACCGGTTTCGAAGGCCCGAGTCTGAAACGGCGGCCGTCGCCCCTCTCATAATTGGCGTCGAGGGCGCTTCTGGCAATAAAGCACCGCGCCGAACGCGAATGGCTGCAAAGCAGCATTGCCGGGGATGATCTGGCGATTGGCGGCTGGTGAGCGTGCGCAAATGGGATGACCCAGGTGGTGTTCAATTTTGAACTGCTTTCCACGTTGGTAGTGACATACTAGTCCATCAACTGATGCGGAGCAGCACCATGCAGCGTCGCCGTTTCAACAACACGCTGAGCTTTCCCGATCGGCTAGCCAAAGAGGCCAAGCGCTTCCGAGACGAAGCAGAGACGAGACCTCCGGGACCCGAACGGGACTTGCTCACTGGCCTCGCTGTTTGAGACCACCAGTGCGCTGCCGCGTGATCGCAAAGATTGGTATGAATGAGGTCGGCATCGTGCGATCCGCGCGGGTGAGTTCATCCTGAACAGCTTTTTTGCTGCTCTTCGGCTGCTCCGCTCGACTTCTCAGGGCGCTGATAGTGAAACGGGTTTCCTACAGAGGTCACGAGACCCGACAGGTCCGCCGCGTCCAAATAGGTGATATTCGAAGGTCGAGTGGTGACCAGTTTGCCGATGGCCGATGTGGGAACACCTAGCTTTGCCGAGAGCCTCGCTAGCTTAAGTGTCAGCCGCATGGAACTGAGGTCTTCGATTTCCCGACTATTGGATATCGAATGGACGCCAATTCTCGAATCTGGGCCAAGATAGCGTTTGGTCGCCGCGAAAAAGACAAAGGCGCAAACGGAAATACATTCTTCGGCAACAAAGACACTGAGCTTTTTTTCATGGGCTAGGTTTGCGATCTGTACGCCCTCTTCAATGTCACCGCCGGCTGAGCTGAGATCAAGTCCGATGACGACATCCGTTTTGCGGAATTGAGACTTGAAGCGAGCGTAGTCGCCGTCCCTGAAGTCACCCCGCAATCGCAAGACAACACCCGAGCAAGCAGCGACGCGCTGAATCTCCAAAGCCGAACATGTGCCGGACAGCATCATTGCTAATAATAAGCATAACACTCTGACCATCAGAACCCCCGAAAAGCTAGCAAGCCCTACGCCCCTTGATGATCCTGTCTTAGACTCGATGCGACTCTCAAAATTGCGATAAATCAACGACGGAACGACTGCGGCCGTTTCCCTTGCGCGTGTCACCCTGAAGAATACGGGTTCCATCGACGGAACAAACCGTGGGCCGATGCATTGTCAACCATCACGATAACGCGACCCAAGGAGTAGCCACATCATGAAACGGCTCTTATTGATCGGATTTGCAGCCTGCACTTTTGCGCTCGCTCCAATTCTGTCCGCGTCGGCAATGCCGGTTGCCCACCCGAATACACTTGCCGGCGATGATAGCGCAATCATCCAAGTCCATGGCTGGGGCCATCACGGTGGCCGAGGTCATCACTATGGATGGGGTCGAGGTCATCACTATGGATGGCGTCATCATCACCATTGGTGAAACCTCACTACCTAGCGGTAATCATTCTGGAAGAAGCCGCCTCAGTCTGGCGGCTTTTTCATTTGAGCCAAGCTGCCTTCGCCACGACCACGCGCAAAAGTCGCCAAGGTTTCCACCAACGGCCTGTGCCGTTGCGTTGCGTTCGCCTAGAGGTGTGCCGCGCCGAGCGATGCTCAAGGCGGTGCCTCTTATTTGGACGCACTGCCCTCGTCGACGAGGAACACGAACACGTCTCTGTCCGATGCGTAGAGCGTGGTTGTGTTTTTCGTCACGTCGACCAGTGGATTATAGACGCCCGTCGACCAGTCGAGAACGCCAGGCACCTTCCAGCGCGTGTCGCCGGTGCCATTGCCGGCGATCCGCTGCACGGCGCTGACCAGTTCGTCCTAGCCGGCGTCAACGAGCCGAAGAAGAGCTGTCATGGGGTTCGTAAAGCGCGCGCGGAGGCCGCTGCTTACGCCGACTGTACCGAGAGCCAGATGATGGCAATGTTCGGCTGGACCGATCCAAAATGCCGGCGCATTACATCGCACGCACAAGCCAACCGCGAGAAGCTCGGCATGAGCGGCATGGATAAGGTCGTGGCGTTCGATCAGAACCAGTCGCTCGATGGCTTCATGCCCGTGGCCGAAGCGAACACCGCGGGAACGCCGGGGGCGAACAAAGTAGTGACTTTGCGCAGTAACTTTGAAAAAAAGAGGCTGTAATTTCAGGGGGTTGCGCGTGGGTATGGTGCGCTCGGAGGGACTCGAACCCCCACGATGTTACTCACTGCCACCTCAAGGCAGCGCGTCTACCAATTCCGCCACGAGCGCTAAAGAAGACCGGCACGGGATTTGCGCCGGACCGCGTCATCGGCGCCGATGTAACAAATCGCAGTTGGGGGGACAAGACCCGCCCTCGGCATGATTTTGAGGCCTATCGGGGTGGGGGAATGCGGACGGGCTCAGCGGCTACCCACCGCTTTCGGCAGCATTTGCTTGACCTCGACCGCGATCCGGTTGCGATCCACCAGCACGACCCCGGAGGCAATCGGCAGGGTGTTGGCGTGGATCTTGACCTCGTCGGCTTCGGTGGCGTCGAGTTCGATGATGGCGCCCCGGCTCAGCCGCATTACCTGATGAATCGGCATCGTCGTGGTTCCGAGCACCACCATGAGGTCGACACTGACTTTATCGAGGGTTGACACCGGAAAAAACGACCCGAACTGACAACGCAAAATTGCGTGCCTAGAGATCACCACGTTATGGTTAGCCAATGGTTAACGACCGCCAAAGCCTCGATTTGACGACCTTCGCGCGCCCCTCTGACGGCAGTGCGGTGGAGTGGCGGGTCTCGGATGCGCCGGTGCCGTACCCGGAGGCGGTCGAGACGATGGAAAGGCGGGTGTCGGAAATCGCCGCCCGCCGGGCGCCGGAGCTGGTCTGGCTGCTCGAGCACCCCCCGCTCTACACGTCAGGCACCAGCGGCAAGGCCGCCGATCTGCTCGATCCCCGTTTCCCGCTGTTTGAGACCGGGCGTGGCGGACAGCTTACCTATCACGGTCCCGGCCAGCGGGTCGCCTATGTCATGCTCGACCTGAAGCGGCGGCGCCCCGACGTGCGGGCCTATGTCGCGGGCCTGGAGCAGTGGATCATCCGCACACTTTCGGCCTTCAACGTACGGGGCGAGCGCCGCGAAGATCGCGTCGGCGTTTGGGTGGCCCGGCCCGACAAGGGCGCCGGATTCGAAGACAAGATCGCGGCGATCGGCGTGCGGCTGCGGCGCTGGGTCTCGTTCCACGGCATCTCGATCAACATAGATCCCGAGCTGAGCCACTTCGCGGCCATCGTCCCGTGCGGCGTCGTGGACAAGCGCTGCGGCGTGACCAGCCTCGCCGATCTCGGCCATCTCGCGACCACGGCGGATGTCGATATCGCGCTCCGGCAGGCTTTTGAGGAGGTGTTCGGCGCCGTGATGCCGCGCCTGCCGGAGGTCGTCCGGTAGCGTCGCCAGAGTGTGATGATTTTCGGTTGAATCGCTTTGTCAGCAGAGCAGTTCACCTCTCCCCGGCGGGGAGAGGTCGGCGCGTAGCGCCGGGTGAGGGTCACAGCTCTTACGAAGACCCTAACCCCTTGTAAGTCGAAAGTCCGTTCGTCTGGTATTGTAGACGGTGCGGTGACGGACGGGAGTCCGCAGACCCCAAGGTCGTTGCAGACCGTGGGTGAGACAGGTGCCCCGTCCGTCAGTCCATCGAACCCGAACAGTCGCCTGGGCCGCAACGCTTTGCGGCGCGACCGCGAGCCCCGCCTCACAGCTATTGGCGCGGCGTCGTCTACTTCGCGAGCGTTGGCAGTATGCGCATCTTCCACAGGTTCCAGATGCGATCGATCACCGCGAAATTGGTCTTGTCGGCCTTCTCGCCCTCACCCGGCGTCAGATAATTCACCGCTCCCCCAAGTGCGATCGCCTGCGACTGAAGTTTTGCGTTGACGTCGGTGTAGTAGGCGCGGAACACGGCCATCTTCACTGAGGGCGCGACCGTCACGTCGCCATGGCCACGCATCAGCACCACCGGCTTGTCGCCGAGCGCCTGTGCCAGCGATTTGCCGATGGCGGAATTGCTGACGAGCATGTTGGTCTCGCCAAAATCCTTTCGGATATCCCAGACCGGCACACCGGCGGCGAGGAAAGACGGATTGTGAAACATCGCCTGCAGCGGCACCTTGGTCACCGAGAACGGGATGACGCCGGGTGAATGGGTGTGAACCACCGACATCACGTCCGGCCGCGCCCGGTAGATTTCGGCATGGATGAAGCGTTCAAGGAACAGGCTGCGGCCGCTTGCGTCCACCGCGTTGCCGTCGAGATCGAATTCCATGATGTCGTCGGCGGTGACGAGCGCGGGCGCCAGCGAGCGGGACATCAGGAAGTGGTTGGGATTGGTCGGATGGCGCGCGCTGACGTGGCCGAAGCCGTCGAGCACGCCGAAATCAGCCAGGATACGGCTGCCGACCACCATATCTTCGAGAAGCGCGGCATCGACGCCGGCCATCGACGCAGGCTGGGCTTGCGCGGATGTTTCGAGGAACCCGGCCAGCAGCGCGACCATTGCGGTTGCGGTCAGCCGCGCGAGTGCCTTGATAGCGTCCCTCGGTGCTTGCGTCCTGAACTTCACTTTCATCCTCCCCGCTTCGTCAGTTATATCGTCGGCAGCACCGAAAACTCCTCGCCCGGATGCCGCAGGCGCAGCACATCGGGGCCGGCGGCCTCGTGCACCAGACGATCGACCCGCGCCGATACCGGTCCACGCTGGCAGGACGAGACCATGTCGGTCACGACGTCATCAGGCCCCGCAAATACCGCTTCGACGCTGCCGTCTCTTCGGTTGCGTACCCACCCTTCCAGGCCACGCAGCATCGCCTCGTACTCGACCCAGGCCCTGTAGCCCACGCCCTGCACCCTGCCGCCGATCGTGACCCGAAGGATCGTGTTGCTCATCTATTTCTTGAGCCCCAGAAATTCGTTGGCGCGAACCTTCATATCGGCCTCTCGCGTGAGCCGATCCATCAGTTCGGCAGAGGCAAGCCCTTTCAGGGCTTTTGGCGGCGATCCCTCACGCAGCGCTTTAAGCGTCTCGTAGACGGCGTTGGTCGCTGCGGCAAAGGGAGCGTGTCCCTGGAGCGCCATCCGCACCCTTTGCCCCCTGAGATAAGCGAGGTCGGACATGGCCTCCGGCGCGCCGCCCAGCACGATCGGTAGCGTAGTCGCGCCTGCGATCGCTTCGAGTTCCGCTTTCGTCCTGATGCCGGTGAAGAACAAGGCGTCGACGCCGCTCGCCTCATAGGCTCTTGCGCGCGCGATCGCGTCGTCGAGCGAAGTGACGGAAGCAGCACCGGTACGCCCGATTACGACCAGCGATGGATCGCCACGTCCATCAAGCGCCGCCTTCATCTTGCCGACGCCTTCCTCCAGACTGATCAGCTGCGTTCGTGCCTCGCCATGGACCTGCGGCAACAGGGTGTCCTCGATGGTAAGACCGGCGGCGCCAGCCGCTTCCAGTTCGGAAACCGTGCGGCGCACGTTGAGCGCGTTGCCGTAGCCGTGGTCGGCATCGACCAGAACCGGCAGAGCGGAAGCTCGCGACATCCGCCGCACCTGCTCGGCGAGTTCAGTGAGCGTGATCAGCGCGATATCGGGATCACCGAGGACTGCAAGGGAGGCCACCGATCCGCCGAACATGCCGACCTCGAACCCGAGATCTTCGGCAATGCGGATCGAAATCGCATCATAGACCGAGCCCGGCCGCACGCATGCCGATCCCGACAGGATCGAACGCAATTTTTCTCTGCGTTGATGCAAAGTCATCGACCCTCATCGCGACGGCTGGCAGTTAGGATCGTCATTGCGGGTCCGGCCTTCGGCCGGCCCGATGATAAACTCCGCGACGAAGCAATCTGAACTTTTCGCCGCGGTTGGGTTCTGGATTGCTTCGCTTCGCTCGCAATGACGGCAGCATTGTTCTCAGGCAAATTCGAGAATGAGCGCGTCGACCGCCAGGGTGGCGCCGGGGGCGGCATGAATTTTCTTCACGGTGCCGTCGCGTTCGGCCCGCAGCACGTTCTGCATCTTCATTGCCTCCACCACCGCCAGCGTCTCGCCGGCCTTGACCTCCTGGCCTTCGCTCACCGCAATCGACACCACCAGCCCCGGCATCGGGCACAGGAGCTTCTTGCCGCTATCGGAGGCCGCGATCACCGGCATCAGGCGCGCCGCGGCCGCCTCGGCCTCGGTGAAGACCTGAACTTCGACCTCGAACCCCTGATGGGCCAGGCGGAAGCCGTTGAGAACCGGCCGCACCTGCATCGCGGCCAATTGGCCATCGATCGTGCCCTGCCAGACCGGATCGCCGGCTTTCCAGGGCGAGATCAGCCGACGCGCCGGACCGAGCGCGCCATCGGCGCCGATGAAGCGCACGGCAACACCATCCGACTCGCGCACGATCTCAAGCGGAATTTCGTCGCGTCCCAGCCACACCGCGCGGCGCCGCTCGCGGTACACCCGCCGATGGTTCAACTGGCCGGAAATCTGCCGCTTGCGTTCGCCGAGCACGTGATCGATCGCAGCCCCCACCGCCGCCAGGCGCCGCGCGATCTCACCTTCCGGCGCACGAGCCGAAAACCCGCGCGGAAACTCTTCCGGGATGAAGCCGGTGGAGAGCTTGCCCTCGCGCCAGCGCGGATGGTTCATCAATGCGGAGAGGAAGCGAATATTGTGGCGAATGCCATCGATATAGAATGAATCGAGCGCGGTGGATTGCGCTTCGATCGCAGCCGCGCGCGAGGGGGCGTGCGTGACGAGCTTGGCGATCATCGGATCGTAATAGATCGAGATCTCCCCGCCCTCTTGCACGCCGGTGTCGTTGCGCACCGTGATCCCGTCGATGCGGCTCTCGGCCGGCGGCCGGAATTTGACCAATCGTCCGACCGAGGGGAGGAAGTTGCGGAACGGATCTTCCGCATAGAGGCGGGATTCCACGGCCCACCCCGTCATGGTCACGTCCTTCTGGGATAATTTCAGTTTTTCGCCAGCGGCGACGCGGATCATCTGCTCGACCAGATCGATGCCGGTGACCAACTCGGTGACGGGATGCTCAACCTGCAGGCGGGTATTCATCTCCAGGAAATAGAAGCTCTTGTCCTGCCCGGCGACGAATTCGACGGTACCGGCAGAGTCATATTTCACGGCGTTGGCGAGCGCGACCGCCTGCTCGCCCATCTTGCGACGCGTGGTTTCGTCGAGCAGTGGCGAGGGCGCCTCCTCGATCACCTTTTGATTGCGGCGCTGGATCGAGCATTCGCGCTCGCCGAGATGGATCACGTTGCCGTGCCTGTCGCCGAGCACCTGGATTTCGATGTGACGGGGATCGACGATGAATTTCTCGATGAACACCCGGTCGTCCCCGAACGCGGCCTTGGCCTCGGCCCGGGCGAGGCCAAAACCCTCGGCGACTTCGGCCTTCGAATTTGCGATCCGCATGCCCTTGCCGCCGCCGCCGGCCGAAGCCTTGATCATGACAGGATAGCCGATCGCGTCGGCGATCTTCACGGCATGGCTGGCGTCCTCGATCACGCCAAGGTGCCCGGGCACGGTCGAGACATTGGCCTTGGCCGCCGCTTTCTTCGACTCGATCTTGTCGCCCATCGCGGCGATGGCGTCCGGGTTGGGGCCGATGAAGACGATGCCCGCCTTGCCAAGCGCCCGCGGAAAGGCTGCGCGCTCGGACAGAAAGCCGTAACCGGGATGCACGGCCTCGGCTGCCGTCTTGCGGCACGCCTCGATGATCTTGTCGATCGCCAGATAGCTGTCGGCGGCGGCCGGCGGACCGATCAGGACAGCTTGATCAGCCATCTCGACGTGAAGGGCGTCGCGGTCGGCCTCGGAATAGACCGCGACCGTCTCGATACCCATCCGGCGTGCGGTCTTGATGACCCGGCATGCGATCTCGCCGCGATTTGCGATCAGAATTCGTTTGAACATTTGCGGACTTGCGTGAAACCTCTGGGACGGCCAATCTGGCATGCGGGGACTGGCGTAACAATTCCGTCGTACAGCAAAACCGAGCGGAGGCAACGGCTGATATGAACGAAAACCGATTTCCGGGGCTTGATCGCGGCGCGCCTAGTGTCCGGGTTCACACCATTAGGACCCGTTAACGATAATCGGTCCGGCCTTCACCCCCGCCATAAAATGCGGTTATCATTTTCGCCTGTTGCCGAAAGCCTTATTTTCGATGCGTTGGTTCATTCCGATCCTGGCCATTTTCGCAGCCAGCCAGAGCTTCGCCGCCAGCCCGGTGGTCAGGGACGGCGGGACCATTGATATTGGCGAAGTGACGTATCGGCTCGCCGGCATCGACGCACCCGCATTCGACCAGGTCTGCATCGACCACCATGCCGATTCCTGGGCGTGCGGCGTCGACGCGCGCGACGAGCTCGCCAAGCTTGTCGGTGGCCACGACGTTCGCTGCGAGGATCTCGGTCCGGATTCCACCTACAAAAAGTGGCATGTCGGGAACTGCACGGTCGAAGGCGAAACCAGCAGTCTGAGCCAGCTTCTCGTACGCCAGGGATTTGCGGTGAACCAGCAATCCTCCGCGCAGGGTCGCTTCAGGGAAGACGAGGCGGATGCGAAGGACAAACGAAGAGGCCTCTGGAAGGGTTGCTTTATCGCGCCACAGGAATTCCGTGGCTGGCAAAAGGACGCCCCTCTGCTCGGCGGCGCCTGCCGGGGCGACAAGGACCGCGAAATACGCGAAGTGCTGTTCCCTTACGAACCCACGATGCCGTCAGGTTGCAGCGTGAAGGGCAAGTATGCCTTGCGCGCGCGGGTCACCGGCAATATCGGCATCTACCACATCCAGGCATGCCGCAGTTACCCGGCGCTCACCAGACCGGACCGGTGGTTCTGTTCGGAAGACGACGCCAAGGCCGCCGGATTTCGCAAGGCGTATAATTGCCGGCCCATCACCCGGCCGCGGATCTAACGGCCTACAGCCTTCGGAAAGCACCCGGTCGGGGGCCGACCCGTGCGAGGCCGCCAGGCCCGCAGATTCTTGCTCCACAACCCGAGCGCGCCTAATGTCGTTTCTCACTCAATGGGGCCGACCATGGCGACAATGAAGGTGGATGCGAGCTTTAGCGTCCTGACTGGCAACAATATCGACGCTCTCCTCTTCAAGGCCGGAAGCGTCATCTTTCGGAAGGGCGACGAGGCGCGCGACCTTTTCGTGATCAAGAGCGGTCAGGTTCGAATCCAGATCGGCAACCGGACGGTCACCGAACTTGGACCGGACAGCATCTTCGGCGAGATGGCGCTGATCGATAATGAGCCGCGCAGCGCGACCGCGACGGCGGTCACCGACGTCGAGCTGGTGCCGGTGTCCGAAAAGCAGTTTTTGTTTCTGGTCAGCCAGACCCCTTATTTCGCCCTCAAGGTCATGCGCGTGCTGGCCAAGCGGCTGAGGGCGACGAACAAGACGTTCGGCTGAATGGCTTTGCCGGTATCTTCCAGCCGGTCGTAACATTTCTGTCGCACCGCAAACCTAGACATTCGACCAACGCCTCCGTCATCCGGTTCTACCCAAGGGAAATTCAAATGCGCCGTTCAATGGTGATGTCGTGCATCGGCCTTTTGCTGGGATGCGGGGCTACCGCGTCCGCCCAAAACGCCATGCCGCATAACCTGATCCTGTTCGTGCCCGATGGGTTGCGCGCGCGAATCGTGACGAACCAGACCGCACCGGCAATGGCCGCCCTCCGCGACAAGGGCGTCAATTTCAAGAATCCGCACTCGCTGTTTCCGACCTTCACTACGGCGAACGCCTCCGCCATGGCGACCGGCCACTATCTCGGCGATACCGGCGATTTCTCCAACACGATTTACACCGGTTATCCGGTCGGGCCTGCGGATGGTACGGTTACGCCATTTCTGGAAATCAATCCCGTGATTATCGACGCCGATGAGCATTTCGGCGGCGATTACCTCAACGAGGAGACCGTGCTGAAGATGGCCCGTGCCAGGGGTTTTAGCACGGCTGCGCTCGGCAAGGTCGGACCCACCCTGATTTTCGACCACACCGACAAGCTCGGCGCCGATGGTCCGCATTCGATCGTGATCGACGACGCCACCGGCAGCAAGACCGGCGTTCCGCTTTCAGACGAAATCAAGGCAGCCCTTGCCAAGGCCGGCCTTCCGCTCGCCACGCCGCCGCGGGGCGAGAATGGCAAGTCGGGCGACGCGAAAACCCCCGGCACGACCGCGCCCAACACCGCTCAACAGGCTTACTTCGCCGATGTGGCAACCAAGGTCCTGCTGCCGATGTTCAAGGCACGCAACAAGCCGTTTCTGCTCGTGTTCTGGTCGCGCGATCCCGACGGCAGCCAGCACAACAACGGCGACAGCCTCAACACCGTGACACCGGGCATTAACGGCCCGACCTCGCTCGCCGGCATCAGAAACGCCGACAACAATCTGGCGCAGCTCCGCGATGCGCTCGATGAGCTTGGTCTGGCTACCAGTACCAACATCATCATCGCTTCCGATCACGGCTTTTCCACCATCTCAAAGGAAAGCAAGACCAGCCCGTCGGCCAAAATGAGCTACGACGACACGCCGAAGGATTTTTTGCCGCTCGGCTTTGTCGCGATCGACCTCGCCAGGGCGCTCGATCTGCCGCTGTTCGATCCGAATGACAGAAATGCGCCGGTCGGGCCCGATGCTCATCCCAAGGCCGGAAACGCGCTACTTGGAAAAGATCCGGCAAAACCTGATCTCGTGGTGGCCACCAATGGCGGATCGGACCTGATCTACCTGCCGAACCGGGACAAGAAGCTGGCGCAACGCACCATCGCCGCGTTGCTTGAGCAGGATTACGTCAGTGGATTATTTGTCGATGACAGCCTCGGTCGTTTTGCCGGCACGCTGCCATTGTCGCAAATCGGCCTGAAGGGCAAGGCGGTGACACCCACGCCATCGATTGTGGTCAGTTTCCGCTCTTATGCGAGTGGATGCGACGAGCCCGTCAACTGCTCGGTCGAAATCGCCGACACCGTGCTGCGCCAGGGCCAGGGCATGCACGGCAGTTTCAGCCGCGGCGACACGCTGAATTTCATGGCCGCGATCGGGCCCGATTTCAAGGCCGGCTACACCGATCCCTTGCCGGTAAACAATGCGGATGTCGGGATGACCATCGCCCGGCTGATGGGCCTGAACCAGGTAAATGCGGGCGGGCTGACAGGCCGGGTGATATCGGAGGCCCTGCCGAACGGAATAATCCCGAGGGCCTTCGACGGCACCGTCGAATCCAAGGCCGCCACGAACGGTCTGAAGACGGTGGTGAAATTCCAGCGCGTGTTGTCGCAGCGCTATTTCGACGTCGCAGGTTTTCCGGGCCGCACGGTCGGGCTCGATCCGCAAGCCGGCAAACAAAAGACGGCAGGGCAATAACCCGCCGTCCTGCTGTCCAGAATCTCGGCCTGCCTCACATCCCGATATCGAATGCGTTCGGCAGCTGCGCGAACGGCAGTGTCGCCCCCACGAGGGTTGCGACCAGCCGCATCAGGGTGTGGTTGCGGCGTCGGCTGCCGCGCATCTGGCTTGCGATCCACTCCAGCACTTCGGTGTCGACATTTGCCGCCTGGGTCGGCGCCCAGCTTTCGATCGAAGTTTCGACCGACAGCGCCACCGTGCGTGGAGGGACTGCGAAGCCGGATACCGAGGCGGCGTGATGCACCACGGCCTTGGCCAGGAGATCCTCGAAACGACCGTTGTCACTGCGCTCGGCTGCCGCTTCGTCGATCTCAAACAGCGCCTCGGCTTCCGCCCGGCTGATCGGCTCATGATCGACCGCCGCTGCCGTCAGGATACGCACGCACCAGGCGGCGTCAGCGGCATCCAGCGTGCGGGAGAAATGAACGCGGCCCCTGGTGGTGGGCCCCTCGCCCGTGATCACGCCATCGCGTACGACGGCCAGTGCAAAGGCGGCTGTGTCTTTGCAGGAAATCCTGGAGGGTTCGAGGGCGGCAGGTTCGGTAGCGGTAGCCAATGGGGCAGACATCGGAATTTACTCTTCCAGTTTCTTCTTCTGGGCCAGCATTCGCGTGCAGGCGTAAACGAGTGGTTAATGATTCGAAACTTGGTTTTTGACGATTTAGAGTTTCGGGTTTGTCGTCGTGGTGCCTGTCACGGTTCGCGATTATACCGCCGTCGGGTCCACGCGGGCGGGTCATACCGAGATGGGGCGCTCGCCTTACCAAACTCGATGTGGCTTTTTCGCGGCAGCTGTGTAAATCAAAGACAAAGATACTGGAACCTGGCGGCAACGGAGAAGAATCTACCTTTTTGCCCACTGCCGTTCACTTGAGGTTCTTCGGCTCTTATACTGAAAGCAGCGATATCTCCCCCCACCTGATCGGAATGAGGTCGATTATGGCTCTCCCAATTGGCGCTGTGGCCCCGGATTTCGAGGCCGAAACCACCCAAGGCAGGATCAAATTCCACGACTGGATTGGCAACAGCTGGGCGCTCTTGTTCTCGCATCCAAAGGATTTCACCCCGGTCTGCACCACCGAACTCGGTGCGCTGGCCAAACTGAAGCCGGAATTCGACAAGCGTGGCGTTAAACTGATGGGGCTCAGCGTCGACCCCGTCGATCGGCATGCAAAATGGTCCGAGGATATCCGGGAGACACAAGGCGCAGCCCCGAATTATCCGATGATCGGCGATACCGATTACAACGTCTCCAAGCTCTATGAGATGCTGCCGGCCTCGACCTCAGGCGATCCCACCACGCGCACCCCCGCAGACAACCAGACCGTTCGCAATGTTTTCGTCATCGGTCCGGACAAGAAGATCAAGCTTGTGCTGGTCTATCCGATGACCACCGGACGCAATTTCCAGGAAATCCTGCGCGCGATCGATTCGTTGCAGATGACCGCCAAGCACCGCGTCGCCACGCCGGCCGACTGGAAGCAGGGCGAGGACGTGATCATCGCCGGTTCGGTGTCCGACGACGAGGCAAAGACCATTTATCCTGGCGGCTGGAAGGCGCCCAAGCCCTACATCCGGATCGTGCCGCAGCCGAAGTAAGGGTGCTCAGGCTCGAAGCGATCAATCAGCGAATACGCTGGCCATGGTAGTCTGCCTTGCGCAGACTACGGCACCTTGGTCTCCGATCCTCGCGCATTTCGCGCTTTGCGGGTCACGCCCGCGGTGCGATATGGTCGGCGATCAAGAGGCCCAATGTCGACGACAACGCCGTCATGAACATCCCCCATGACACATCGACCACAACCACCCGCCAGGTCCATTGTTTCAAAAGCGCGAGCGCGGTGAGCTCGAACGTCGCGTAGCAGAATAGTCCGAACAAGGCCCCGTAAAGCAGCGTCGATCGCCACGTCGCCCCAGGTGGCGCGCTGACGAAGACCAGGATGCCCGCCACGTAAAGCAGATAGAACAGGACGGCAGGCGCAAGCCTGATTTCACCCAGCATCTCGCCGACCTGTGAGGTGAAGAGATCCTTGGCGACCGTCCTCAGGAACAGAAAATCGATCGGGATCAGGACGATCAGCGTCGCAAGATAAAGAACAACATACCTTTTCAAGACCATCTCCGACGCTTTTCGCGCGCCTTTCGTGTAGTACGGATCAGGCGCGGGGTCGTTGCAAGTTTTTTGTCCGTGCGCAGACTTTTTGCGCCCATTTCGAATTTGCCACCTGATGCGCAAGCCAACCGCCCCGCCCTGCATCGTCTGGTTTCGCGACGATCTCAGGCTTTCCGATCATCCCGCCCTGCACGCCGCCGCGAGCACCGGGTTGCCTGTCATTTGCCTCTACGTCTTCGATGAGATGTTGCGATCGCCTCATGCGCGCCCGCTAGGCAGCGCGTCACGCTGGTGGCTAGCGCAGTCGCTGCGGGCCCTGCAAAAACGCCTCGGTGCGGGAGGCTCCAGGCTCGTGCTGCGCAAAGGCTCTGCGGCGAGGATCATCGCTGAGGCCGCACGCACAACCGGTGCAAATCTTGTTTTCTGGAACGAGATCGCGCACGCGCCGCGCCAGACCGAGGCCGGCGAGGTCGCCGCCGCGCTTGCGGAGATCGGTGTCGCATCGCGAAGCTTCGCGGGCGACCTTCTGGCTGATCCCACCGGTATCCGCAACAAGGAAGGCCGGGGCCTGCGGGTGTTCACGCCATTCTGGCGGCGGGTTCGGGCGCTTGGCGATCCCCCAAAGCCACTGGCGGCACCCGAGACGCTACGTCCGGGTCCTGACCTTCAAGGCGCCAAAGTTGAGGATTGGCGTCTTGAACCTGTGCGGCCGGACTGGGCCGGTGGCTTGCGCGACACCTGGACGCCGGGTGAATCAGCCGGCCAGCGGCGGCTTGAGGCCTTCCTGAAGACCGCCGTCGAGGGCTATGTCGATGGGCGCGATCGGCCCGACCGGGACAACACCTCAAGTCTCTCGCCGCATTTGCGCTTTGGCGAGGTTTCACCGCGACAGGTCTGGCATGCCGCTCGTTTTGCCGCGGCCGAGCACCCCGCCCTTTCGGTCGGCGTCGACAAGTTCTTGAGCGAACTGGGCTGGCGGGAATTCTGTCATCATTTGTTGTTTGACGCGCCGGATCTGGCGACACGCAATCTGCAACCTTCCTTCGACGCGTTCCCGTGGAGGCACGACGATGCCGCGCTTGACGCGTGGCGCCGCGGTCAAACCGGCTATCCCATCGTCGATGCCGGCATGCGCGAGTTGTGGCACACAGGAACCATGCACAACCGCGTGCGGATGGTGGTCGCCTCCTTTGCGGTCAAGCATCTCCTGATCGACTGGCGCGAGGGTGAAAGCTGGTTCTGGGACACGCTGGTCGATGCGGACCCTGCCTCCAATCCCGCCAATTGGCAGTGGGTCGCGGGATGCGGCGCCGACGCTGCACCCTATTTCCGCGTCTTCAATCCCATCCTCCAGGGCGAGAAGTTCGACCCCCAGGGTGCCTATGTGCGGCGCTGGGTTCCTGAACTTGCGCAATTGCCGGCAGGCCTGATCCACCACCCGTGGAGCGCGGCGCCGATCGAGCTCAAAAGTGCAGGCGTCGATCTGGGCAAGACCTATCCGGGACCGATCATCGATCACGGCAAGGCTCGCGGCCGCGCGCTGAAAGCCTATGCAGAGCTTCGCGCGGATTGAGCCAACGTCGTCGTCGCTTTGACAGCACCAAGAATCCCGCTATCGTTGGCACGTCGATAAAACCTGGGGGATGACATGGACGACGAAAAACCCATCAGTAGCGAACCGATGCCGGAAGCGATGAGCCCTCCGGCCGAGCCGCCGAAAACCGCCGCCACGCCGACGGTCAAAAAGGCGAGGAAGAGAACCGCCAGGAAGGCAGTGGCGAAGAAAAAGAAGGCTGCAAGGAAATCCAAGAAGGCCGCCAAGAAATCATCGGCAAAGAAATCCGCCAAAAAGGCCGTCAAGAAGAAGGCTGCCAAGAAGAAGAAGGCCAAAAAATCGAGGCGCTGACGCTCCTCCCGACTAGAGCTCCGATTCCGAGGTTCGCGAGTTGTCGCGGCGACCTCTCATGCGAACTTCGGAATTAAAGGGGCTCTAGCAGCTTGTTGATTTGAGTAGCGGCCTTGAATTTGAAGTTCCTATCACGAACTTGCCGCGATACCGATAGGATCTTCAAATTCGCCGCACTAGGCCTCCGGCCCAAATCCATTGGAGCCGGGGCCTTTGCCTATGCGTCCATTCGTCCGTGCGCGTTGCGCCGGATGGCCAGAAACACGGCCGCGGCGCAAGCGACCATCCCTGTGATCGCCAGTTCGTCGAGCCGCCGGGCATTCGAGACGAGGAACCGCCATGGAAGTTCGCGCCGCCTTGACCTTCAAAGCTGGGCAAGGACTCCGATGAAGCTGGATTTTGTAACGGTCGATGTCTTCACAGGCACGCAGTTTGCCGGGAATCCGCTCGCCGTCGTGCTCAACGCGAAAGGCCTGACGGGCGGACAGATGCAGGCGATCGCCGCCGAATTCAACCTGGCGGAAACGACCTTTGTGCTGCCACCGAAAGATCCCGCAAATACCGCCGAGGTGAGAATCTTCACCCCGCGCTACGAAATGCCGTTTGCCGGCCATCCAAATGTCGGCACCGCCTTTGCGCTGTCGCGCGCCGGTGCAAGCTACGGCCGCGCTGTCGATGGCGAGAGCGTCAGCTTCGAGGAAAAGGCGGGGATCGTTCCGATTTCACTTCTGAAGGATGCCGGCACCGTCACGGGAGCGCGGCTCGCCTCCCCTCAATTGCTGACGTTAGGCGCCGAAATTTCGACTGAACTGATCGCTTCGGCTTGCGGATTGGCGGTCGACGACATCGAAACCGGAAATCACTCTCCGATCATCGCCTCTTGCGGTGCGCCGTTCATCCTGGCCGAACTGAAGGATCGCGCGAGACTGGCGGCGGCGGCCGCGCGCGCCGACGTCTTCGCGCGTGAAATCTCGAGGCTTCCGGTCACGAGCATTTTCATCTACGCGAATGTTGCAGAAGATGGCCTTGACATAAGGGCGCGCATGTTTGCCCCGCATCATGGAATTCCCGAAGATCCCGCAACCGGTAGCGCGAATGTCGCCCTCATCGGACTATTGGCCAGGTTGCGGCCGGAATCGGATGTGCGGATTTCAAGGACAATCGCGCAAGGCGTGGAGATGGGACGGCCAAGTCTTTTGCAGGCCGAAGCCGAAAAGGAGGGCGGCACGGTGACCTCCACCTATATCGGCGGCCGTTGCGTGCCGGTGATGTCGGGGATAATCGAACTCGCCTAGCTGCATGAACCGAAAAAGTGTGCAGCGGTTTTTCTCGCAACAAACGCGGAACGCGTTTGCGCGGAGATCATGCGCAATCAACGAACTAAAGCGGCTCACCACTCATCCGGACATGGATCGACGATCTTCCAGAGTTCTTCGCCGTTCTTGAGCTTCTTCATTTCGGTGGTCAGTCCGCCGTTGCGGCGGATCCAGTCCTTCACCGCATCCGGATAATAGGACATCAGGTCCGACGTCCCCTCGGCGCTGGTGACCTTGATCCCGAAAGTAAAGGCCTTGTCATAGTAGGCCTGGTGGAAGCCGACGCTGGCGCGTGGCGTCACGCAAATCTTGTTCATCGGCACGATACCGAACACCAGCGTGCAGGCCGAATTGCAGATGCCGTCGATGATGACGCGCTCGTGGCGATCGCGAATACGCGCATACCTGGCCTTATATTCCTCGACATATCCGCCATGGTCACGCGTGATGTGCAGGTCGGCCCGCACCGGACCTGCGGCCACGCAAAAGAGCGATAACAGGGCAAGAGGCGTGATGCGCATGAGCCGTCGGTAGCCGAAACCCCAGGTAGCGGAAACCTTTGCAAGCTTGGTGCTTAAGCGGACCAAACGGCACAACTCTGGCCAGACTGTGTTTGAATTTCGTTAAGCATGGCGGCAGCGCCAAAAAACCGGTGTGTGTGGCCGATTTTCCGCAATTTTTGCGACGATTCCCTCTGGATGGGAAGGCGAATTCGCCTAGAATGTTCCTGTTTTCTTCCGGAGGACCCGATGACCCTACTGAAGCTCACCTCGGCCGCAACCCTCCTGGTTGCGCTGGCGGCGATCTCCGACCAGGCGCAGGCGCGTCGTTATCACCACCACGGCTATGGTTATGGACTGCCCTACCCGATCAGCTACAAGCATAACTACGGACCCGGTCCGGTGCCCGGCACCTTCGCCTATTATGACGGGCCCTCTAACAATTATTGCTATCAGGGGTCGGCAGTATATCGCGCGCAGGGCGGACGCTATCCCTGCTTCTGAGTCGATCATCTGAAACCATCGATTCCGCACGCTTGTTTGGCCGTGCGCGTCGCGGCGATTTCAAAAGGGCGTTTGCGGCTTTGGTGTAGTCGTGATCGCTGGCCCTGCCCGGCCAAGTCTGCTAGAGCATGATCCGGAAAGTGGATACCGGTTTTCCCTCGCGACAAACGCGGAACCGCGTTTGCGCGGAGATCATGCTCAAACAAAGAGATGAGATCATGATGCGATTCCACTTAATCGCATCCATGATCTAATCGGACGCAAGGCACGCGCTCGTAGCTCAGCTGGATAGAGCATCGGACTTCGAATCCGAGGGTCGGGAGTTCGAATCTCTCCGAGCGCGCCAGCTAACCCCAAACAAAATCACAGTTTCTGTAGTTTGCTTTCCGTTCTTTCTTCCCAAAAATTCACGCTGGGAAGAGCCCGGGAAGATTGGAGCGGGACCGTCGCCAGCCCCGCTCCTTAGCGCAGGCACCCGAGGTTGCGCAGCTTCTCTAGCGCGGCAGCTTGCAGGCCCGGCGTGATCGGGTTCGCCATGCCATTGCATTGTTCTTGCAGCCGTTGCCGCTCCAAGGCTTGCCGCCTCGGCTCAGTCTCTTCCAAGAACTCAGCCGCACGGGCTTTTCCCTCGGCCAAGTACTGCTCGCCCGTGATCTGCCCGGCCGCGAACTTCTTAGCCGATGCGATGTTGCGCGCCGCCATCTTGTCGAATGCAGGCAGCGACGCTGGCGCACGTTCCGCCAGCACTGGCCTGATTGCGTTCATGCGGCACATGGTTGCGCGAACCGCATTCTGGCGCGAATCCACCTCGGGACAGTTGGCTTTAACCGCTGCCCTATTGAGCGCGGCCACGGTCACATCATCCGCCTTCGCCTGCGTGAGAAGCATCGCTCCAACGAACAAGATCAACAACCGACTGTGACCTGGGAAATAGCGGCTTGTCATGGTCGCCCCCCCCGCTTAGCGCCTTTCAAAATGACAGAAGCGCGGGACCGTTGCCAGCCCCCTCAAGGCATCCGACCGAAACTTGATTACAATCAAAACAGTGGAGATGGATTTCGCTAAGTTGCTTGGCGCTGGGCGGCAGGCATGGCGCTCGGTGGCGGGGCCTCTTCCCCCGTCAGAAGGAGCCGCTCTCATCCGGCGGCCTCTTTCATTTTCCTGTGTAACCGAAGCCCCGCCATGACTCTAGGAAGGCCACTGGTGAAGACCGTAAGCGCGAGCATGAATTACCTGTTACAGGGGGCGGTGTTCGCACTCGAGCAATGCGGCTTGCTTCTTCGCGACGCTCGCATCCTCTGTGAAGCCGGATCTTATGCCAGCGCGGTCGTGTTGGCGGCCTTTGCGCGTGAAGAACTCGGGCGCTACAGAATCTTGCGTCGGCTTTGGCAGCGTACAGTGGCAGGGGAAAGCTTTAGCGTTAAACAGATTCGCAAACGGTGCGAGGATCATGTCGAGAAGCAACGGGAGGGGATGTTCAGCATCGTTCAGCGACCCGACTCTAATACCGCGTTGGGTCAGCTATTGCGGGCTCGATCGAGTGTGGCACCTGGAGGTTCCGAATGGCAAAATCTCAGCGAAGAGATTGACAAAATCACTGAGTCGCAAAAAAAGCGAACCCCCGGCAACCGTCACGAACGGCGAATGAAAGCGTTGTACGCTGAACCACTGGAGTCTGGGTGGAACAGGCCAGCGGAAATTTCAGAGGCCGCGGCGCGTGACTTTTTAACAGACGCAATAAATGACTATGCCGGACAACAGGACCGTTACGTAAATCCGGATATATACGTAAATCCAGATTCGGGTGATTCAGATTTTTATGCTGCTCTTGGACATTGGCAGGACCGTCCTGAACTTCAACCAGCCACCTCATTGCACAAGTTCATTTAAAAGCCGCCGGTTGACGCCTGGCGGGCATCGTCGCGGGACCGAAGCCCTGCGCCCTCCAAATCCCAGGGAAACGAAGGCGCGGCTTGAGTGGGCCCCTCACAATTGACCGAGGGTGAGCTCGCCGAGGACACAAAGCAAAACCCCCGCCGGAGCTGATCACGGCAGGGGCTCATTCCCACTGTGTGGATGGATGGTTCGAGGCTAGGGGCAAGAGCCTAGGTGTCGCGCCAAGGATCCACTTGAGGATCAAATCCCTCTAAAGAGGTTTTCACAAGGCCAACCTTTGGGCAGTGAGCTCGGGATCTAGTTCGGCGGCTCGGCGCACATACCCCCGCCGAAGCGTGCCGAGCCTGGCCAGCGCGCTGGTGAAGTGAACTGGTTGGGATCAATGGTGGCAGTGACGGGCGATTCTGAGAACATGCGGAACTGCAACACCTTCGAATTATCTATCGCGTAAGAGCGCGGGACCGTTGTCAGCCCCCCGCGCCTGATCTCGCTATTCGACGATCCTAAAGCCGGCCCGCCGCTCTTGGACTACAGCCTTTTGTGCGGCCGTGATTCGCTCGTGGGCTCTTGCGATCGCTTGTTCCTTGGTGAAGCCCTGTTTCATCAAATCCGACAGATAGACTTCAATCGCTTGCGTCGTGAATTCAGCCCCGGCCTTCTCACTCGGCATGTTGCCCCCGATTCCTTTGATCTGATCCTGATCCCCGGCGGCGCCGAAACAAGACGCCAACGCCGCGGGGTTGTGGAAAACTACCGCCTCAGCCTTCTGGCGTGGCTCGCCAGCCGCTGGCGGTTGCGCTTCCTATGCGATCGGCGCCGGTCGCGCCGAAACTTGATCCGCATTCGGGGCTGGACTCCGCTATGTTGTTTGGCGCTGGGCGACAACGCTCGGTGGCGGGGCCTCTTCCCCCGTCGCAAAGGAGGGGCCGCTCTCATCCGGCGGCCTCTTTCATTTTTCCTGGATAACCGAAGCCCGCGCCCTCCAAAAGAAAACCCCAGCCAGGAGGCATTCCGGCTGGGGCTTTCAGAGGTATCGGCAACCTCGTGCTGGGGGCGGCCGATACATTAAAGCTACAGTTGGCCGTGTTGCCCGTCACGTCCCGATTTGTCGTGGTGAGTTGTTGTCCACGCTAACCCCAGGGCCATGTTGGCCGTCATTGTTCTAATTTGTCTCAGCGGGACCGAAGCCCCGCGCGGGCTTGCGCGGCAATAAGGCGCTGGCAGCCAATCGCCCGCAACACAGCAACCTGGAGTATGAATAACGACCCATCCTAAAAGAGTTCCGGGGTCAGAATGTTCGACTTGGCGATCGCGGTTTTTGATTGGTTTCCCCTTCGGTTTTCTTGTCGGATATTTTTGGTGGGATCGTATTTCCCGCGCGCGCCGTGCAAGGTATCGGGTCGAGCAAGAAAGGTATCGCGCCGGGAAAGAAATGCGGCACGCGGCCGACAAATGAAAAGCCGGGGCGGCTAGGCCAGCCATCTGGACTCCTTCCATCATGCAGGCAGGGCCGATATGATGATGTTAGCTTCCCTAGCGGCGAGGAGCAGCTAGTTTCCGAACGGGAGGACGAGATGCCTGAGAGCACCTACGACGTGATTCAACTGATCGGTACCAGCAAGGAATCCTGGGAGAAGGCCGCCGCCAACGCGGTCGAACAAGCCTCCAAATCTCTCCACGGTCTTCGCGTTGCAGAAATCGGTGAACTCGATATGCAACTGGACGCAAAGGGACAGGTGGAAGCATACCGCGCGAAGGTCAAATTATCGTTCAAACTTGAGCCCTGAAGTCGTTGCTCCGGCCTCTTGGATATCACGTGGCGTCGTAGCAATAGAAAAAACGCGGGACCGAAGCCCGCGCCCTCCAAAAGAAAACCCCAACCCGGATGCGTTCGGGCTGGGGGTCCAGAGGTGTCGGCCGTCATTGTTCTAATTTGTCGCAGTCCTCGGGCCAGGCGCCGCGGTCGAGGTTAGAACAAAGGTCCGCCCTGTTGCCGCCACGCACTATCGGAATCATTGCAGCCTCGACTAAAGCTGGGGACGCTAGTCGAAGGGATGGCAATGGCGAGCAGCAGATCGAAGTTGCGTGCCGCAGTGCGGACACTCGTCAAGACGCGCGAGCGGCCTCGGCGCCGCATTCGTCGGCGCGTGGATAGCAAGGGTTCTGAGAAAAGCTGAGCGCAGCACCGAAGCCCCGTCGCCCTAGCCCATGCTGCCGGGCATAAAGCACCGAATTTCAGTACGCGGAGAATCGGGCCCGCCAACGGCCATGTAGGGCCAAACCATAGTTCTGCCAGCACGGTTTGGCTCGGTGATTACGGCATCGTCGGGGACATCAATCCATCGGCCCTCGAGACGGACGCGGTAATGGCCGTCCTTCTCCCAGTCGACATCACTTACAACAAAGCCGTCCGCGAACGAACAACATAGCCCCTTGCCAGATGCGAGCCTGTTGAACCATTCGTTCAGTTCCGGATGGCTGGGATCGTGGGCGAGCGCGGGCATGCAAAGCAGTAGGAAGACAGGGATAATCCGCATCATCATCGGAGACCAGCTCGCTTATTTCAAAGTCTACGCTTCTGTGCGGCCGCGGCAATGAAAAGCGCGCGACCGTTACCAGCCCCGCGCCCTTCAAAAGAAAAACCCCAGCCTTGTCAGGGGCTGGGGTCGTTCTCCAACTCTTCGTCCATCTACCGATCAGGGTTGTGGGATTGTAATTTCAATTTTGCTTCCTCTCTCCTCTTCAGTCGCCGATTAATTCGCGGACCTTTCTGAGGATCTGCGCTGCGCTCTTTTCGAATGTCGCTGAGCCGTTTGTTTGCAGCCTTCACAAGCGCCCCTCTTTCTACCGCAGTTATCTTTCCGGCATCGAAATCGCGAAAAGCGTCCCACAAGAACTTGCGGACTTGCTCCGTCGTCATTCGCTCCACGGTGTTCTCTTGGGACATGTTGGACTCCCTGATCCTTTGGTGCTGACACGGTACGCCCAACAATAAATCAATCCCATCCAAGGAAATGGGGTTATTCACAAGGAAGCGCGGGACCGTTGCCAGCCCCGCGCCCCGCAAAAGAAAACCCCAGCCAAGGCGAGCGAAGCGGCTGGGGCTCTAGAGGTGTCGGCCTGGAGTCAGCCGATCAGTTCAACTTACGCTCGGCCATGTCGGCCGTCATTGTTCTAAGTTGTCGCAGTGGGACCGAAGCCCCGCGCGGGCCAGCGCATGGTTGGCCAGCGGGCCCGGCTGAATCAATTATCTTTAGGAACCGGAACCTCCGTTTGCGCCCACACTTGGTCCTTTGCGTTACCGGAACCAAAAGGAGGGTCGCATGACGAAACTCTGGCTTCTTGGCACCGCGCTGGTTGTTTCTTCTTTGCTTGCGGGGCCTGTGATGGCGAAGAAAGCAAAGACCAGCCATCCAGCCCCCGCGACCGTTTGCGATCCCAGGGACCCGGGAAATCCGTTCAGCAAGAAATACGAGTTCTTGGAATGGAGCGATTGGCGAAGGGTGGGCGGCTGGGACGATCGTAACGAATACACCTGCCAGCCCATTCCCTCTTAACGCCCGCAATCATGGTTGGTAGCGAAGTCGCGCGCGCAGAAACGCACAGCCTTGCTCAGCGACCAGCCTTCTGGAGCGCAGACCTGAGCCGGCGCCTCGCTGATACATTAACTTTTCTAAAGTGAGCAAAATGGACCATCGCCAGGACAGGCGTGGTCCCATGGTGGTTTCATCACCAAAGTCACCCGGGTGACTTGGTAGGTACGACCGGATGCTAATACCGCACTTAGCATCTGATGAAGATGGCCCCAGCATGTACCCCCGCGCTGGGGCCGTTTTCTTTGACACTGCGCGATCGAGGCGGACCTTTAAGGGAGCACGCGCATTGAGGTGTCCTAAGACCGGGGCGACCTGAACGTGGAGCTTTGGCCATGAGCATTATTCCTCTTCACCTTCAAAGAAGGTTCGAGCAGCGGTGGGCCGCTAGATTTGCCCCGCGGGTTGTGTCGGCCACACCCAAAAGCATTGTCTTGAGAGGCACCGATCAAAATCCCGCGTTCAGCAAAGGAAAAGCCCGCCGGGTTGCGACTAAGCCGATCGGCGCCGGCGCTTCATAACTTTCGGAAATGACGGTTTAGGAGTTTCCAGACATCAGCCATGAGTGCCTGCTGCTGTTCTGGTGTGAAACAAGCTGTGATCTCCTCCCATTTTTCGCCTGTCAGCAACCGCACCTGACTGGTTTGGCGAGGCGGCTCATTTACAGCGGCGCCCGCGGCTTTCCTTGATCGGCGCGGCTTACGGGAATGGACGAGCCGGGAGACGCTACAGGGAAATTTGACGACGTTGCTATTTAAGGACGAGTCAATCCGTGGCGTGCTAAGCACTGTCAGCCTCGGTCATGGCTTAAACTTTCTGTGTTAAGGGCCTGTGGAGAGTTGCCGGTTCGCCCTAGCTGCCCACCGCGGGCACTCATAAGACGTTGACAGAGTTTCTGCCAGTCGGAAGTTTCCGACAATGGGCAGGCCGCCTGGTCGAGCCGGGGTTGAGGGGCGAGCAAATGATGTTGTGGTGGCGGTCTTTATGGTCGGTCATCGGAGAGACTTGGAGCAATACCCCGGGCGCGGTGAAGACCATCATAGTTGCTGGTGTTGGCACGATCGTTGGTGCTTGGATTTCCAGTCGATCTCAGACGAAACGCCGCGTAATCGATGAATTAAGGGCAATCGGTGCAGCGCGGGCTCTCTGTTTCTCAATAACAAATCGCGCGATCGGGTTAAAGCGTCAACACGTTGTGCCGCTGAAACAACGATTTGACCAAGCCGTCGCCACTTTTCAAAAACACAAAGGGGGTGTGCTGGAAATTCTTTTGGATATGAACGATCTGGCTCAAGTCAAGTTCCCAGATAATGTGCTTGAGCGGGTGATCTTCGAGAAATGCAACGTCGGAACAAGAGCGATGGCGTTAACGGTCACGCTTTCGGCAGCAATCGAGGATCTCAAAAACGCAATCGACTACAGGAAGAAATTGGTCTCCGACTTCCGTGAAATAAACAATTCGTTGACTGATCGGGAAAGGATAGAGGTCTATGTAGGTGCGCGAAGAGCTGGCCAAACCGATGTGCGGTTTGCAGACAACATCAAAGCCTTACATGTCCTCACTGACGATTGTATCTTCTTCAGCATGGCGCTGACAGACGAATTGGTGCTTTACGGCAACAAGCTGCGATCGCGAAATAGATTCAAATTTCGATTGGGGATACCGAAGTTCTTGCCAGCGGACTGGAGCGCAGTAAAACATTTGCCTCCATGCGTCAGAGTATTCAGATTGGAGTACAAACTTTAAGCCCAATCCTACGAAAACAAGGCGGCTGCTAGGCTGGCTTAAATCAATTTTCCGAAGATAAGCTTCCGTTGTGTCGCGCAGCGAGCAAACCGCAATCCCTAGCGGCTTCCCTCCCGACCAGATC
>Ga0210406_10000256_pt1 | contig 79066 bp, 77 predicted proteins | sample IncBWC30MmetaG_FD_155454 | JGI IMG/M metagenome (GOLD analysis project Ga0210406, IMG submission 155454) | Forest soil microbial communities from Barre Woods Harvard Forest LTER site, Petersham, Massachusetts, United States - Inc-BW-C-30-M | ecosystem: Environmental > Terrestrial > Soil >...
GGGAGGAGAGAACTGCTTCCTTGCGGACGAAGGTGTAGAGCAGCAAGTCCACATCGGGCATCGTCGTCGTGGCACCATCGAGCCTTCCGAGCGAATGCATGGCGCGATCCAAGGCGGTTTGAGCGCCTTCCGTCAAGGAAAGAGGCTGATCCGGAGGCAGCGAAGGCGGCACAAAGGCGCGCACCGCCTCGCCCAGAGTCGTAGTCTCTATATATGTTCCGAACGGATTCCGCTTCATGGCGCCCCTGGCCCACGTTAAACGGCTTTATCGCCGTCCACTGTTAGTTAAATATAGCATACTATATTTAATTAGCGTCTTGAATGAGTCAAAAGATTTAAATAGCGACCTACCATAATTAAATTTATCTTCTTATTTTAACTAGGATTACCGGATGAGACGGAACTCCATTTCGGCGAAGTTAGGCACCACCTCCAATTGCCCCTCCGATTCCATCCAATTAGGTCTATTACAAGCCCGTTCCATCTATCCACCAGCGCAGTATTGTGTCGAGCTGCTGCAATGGAGCCTTTGGAGGCGGGGGAGGCAATTCATGGCCATCACTAGAGAGCAAATTAAAGCGGAAAATAAACGTGGTTCGGCGGCCATCGCTCGCGGCCCAGTCGCACGAGCAGCTCGTTATGATGCCCGCCGCGCGCTGATCGTAATTTCGCTGGAAGGCGGTTGCGAGTTTTCCTTTCCGACGGCATTGGCCGAAGGACGGACGCACCGCGTTCAAAACTGAAAAAATAGAGATCAGTCCGAACGGACTGGGATTGCATTGGCCGCAGCTCGATGCAGACCTTTACGTTCCAGCGCTCATCGAAGGCGCTTTCGGTTCACGTCGATGGATGCAACATATCGGTGAGCTCGGCGGTTCTGCGCGGAGTGCGGGCAAAGCCAACGCATCACGCGAGAATGGAAAGCGCGGCGGCCGCCCCAAGGATAAAGTGGCGGCATAGCTCACCGCGAGTCGACCGGCAGCGCTCGACCCTGAACCGTCGGTCACGAATGTCCGCTACCGAGGGCCGAATTTCCTTTCGGCTTCGTCGAGGGTAATCGTGCTGAGTCGTGGCGGACCGCCGCCGTGTGTTTCGCTTTGGGGATACGTTCTTTCCCAATAGCGACCGTCGTTCGGGTCTCGGTACAGTGCCTCCCAGCCGCTGGCACTTTCGGCAACCTTCAGCAAATGGTGCTGGACGAGCCAATCGATTCGTTGGCACGTGGCATCGCTGACCACTTTGCCGTCGAGCAGGAACGATTTGCCGGACAGCGCCGTTTCGTTCGCTCGCAGGGGTCCTTCGATATGGCTCATGGATGTCCCTCAACTGTCCTTCTTACCATCCCGGTCAACCGCTGCTATCGACCCTAACTCGCCGCCCGCCATCGTCTGGGTCGGGAACTGGCCCCGAGATCGCTCCACCGATTTTAAGTGCGTTTGTACCGGCGAATGAGCCACTGCCCGAAACCGCCAACGACGAACATCACCGGTATGAGCCAATGTAACAATCGATCTTGAATCGGGGTGATAAAAACCACCGAGCCGTGGCAATTATATTGAACAGTTCTGCCAGTTGCTGCCACGGGCACGGATGGCCCCTGGCATATCGTTCCCAAGAGAATCCACCAGACACCCATGCCGGTGAACATGAATACTGTCAAAAGACAAACCGCGACTTTCCATATTAGGGTTTCCCTATCGCGCACTGCCGTCCAGGCGAAGCGGCTCATTTGACTTCACCTGAATTAACTGACGACCCGACCTTGTGAAGTTTCGCTCCATCATCACGCTGATTGCGCCGGAAATACACGATGCGCGCGACATACGCCACCGCCAGGGCCACAACCAAGACGAGAACTCCTTGTGCAATGTTGCCTAGACGGCACCCTCAGTTTACCGCAGGCCGCGAAAGGCCGCTTCGTGGCGGTCAATTCAGAACCGCCACTGCCCGGTATTGGCCGGGAGAAACCCGCGGCGTTGTCGGCGACTGCCAACGAGTACTCCCGACTCTGAGCGGTCGATCGCTTGCCTCTGATTGCAGTCCACACCTGACGCTCACCAATATTTTTGGTAGATTTCGTATGAGGTCGTGTCCGGAGCTGAGACGCGAGCTCAAAGGATGTTCCGATTGGAGGTCTAAAAGTGGCACGCGTAATTGTCGTCAAGAAGGCAAGCCACACGGCGACGAAAAAACCAGTTGGCAGCCCCGTCAACAAGGCCACGTCGAAGGCACGCAAACCCAGCGAGCGCATTGCCGCGCGAGTAGTCGCTTATACGCTGCCCGCCGCCATGACGGGCAGGGCAAGTCCCGCGAAGGCTGCGGACGGGGACAAGCCGGTTTTCGCCTACATCAGCAGTCTGCCGCAGCCGCAACGCGGCATTGCCGAACGCGTCGATGCCCTAGCGGCGAAGACGCTGCCGGGTTTGAAGCGCTCCGTGAAGTGGGGAATTGCGTGGTATGGAGTTGGCGACGGCTGGTGCTTCTGCTGCGGCGGCTTCGCCGGCCACGTCAAGCTCACGTTCGGGCGCGGCACCTCACTCAAACCCGTACCACCGGTTACGCCGGTGGGCATGGGCAAGGACTCGAGGGGCGTGGATCTCAAATCAGTGGGCGACCTCGACGAACGCCAGGCGGCGTCATGGATGAAACAAGCTACGGCCATCCCTGGCTTTGGCGGAAAGAAGCGATAAGCCCGACGATCCCTGGCACGTGACTGTGCGAGGTGCAAAAATCCTAATTCGAACCAGGACACCAAGACGCGAGTCTCAATAGGGTCGACCAGGCGCGGACCTCTCCGCAGGTTGATCCGAGAAGCAGTCTAGGTTCGACTTCAGCGGATCTCCAAAGCAGGCCCGCTTGAAGTAAACATCCCTAAGCCGCTATTCGTGAACGGCAACGGCTGGCCGGCTACTGACGACCCTTTGCTGTCTCCGATGAACGTCGGCTATCGGGAACCAGAAACGACAACAGCCCTGGAGAAAGCAATCTCCTCTAGAATTACCGAAACTTCCAGACTTCGACATGAGCGCCATTACTCACTGCGAGGTAAGAGCTATCTCTCGATACTGAAAGCGCATAAGCGTGCCCGTTTGGGAGTTCCTGCATCAAGTTCTGGTGCGCTCCGTCCCATATTCGCACAGACGACCCAATGCCACATTCAATGAGATATTTTCCGTTGGGCGTGTAGCGCAATGCTAAGACGCTGGCCGACGGGGCGCTCTCCTTTGCCACTACTTCTCCTGTCGAAGTGTCGTAAATCCGAACCGCATCAGTACCCGAAAATGTCCCGCCGGTAATGCCACCGGCTGCGAGATGGACTCCGTCCGGGCTCCATGCGATTTGAGTTACTTGATTCTCTCGCGGAAAAGCGTCATCGATAGTTTTGATCACGCGTTTCTGATTCAGATCCACGACCAGAATCTGTGCGTTGTGAGCAATTCCGGGGCCTAGGGTCACTCCTCCTACAGCAGCCATTTTTGAGTTCGCGCTCAAAGCCAGTGCCATGACATTCAGCGGCGACACCCGGAGCCCCCACAGTTCCCCCCAAGTATTGGCGCTATACACCAGAAATTGATTCCGACCCGGTGGTTTATCGGAATCGTAGGTTCGAACAAGGAATTGTCCATCCCCAGAGAACGCAATCCGGGAATAGATGCCGCCGCCGAAAGGCTCCGCCAGCCCATGAACAACCGCACCGGTTTTGGTGTCGAATATGCTCACGACACCTCTGCCATCGGCCTCGCTTGCGAGTGAGTGCGCCACTGCAAGAAAGCGGCCGTCCGGGCTGTATCTGATTCCGTCACCAGAAGTGTAGTCAAGGACTACTGGGGGCTTAGAAAATCTCCGCTCAATGCCGGGACGCGACGCCCACTTCCAAACGTGGATGTGTAGAGTCACAAATGTTCCAACCGCAATCTCACTTGAATCCGGACTAAATTCAAGGCTTGCTACATCATCGTCTTCCTTGAACTCGGCTATTTTCTGGGCAACATTGCCGCCGGCCGATGCGGAACTCGATGCGAATATCAGGCAGACGACGCTCGTGATCACGCATGTGCGCCTAGTAATCTGAAATCGACTCATTCGAGGCTCCTTTCCTTGGATTGACATGACTTGCAAACCTTGCGTCGAAAACAGGTGAGCTTGCGTCGTCAATTTGGTCTCCAGCTGACTAGCCTACCTTAGACGAGCGTCCGCTTCGCGTCGTTCAGTTCAGGATCGCCAATGACGGGTTTTGGCCGGGAGACGACCACCGCAGAATCTCATCACGCCCGCAGCACATCTTGCTCGTACTCGAGCGGACGTTTCAGGAAGTTCGAATTCGAGTTCCGGAAATTGAATTCAGGTTCGAGTAAGGCAATCGAGTGTGACCAAGTGTCAGCTTTTTCGGCAATTTCCTGAAACCCAAACTCTGCTTTCCTGGGTAACTCAATTGGAGCACCGTGAGTTACCCAGGAAGTTACCCAGGTTTTGTGCGGATGATGGCGAACCTTGCAGGTCGTTAGCGAACGTCATTTCGGACTAGTTCGAGTCCGACACACCTGTTTTTCCTGTGTTTTGACCCGAAACCCGTCCGTCCCCGATCGTTACCGATCGTCGCGAATTAGTGGGCCCGCTCGGACTCGAACCGAGGACCAAGGGATTCACTTCTGCCCCGCCGTTTCCGGAGGGAGTGGACTATCTCTTCACCCCAGTGGGGTGCGGGACGCTCTAGCCTGTCATTAAGCGCGACTTTAGACGCGCTCAGGTAGTCTCTGCACCTTCCGGCGGTGTACCGCCGGCTTGGCTCAGGGTTGCCATCAGCCGCAGCTGGTGAGGTTTCCCTGAATTCATCCCGTCCACTTCGCACCTTGCGATGCGAAGGCACCATTAATGATGAGTCCCCTGCTCTAACCAACTGAGCTACAGGCCCGACGGCGCGCATCTTAGCACGTGACCTTCCCAACCCGGCATGCCCTTGGGTTATCGTACGGCGCCTGTGAAAACGCCACCGCTACCCGATTTGCCCATCAATGAGGCCCTTCCGGCGCTCCACCAAGCCCTGCTCGAGCGCCGCAGTGTGCTCATCGAGGCGCCGCCGGGGGCGGGTAAAAGTACCATCGTACCCATCGCATTGCTGCAAAGCCCCTGGCTCAAGGGGCAGAAGATCTTGATGCTCGAGCCGCGGCGCATCGCCGCACGCGCGGTTGCAAACCGCATGTCCACCCTCTTGGGCGAACCCGTCGGCCGCAGCGTCGGATTTCGGACGCGTTTGGAAACCCGCGTCAGTCGAGAGACCCTTATCGAGGTGGTAACAGAAGGGATCCTCACCCGCATGTTGCAAGAGGATTCCGCGCTCACGGGCATTGGCTGCGTCATTTTCGATGAATTCCACGAGCGCAGTTTGAATGCCGATCTTGGCCTCGCGCTGTGCATCGAGAGTCAGCAAAACCTGCGTGAGGATTTGCGGTTGGTGGTGATGTCGGCGACTCTCGAGCTGAAGCCGCTGGTGCGGCTGCTGGGAAATGCGCCGGTGGTGTCCGCGCAAGGACGTAGCTTTGATGTGCGGACTCACTACGTGCCACGGCGCAGCGAAGTTCATTTGGAACTGCAGGTCTCGCAGGTGGTTCGATCCGCGCTGCGGGAGCACGCGGGGGATGTCTTGGTGTTTCTGCCGGGCGCCGCGGAAATTCGCCGCGTGCAGCGCACCTTGGAGGAAGGCGATCTCGATCGCAGCGTTCGAGTGCTGCCGCTCTATGGCGAACTTGACGGCGCGGATCAAGATGCGGCGCTTGCGCCCTGTGCTCCGGGCCGACGCAAAGTCGTGCTGGCCACCAGCATTGCGGAAACCAGTCTCACCATCGAAGGCGTCCGCGTCGTCGTCGACTCAGGAATGCGGCGCTACGCGGAATTCGATCCGGCAACCGGTATGAGCCGCCTGGTCACCGGCAAGGTTTCGCAAGCTGCGGCGGATCAACGCCGCGGCCGTGCCGGCCGCTTGAGCGAAGGAGATTGTTATCGGCTTTGGTCGGAAGGCACGCACGCCGGCTTAAGCCCGCACACGCCGCCGGAGATCCTGCATGCCGATCTCGCGCCGCTGGCGCTGGAACTTGCCTGCTGGGGCGCGGCGGATGCGACGAGCCTGACCTGGCTCGACCCTCCGCCTGCGGCCCCGCTCGCTCAAGCCCGGGACTTGTTGCATCAGCTCGAAGCGATCGATACCGGCGCCCGCGTCAGGCCGCATGGACGCGCGCTGCAGAAACTCGGCATGCATCCGCGGCTCGCCCATATGCGGGTCATGGCGCAGGAGCTGGGCGCGGCGCGACTGGCGTGCGATCTGGCGGCGATCTTGAGCGAGCGTGACATCCTGCGCGCTGGGGTGGGCGCACGCGACGCCGATTTGCGGCTTCGAGTCGCGGTGCTGCGCGGCGACAGCCGCGAAGTGCCGGCCGGTGTCACGGTGGATGCCCGCGCCAAGGCCCAAGCTCAGCGCAGCTCCATGCATTGGCAGCGCGACTTGGGCAATGCACGCGATACGGCGGATCCGCACGAAGCGAGCGGAATTCTGCTGGCGTGGGCATATCCTGACCGCATCGCACGCGCGCGCGGCGACGGTGCGCGGTATTTGCTGGCGAACGGCCGCGGCGCTCGATTTGGGGAAGCGCAGGCGCTGGCAAAATCAGAATTCATCGTTGCGGCTGAATTGGACGGCGCGGATCGCGAAGCGCGGATTTTCCTCGCCGCGCCAATCGGTCTTCAGGAACTGGAAACGCATTTCGCCTCTCTCATCACGGATCAAGCGGAGATTCACTGGGATGAGCGCGCCGGAGCCATCAGTGCCAAACGCGAGCGCAGGCTAGGCGCGCTGCTCTTGGAATCATCCGAGATGCGCACACCTGATCCGGACGCGATGCAAGCGGCGCTGCTGACGGGCATCAAACAAGCGGGAATCGGCGGTTTGCCATGGACCCAGGAATTACGGCAGCGGCAGGCACGTGTCATGCTCATGCGGCAATACCAGGTCGCGAGTCCCGTGCCATGGCCGGATTTGAGTGACGAGGCTCTTGAACGCACGCTGGAAGCCTGGGCGTCGCCGTGGATCGTCGGTTTCACGCGGCGCGAACATTTTGCACGGCTGGACTTGAACAATGCGCTGCGCTCCTTTCTCACTCGCGCGCAAGAAAGCATCCTGGAACGAGAAGCGCCGACACATTTTACCGTCCCCAGCGGTTCGCACATCCCCATCAACTATTTGGACGGCGACAGCCCGACCGTGTCGGTGCGCCTGCAGGAACTGTTTGGATTGAGCGAGACCCCGGCGGTCGCCGGCGGCAAGCTGCCGCTGCTCCTCAAGCTGCTTTCCCCGGCCGGACGCCCGGTCCAGATCACCAAGGATCTGGTGAGTTTTTGGCGTCACGGTTACCACGAAGTCAAAAAAGATCTCAAGGGCCGCTATCCAAAGCATTATTGGCCGGACGATCCTTACACCGCGCAAGCCACACGCCGCGCGCGGCCGCGCTAAGATCGCCCTGCGCCAGGATTCGCAAATATTCGAAGGAACTCTTCATGCATCGAGCGGTATTTTTTGCAATTCTTCTACTCGCCTTACCCTGCGCGATGAGCCTTGCCGCGCCGGCAGCCGGACCTGCCGCAACTGCAGCCGCGGGGGCGTCGATGGACCCCGCAGCGGCCGCGCGTTTCGCGGGCCTGGCGCTCAAATGCCTGCACGATGAGTATCCCAACCACATCAGTCTGAGCATGGACCGCGATGCCGATGCGCGCCCTCCGCGTCAATTGACCCCGGCTTTCTATGGCTGTTTCGATTGGCACTCCGATGTGCACGGTCATTGGCTGCTGGTGCGGCTGCTGCGATTGATGCCCGATGCACCGTTCGCCGCCCAAGCAAGGGCCGAGCTGGCACGCAGTTTTACCCCGGAGAACATCGCGGGGGAGCTCGAGTACCTCAAGCATCCCGGCCGCGCCTCGTTCGAGCGTCCTTATGGTCTGGCGTGGTTGCTGCAGTTGTCCGCGGAGCTGCGTGAATGGGATGACCCTCAAGCAAAACAGTGGGCGGGCACGTTGCAGCCCCTCGAAACTGAGGCAGCGGCGCGAATCAAGAACTGGCTCCCCAAGCTGCACTATCCCATTCGTATCGGCGAACACGACCAGACTGCGTTTTCCTTCGGATTGATATGGGACTGGGCGGAAATCGCCGCAGATCCCGATATGCGCGCGCTGCTTCAGGACGCGGCGCAAAGATTTTATCTCAAGGATCGCACTTGCCCCTTGAGCTATGAACCATCGGGCGAAGATTTTCTATCACCCTGCCTCGCGGAAGCGGATTTCATGCGCAGGGTGCTGGAACATAAGGCGTTCGGCGCGTGGTTGTCGGGATTCCTTCCCGGCATCCCTCAAAGTCGCCGCAGCGGCTGGCTGCAGCCCGGGGTGGTGACCGACCGGTCGGATCCCAAGCTCGCCCACATTGACGGCCTGAACTTGAGCCGCAGCTGGATGCTTGAAGGAATTGCTCACGGGCTGCCTGCCGGCGATCCCCGAAAACCGGCGCTTCTTGCCGCCGCCGAGAGGCATCGGGAGGCGGCGCTTCCGGCGGTCACCGGGGAGCACTACGAGGGCGGCCACTGGCTGGGGACATTCGCGGTATACCTGACGAGCGCCGCCGGGCTGCACTGATATAATCCGCCGCATCGGTATCGAAAGGACGTAAAGATGTCAGAACACACCGAAATGGATCGCGCCGAATTCAAGGCGATGACCGAGAGCACCGAGGCGGATTGGAAAAAGATCGCGACAGCGGCGACCCAGTTCAATGGCGGGCTCGCCGACCGGGTGCTGGCGCATCTGCAAATGCTGAAAGGCGATTGCGGCGGTTTCTTGGTAGACCGCCTGGAGCACTCGCTGCAATCGGCAACCCTTGCCTACCGTGATCGGACGGACGAGGAATATGTCGTGTGCGCCCTGCTGCACGACATGGGCGACATTCTCGCATCAACCAATCATGCCGAGCTTGCGGCCACCGTGTTGAAGCCCTTCGTCTCAGAGGAGAACTGGTGGCTGCTGCAGCATCACGGAATCTTTCAGGGCTATTATTTCTTTCATCACTTGGGGCTGGACCGCAATATGCGCGAGCAATTTCGCGGCCATCCTAATTTCGAACGCACGGCATTGTTCTGCGAGCGGCATGATCAGAATGCATTCGACCCGAACTATGACACCATGCCGCTGGAGGCATTCGTGCCCATGGTGCGGCGGGTCATGGCGCGGCCCAGACGATCTATCTATCTGCGCGAGGAACAGCCAAAGGCGAAGGAGCTTCTGGAGGTTTAGGCGCCTTGAGATTTACCGCAGCCATTTCCGCTGCAGCATTCTCCACGCCGATGACGGCCGGCGTGCGCCAGCCGCTGCGCACACCCCAGAAATAAAAGGCGAGCGAAGTCAGCGCCACGCACAGCTGATCCCAGCCATAGCCGATGTAGCCGTGACCTTCAAATTCCTTGCTGCCTGCCCACGACAGCACCGTGATGGTCATCAGATAGGCGAGCAACCACCACGAAGCCCGCAACTGCCGCCCGAAGTCGCGCCAATTACCCTTTGCCTGATAGTACAAATACACCGGCAGCGGCAAGATCAGCAGCAGCATGATTTGGCCCGTATGCGGCCAGCGTGCCCAGAACAACATCAATGTGGCGAGCACAAAGGCTATGGGCGCGAGCAGCGGCAGACCCGGCACACGTAGGGGACGGTGCAGGTTGGGCGCGGTTCGGCGCAGCACGATGACGCTGATGGGTACCACCAGGTAAGTGATGATGGTCGCCACCGAAATCACGGCGGCAAGCTTGCCCCAGCCGCGAAAAAAGAACAGGAAGATGAAGGACACGGCGAGGTTGAACCACATCGCTGGGCGCGGAATGCCGTATCGAGGATGCACGCGGCCGAAAACTTCAGGAACCGTGCCGCTGCGTTCCATGGCGTAAATCATGCGCGCCGTGGTGGCCGTGTAGGTGCTGCCGGTGCCGCTGGGACTCACAAACGCATCGGCGTACAGCAAGAGGGCGAGCCAGTTCAGATTGAGCGCCAACGCCAGTTGCGCGAACGGCGAGCTGTATTCCAGCGCCGCCCATCCCTCGCCCAAATGCTCCGGCGCGACGGAGCCCAAGAACGCGACTTGCAGCATCAAGTACACGACCGTGCTCAGGGCGATCGAGCCGAAAATCGCGAAGGGCACGCTGCGCCCGGCATTGCGTGCCTCGCCTGCCAGGTTCACCGGGCTTTGGAAACCGTTGTAGCTGAAAACGATGCCGCTCGTGGCTACCGCCGTGAGGATGGCAGCCAGGTTGCCGACGTGCCGGCCCCCATGGATACCTACCTGAAAGTTTTCCCAATGAAATCCGCTGCATACCAAGGCGACGGCCGTGGCCGCCGGTACGATGAGCTTGAAAAACGTGATGGCACTGTTGGTGTCCGCAAAAACCTTCACGCTCCAGAAGTTGACGAGAAAATAAAGCACCACCAGCACGGCGGAGATGGACAGCCCCGCAACGGTCAGCTCGCCCTGCCCGTTGGCCGCGTGTACATACAGGGCTTGCGCCCAGGCCCATGGCCACGAACTCATGTACTGCACGGAGGCCTCGGCCTCCACGGGAATCACGGAGACGATCGCGATCCACGCCGCCCAACCCGCCACGAAGCCCACCAGAGTGCCGTGGGAATAATGTCCGTAGCGCACGGCGCCGCCGGACTCCGGAAACATGGCGCCGAGCTCTGCGTAGGTGAACGCGACGAACAAGATCACCACCGCGCCGATGATCCAGGCATAAATCGCACCGGGCCCTGCCAACTGGGCGGCGCGCCAGGCGCCAAACAGCCAACCGGAACCGATGATTGAGCCTAAACCGGTGAACATCAGCGCTATGGCGCCGACCTCGCGACGGATCGCACTCTCATTAGACATTTATAATCTCCTTGCCGAACTGTAACGGCTTTACACCGCTCCGCGCTACGCCCTTGCCATTGGAGGCATATATTTTGAAGAATTGGCTGTATCGCTGGCTTATCGAGCCGCTGCTGGTACTGTTGCGGCAGGGCATATCGCCGCGGCGGCTCGCGCTCTGCGTCGCGATTGCCGTCGTGGTCGGCAACATTCCCATCCTGGGTGTATCGACCATCCTTTGCGCCTTCATCGCACTGATCTTTCGATTGAATTTGCCGGCCATACAGCTCGTGCAGGCGGCGATGGCACCCACGCAGATATTGCTGATCATTCCCTTCGTGCGGCTGGGCGAATGGATCGTGCGTGCGCCACCGCAGGTGGTATCCATCAAGGCCGCGCTGGCGCTCATGTCCCATGGCGTATGGCAGGCCGTGGTGGTTCTTCGGGACGCGATCTTTCACGCGGGCTTGGCCTGGGCACTGACTGCGCCATTCTGCGTCTACTTGATTCACCGCCTGCTGACGCCGGTATTCGAACGCATGGCGGCGCAAATCGGGCGCCCGCCCACCGGCGGTTATTGATTGTGTTCCCCGCACGTTTCGCTATATTTGCGCTACCCGCCACATCGCGCTGCAGCCGGAATTCCCATGAATAAGGAAAGAACTTTGTCGATGGGCGCGCGTCTGCTGGGGGCCGTATCGATCGCTTGTCTTGCGGCGACATCGGCGATGGGAGCGCCGAAATCAAAATTCGTGCTGACGAGTTCAGATCCGCAGCTCGCGATCAGCGTTCCTCTGATTTACACCGCCAAGGCCTTTGGCTGTTCCGGAGGTAATCTGTCGCCGGAACTGCATTGGTCGGGGGCGCCCACAGGAACTCAGAGCTTCGTCGTCACATTGTTCGATCGCGACGAGCGCAGCACCCCCTCAGGATGGTGGCACTGGGTGCTGTACAACCTGCCGAAAAATGTCAGCAGCCTGCCGCAGGGAGCCGGCGCCGAACACAGCAGTGCGCTGCCTGCCGAGGCGCTGCAAGGCCGTACCGATCTTGGGGAGGATGCTTATCACGGTCCCTGCCCCGCCAAGGGCGATCCTCCGCATCGCTACGTGTTCACGGTGTACGCGTTGAATGTCGCGAAGCTGCCCGTGGCGCCTGATTCCAGCGGAGCGATGGTCACCTCAATAGTCCAAGAGCACTTGCTTGGCAAAGCCGTGTTCGTCGCGCACTACGGCCGCCCCTGACCCGAGGAGTCCTGGGCCGCAGCTTCCCTGTGCCGCAGTTTCCCTAGGCCGCAGCTTCGTCCTCGCATCCATGCTCGCAGCGATCTCTTTCGATCTGCAGCGTGGCATGCTGGATGCGAAAGCGGCGCTTCAGATCCGGCGTCAAAGACGTCAGCAGCGCATCTTCCGCGCCCCGGTCCGGCACGACGAGGTGCGCCGTCAGGGCAATGCTGGTGGTGCTGAGCGCCCATATGTGCAGATCGTGCACGTCGGTCACTCCCCGTTGATCCGCCAGGTAGGACATTACCGCCGATGAATTCACGCCGGCTGGCACACCGTCCAGAGACAAAGTCAGTGAATCCTTGAGCAGCCGCCAAGTACCCATCAAGATCACGGCGACGATCAAAAGACTCACGATCGGATCGAGCAAACTCCATCCCGTCAACATAATGAGCAGACCCGACAGTAACACTCCGGCCGAAACGGCAGCATCGCTGAGCATGTGGATGTAGGCGCTTCGCCGATTGAGATCACCGTGACTGCCGGCATGAAGCATCCAAGCGCTGATGCCGTTGAGAATAATGCCGACGGCCGCAACGGCCATGACGGTCCGTCCTGCCACCGGCGGCGGTGCCGCAAGCCGACTTGCCGCCTCCCAGGCAATGGCGCCGCAGGCCAAGAGCAATAATCCGGCATTCGCCAGCGCCGCCAACACGGTCGAGCGCCCGAGGCCGTAGGTAAATTTAGCGCCGGGCCTACGCCGCCCCAACAGCAGGGCACCCCATGCGAAGATCAAACCCAGCACATCGCTCAAGTTATGGCCGGCATCCGCAATCAATGCGACGGAGTTCGACAAAAATCCAAATCCGCCCTCGATGACCACGAAGACCACATTGAGAGCCACGGCGATGCCCATTCGAAGGTTGATGCCACCAGACGGTAGTAGCGCATGCCCGTGAGCGCCATGATCATGGCCATGGTCATGCGCGAGATCGTGATCGACGTGATCATGATCGGCGTGGTCATGATCATGTCCGTGATCATGTTTGACCTCGTCTTTGTGTTCCATCGGGATTGAATTCCTATAAGGCTCGAATGTCTGCGCGGTCGCGCCGGGGAACAATACCGCAAAGCTCCGGTGAGATGGTTGTCTACCGTTGTGCGATGCAGCTTATTCGCCGGTCACGGCCCAAGAAGGGGTCCGTCCAGGCGATTCCTCAGCGAATCGGTGGAACGATCAACGTCGGGGCCCGGCATGAGCGGCGTGCAGCGTCGGCTGAACAGGCACGTGGGTTTAGATCGCGGTCGAAACAAATATGGACCTCGCGCAGCCGAGGCGATTCCTGGCCGCTGCAAGTGACCACGATGGACTGCGCTGATAACTTGGGATTGGCGCTCTGAATTGCGGCCCTGATGGCGGCCGGCGATTCTTCCACGGCTTGGCTGGTTTCCAAGAGCGCCGCGGGGATTGCGACGCTCGCGCGGGCGCGGCGAACCAAGGCAAAAAATTCAGCGGGGCTCAAGCCACTGCAGGTGCCGTGCGCCGACCATTCGTGATACACGAGCCCGCGTGCCGGCATCAGGTCGGAAATACCCGCTACCACGTTGTCCGGTACCTGTTGGTGCACATTGCAATTCTCCGGCCATCCCTTTTCATACTGCGGCCAGAGACCATGGACGATAAAACCAAAGCGGCGCGGACCATTGCATTCCGCAGCTCCGGGCTTTTCCAAGCAAAACGCCGGCGACCAGGACAATGACAACAGATAGTAGTCAAAAGCACCCGGCTCACCGTCGCTCGCAGATCTTCGGTGCCGGGCCGTCGCACTCGTGATGACCAGACACGCCAATAAGATGAACGCCGCGGCGGTATTGAGCGTAAGCCCGGATGCAGCTCGGGTGAGCATGGTTCCCGCCTAGCTGCCGGCGCGCAGCGATTGAATCTCGAAACCTCCGGCGCCGCTCAGCCAGGTGTCCTTATCGCGAATGATGGCCTGCGCCGGCAAGGCGGCAGTTTTGACCGTCACTCCCTGAAGCTTGCGTACGGCCGTGCCCACCGCAAAGATTTCCACCAAACTGGATCCGAGCTCGACGATATAGGTTTTGATGCCTACCACCTCTTCCGCGCCGAGCGCACTCGCCTCGTTCTTTATTCGCTCGAAAACCTGCTCGCGGGCATCGTAAATCAGGGTCGTAAGATCACCGAGTTCGCCTCTCACCAGGCCCTGAAAGACCGCCTTGATTCCGCCGATGGCGCCGAGAGAATAAACAGAGGTCGATATCAGGAGCTTGATGGGGATGTATCCGAGCTGTGTCATGCCCCAGAGTTCTTCGCCCGTAAGATCACTGGTCACGGGCGCGCCAAGTGCATCCGGCCGCAGCAATGCGTGGAACGCAGCCGTACCCGCCATGTACATCTCATGGAATCCTGCAAAATGCAGCACATTCGTGCGCACGCCGACGACTGCGTTGGCTCCTACGGCTTTCGCGTGCGTGACCAGCCGGTCGAGCGCGTGATGGCGGGTTTCATTGAATACATCGCTGAATTCCTTGATCTCGCCGCGTATCAACGTCTTCAAGGTCCCGGCAATTCCGCCCACGGCGCCCACCGAATAGGCAATGTTGCCGAAGACGAATTCCTTGGGGTCATAACCCGCGTCCATGTGGCAGTACAATTCCTGAGCATCACCGGCGCTGGTGAACAGCGCCGTGCCCGGGCCTCCGCTGACGCCCGATCCGACAAATAAGAACTCCGAATTGCCGCTGAGACTGCGCAGTTCTGAAGTCACCCCCACGACTCCGTGAACTTGCTCGCGATCGGCTTCCGCGCGCATGCGGGAAAAGGCCGCAGCGCGACCTTCATGAATCATTCGCGTGACATCCGGAATTTCACCTCCCACAATGCCGCGAAATGCTGAGCGCACGCCGCCGAGAAAGCCCATCGACTGGATGCTGTTGCCGATGACGACGCCGCTCGGGATGAGCCCCTTGAGCCGCATGCAATAGATTTCGTTTCCCGACAAACCGGTCAGTTTGGGTGCGTTGAGCATGTCGCGATCGTAAGACATGGCGGCCTGACTGTCGACGCGCGCTCAGGCTTTGGAGTCAAGACCGCCGGAGCTTCGGTTCCAGGTGCTCCAGAGAATCAGCGCCAGGAGTGCTGCCTGGAACGGTAATCGAACCACCAACGCCCAACGCGGCACGTTGAACAACTCGGCATGCTGCAACATATAGATGTTGGCCGGTGTCACTGCAATGGTCAGCAAGAACAGCCCAATGCCGGCCGTGCGCCGTGTGACGGGAATCAAGATGCCGACGGCGCCCAGCAGTTCGAACACGCCGGTGACCAACACCGCAGCTCGGGGCCAGGGGATGGACGGCGGTACAATTCGCATTTCCGCCTCCGTGAGTGCGAAGTGCGCGACGCCTCCGATCATGAACCATAGAAACACCAGCACCAGCCCGGTGCGCTTCAGTATTGGAACCATGGCAACAGCATTCGGCGCTTTACGCTCAGGATCGGTGTTCGGCGTCATCATCGAAGACCCCCGTTGAATAATCCGGATCGGTCAAGCGCCGCCGCGCAATCCGCCGGCGCCGCCGGAATCGTTCGAGCCTCGGTGCGAGCGTGGCCCATTCGGGCCTCGCCCAAATCGGATTTTGAGGTTCGTCGCCGAGGACCGCGAGTACCGATGTGCGGGTCTCTTTCACCGCATCGACGACCGCCGGCGGCACATCGTGCCACACCGTCACGACATCGATGGCCCGCTCGAGGCCGATTTGCAGCGCCGCTTCCGCGCGCACCAGCGCGGCGGTCCATACCGGAACGTTGAGTCCGTCGGGCATGGACTGCACCACAATTTCCACCACCACGCGCGCCGCTTGTGCCGGATTGTCCAAGACCACACCGCCGTCGCCGCTCATCAGCACTGCCGGCAGATCAAACGAGGCACGAACCTCGGCGAGCAGAATTTGCAACGCTGCCTGAATGTCCAGGGGCCGGATATCGGCTCGGTCAGCGATCGGTGCAATGTTTGCCGGCGATTGGGAGCCCGGTTCTCCGTGCGGTATCGTCGGCGCTTGGGTGGCGGCAGCACCCGGCGGCGGCAATTTCGTAACGTCCATGAGCTGGGCAGCGCTCAGTGCGCCGGCAAGTGGCGATTCACGAGGGCGATCATCCGGTCCGTCTGCGCATGAAACAAGTCCAGACCCAGGTCGGGTAAATCAACGAACGTAGCACTGCTCCTCAGCAGCGGTTTCACGCGCTGAGTTTGCTCGATGATGTCGTCATGCGGCGCCAACACGGTCAATGGGGACTTCAGGCTTCTCAGCTTCTTGTCGATGGCGTAGCCGCAGGCGGCACGGAAGGCAGCGCCGGGATTGGCGGCCAGTACATGCTCGACAAAACGGCGATGTGCGTCGCCAAGATCATGAGGTGGCTCGCGAAATGCGAGGCCGCCGCGCCAGGCACCGAGCACATGACCTCCTTCCGTGGCCGGTCGCAAGGGTTGCTCACTGTACTTTTCCAGCTGGCGCTGCTGTTCTTCGGCCGTAAACAGCGGCATGCCGATCGCCACCACCCGGCGCACCTGAGAACCGAGCTGGTGCGCCATCTCAATGGCCTCGATGGAGCCTGTATGTACGCCCAACAAGTCGATGGGGCCCTGCATGCCGGCCGCCTTCAACCCGTCGATGGTTGCCTGCGCGTACTGCTCCAAGGACAGCGCCCACGGCGGGGCGTCGGAGTAGCCGTAGCCCAAACGATCGGGCGCATGCGTGGGCCGTTCAATTTTCTCTTGAAATTCCTCCCACATGGCGCCTGAGCGCGGCGACATGTGCAGCAGCACCAGCGGTACGCCTCTCCCGTCATGGCTGCGCAAATGCAGCTGACCGAATCGAGTGGGGTAGATACGGCGAATCATTTGGGAGCCTGACCGTGTATTCCCAGAAAAGCTTCTATTCGGGGCGCGACTAATTCCGGCCGTTCGATGTGCAGCATATGCCCGGCGCCGGCGATACAGGCAAGTTCCGCACCGGGATATGCGGCGCTCAACGCCTCCATTGTGCCGTCGGCGCCCAGCCGCTTCAGGTAATCCGATTCCTCCCCCATCATCATCAACAAAGGGGCGCGGATCTCGCGCCAGGTTGCCTCGGCATCCTCACGCTTGTAGAGGATCGGATTGACCCAGTGATGACGCGGATCAGCCGCCAGCCGCACCCGACCGCCTTCGTCCGGCACTCCCCAAACACGCGCCACGAACGCTGCGGCGCCGGGAGAAAACCGTGGGTATCGAAATTGTATGATGGACGCCAGTTGCGCGAAGGAATCGTAATTCTTCTCCACTGCCGGACTCTTGATCTGATCGAGCCATTTGCGCATCCGCTTCGGCGCATCCGCCGCCGAGGTCCTGGGGAGTCCGAGCCCTTCGAGATTGACGACGCAGCGTACGCGCTCCGGCCGCAGTCCGGCATAGAGGTTTGCAATGTTGCCGCCCATGCTGTGGCCGACCATGCGCGCAGGCAAGTGCGGCGAAATCAGATCCATCAATGCATCGAGGTCCCCGAGATAGTCGGGAAAGCCGTAGCCTTCCTGCGGCCACTCGCTGCGTCCGAATCCGCGCCAGTCGGGCGCAATGACCGGCCATTCCTTTTTGAAGGCATCGACGATGAACTGAAAGGTTTCACCCGCATCCAGCCATCCGTGCAACAGGAAGACCGGCGGCTCGAGTGCTGAAGGCTCCGGGCCCCACCGAGTCAGGTGCATCTCGAGACCACGGACTGTCACGGTCTCGCGTCGCGGCTGCCGCAGCGCTTGGTACGCCCTTACGCTATCCAACAGTGCTCTTCCCGCCCAAAAATATTTTGTACGCCGGGTTCTCTGTTTCTTCCGTGTACGCGTACTGCAGCGCGTCGAGATGCAACAAAAAGTCGGTACGGGTTTCCGGCGGTACCTGAATGCCGGCCAGCACTCGGCCGTAATCCGAGCCGTGGTTGCGGTAGTGGAATAAGCTGATGTTCCAGCCGGTGCCGATGGCCTGCAGAAACTTGCGCAGCGCCCCGGGACGTTCGGGGAACTCGAATCGAAACAGCCGCTCATCGGTGAGTCCGCGCGCATGGCCGCCCACCATATAGCGCACATGCAGCTTGGCCATCTCGTTGTCCGTCATGTCACGCACGGTAAACCCCGCCGCGCCGATCGCAGCCAACAGCTGTTCCCGTTCCGACTTGCCCAGCGCCAGCGCAAGGCCCACAAAGATCTGTGCCGTCGACAGATCTCCGTAGCGGTAGTTGAACTCGGTGACACTGCGGTCACCCAGCACTTCGCAGAAATTCAAAAACGATCCGGGAACTTCCGGAATCTCCACGGCAAACAGTGCCTCACGCTGCGCGCCGATGTCAGCGCGCTCCGCCACGTAGCGGAGGCGGTCGAAATTCATGTTGGCGCCGCAATTCACCGCAATCAACGTGCGGGCGGTACAATTTTCCCGCGCCACATACTTCTTGATCCCGGCCACCGCCAAAGCGCCCGCGGGTTCCGCAATGGACCGCGTGTCTTGAAAGATGTCCTGAATGGCGGCGCAGATCTGATCCGTCGTCACCAGCACGATCTCGTCGACGTACTGGCGTGCCAGGCGAAACGTCTCCTCGCCCACGCGCCGCACGGCGACTCCGTCGGCGAACATGCCCACACGCTCGAGCGTAACGCGCTTTCCGCTGCGCAGCGATTCGAACATGCCCGCCGAGTCCTCCGGTTGCACGCCGATGATCTTGATGCGCTGATAGAGCGACTTCGCATAAGCGGCAATTCCCGCGATCAAGCCGCCGCCGCCGACCGGCACAAAAATGGCATCGATGCCCTCGCCGTGCCGCTGGCGCAGGATTTCCATGGCAATCGTTCCCTGCCCGGCAATGACGTCGGGGTCGTCAAAGGGATGCACAAAAACCAGTGCCCGAACACGGGCGAGGTCGGTTGCGTGCTCGTAGGCTTGATCGAAGTCATCGCCGTGCAGAATGATTTCGCCGCCCAAATCGGCGACGGCTTGCACCTTGATCTCAGGCGTCGTCAAGGGCATGACGATCACCGCCGGGATTCCCCGAGTACGCGCAGCCAGCGCCACTCCTTGCGCATGATTGCCCGCCGAGGCGCATATCACGCCGCGCTGCGCGCTGATGGCCGACAGTTGCGCGATCTTGTTGTAGGCGCCGCGAATTTTGAACGAAAACACCGGCTGAAGGTCTTCACGTTTGAACAAGACGTGATTGTTCAGGCGTCTGGACAAGCGCGGTGCGATTTCCAGCGGAGTCTCGACGGCCACGTCATAGACCTTTGATTTGAGGATCCGATCGACGTAGCTTTCTTGAATGAGCGGCATCAGGAGCCTGTATGAGTATTGTCAGGGGTACATTAGCTGAAGCGGCCGCCTAGCGGTATTGCCGGAACCGTACTGTGAGATGTTCCACAGCCCGCAGGGCGCTACGCTCTTAAGAGAGATTTATTCGGTAACATATGGCCATGCGCGCACTTAAGCTTTGGTTTTTCGCCCTGGTTTTTGCCTCGCCGGCAGCCTTTGGACTGTCCGGGAGCACGGTGGCCACCGAAAACGTCAAAGCGCGACTGGTCAGCGAAGTCAATGCGATCGGGCCCGGCCAGGTGTTCTGGGTCGCCCTTGAACTGGAAATCCGCGACGGCTGGCACACCTATTGGCGCAACCCGGGCGATTCCGGCCAAGCCACGAGTTTGGCGTGGCAGCTTCCGCCCGGGTTTACGGCCGGTGACATCGTCTGGACCACCCCGCATCGCTTCGAGATCGCGCCCCTCGTCAATTATGGCTACGCCAAGCACGCCGTGCACTTGGTGCAAATCACCGCACCGAAGGATTTGAAGGCAGGTGCGCCGCTCACGCTTGCGGCCAAAGCCGGCTGGCTGGTCTGCTCCGATGTTTGTATCCCGGAAGGCGCGGACTTACAACTAAAAATGCCGCTCAGTGCCCAGGCCGGCGGCCTCGATCCGGCAGAATCGCCGCTGTTCACAGCTGCACGCAGCGATTTGCCCAGTGCGCAGCCGGCTGCGACGAGCGCGCGGATTCACGGCGATCAGTTGGTGATCACGTTGGGCAGCGAATGGGGCACGATGCTGTCTCAGATCAGGTCGTTGTCGTTTTTCCCATACGCTGAGGGGGGGATCGAATATGGGACACCCCAAAAACTGACGCGTACCAAGGATGGGGTTGAACTCTCGATGAAGGTCGGCTATCAGCCGCCAAAAGCCGGCGCGATCCGCGGCGTGCTGGTCGCCACCGAACAGAACGGCACGCAATCCGACACCGTGCCGATCGAGATTGCCGCCGATTTTTCCGGCGCCGGCGCCGGTGCCGTGAGCGCGGGCCCAAGCGCCGCGCCGCTCTCCCACTCCGCCCAGGATTCCACCAAGGAGCCGCAACACTCTCTGCCCGTACTCATGCTGCTCGCCATGTTGGGCGGCCTGATCTTGAACCTGATGCCCTGCGTATTTCCGGTGCTGTCCATCAAGGCCATCAGTGTCGTCGAACAGGCCAAGAAGCATCCTGCCGCCGTGCGCCTCAAGGGCTTGGTGTTTGCTGCGGGAGTCATCAGCTCGATGCTGGCCCTCGCGGCCGTCTTACTGGCGCTGCGCGCCGGAGGGGAAGAAATCGGCTGGGGCTTTCAGCTGCAGTCGCCGCTATTTGTCACGCTGTTGATTTACCTGCTGCTGGCGGTGGGGCTCAATCTATCCGGTGTCTTCGAATTCGGCGGCGGATTGGCCGGTATGGGTGACGGCCTCACGCACGGCGATGGTTACCGCGCATCGTTTTTCACCGGTTTACTCACGACCCTGGTGGCGACACCATGCACCGCACCGTTCATGGCGCCCGCGCTCGGCGCCGCGCTCACTCAGCCGGCGATCAATGCTCTGGCCATATTCGCGGCCCTGGGGCTGGGGCTGTCGCTGCCTTTCGTGCTCTTGTCCTTCGCGCCCTGGATGCGCCGCGTGCTGCCGAAGCCCGGGGCGTGGATGGACACGTTGAAACAGGTCTTTGCGTTTCCGATTTACGCGTCAGCGGCCTGGCTCTTGTGGGTGCTTTCGCATGAGACCTCGTCATTCGGCTTGGGCGCCGCTTTGGCAGGAACGGTGCTGATTGGCTTGGCCGCGTGGGCCTACCAGAAATCCAGTTCCAGTTCCGGCGGCGGCAAAGTCACTGTGCTGGTCACTGCCGTGGCATCACTGTTGCTGGCGATCGTACTGCCGGTTCGCTTTGCCGATGTAGCAGCGGCTGCGCCGTCCAATTCGGCGCAAACCAAGGCCGGCGACGATGAATGGCAACCCTACAGCGCAGCGCGAGTGGCCGAGCTCAGCGCGGCGGGCCGCCCGTTACTGGTCAACTTCACCGCGAGCTGGTGTCTGACCTGTCTCGTCAATGAACGCAACGCGTTTTCGGATTCCGCGGTGCAAGCGATCTTTCGCGACAAGAAAGTGACTTTGATGAAGGGGGATTGGACCAACCGCGATCCCGCCATCACCCATGCGTTGGCGGCATTCGGACGCGCCGGCGTACCGCTGTACGTGGTCTACAATTCGAAGCCCGGATCCGAACCCGTGGTTCTGCCGCAAATCCTTACCGCAAGTGTGGTGCAAAGCGCGTTTGCGGACGCGCCTGCAAAATGACCACGCGATGTGCTTGAATGCGTGGCCGTGGATAACGCCACTACAGTCTCCGTAATTGATTTCCGCCGCCAGAGCATGGTGCTGCACTGGCATGCCCTCGGCGGCACGTGGACGGCCTGCGACACGCCGCCGGCACTCGTCCATGGCATTGCGTTGATCCGTGCCACGGGACCCAATATCTGCATCTACGCCCAAGGAGGGCGATTGCGGCTGCAAGTCGGCCCCAATCAATATGCGCTGTCGGAGAATTCGCCGCGCATCAGCTGCACCCGCGCAATCGCCAGCTTCGGATTTCGCCGCCGCTTTACCGTCAAATCGAGCAGCGGCGGCGTGCTGTTCAGCCATTCCTATTGGACCAATCAGGGCCGGGACTTTTACCGTTGGCTGGCGGACAAGGCAGAGGATCCGGACTGGCGCATCAGTTGCGCGCGGCAGTGGTCCGACGGCATCGCATCCGCGGCGTTGCGCCCGCACTAGACAATATGGCCTGACCCGCACGGGCGAGCAAGCGACTGACCACTCAGACCGGCTCCCTGATCAAGCCGGAGAGTTCCGCGGCCGTCAAATGACGCCATCGCCCTGATCCCAAGTCTCCCAATTGAATATTCATGATGCGCACGCGCTGCAGCCGTTGAGCCTTGTATCCGAGCGCCGAGCACATGCGGCGAATTTGGCGATTCAGCCCTTGAGTGAGAATGATGCGGAAGGATTGCGCATTGATGCGGGTGACTTTAGCCGGCCTGGTCAACTCGCCCATGATTTTCACGCCGCCGGCCATCATGCTCAGCGACAGATCGGTGATCGGGCGATCCACCGTCACGACGTACTCCTTTTCATGATTGTTCTCGGCACGAAGGATTTCGTTGACGATGTCGCCGTTGTTCGTCAGCAGTATCAACCCCTCTGAATCCCGATCCAATCGCCCGATCGGGAAAATCCGTTCCGGGTATCCGATGTGCCGGATGATGTTGTCTTCGATGTGAGTTTCGGTGGTGCAGATGATGCCGACCGGCTTGTTGAAGGCGATATAGGTTTGCTTTTTTTTGACGCCGATCAAATCGCCGTCGATGCGGACTTCATCGCCCTCCGCTACTTGAGTGCCCAGCACGGCAGCTTGGCCGTTGCAGGTGACACGGCCTGCTTCAATCCACTTGTCCGCCTCACGCCGCGAACACACTCCGGTTTCGCTGATGTACTTGTTGAGCCGCACGGCGGACTCAAGGACGCCCGGACAAAAACGTTCCGATCTGTTTTGCCAGTGTCTTGGGTGCGGCATCGAACAGGTCATCCGCATAGTCGGTGATGTCGACGAACGTTCCCTGCGGCAGCGCCGCTTTGGCCTTGGCAATACACTCCGCGCTTTCCAGCCGAGTCCGCATCACGAGACCTTGCTGGCTCACCTTCGGCAATCGGCCGCCGTTGGGAACCCCCACCAACACCAGACGGCGCGCGAGTTCCGGGCGGGTAGCCGCGAGTTCCAGCGCAACCGCGACACCATCGTGAACACCCAGGAGATCGATTTGCCGCAGCCGCAAGTCGTTCGCAAGGTCTGAAATTGCTGCGGCAGCATCTGTCACGCTGCCGCCAGGCGAGGGATCCGATTCTCCGAGACCCGGCAGATCCGGCGCGTACACGGAGCGCACATCCGCGATCTCGGGCAAAAACCGGCTGAACCACCGGCTCGAACTCGTATCGGGGTGCAGGCAGAACAGCGTGACCTGTTCGTCGAATCCGCCGGTGGTCGGAAACGCCGTGCGCACGTGTAGCTGCCCGAATCTACAGTCAAAATAAGCGCGTCGAGTGCGCACCGGGCCGGCCGGCAAAGTAAGTTCTGTGGAACTCGCCACGTTCTCAGTCCTCCCGCGTCTGTGGATATTTTTGCCCGCGTAGGATACTCGAACCCGACGGCCCCGCCGGAATCCCTGACATTTTTTGTTGCTTTTGAGCTACATTAATTTTCACTCTTCTTTGCAATAGGGCTAGCTTCGGCGACAGCGCGAGGCTAGAGTGTTGCTCGGACGCAATCGGATCGAATAAGGGAAAAAGACCGATCATCGTCGAGCGCTCTTAATAAAGCGCCGCGAGAGGCATGGGGACTTGAAAGCCGGGCTTCGAGCCCGGCTTTTTTATGGCTTCACCCGGTCCCACACACGGGACATGGTGAAGCCGTTCGAACGCCCGCCCTTGAAGCTCACCTCTTCGACCAGACGTTCGCCATCCTCGGAAATGCTGTAACGCTCCTCGAAGGGGAGACGATCCTCGTCCCTATCGCTGCGCACGATCAGGGTCTTCTCGGCCCAACCGCAGGTCGGCGGCGGTGCCTCGCGCGCCGCCGGCAAAGGCGCATCGCGGTCCGATGATTTACTGCGATGTCGCGAGACCTTTTTGGCGTCGCCAGGCTGACAAACCCGGTTCTTGCCGTCCGAAGTGAATGCGACCACACCGCCCGCCTGTTTGATCTCGAGTTGCCTGCCCGGAAAGCGCAATCCCTCGCCCAACGCACCGATGGAAGGGGTTGCAGGCGGTATCAAGGTCGGAGCGCCCAGACCTTGCGACCCTCCTCGTCCTCCTCGTCCTCCGCGCCCGCCTGGGTTGTCGCTATCGCCGGCGGCCTGCCCGTTGGCCGTTTGCAGCAAGTGCATGGGGTCGTCGCTATCGGCCTCGTTCAACTTCCAATGGCCGCTAAAATCCACGCCGGACGCCGGCACCAAGCGTAAGTCATCGCTGGCGCAAGCACTCAATGCAATGATTGCCGCCAGAACAACGACGCGCATGGTACCCCCTTAGAGTTGGGGGAATCTTATAATGAAATCAACCCAGGTGGGCTCGCTTGGCCGCTCGCAGATCATTCGGACCGGATATCCATACACGACCTTCGAACGGTTGGAAACACACGCGGACCGCTTCCGTGCGGCGCATGGTTTGCGAGCCACAGGCGATTTTGCAATCGGCCAGATCCGCTTGGATCAAATCAACCAGCGAAGCGCTCGGCTCACCGGCATCGGTGGGCGGCAAGGCGTGCGCCAGAATGCGCGCCTGAACCTCATCGCGGCGCGTCGAATTGCCCAGCACCGCGCGCTTGAATTTGTCCAGCACAACCAAAACCGAACTCAATGTGTTGTCCGTCACATCGCTGGGACGGCCGGTACCGCCCATGAATTTCAAGTGCAGCAAGCCCCCCACGCCTCGCCCTTCATCGTGCAGGCATAGCGCCAGAGCGCCGTGCAAATCAGCGATCATGAGCATGGGCTCAGGCGAGACGTGATAGGTGTCCGGTGCGACCGATACTTCCGTGAGATCTTTAGCCAAATGGGGGCCCTTTGTTACCCTCGCGATGCTGCGCCGAACCTTGAATTCGCTCTGCCAAGCAAATCACGGTTTTTACCTATTCCAATCGGAACTGTGATGCCGACTGACAAGGATCGGCCATCACTGACAAGGATCGGCAGTCATAAGCTCATGTCTCGCGGTAATTGGCCGAAATTGGGCCCTCGACGTATCGTGCGGAAATGTATCGGTACGATCTCACCGACAAGACCCTGGTGCACGAGCGCGTTGCGCAGTTTCGCGACCAAACGCGCCGCTTTCTGGCGGGTAGTTTGAGCGAGGACGAATTTCGTCATCTTCGCCTGCGCAATGGTCTGTACATCCAACGGCACGCACCCATGCTGCGCGTCGCCATACCTTACGGACTGCTGTCATCGACCCAGCTGCGCACGCTGGGAAAGATCGCCCGTCGCTATGATCGGGGTTACGGACATTTCACCACCCGTCAGAACATCCAGTACAACTGGCCGAAACTCGAACAGGTTCCGGACATTCTTGCCGAACTGGCCGAGGTCGAGATGCATGCCATCCAAACCAGCGGCAATTGCATTCGCAACGTCACCTCTGATCACTTGGCCGGCGTCACGCCGAATGAGCTCGAGGATCCGCGTCCGTGGTGCGAGATCATTCGCCAGTGGTCGAGCTTCCATCCCGAGTTCACCTACCTGCCGCGCAAATTCAAAATTGCGGTCACCGGCGCACCGCAGGATCGGGCGGCGTCGTTGGTCCACGACGTGGGCGTGCATATCGTGCGGGGCCCGAATGGGGATCTTGGCTTTGAGATATTGGCGGGGGGCGGCCTGGGTCGCACTCCCATCATCGGCCAGGTGGTGCGTGAGTTCCTGCCGCGGGAATATCTGCTCTCGTATCTCGAAGCGGTATTGCGCGTCTACAACTTGGAAGGCCGCCGCGACAATCTGACCAAGGCGCGCATCAAGATTCTGGTGCGCTCGTTGGGAATAGAGGAATTCAGGAGACGGGTGGAAGCCGAGTGGGAACTGCTCCGGGATGCCGGCCCGCGCGTCAATGACGCTCAAATCGCGCGCATGCGCGCGTTTTTTGATCCGCCGGCGTACCGCGCGCTGCCGGACTGCGAACCGGATGCGGGCAAAGAGACTGAATTTCGCGCCTGGTACCGCTATAACACCGCCGCACACAAGGTGAGCGGATATCGAGCCGTGTATGTATCGCTGAAAAAGCCTGACATGCCACCCGGCGATGCCACCGACGCGCAGATGGAATTGATCGCGCATCTTGCCGATCGCTACAGTTTTGGCGAGGTACGCGTCACGCATACGCAGAATTTGTTGCTGGCCGATGTCGAACAGGGTAAGAGCTACGAGCTGTGGCAAGCGCTCAAAGGAGCGGGCCTTGCGACGCCGAACATCGGCACCTTGACCGACATGATTTGCTGTCCGGGACTGGACTTTTGCAGCCTGGCCAATGCCGGTTCCATCGATGTCGCCAAGCTCATCAACGAGCGCTTCGACGACTACGACTACATCTATGATTTGGGCGAGCTGGACGTCAAGATGTCCGGCTGCATGAATGCGTGCGGACATCACCATGTCGGCAACATCGGCATTCTCGGCGTGGATAAGGGCGGCGAGGAGTGGTATCAGATCACCATCGGCGGTGCAGCCGGCGCCGACGCTTCTTTGGGATCGGTCATCGGCCCGTCGGTCGCCAAGACCCAAGTCCCCGAGACGATTGCGCGCCTCTTGGACGTGTACGTGCAGCAGCGTCAGCCGGAAGAGCGCTTCCTCGATACCGTGCGGCGCCTGGGCGTGAAACCATTCAAGGAAAGGGTATATGCCGCGCCGCTTGCTGCGTGATCGTCAAATAGTTGTCGATGAATGGCGCTATGTTGCGGAAGCGCCGGCCGACACGGCCGTGGCGCTCATTGTGACTTTCGATCAGTGGCAGGCCGAGCCCGATACTTGGGCCAAGCGCGGCAGCCGCCTAGGGGTGGTGCTTTCGCCCGCCCACAAAGTTGAACAGCTGGCACCGGATCTGGCGCGCTTCGCACTGATCGGCGCGGAATTTTCCGGGCCCAGCGAGGGGCGCGGCTACACGCAGGCACGATTGCTGCGCGAGCGTTGGAATTTCAAGGGCGAGCTGCGTGCCTTGGGCTTCGTGCGCCGCGATCAATTGTTTTTCATGGCGCGCTGCGGCTTCAACAGCTTCGAGCTGCCCGAATCGGATCTGGAGGACGCCGCCAAGGCGTTCTCGACCTTCAGCGCCGCCTACCAGCCGTCGAATGACATCGGGTTGGCGTTCAAGCTGCGGCCGGGTATACCTGCCAGCGCCTGAAGCGCAATCCGACTCTTTGGCCCACAGTGAATCGCTCTGCCTCAAATCGTTCGCGGCTGATTTCCGCTTCGAGCGGCTCATGAATGGGTAGGCCCTCGGCGCATAGATCGAGGCGTACGACCGGTCCGATGACGCGCACGGCGACCACGGCTGCGGGCCAACCCGAATCCGCATGGCCGATCTCGATCTCATGCGGCCGGATCAGCGCGATGTTCTTTGCACTACCCGTCTGCACGTCAGCGGCGGCGGAAATATCGATGGGACCGACATAGGCGCGCCCATCGCGCAAGAGTACCGGCAGTTCGTTGACCTGCCCGAGAAAACGGTGCACGAAAGCCGACTCGGGCAGGTCGTAAATCTCGCCGGGAATGCCGACCTGTTCGATTCTGCCCTGATTCAACACGACCACCGTGTCCGCCACCTCGATGGCCTCCTGCTGATCGTGCGTGACGATGATGCTCGTAAAATGCAATTCATCATGCAGGCGGCGCAGCCAGCGGCGCAGTTCGTGGCGCACCTGGCTGTCCAAGGCACCGAACGGTTCGTCCAACAGCAGCACCTGAGGGTCGATGGCCATCGCGCGTGCCAGCGCCACGCGTTGCCGCTGACCGCCCGATAGCTGAGCGGGATACCGGTCAGGCGCCCAGCTCAGCTGCACCAGCGCCAGCAGGTCTTGCACCTTGTTGCGGATGTCCGGCGTCGAGGGCCGCTCGCGGCGGCGTTTTACCTTCAATCCGAACGCCACATTCTCGAATACCGTCATGTGGCGAAATAATGCGTACTGTTGAAAAACGAACCCGACCTTGCGATCGCCGATGGGCCATAGGGTCGCATCCTGACCGTCGAACAGCACCTGGCCCCGATCCGGTGTTTCCAGGCCGCCGATGATTCGCAGCAGTGTGGTTTTGCCAGAGCCCGAGGGGCCCAGCAGCGCCATCAAGGCGCCGGTGGCAACATCGAGATTGATGTTCTCGACCGCGGCATATTCGCCGAACTGCTTGGTGACGCCGCGTAATGCGATGCTCATGTATTTGCTCTCCGGGTCCGATCGCGCGGCACGCGCGCCGCGTGGCGCAGCTCAGGCTGGCGCCATTCAAGAATGCTTTTCCCCGCCAGCGTCAGCAATGCCAGCAATGCCAGCAGCGAGGCGACTGCGAATGCAGCGGTGTAGTTGTACTCGTTGTAGAGAATCTCGACGTGCAGGGGCATGGTGTTGGTGACTCCGCGAATGTGTCCGGAGACCACCGATACGGCGCCGAACTCGCCCATGGCCCGAGCGTTGCACAGGAGAACCCCATACAGCAGGCCCCAGCGGATATTGGGCAGGGTGACACGCCAGAATGTCTGCCAGCCCGTGGCGCCGAGCGAGAGCGCGGTTTCCTCGTCATCCTTGCCCTGCGTCTGCATCACCGGGATCAGTTCACGAGCGATGAATGGAAAGGTGACGAAGATGGTGGCCAGCACGATGCCCGGCACGGCGAACACCACCCGAATGTGATGGGCGCGCAGGTAGCCGCCGAACCAGCCGTGGGTGCCGAATACCAAAATGAAAATCATCCCGGCGATGACCGGGGAGACTGCAAACGGCAGATCAATCAGCGTGATCAATGCGCTCTTGCCGCGAAAATTGAATTTGGCGATGGCCCATGCGGCTGCCACACCGAATACGAGATTCAAGGGCACCGCGATTGCCGCCACCAACAGCGTGAGTCTTACCGCGGCCCATGCCATGGGCGCGGAGATCGCGAGGTAGTAGGCTCCGAAGCCCTTTGCCAGCGCTTGGGCGAACACTGCGAGCAACGGGAGCAGCAGAAACACGGCGAGAAACAACAGCGCGGTAACGATCAGCAGCAAGCGTCCCATCAGCGCTCACCGTGTCTGGATGAGGCCCAATTTTGCAGTGCGTTGATTCCGAACATCAGCGCGAAGGACAGCACCAGCATGACCACCGCGATGGCCGTGGCGCCGGCGTAATCGTATTGCTCCAGTTTGCTGACGATCAGCAAAGGGGCAATCTCGGATTTCATCGGCATGTTGCCCGCGATGAAAATCACCGAGCCGTATTCGCCGATCGCGCGCGCAAACGCCAGCGCAAAGCCGGTGAGCAGCGCGGGCCACAAGGCAGGGAATATCACGCGGCAGAAGGCTTGAAGAGGAGAAGCGCCCAACGAAGCGGCGGCCTGCTCCACCTCTTTGTCGAGTTCTTCGAGTACCGGCTGCAATGTGCGCACCACGAAGGGCAGACCGATGAAGGTCAGCGCCACGACTATGCCTACGGGCGTAAAGGCTACGTTGATACCCAAGGGCTTCAGCCACGCCCCGAGCCAGCCGTTGGGGGCATAGAGGGCGGTCAGCGCAATTCCCGCGACCGCGGTCGGCAGCGCGAACGGCAAGTCCACCATGGCATCGATGAACCGCTTGAACGGAAAGGTGTAGCGGACCAGCACCCAGGAGACGATGAGTCCGAACAGCACGTTGATGAGTGCGGCAATCAGCGAGGCGCCGAAGCTCAATCGCAGGGAGGCCAATACCCGCGGCGCCGTCACGACCTCCCAGAAATGGCCCCAACCTCCGCTTAAGCTGCGGATGAACACCGCGGAAAGGGGAATCAAGACCAGCAGGGAGAGATACACCATGGTGTATCCCAGCGTGAGTCCGAAGCCCGGCAGTACACCCGGAGTCTTGCGTCCCTTCAGTGCCACTGACGCGGTGGTTGCCATGTGATTCCTGGAGCCTTTCTACCGACCGTAGATCCTATCGAAGGTACCATGGTCGGCGAAATGGGTGGCCTGCGCCTTGGTCCAACCGCCGAATACCTCATCGACGGTGAGCAGCAGGGGGATGCTTTGAAATTGACCCGAATACCCGGCGGCCACCGATGCATCGCGCGGGCGGTAAAAATGTTTTGCCGCAATCTGTTGGCCCTGCGGGGAATACAGGTATTTCAAGTACTCCTCGGCCACTTTGCGCGTGCCGTGTTCGTCGACGTTCTGATCGACCACGCTGACCGGCGGTTCGGCGAGAATGCTGATCGAGGGCGCGACGATATCGAATTTGTTGGGTCCCAATTCCTTGAGCGCAAGGTAAGCCTCGTTCTCCCACGCGAGCAAGACATCCCCGATGCCGCGCTCGACGAATGTCACCGTTGCGCCGCGTGCGCCGGAGTCGAGCACGGGCACATTGTGGTAAAGCTTTTTCACGAAGGCTTCGGCGGTTGCGTCGCTGCCGCCCGGCTGTTTCAACGCCCAGGCCCATGCCGCCAGATAATTCCAGCGAGCGCCGCCCGAGGTCTTCGGGCTCGAGGTAATCACCTGAACGCCCGGCCGCACCAGATCACCCCAGTCACGGATATTCTTCGGATTCCCCTTGCGCACGAGAAAGACGATGGTCGAGGTATACGGCGTGCTGTTGTTCGGCAGCCGCTTCTGCCAGTCGGGCGGAATCAAGCCACCTTGCTTCGAGAGTGCGTCGATGTCGTAGGCCAACGCCAGGGTCACTACGTCGGCTTCGAGGCCGTCGATCACGGAGCGGGCCTGCTTTCCCGAGCCGCCGTGACTTTGATTGATGATGACCGTGTCGCCGCTCTTGGTCTTCCAGTACGCGGCAAACGCCCGGTTATACTCCTCGTAGAACTCACGCGTCGGATCGTAGGAAACATTCAGCAGTTTGACGGTGGCCGCAGGCGCGGTGCCGCCGCACCCAAAGGCGTACAGCAGCAGCGCGCTCGCCATGATGGCCCGAGCTCCGGGAGCGCGTCTCAGTGCGATCACGGCATGTCGCGCAGCGGGATGACGATGTCCTTCATGATCTTGTCGACTTCTTCCTGGGTTTCCAGTTTTTCGACCTCCCGCACCATCTTGCGCGGCAGGTGCGGCGCCAGCAGCTCTATGAACTCATACATGTAGGCGCGCAGCAGCGCGCTGCGGCGAAATCCGATCCATGTCGTATGCCCTTCAAATAGATGGGAGGCATCCAGCACCACCAGGTCTGCATCCGCGACTGGGTCGATGGCGAGGCGCGCCAGGATGCCGACGCCCAAGCCTATGCGCACATACGTCTTGATCACGTCCGAATCGCGCGCGGTCAATGCCACATCCAACGACAGGCCGGCTGTTTCAAACAAGGCAGGCAGCGATGAGCGGCCGGAAAAACTGAACACGTAGGTGACGATGGGATACTCGGCCAACTTCTTGAGCGTGAGCTTCCCTGCGGATGCCAGCGGGTGGCCGCGCGGTACGACCACGGCCCGATGCCAGTGGTAGAGTGGCAAGCGCACCAGGTGCGGAAATAATTCTTCCGAACCGGTGGCAATCGCGAAATCGACGCGGTCACGCGCCACCATTTCCGCGATCTGCTCGGAGGTGCCCTGGTGCAGGTGCAGGCGCACCTTCGGATACTTGATCCGAAACGCTCGAATCACCTGCGGCAGCACGTAACGGGCCTGTGTGTGCGTCGTGGCGATCGACAAGGTGCCGCCGTCGGCTTTGCGCAACTCTGCCGACGTGCGGCGGATATTTTGCATTTCACGCAGGATGCTGCTGGCACGCGAAATGATTTCCTCGCCTGCGGCGGTCGTGCGCGTGAGCGCCCGGCCCTCACGCTCGAACAATTGAAAACCGAGTTCTTCCTCCAGCAATTTGAGCTGGCGGCTGACGCCGGGCTGCGAGGTATGCAGTTGCCGCGCGGCGGCCGTGATGTTCAGTCCGTTTTCGTGGACTGCCACGAGATAGCGCAATTGCTGGAATTTCATCGAACCGTCCGGCCTTTGGCTGTAAGTTAAGTTGTCCCGCCCAGGACTAGCATAAAGGTTTAATGCGCATCACGAATAGGCATGTACTCATGCTTCAGAGTTCGTTTTGCGAAGGACGGGCTCGCCTTATAGTTGTTCAATGTTTGAACTCTCCAAAGGATTGCAGGCGCGCGTACAGGTCAGCGTTTCACAGCTTAGCGCGGCGCTCGCGGAGTTCAAAAATGTCTGCTATGCCAACAGCTTAGGCCCGGAGTCCATGGTCCTCACGGACCTCATTTGGGGATCGGTGGAAGGAGTGGACGCCGGCGCGCTGTCGGCGATCGAGATTTTCAGCATCGACACCGGGCGCCTCTTCCCCGAGACCTACGATCTCATCGAGCGCGTGCAGCAGCGCTACGGACGCGCCTTGCGCATCTACTATCCCGAAGCGGCCGATCTGGAGGGTTGGGTGCACGCCAACGGCATCAACGGATTTCGAGATGGAATCGATCAGCGTCACGGATGCTGCGCCATTCGCAAAGTGGAACCGTTCCGCCGCGCCGTCTCCGGCCGCGGCGCCTGGGTCACCGGCATCCGGCGCGCCCAGTCGGCGGGCCGCGCCATGGCGGCGCCCGTGGCGTGGGACGGCGAATACGGCCTGCACAAAGTCAGCCCGCTGCTCGATTGGACCGAGAAAGAAATCTGGGAGTACATCCGCAGGAAGCGACTGCCCTACAATACACTGCATGACAAGGGTTTCCCCAGCATTGGCTGCGCGCCGTGCACGCGCGCGGTGCAGCCCGGCGATGACCAGCGTTCGGGACGGTGGTGGTGGGAGCGCAGCGAGTCGCGCGAATGCGGCTTGCATCCCCGCGCTCAGGTAGGATTCCCCAAATGAACTACTTTCCGATTTTCCTCGACCTGACGGCGCTCAAGGTGCTCGTGGTCGGCGGCGGCGAAGTGGCGCTGCGCAAAGTGGTGCTGCTCGAGCGAAGCGGTGCGTCCATTACTCTGGTTGCTCCTGAGGTTCTCCCCGAGCTTCAAGAGCGCGCCGCTGCAGGCAAGATCAATTTAGGGATTCGCGAGTTCGTGCCCGATGATCTCAATGGCTCGCGTCTGGTCATCGTCGCGACCTCGCGCCGCGCGGTGAATCGCTGGATCGCGTCTTTGAGCGAAGCACGCGGCATCCCCGTGAACGTGGTCGATGACCGCGAGGCCTCGCGTTTCATCGTTCCCGCCATCATTGATCGTGACCCGGTGATGGTGGCAATTTCGACGGCAGGCACATCGCCGGTATTGGCTCGTCGCTTGCGCGAACGGCTGGAAGCGGTGATACCGAAAAAGATAGGCGAACTGGCCTTGTGGCTGCGGGCTCTGAGGCATACCGCCCGCCGACGATTGCGTGATACGGACGAGCGGCGGCGATTTTTCGAAACTATCGTGGACGGACCTGCGGCCCGGCGTTTCGTCGACGGCGATGCCCGGGGTGCGCAGAGCATCGCGCAACAGTTGTTGGCCAGAACGTCGGCCACCCCCCGCGTACCCGGCGAAGTGACGCTGGTGGGCGCAGGACCGGGTGATCCGGAACTGCTGACTTTGAAAGCGCTGCGCGCGCTGCAAGATGCGGATGTCATCCTGCACGATCGCCTGGTGCCGGAGGGCCTGCTGGACATGGCCCGGCGCGACGCGGCGCGAATATGCGTGGGTAAGGCCGCCGGCAGCATCGGCAGCACGCAGGAAGAGATCAACGCGCTGCTCATCGAGCACGCCCTTCAAGGCAAGCGCGTTGTTCGCTTGAAGGGTGGCGATCCCTTTATCTTCGGCCGCGGCGGCGAAGAACTGGAGGCGCTCAGCAAAGCGCAGATCAGCTTTTCAGTGATTCCCGGCGTCACCGCTGCGGCCGGCTGCGCTGCCTACGCGGGCATACCGCTGACCCATCGAGACTACGCGCATAGCGTCACGTTCGTTACAGCGCACGCGGACAAAGACGGACGGGAACCCGATTGGCGGGCACTGGCCAAGCCCGGCATCACCGCCGTGTTCTACATGGGCCTGGCGCGTGTGGAACATATCGCGGCTCAGCTCGTGGCACACGGCGCAGCGGCCACATTGCCGGCCGCCATCATCGCCCAGGGCACTTTGCAGGATCAGCGCGTCATTACCGGCACTCTGGCCACCATCGCCGATGTGACGGTCGCCTCGAATGTTCAATCTCCCGCGCTCTTGGTGGTGGGGGAAGTCGTGTCCTTGCAAAGCCAGCTCGCGTGGTTCAACAGCGCCGCGCCGCTCGAAGTGTCGCGGTCGGCCTGATTGCGCGGTCGGCCTGATCGTGGTCGGCCTGATTGCGCGGTCGGCGTGATCGTGGTCGGCCTGATCGATCAGGCGCCGTCGGTCGCGATCAGGCGATCGCGTCCAGAAAGCCGCGCTCCGCGATCCAGGTTTTATTGAACAAACGCGACTGATACTTCGCTCCACCGTCACACAGAACAGTGACGATGGTATGCCCGGGCCCCATTTGCTTCGCCAGGGTGACCGCGGCGGCCACATTGATGCCCGCGGTGCTGCCCAGCAGCAAGCCCTCTTCGCGAAGCAGGCGATATACAAAACGCATGGTTTCGGCATCCGATATGCGCATGGCATCATCGATCGGCGCGCCTTCAAGATTGGCCGTCACGCGGCCGGTACCGATGCCCTCGGTGATCGACGAACCGCCATCGGTTTTCAGCTCTCCGTCCTTGAAGTAGTGGTACAACGCGCTGCCCGGCGGATCGACCAGCACGATTCGAACGGCGGGGGACTTGGATTTCAGGTAGCGGGCTGTGCCGGCAAGCGTTCCGCCCGTGCCGGTGGAAGCGCAGAAGGCGTCGATGTTTCCACCCGTGTCGCGCCACAATTCCGGCCCCGTGGATTCAAAATGTGCGTCGCGATTGGCCGTGTTGTCGAATTGATTGGCCCAAATCGCGTCCGGCAATTCTTGGGCGAGGCGGCCCGCGACCTTCTGGTACTGATTCGGATTGCTGTAGGGCACGGCGGGAACCTTGCGCAGCTCCGCACCCAGCGCTTCGATAATCTGATACTTCTCGGCGGCCTGATTGTCGGGCATGACGATCACGCATTTGTAGCCTCGCGCATTGCAGACATGCGCAAGCCCGATGCCGGTGTTGCCGGCGGTGCCCTCGACCACGGTGCCGCCGGGTTTCAATGTGCCGCGGCGTTCTGCATCCAACACGATCCACTTCGCCGCGCGATCCTTCACCGATCCGCCGGGATTCATGAACTCCGCCTTTCCCAATATTTCGCAGCCCGTCTCCTCGCTGAAGGCGCGCAGGCGAATCAAGGGCGTGTTGCCGATCGAATCAGTAAATCCGTTCTTTATGTTCGTCAATGAGTCGCCTCAAGATCCAGGTGCGGCGGGTGCAGCAGGTACCCGGTATAGGTTTTTCACCACGCGAATTTAAGCGATTCGCAATCTAGCCGGGGTGGAATTTCTTATTTGTAACCCACAAAAGAATCCCCGGACGAGCCGGGGAATTTTCAGTGGAACAGGTGTCGGGTAAGAACCCTACACGTCCGTAAGTGGCAGATACGCCGCACAAAAGTGCCAAAACGTTCGACCTTGTTTGTGTCGCCCAGTGTTGCAACTAAGTAACGCTGGCAAAAACACGAACTGCTTCATTGACACCATGATAGGCTTTTGCATAGATAAATCCAATAGTTAACTCTTTTTAATGAGAGTTTGCTGCGCTATGTCAAATCTGTTGCCAATTGGTAACAAAACAACATCTAGTCCCATTGCGAGGCGGTCGCGTCGAAATCCTCGGACGCGGCGCGAATCACGCAGAAGCGCTGCCCGGTAGGCGCTTCCATGACCCACCAGGTGCGAATCTGCTCAATGCGCGTTGCCCCGAGTTTTTCCAGCCTGCGGACTTCAGCCTCGACATCGTCGGATTCGATGTCCAGATGCACGCGGCTCGGATGGGTCACCGCTTGCACTTCGATGTGCAAGCGGTGCTGCGAGTCCTGGAGTTCCTTGTAGATCTCGCCCTCCCCCGGCGGAAGGGCGCGCACCGGCATTCCCAGCGCGCTGCCCCAGAATTTTGCGGCTCGCTCGAGATCGGTGGTCTGGCAATCGATGATGAAACCTGCCAGTTTGCTTTTATGCATGCGTTGCTCCAAATTCGTGAACTGTCGCTATCTCGCCGGCCTGAAGGTCAGTTTCGTGGGGAAATCCGATGAAGTATTTACATACGATGGTACGGGTGACGGACATCGAGCAATCGCTGCATTTCTATCGCGACGCGCTCGGCCTCAAGGAATTATCGCGCAAAGATTATCCGCAGGGGCGTTATACGCTGGTCTTTTTGGCGGCTCCCGGCGACGAAGAGGCGCAGGTTGAGCTGACCCATAACTGGGATCCTGAGGAATATTCGGGCGGCCGCAACTTTGGGCATCTGGCCTACGCGGTGGACAACATCTATGACACCTGCAAGCGTCTGATGAGTCATGGGGTCATCATCAATCGGCCGCCGCGCGACGGGCGCATGGCCTTCATCCGCTCCCCGGACCAGGTTTCCATCGAACTGCTGCAGAAAGGTGCAGCCCTGGCGCCCGCGGCGCCCTGGACCACGATGCCAAATGTCGGCCAGTGGTAGACGCGCGTTTGGCGCCTAGAACATTTTCGATTCGTCCGGGGTCTTGGTCTCGACTTGGGTGCGCGAGGGGATGTGATCGCCGGTGATCATCTCGCTGTATCCCTGTCCCGGGCCCACCATGGGATAGACGCCGGCGTCCCGATCGATGATCACCTCCAGAAAGGCAGGTCCCCGGAACTGGATGAACTCGGAGACGACTCGCGGCACATCGGCCTTCCGGTCGAGCCGCACGGCGTACTTGAATCCGTCGGCCATCGCCGCCTTGATGAAGTCCTTGGTATGCAGGCTTTTGTCGCTGGCGCTCATGCGGCCCTTGTGGAACAGCTTCTGCCATTGTCTGACCATGCCATCGCCGAAATTGTTGAGCACGACCACTTTGATCGGCAGGTCATAGGTGGTGACGGTCTCGAGCTCGCCGATATTCATGCGGATGCTGGCATCGCCGTCCATATCGATGACCATTCGATCGCGCTGCGCAAACTGGGCCCCCACCGCCGCCGGCAATCCGAAGCCCATGGTGCCCATGCTGCCGGAGGTCAACCACAGCCTGGGGCTGCGGAAATCAAAATACTGGGCCGCCCACATCTGGTGCTGGCCGACTCCGGTGGTAATTATGGCCTCGCCCCGCGTCAGCCGATTGATTTCTTCGATGACGTAGTACGGTTGGATGAACGGACTGTCGTGATCGTAATTCATCGCGTGCTTGGCGCGCAGCTCTTCGCAATGCCGGTGCCACGCCGACCAGTCGCGCCGAAACTGTTTGTCTTTGCCGTAGTCCAGCAAGCGCAGCAGCGCATCGGCCATCAGCCCCACATGACTCCAATTCACTTGTTTGACCTTGTCGATCTCCGATGCGTCGATGTCGAAGTGCGCGATGAACTTCGCGCGACCCGCAAACTTGGCCACATTGCCGGCCACCCGATCGTCGAAGCGCGCCCCTACGGTCAGCAAACAATCGCAGTCATCGACGGCGTAGTTGGCGAACGCCGTGCCATGCATGCCCAGCATGCGCATCGATAGGGGGTCGGTGGTATCGACAGCCCCGATGCCCATCAAAGTGGTGACGACGGGAATACGAAATTCAGCCGCGAATTCGCGCAGCGCCTGGGCGGCGCCGCCGTTGATCACGCCGCCGCCTGCGTATATCAAGGGCCGGCTCGCGGCGCGAAGCGCCGCAAAAAAGTCAGCGCAGGCTGACTCCGGCAGCTTCGCGGCTTCCAGCCGGTTCATCCGCTGCCGATAACCCGGAATCCTCAAGCGGCCCGAGCCATGAAACACGCCTTTCCAATTTTGGACATCTTTCGGCACATCGAGCACCACCGGACCTGGCCGGCCGGTGCGCGCGATCTCGAACGCGGTACGCACGGTGGCCTCCAATTTGGCGGGATCGGTGATCAAGAACACATGCTTGGCCACCGCGCCCATGATGCTGGGCACGGGCGCTTCTTGAAATGCATCGGTGCCGATCGCCGTCGTCGGCACCTGGCCGCAAATCACCACAATGGGTACGGAATCCGCCAAACTGTCCCGCACCGGCGTCACCGTGTTGGTGGCACCCGGTCCGGAGGTCACCAAGGCCACGCCCACTCGGCCGCTGGCGCGCGCATAGCCCGCCGCCATGAAGCCGGCGCCCTGCTCGTTGGCCGGTACGATCAGCGGCATGGCCGAATGGTGTTCCTGGTTGTAGCGAAACACCGCGTCGTAGATAGGCAGTATCGCGCCGCCGCTGTAGCCGAAAATGGTATCGACGCCTTCGTCCGCCAGTACCTGGACGAGCATGTCGGCACCGGTCATGGTGGCGCCCGCCAGCGGATGTGCGGCCTGGTCCGGCAGTTGGTAACCCTCTTTCACGAGGAAAGACTAGCAGTTTTGAGGCCCGGGGTCCTAGCGCCCAAGTGCCGCGGTCCCGTATCCTGCGGGGTCATGCGCCACGTGATCGCGATACTGCTGCAGAATGAAGCCGGCGCGCTGACGCGCGTCACCGGATTGATATCAGCTCGCGGGTACAACATCGAGTCGCTGTCGGTTGCCCCGACCAACGATCCAATCGTCTCACGGGTCACGCTGGTGACCATCGGCTCCGACGCAGTGATCGCACAAATCAACGCCCAACTCCTGAAACTGGTCGACGTGGTTGCCGTCGAAGACATGACCAGCGGCGATCATCTGGCTCGTGAGCTGCTGCTGATCAAATTGCAGATTTCGACGGAACACTTTGAATCGGCGGGCGCGCTGGTGCGCCGGGCCGGCGGCAAGGTGCTGTCTGCCGATCCGTCGAGCTACATCGCCGAACTGGCCAGCACGGAATTCGAGATCGGGGAATTCATGACCGAGATCGCCGCATTCGGCGAGATCGTCGAAGTCGTACGCAGCGGTGTTCTCGGCATTGCGCGCAGCAATCCGCGCCTGCACGTGCTGAAATGAACAGCATGCAGCTGGGTAGCGATCCGAACGTCAGGGAGGCGTTTGAGCTCCTCTTGGCGCTGGGATTGGGCGCCACCGTCGGGCTGGAGCGGCGGTTGCGCGGCCACCCGGCCGGCATTCACACCAATGCCCTGGTTTCCTTGGGGTCGGCCGCCTTCGTCGTGGCCGGACTGGCGCTGGGAAGCGACGTTTCGCGCGTCGCTGCCCAGGTCGTGACCGGCAGCGGCTTTATTTGCGCGGGCGTGATTCTGCATCAGGGCACGGATATCCGCGGCCTGAATACCGCGGCGACGCTGTGGTGCACCTCGGCAATGGGGGTGCTGGCGGCCGTGAATCGGCCGCTGCTGGCATGCATCGTCGCAAGCGCCACGCTGCTCACCAACATCGCATTGCACTACGTCGAACATGTGCTGGTCAAACTGAAGGTGGACACCCCCGCCGCGTCGAAGAATCGTTGAAGTGCCTTGAGGATATTCAAAACGTCATGCCTGAAATTGAAGTAACGCCGGAACACGCCGCCGATCCCAATACCCGGCGCGTGGGGATATTGGTGGGGGTCGTCGGAATTTTATTGTCGGTGGTGACCATAGCCTCGCACCGCGCGCACACACAAGCCGTCATTCACCGTACCGAATCGAACGATCAATGGAGCTACTATCAGGCGAAGAAGATCCGCGAGAACACCGTCGAGGTGGCGCTGTCGCTGACGCAGTCCTTGGGTACGGATTCGTCGAGGACCGATGCCGCCGTACACAAGTTCGAGGCCGCACGCGCCAAGTACGCCTTGGATGCGGAAAAGATTCAGGATGATGCGCGGGCGAAGGACAAGGAGAGCGAGATCGAAGAGCACCGCGCACTGTACTTCGACATCGGCGAAGGACTGCTGGAACTGGGCTTGGTGCTGTGTTCCTTATATTTTTTGGCGCGCAAGCTGTTCTTCCCGCTGTTCGGCGTGCTCTCGAGCCTTTCCGGCACCGTCATGGGCGTACTGGGTTTCATGCTTTGAAAAGACTGCTGTCATTGCTTCTCGTGGCCGCGGCGGCGGCGGCGTGGCCCATCGAGGCGTCGGCCGACGCACCCGCCGTATCGCGCGTGGAAGCGCGCTCGGCCGATTTATTGGCTGTGGGCATGGTCCACGGGGATACCATGAGCATCCACGTCAGCCGGCTTGCCGACAATGCCCCGGTGCGGGATGCGGCAATCACCGTGGTGCTGAGGGGAACGGCGCATGCCGCCACTGCCGAAACCGACGGCAGCTATTCGCTGCAGACGAAGGACCTGTTGCTGCCCGGCGCGGCAACGGTCGAAGTTCAAGTGAGCGAGGGGGCCGCGCGCGCGAGCCTCAAGGGGACATTGGATGTCGCGGACGCCCACGGCCAAACCGACGACAAGAACAATGCCCGGCAGCTCTGGTGGTGGGTGCTGAACTTCGCCGTGTGCTTCGGCGTCCTGTGGCTGATCTCGCGTCGCCGCAAGGCCGCGCAGACTAAGGAGCCTGTCTGAGTATTCCGCGTGAGCCGCGTTGGCCTGTCTGACAGGCTAGAAGCTCTGCATCGTCTGCACCAGGAATTGGAATTTCTGTATGCCCGCGACGCTGCTGAGCGGGAAAGCGAAATCGACGTGCAGTACGTTTCCCAAACCTGAGCGGGTATTGCCCAGGCGCAATCCAAACCCCACATCTTTCAACAATCCCGGATCGCTGTTGCCGATGACGCCGCTGCCCCAGGTCCGTCCTACGTCCGTAAATACGGCCCCGCCCACACGCACCAGGCGGAAAGGATACCAATCGGTGAAGAAGCGCTGTTCGAGCGTGAACAACGCCCGCGAAGTACCCGACTCGAAGCGCAAGGGGTAGCCGCGCAGGCCGTTGTCGCCGCCGAGCAGAAGCTGCATCTCGGGATCGAGCAGATGGGTGGTGGTCCCGGAGAGGGCTGCGTATAGCAGCCAATCCTGATGCCATCGCCAATAATACTTGGCGGCCGCGTCCGCGATCAAATTGCGCGGAGTCCCACGTTCGATGCGTGAGGCGAAATCGCCGGTCAAAAACAGCTGTTGCTGGCCCGGCAGCTCGAGCCCGCGCAGGGCTTTCGCCCTCAGCATGATGGCGCTGCGGTCGGCGCCGAATGCACTGTTCGAATATCCCACCTCGCCGGTCACCTCGGTGCCGAAATACAAATCTTCGGTGCGTCCGATCTGATTCTCATCGCCGATCTTCTTGTAAGCGTCCTGAAGAATGTCGAATCCCGTGAACGGGTATGACAGGGTTCTGTCCGGCGGCAGCACCTTGGCGGGCACGGAAGTGATCGGCGCCGGTAGGAACAGGCTGCGGTCATAGCGCATGCCGAACGTCCAGCGCTTGGTCCAGCCATCGACCAAGCCTCTGGAAATCCCGCCGCTGAGTTCGTAGGAATTTTCCTTGTCGCTGAATTGATCGACGATGTCGCCCAAGTTGTAGCGCGAAATGGTGCGATCGAAACTGTTCGCGGAGATCTTTGCGCTCCAGGGCGCATCCAGTGAATAGAAAGGCTGCGCGACCACCACCGAACGCTGCGAACCGTCACTGGAATCGGAGTAGGTGAGCACCGAGGTCCAGCGGGATCCGAGCACATTGGGGTCGGTCCATGCCACCGTGTTGCTGGTGCGATCCACGGTGCTGCCGCGCGACACCTGCAGGGTTTTCCCCCAGCCCAAGAAATTGGTGTCCTGCAAATTGAATCTGGTGTCGTTGGTGCCGCCCGAGCGTCCAAAGGAGATGCCGGGACTCAAAGTCCAAACGTCCTTGGTTATGACCTTGACATCGACTTTGCCGTCGGCGTAGTGGACGGGGACGATGCGTGCGTCGTACACATAGGGCAGCAGGCGCAGCGCCCGCTCGGTCTCGGCGAGTTTGCGCGCGAGATACTTATCGCCGCTGGCGAACAGCAACTGCGCGCGGATGGTCGCATGCTTGGTCCGTATGTGCAGGTGATCGGCAAGCCGGAACAAGCCGTTTTTTTCGCGTGGATCGCTCTCGTCGAAAATGTTTCCGGCAGCGATCTCCACCCTGCCGATGATCGCTCCGGACGCTTCCAGCGCCGCGTCGCTGGGTACGTCGGCGGGCCGCGGTTCCTCGATCCGGGTGTGTTCCTTGTCCGTGAGCTTCGCTGCAGACACCGGCTGCGCCATCGCCGCCGTGATGACGGTGAATGCGATCAGGCATCCGCCGTCGGACAGTCTCATTCCGTGCTAAAGGGCGGCGTTGTCGCTCTCGCCGGTGCGAATGCGCAAGACCCGCAGGATGTCGGTAACGAAAATTTTGCCATCGCCTACCTTCCCTGTTTTCGAAGCCCCGACGATGGCCTCCATCACCTGATCGACCAGCTCATTCTTGACGGCGACCTCGATGCGGGTCTTCGGCACGAAGTCAACGACGTACTCCGCACCACGGTAGAGTTCAGTGTGCCCGCGCTGGCGGCCGAAGCCCTTGACTTCCGTCACAGTCATGCCGGAAACCCCGATTTCGGACAGTGCAGCGCGCACGTCATCCAGCTTGAAGGGTTTGATGATTGCGGTTATCAATTTCATTCTAGACTCCGGTCAGGGGCCGTCTGGGTAATACTATTACGATTCTGTCGGGGGCACACAATGATCTCCACAATCGTGGTTGTAGGCGGCGGTCAGGCCGGGGCACAGGCCGTCGATACGCTGCGGCGTGAGGGCTTTGCGGGCCGCCTGTTGTTGATCTGCGACGAGCCGGCGCTGCCGTACCAGCGTCCGCCGTTGTCCAAGAGGTATCTGTCGGGCGAGCTGACGGCCGAGCGGTTGCCGTTCCGGCACAGAGCCTTCTATGAGGAGCATCGGGTCGAACTGAGACTTGGGCTTCCGGCCGTGGCGCTGGATCCTCGGGGCCGCCGACTGGAACTCGCCGACGGGGAAGCGCTGAGCTACGACCGGTTGCTCCTATGCCTCGGCGCCGCGGCGCGCCGCTTGACCTGCCCGGGAACCGATCTTCCCGGGCTGCACTATCTGCGCACCGTCGCGGACGTGATGCTCATTCGCGCTGCCATCAAACCGGGTTCGCATGTGGTCATGATAGGCGGCGGATACATCGGCTTGGAGGCGGCCGCGACCTGCCGGCAGATGGGCTGTGAGGTCACGGTGCTGGAACTCGCCGACCGCGTCATGAATCGCGTGGTGGCACCCTGCGTTTCGGAGTTCTTCGCGCGGGAGCATCGCGCCCAGGGCATCCGCATCTTGTGCAATACCCGGGTCACGCGCCTCGAAGGTACCGGCCGCATAGAGCGCGTGGTCTGCGCCGACGGCAGCGAGGTCGCCGCGGATGCGGTCATCGTCGGGGTGGGCGCCGTCCCGACCACCGCGCTCGCGAGCGACGCGGGGTTGGCGTGCGACGACGGCATCATCGTCGATGAGTATTGCCGCACCCAGGATGACGCGATCTTTGCGGCGGGCGATTGCACCAATCATCCGTCGCCGCGCTTTGGGCGCCGCGTCAGGATCGAGTCGGTGGATAATGCCTTCGAGCAAGCCAAAACCGCGGCGCTGAATCTGCTGGATAGGAAAATTGCGCACGACCGCGTGCCGTGGTTCTGGTCGGACCAATTCGACAGCAAGCTCCTGATCGCAGGCCTGTCTCTGGACTACGACCAGCAGGTGTTGCGCGGCGACCCGGCTTCGCGCAGCTTCAGCGTTTGTTATCTCAAGGGCAGGGAATTGATAGCGGTCGAAGCCATCAATCATTCAAAGGACTACATGGCCGCGCGCAAGCTCATCGCCGAGCGCGCCCAAATGAACCCGGCGAAATTGGCAGACCCGAATCTGGCGCTCAAGGAAGCCGTCGGGAATACTCAGACAGGCTCCTGATGCCGCGCATCACATTCATCGAGCCGGGCGGCCTGCGGCGCGTGATTGACGCGCCCATCGGCATCACCTTGATGGAGGCGGCCGTGCAGAACGGCGTGCAGGGCATCCTCGCCCTGTGCGGCGGCGCGTGCGCCTGCGGAACTTGCCACGTGTACGTCGATGCAAACTGGTTGCCGAAGCTCGGACCCCGTGAGGAGATGGAGGAAGGTATGCTGGAGTGTGCCCGGGAACCGCGCGACAACAGCCGCTTGAGCTGCCAGATCCATGTCACGGCGGATCTCGAAGGGCTCGAAGTGACCATTCCGAAACAGCAAGGAGCAAATTAGGCAATGTTTGGTATAGCAATTCACGGCGGTGCCGGCACTTTGCCGCGCGCCGACATGTCGGCCGAGGCGGAACGCAGGTACCGAAACGGCCTGCAAGAGGCGATCGACGCCGGCTTCGCCGTTCTGCAGGGAGGCGGCACGAGCATGGACGCGGTGACCCGGGCGGTGGTGCTGCTCGAAGACAATCCCCTGTTCAACGCGGGAAAGGGCGCCGTATTCACACTCGACGGACGCAACGAATTGGATGCCTCGATCATGGACGGGAGTACCTTGAAGGCCGGTGCGGTATGCGGCGTTACCCGTATCCGCAATCCCGTGACGCTGGCGCGCGCCGTGATGGAAAAGTCGGAACACGTCATGCTGGCGGGCACGGGCGCGGAGGAATTCGCCGCTGCCCAGGGGTTTTCCTTTGTGCCGCAGAGCTACTTCTACACCCCGGAGCGTTGGCAGCAGCTGGAGCGAATTCGTCGCGGTGATACCGGCCTTTCCGCGCTGACCATTTCGCATATCGGCACCGTGGGCGCGGTCGCAGTGGATGCGCAAGGCAGGCTGGCGGCGGCCACCTCCACCGGCGGCATGACCGGCAAGCGCTATCAACGCATCGGCGATTCGCCCATCATCGGCGCGGGTACGTATGCAGACAATCGCTCATGTGCGGTGTCCGCCACGGGGCACGGCGAAGTATTCATACGAAACGTGGTCGCCCACGACATCTGCGCGAGAATGCGTTTCGGAGGGCGCAGCATCGGCGCAGCGGTGCGCGAGGTCGTTCTGGGGGAGCTGCCTCCGCTCGGCGGCGAAGGTGGGGTCATCGCCATCGATGCGCGCGGCGAGATTGCCATCGAATTCAATTCAGAGGGTATGTTTCGCGCCAGCCGCCGACAGGGAGAAGAGGCGCGGATCGGGATCTACGCCTAGCTCCTACGAGGCCTGGCTCCTACGAGCCTGTCTGAACATGATGTCGGCGCTTCTCGAAGCGGCCGGTCCGCATCGTGTGGTATTCGGCTTCCATCACGATGACCCGGTTTCTGCCCTCTTCCTTGGCGCAGTACAGAGCCTCGTCGGCGAGCTGGATCAGGCCTTCGAGCGTTCGATTCGCCGCGGGCAAAACAAACGCCGCACCAATGCTCACCGTGAGCCGGCTGGCCACCTTCGATGCTTCGTGGGGGATATTCAGTTCGGCAATGGACCGCTGTATGCGGGTGAGGACCTCGGCGATGTATTCGCGGCTGGCCTCGTACAGCACGATGGCAAATTCCTCGCCGCCGTATCGCGCAACGAAATCCAAGGGCCGCCGCGCACACTGGCTCAACGAAACGGCAACCGCTCGCAAACACTCATCGCCGGCCTGGTGGCCGTACCGATCGTTGTAGTCCTTGAAACAGTCGACGTCCGCGAGCAACACCGCGACGCGTTCTTCCTCGCGCACCGCTTGCTGCCAGACCCGGGCAATGTGCTGATCGAACATACGCCTGTTCTGGATGCCGGTCAGGCCGTCGCGCGCCACCATTTCACCCAGCAGGCATGCCTCCAAGAAACGCAGTCGGCTGGTTTTCTCGTGCACGTAAGTGACCGACGCGCAGAACAGGTTGCCGGCGACGATCGTCAGGGCGCTGTAGCTGAATTCACGGCCGGGCAGCACCAGCGCCGTACCGGCGGCCAGATACACCAGCATCACGACCACATTGGCGGCGACCGCATGATAGAAAATCAGGCCGCTCATGAAATAGATGAATATGATGCTTAAGGTCAACGAGGGCGTCAGCATCGAGAGCCCTCCGAGCATGGCAATGATCTGGATGGTCGCCAGACTCAAGCCCATCAGGGTCATGGTGGCGATGGTGAGCGGCGCATGAATGCGCTGACGCTGCGGCGAAAAACTCGATGCGAGTCCGATGAGCAGCATCGGGATGATGACGAGCATGAAGATCCGGCTCGGGATTCGACCAAGCTCGGGTCCAAGAACAATCGCGTTCATGGCCGAAAAGGCGATGACGATGACAATCGCCAGGCACAGGTTCACACGCGTGTGCAGAAGGTTCTCGTCGAAGTTCCGACGCCTGAACTCGGACTCCAGTTCACCGTCGAAGGTCAGCCACGGAAATCCTGCGCGCAGCTGACGTGCGTGCGGTGAATTGGGCAAATCCTCGTTGGAAAGTCCGTGCGCAATGCTCATGCGCGTCACCGTACCGCTGTGGCGCATTGCGCTCAACGACCTGTGGCACTCTTTGAAGGGAAAAGGGGCGTCATCGAGCGCCTGATTATGTCAAATGCGGATCAGTCCGCGAGATAGTGCGCGAGATAGGCCTCGAAATTTTCCTTGTCGGCCGCCTCGACATTGCGCTGCGCCTCGAGAGATTCCTGCGCTTCCGCCGCGAATTCGCCGAGACGGCTCTCGTTGGGCGGATACAAGCCGAGAAAGTAATCTTTGTGCAGCTTCGACATTCGCAGGGCGAGTTGAAAAAAGCTCTCGCCGGTTTGACGCATCTCGGCGAGCAGGCGCGCCGACGGCGTTCGTTCCACATCATCGATTTTGGCTCGCTGTTGCTCGAGTGCCGATGAATACGGCCTCGCCGGTTCGCCGTGGTCGAGCATTTCGCACAGTCCTTGCATCGAATCGAGCAGCTCTCGCGCCCATTCGATCATGGGAAAATCGCGCTGTTCGCGGCGCAACATCAGATTCGGCTCGCGCCCTCGCCGCGCAACCAGCAGGTGATTCGCATCCAGCCCGGGCTGTTCGCTGACGCCGATAGGCGCGCTCTCGCGCAAAAGACAAAGAGCGAGAAAGGCTTCGAGAAAACGCAGCTTGTTTTGATTGACGCCGACAGGGTCGAATGCGCTCACATCCAAGGCGCGCACCTCAACGTACTCCACCCCCGCGCGGTGCAGTGCCTTGGTCGGCCGTTCGCCGCTGCGCGCTATTCGTTTGGGGCGGATGTAGCTGTAGTACTCATTCTCGATCTGCAGGATGTTGGCGTTGAGTTGCTGGTACACGCCGTCGACCTTGACGCCGATTTTCTCGTAAGGCGGATATGGGGTTCCGATTGCGCGGCTCAGATCACGCACGTATTCGGCCAAACTATTGACCGATACGCTCAATGTCGACTGATTCTTGTTGCGATAACCGATGTCGCTCATTCGCAGCGACGTGCCATAAGGTTCGTAGACGGTGTCGGCATCGAGGACGGGCAGCGTGTTTTCGCGGCCGGCAAAAAAACTGTTCGAAACCGCCGGCGAGGTGCCGAACAGATACAGCACCAGCCAACCGTAGCGCCGGTAGTTGCGAAGCACACCGAAATACTGCTCGGACACGAAGTCCTGGCCCGGTTGTTTGGATCGATTGATATCTTGCAGCACGCCCCACAGTTTAGGGCTGAAGGAGTAGTTGAAGTGCACGCCGGAAATCGCCTGCATGATGCGTCCGTAGCGCACCCCGAGGCCATGGCGATAGACTGTTTTCATTCGCCCGACGTTGGAATTGCCGAATTGCGCGAGGGGAATGCTGGCATCGCCGTCGATGGCGCAGGGCATGCTGGTGGCCCACAACAACTCATCATTGAGGTGGCGGTACACGAACTGATGGATGTCGCACAAATATTGCAACAGCTCCCAAGTTTCTCCGAACGGGGGAGTGACCAGTTCGATCAGCGACTCGGAAAAATCCGTGGTGATATGTTCGTTGGTGAGCGGCGCGCCCAATACTTGCGGATGGCGGGTCTGTGCGATGACACCATCCGGTGAGACCCTCAAAGACTCCTTCTCCACGCCCTTGCGGCCGCCGCGCAGTACCGCCCGTTCGCCCGAATTAATGAGTCCCGCGAGACGCCGCTCGAAGTTTTTGTCCACCACGTTTCGCAAACGCTATCCTCGATGCATGTTTTATGGCAGCTCGGCCACTACTTCGATCTGCACGAGAAAGCCAGGATCGACCAAGCGCTGCACCTGCACCCACGATGTCGTCGGCAACCGCTCCTTGTTGTAATACTCGAAGCGCAAATCTGAGGCTTTTAGCAATGCGTCCATATTCGTCGTATAGATCGTTTCTTTGACTATTTCTTCGAAGTCCGCCCCATGCGCGGCAAGGGTACGGCGTATATTGGAATAAGCGGCGCGCATTTGCCCGGCCATATCACCGGGCGATACCAAGCGCCCGTGCTCATCCGCGGCCACCGAACCGGAAATATACAGCGTTTTATCGATCAACACGGCCTGCGAATAGCCGAAGTCCTTCTCGTAGGGGTTCAAGTGAAAGACGCGCTTGACGCGCATCGGCGGCGCTTCGGGCTCGCGCTCGCAGGCGCTCGACGCAAAAAGCGAAAGCCAGGCGACGGCGAGGGCCCGCGCCGGGCGGCCGACGTCAAGGTGGCGCTTGCGGTGCGGCTTCAGCACGGGTACGCAAAGCGCGCAGCATTCTTGGCAAGTCTTTGCGCAGCGCCGAGCGCACGATCCAGTGCGGGACCCAAAATCCCGGTGCCAGCTCCACCATATAGTGCGCGATCGTGTAGGCCCCGTCGCTCTGCAGGTCCCAGGTGCCGCGCAGCGTTCGAAGATCTCCCGACATGCGTTCGACCGCCACGCGTGTGGGCGGGTCGTATGACGCGCGAATGACATAGGTCACTTTGGGCACCAACCAGGAATAATTCATGACCTGGCGAATTCGTTGCCAGGATTGATCCGGCGCGGTCTCCAGCACGTCGCAGGCCTCCAGACCCGGAACGATCCTTACCGATTCCGGGCAGCTCGTGATCAAGGACCACACGGTCTCGCGGGATGCGCGAATTCTCACCGTCCCGCGGGCGTTGCCGCTTTGCTCGCCGGGGCCCAGCGATACAGTCAGGTCGATATCGCCGCTCTGCGAAGCTTCTTGCGCAAGATTGGTGGAGCCCGCAGAGCAGGCCACAAAAAGCAATACCAAGGGCAGTAAATTGCGCACAGATTAATATGACTCCGGCCGACCCGTAGCGTTCGAAAGCGATCGCCTCGTGGCGGTTGATTTTGGCGGAAGTGATCATTTTGACGCGTCTGCCCAGACTTTCATCTTAGCCTCGAGAATGTCCATGGGCATTGCGCCATCCCTCAGAATTTCGGCGTGGAATTCGCGAACGTCGAAGCGCCCGCCCAGTAATTGCTGCGTGCGCGCGCGCAGCGCACGGAATTTAAGGCCCGCCATGCACGCCAAAGCGTCAGCTGGGTTCGCCGCGTACCAATCGATCAGCGCTTGGGCATCGAGATCATCGAGGCCCATATGAGCACGAAGATAGTCAAGGGCCTGGGCTCGAGTCCACCCCTTGGCGTGCAGGCCCGTATCGACCACCAGAGCCACCGCACAGCGCATTTCGCCTGCTGCCGCGTCAGATTTCGCCGACTCATCCGGGTAAAGGCCCAACGCCTCGCCGAGCGAAGCGGCATACAAGCCCCAGCCCTCCGTGAAGGCAGCGTCGGAACCAAACCGACGAAATCGCGGCAAGCTGGTTCGTTCCTGCTGAAGCGCAATCTGCAGATGATGACCCGGCAAGCCCTGCTGCAGAAAACCGGCCATGGACACTCTGCGAGCCTCCGCCCTGCCGGTATCCACGTAGAGGACGGCGGGGGTCCACCCGAAAGCCCCTGCGCGCTGGTAGTACAACGCACCAGCCGGCTCGGACAGCCACTCTGCGGCGCGAATTTCGAAGTCCGCCTGTGGAATTTCAGAAAACAAATTCGGCATCGCGATCCGAACTTGACCTTCAAGGTCTCTGTAGGCGCTTACCAGCTCGGGGCCGGCGGACGCAGCCGCATCATGAGTCTGCGCCGTCGCGCCGATGCGTTGGACTTCCGCGATGCCGATCCGGCTGATTTCGTCGGGCGACATTGCTGCACCGGTGGCCATTTTGACCCGGTAGGCATACCACTGATCGCCCAGCGGCAACTCCGACAAGGCGATGCCTGCCCTGGCGCGAGGCAGATATTCTTGCCGTAGAAAATCACGCAATGCGCGATTTGCGGGCAGCAACTTTTGCGAAATCGCGACGGTGATGGCTTTGGTCAGTTCACCGCGCGCAGGCTCAGCAATGGCCGCCGGAAGGGTCCGCAGGGGCGCATAAAACACATTGGCGGACTCGTCCGTGCCAAGACGCTCGAGAATGGGGAGCATCCGTTCGATCAGCACGCGCGGCGAGGTGTAGCCGCGGCGCATCCCCTCGCGCATATTGACGGCCGCTTGCTGCGTCCAGCGCACGTACTCGTCGATACGCCTCAGCCAATTCTCATAGTCGGCAGCGGATGCCGGCGGATGCCGCGCCAATCCTGAGGCCTGCGCCGCAAATTGCTGGGGCATTCCACCGAACGGATTGATGGGCAGCAATTCGCTCGGAAAGGTGAAGCCCTCGATGATGAGTTCCCGTTGCCTCTTGAAAATGTCATACGTCAGCCTCGAAGCGGCGTCCAGGCCGTCACGCGGCAGGTTGCGAACCTCGGCAAGGTAGCGGCGCTCGATGCCCAGCGAATCCGCCAGAAATTGCGGTGAAATCGCATCGTCCCTGGCCAGGTGCTCGTCCCAATAGCGCTCGACCAGGCGGCCGAGCTGTTCGTTCGATGCCGCCGGCTTCGCTGCCTGCGCGGATGGCGGTGCGGGAGGCACGGGCGGCGCGCCGCAGGCCGCCAGCGCCAAAAGCGCCAGTCCGCACCAACCCAATGGAGAAAATCCAGGCATGGATGGATTATATGCCGGCGGGTAGGTCCATAATTCGCAGCTTACCGCTTACCGGAGGCAACCATGTTGGTAGGAGCAAGTCCGCGGCGCGTCGCTATTGTCGGCGGCGCACGGATCCCATTCGCGCGAGGCAACGGCGCCTATGCGCAGGTAGGGAATCAGGAGATGTTGATTGCAGCGCTGCGCGGCGTGGTCGAGCGCTTCGGATTGCGCGGTCAGCGCGTGGATGATGTCGCCGCGGGTGCGGTGATGAAGCATTCGAGCCAATGGAACTTGACCCGCGAGTCCGTGCTCGGATGCGGTCTCGCCGCCGAGACACCGGGACTCGATCTGCAGCGCGCGTGCGGAACCAGCCTCGAGGCGGCAATCTTGCTGGGCAATAAGATTGCGCTCGGTCAGATCGACTGCGGCATAGCGGGAGGGGTCGATACGGTGAGCGATCCGCCCGTGGTCTATCCCAGGAGCTTTCAGCAACTCTTGCTGCGCAGTTATCGCGGCAAAACCACGGCCGCGAGAATACGCCCGTGGTTTGGATTGCGCCCGAAGAATCTTAGACCCGTGTTGCCGGGAGTCACGGAGCCCCGCACCGGCTTGTCGATGGGCGAAAGCACCGAACTCATGGTGAAGACCTGGGGCATCACGCGCGCGGAACAGGACCAGCTTGCGCTGGAAAGCCATCAAAAGGCTGCGGCGGCGTACGCAGAGGGCTTTTATAAGGACTTGGTCGTTGAGTATCTGGGTCTGTCCCGGGACAACAACATCCGCAGCGACACGACCCTGGAACAACTCGCCAAACTGCGGCCGGCATTTGATTTCTCCGGCGCGGGCACTTTGACCGCGGGCAATTCCACGCCGATGACCGACGGCGCGTCTGCCGTTTTGCTCAGCAGCGAAGCCTGGGCCCGGGAGCGCAATTTGCCGGTGCTGGCCTTTTTGAGTTACGGCAAGGTGGCCGCAGTCGATTACATAGAAAAAAAGGAAGGCTTGCTCATGGCGCCCGCATACGCAGTACCGCGCATGCTGAGCGATGCGAAGCTGACACTGCAGGACTTCGACTTCTATGAAATACACGAGGCATTCGCCGGACAGGTGCTTTGCACCCTGAAGGCATGGGCCGACCCCACGTATTGCCGCGACAAACTCGGACTCGCGGGTGCTCTGGGCACCATCGACCGAACGAAACTCAATGTCAAGGGAAGCAGCCTCGCGATCGGCCATCCGTTCGCGGCAACCGGGGCGCGCATTGTCGCCACGTTGGCAAAAATTCTCAATGAAAAGCAGGGCAAGCGGGGATTGATCTCGATTTGCACCGCCGGAGGCATGGGCGTCACGGCCATTCTCGAACGTTAGGAGCCTGTCTGAGTACAGGCTCCTAGGAGCCGGCAATCGAACGCGTTATCCTCCCGATTACCATGCAACTGCTAAAAGATCCAAAATTGCTGCGCGAGCTGTGCTTCATCGACGGCGCCTGGGTGGGCGCGGACAGCGGTGCGGCGTTGGATGTGAAAAATCCGGCCACCGCCGACAGGTTGGGTTCAATTCCCAACATGGGCGCCGCGGAGACGCGGCGCGCGATCGCGGCGGCCGCGGCGGCGTTGCCGGCATGGAAGGCGCGTACCGCCAAGGAACGCGCCGTCATCATGCGTCGCTGGTTCGATCTGATGGTCGAACATCAAGAAGACCTCGCCACGCTGATGACCGCCGAACAGGGCAAGCCGCTGGCTGAGTCCAAAGTCGAAATTCTGTATGCGGCATCTTTCATCGAGTGGTTTGCGGAAGAGGCCAAGCGCATTTACGGCGATGTCATTCCGGGTCACCAGAGCGACAAAAGAATCCTGGTACTGCGCCAGCCGGTCGGCGTCGTCGCCGCGATCACGCCGTGGAACTTTCCCGCCGCAATGATCACGCGCAAGGCTGGTCCGGCGCTTGCCGCCGGCTGCACCCTGGTGTGCAAACCCGCCACGCAAACCCCATATTCGGCGCTGGCCATGGCCGAACTTGCGGATCGCGCCGGCATCCCCAAGGGTGTGTTCAACGTGATCACGGGTAGCGCCGCGGCAATCGGCGGCGAGATGACCTCCAATCCCATAGTGCGCAAGCTGACCTTCACCGGCTCGACCGAGGTCGGCAAGAAGCTGATGGCGCAATGTGCCGGCACCGTCAAGAAGCTGTCGCTCGAGCTCGGCGGCAATGCGCCTTTCATCGTGTTCGACGACGCGGATTTGACCGCTGCCGTCCAGGGAGCACTTGCGAGCAAGTATCGAAATACCGGACAAACCTGCGTCTGCGCCAATCGGCTTTTGATTCAGGCCGGCGTGTACGACGAGTTTGCGCTGAGACTGAAATCGGCGGTCGCGCAATTGCGCGTGGGAGACGGGCTCGCAGGTGTTACCGATCAAGGTCCCCTGATAGATGCCAAAGCGGTGAGCAAGGTCGAAGAACACATCGCTGATGCCGTGGCGAAAGGCGCGACGGTGTTGCTCGGCGGCAAGCGTCATGCCCTGGGCGGATCGTTCTTCGAGCCTACCATCCTCACCGATGTCACGCCCAAGATGCTGCTGGCGCGGGAAGAAACGTTTGGACCCGTCGCGCCGCTGTTCAAGTTTGAAACCGAGGCGCAGGCGATTGCCATGGCCAACGATACCGAGTTCGGATTGGCCGCGTATATCTACACGCGCGATCTTGCGCGCAGCTGGAGAGTATCGGAGGCGGTAGAGTACGGAATCGTCGGTTTGAACACCGGCATCATCTCGACCGAAGTTGCGCCTTTCGGCGGCGTCAAGGAATCAGGCACCGGCCGCGAGGGCTCGAAATACGGCATTCTGGATTACACCGAGATCAAGTACATCTGCGTCGGCGGAGTGAGTTAGCCACGCCGTGATCGGACGGTTCCTCGAGTTTTCTCTGGCGACGCCCGATATCCAGGCATCCTTGGACTTCTACACCGGCCTGGGATTCTCCAGCGCGGAAGTGGGCGATGCCTGGCCGCATCCGTATGCCGTGGTCACCGACGGAAGAATCTGCCTCGGACTGCATCAGGCGCCCATTCCCGCCCCTTCGCTCACCTTCGTGAAACCCGACCTGCTCAAACACCTGGACGGCCTTGAACGAAGGGGCATCGAATTCGAATTCCGGCGTCTGGGCAATGATGTGTTCAACGAAGTCGGTTGGTTCGATCCTTCCGGCCAGCTGGTGCGTCTCATCGAGGCGCGGACCTTTTCGCCGAGCAAGCGGCTCGCCAACGACACGTCGCGGTGCGGCTATTTTTTGGAGATCGCCATGCCGGCGCCGGACCGTGAGTCGGCAAAATCGTACTGGGAAGACTTCGGATTCGTCGGGATGGACCAGCCCGAGGATCGCCTGCCGCATATAGCATGCACCAGCGATTTCATCGACGTCGGGTTGTATCACCCGGCGGACCTCCGCCGTGCCACCTTGAGGTTCGAGGTCGACGATGTGGGCGGCGCGCTGGCCCATCTTGCCGACAAAGGAATCGTGCCGAACGGCGAAATACCGCCGGGTCTGCGCTCGGTGCCTGCAGCCGCGTTGCTCGCGCCCGAGGGAACACCGATACTGCTGACTAGTTGATGGGCACGACGATGCGGAATTTCAGCTGCATGACATCCTCGACCTGCAGCGCGCCATGCAACAGGCTGTAAGGCGTCATGCCGAGGGCAGTCTGACGCAGCGCCAGGGACCCTTCTGCCGTGAGAGTGTGCGCGTCGCCCTGCAGGCTGCATGCTGCGGAAACGCCGGCCTCGCGCCCCGCGATGCCGATGGTCAAGTCGGCGGTCAGTGCGTCGAGCGTGCCGCTCAAGTTCACACTCCTGACCGTGATCGTCGGAAACTCCGCGGCATTCAGCTGCCCCGCGCTCAGCATGTGAAGGCGGGTGCCGGCTTTGGCGTCTTCGGCAATATCGCCCTCGAAATCGCTGCCCTCCTCACGCCGCGCTTGGGGTTCGTCGATCACGAAACCTTCCACAGCCATCTGCAGCGTAAATGACGATGTATCCAGCGTAGCGCCCACTTGCACCACGCCGGTCACACCGTGGTTTACCATGACGTGGTTGTGGCCGAGGTTGGCCAGCGCACCGCCGCGATAAACCAACACTCGGAGTTCAGAATTTTGCGAATCGACTTGATAGGAACCGGCCGGCGGAAGCGCTTCCAGCCTCGACAACAATGGCGCGGCAGCAGGCGGCGCGACCCGGTGGGGGTGCAGCGTTGCACAGGCCGCCAGGCTCAGTGCCAGCAGCGCGACCGCAATCTTGTTGAACATCAATTGCGGCCTCGCTGACTTGCTAAACTAGGCAGTGCATTTTGCACCCGGAGGTTATCGATGCCAATCTCAGGTTCGCCGGGCCGCTACAGCGTGGTGGCTCAAGGCTTTCATTGGATCATCGCCGGGCTCATCGTGACCCAATTCACGCTGGCGTGGATGGCGGAGGATCTGCCGTTGGGCATGCACAAGCTAGCATTGCTCGCCCGGCACAAAAGCTTCGGCATGACCGTGCTCATGCTGGCGGTGTTGCGGCTGCTATGGCGTCTGTTCAATCGTCCTCCGGAATTGCCCGCCGGAATGTCGAAGACGGAGAGAATCCTCGCCAGGGGCACCCACATCCTTTTCTACGTTTTGCTGTTTGCCATGCCGCTGACCGGGTGGCTGATGTCCTCGGCGAAGAATTACTCGGTGAGTTGGTTCGGCCGATTCACCTGGCCCGATCTCATCGCCAAGAACGAACGGGCCTTCGAGCTGCTGAGAACGACTCACGAGACATTGAGCTGGCTGCTGTTCAGCCTCGCGATCTTGCACATTCTCGCCGCACTCAAGCATCATTTCTGGGACAAGGATGATGTGCTCAAGCGTATGCTGCCATTCACCAAATCGGAGAAGCGAACTTGAACAAAACCATCGTTGCCACAGCCGCCGCAGTTCTCTTGTCGGCCGCCGCGGCGGGCGCCGACAATGTCGCGGGCTACACTGCGGACGCCCAGCAAAGCAAATTGGAATTCACCGGCGTGCAGGCCGGCGCGGAATTCAAAGGCGTGTTTCACAAATTCACCGCGGCCGTCGACTTCGCACCGGACGCGTTGGCCGGCTCGCATATCGATGTGCAGATCGACATGAATTCCGTCGATTCGATGGACAAGGATCGCGACACGACGATGCGCGGCAAGGATATTTTCGACGTCGCGCATATGCCGACGGCGCATTACGTCACCAAGACCATTGCCAAGACAGCCGCAGGCTTCAGCGCGGTCGGCGCGCTCACGTTGCACGGCGTCACCAAGGATGTGCCGATTGACTTTCAGTTCACGAACGCGGCGGGCGGCGCCAAGCTCGCGGGCACTGCGAAACTCAATCGTCTCGATTTTGGGGTGGGCCAGGGCGATTGGAAGAGCACCGAGTGGGTTGCCGATGCGGTGAAAATAAGCTTTTCGCTGGTGCTGAAACCCAAGGGCTGAGACGGGCTCCCAGCATGCCGCGCAGCTTCGACGATGTCGCCGAATGCGTCGAGACCACCTTGAACCGCGTCGGACCGGACATCGTGCTGGCGCTGCCGCTGGGTATCGGGAAGCCCAATCCGCTGGCCAACGAATTCTATCGCCGCGTGCAGCGCGATCCGGCGCTCAGCCTCAAGATTTTCACGGCCTTGAGCCTGCGTACGCCGCCTTGGCACGGTGAACTCGAGAGGCGCTTTCTGGAGCCCTTGGTGGCGCGCCTGTTCGGCGGCGGCGTACCCCTGGATTATGTGACGGCCCTGCACGGAGAAGGTGTGCCGGACAATGTGCAGATCGTGGAATTCTTTTTGGATCCGGGTGCGCTCTTGAAGGTTTCGCACTCGCAGCGTCACTATGTGAGCACCAACTACACCCACGTCGCTCGTGACGTTGCCGCCCGCGGCGTCAACGTCATCGGTCAACTGATCGCGAAGCGCAGCGTCGAGGGACGCACGGAGTACAGTTTGGGGTCGAACCCCGATGTCACGGTCGATCTGCTGGAGCATCTGGCGCCGCAACGGCAACTCGGCAGAGATATCGTCGTCATCGGCGAGGTCAATCGGCAGATGCCCTTCATGTTCGGACCGGCGGCAGTGAGCGGCGAAACATTCGACTATCTGATCGAGCACCCGCGCTACGACTACGACTTGTTTGCGCCACCCAACCAACCGTTGAGCGCAGTCGAGTATGCGATCGGCCTCTATGGTGCTCGCTTGGTGCGCGATGGCGGCACGTTGCAAATCGGCATCGGCGAACTCGGCGACGCAGTGGTCTATGCCCTGCAGCTGCGTCATCAACAGAACGCGGAATTCCGCGAAATCTTGGGCGGGCTGAAGACGGCAGAGCGTTTCGGCGACGCTCTGAACTCCATTGGGGACGCGACGCCCTTCGAAGCAGGTCTATACGGTTGCACCGAGATGTTCGTTGACGGATTCATGGACTTGTATCGCAGCGGCGTGCTGCGGCGTCGCGTCTATGATGACGCTCGGATCCAGCGGCTGCTGAACCAGGGCAGCGTCAGCGAGCGCATCGATGAAAGCTTTCTGGCTGCACTGACCGGAGCTGGTTTCGCGAGCCCGCTCACCGCCGCTGATTTTGCAGTGTTGCGGAATATCGGCGTTTTTCGCAGCGATTGCCGTTTCGCCGACGGGCGTATCGAAAACGCCGAGGGACAAAGCGCGGCGGCGACTCTCGCGACGGCGGCGGACCGGCGCGAGCTTCTGGCGCTGTGTACCGGACGTCAATTGACCGGCGGCATACTCTTGCACGGCGCGTTTTTCCTGGGGCCGCGTGGATTCTATGCGGCGTTGCGCGATTTGCCGGACTCGGAACGTCGCCAGTTTTCCATGTGCGGCGTCTCTTTCGTCAATCAGCTCGACGGCGCGGAACAGGCCCTGAAAGTCGCTCAGCGTCGGCACGGGAGATTCATCAATTCGAGCATGATGGTCACATTGCTGGGCGCGGCAGTGTCGGACGGCCTGGCTGACGGCCGCGTGGTCAGCGGCGTGGGCGGGCAATACAACTTTGTGGCGATGGCCCATGCCTTGCCTGACGCGCGTTCGATTCTGACCCTGCGCAGCACGCACGGCCACGGTTCAACCGTCACCTCGAACATCCTTTGGAACTACGGCAATACCACCATCCCTCGGCATCTGCGCGATATCGTGGTGACCGAGTACGGCGTCGCTGATTTGCGCGGTCTGACCGATCAGGATGTGATCGCGGCATTGCTGAACATCGCCGATTCGCGCTTTCAAGACGGCTTGAAGCGGGAGGCGCAGGCCGCGGGAAAACTGCGGCACGACCATCAGATACCCGACATGCATCGGAATAATACGCCGCGCGTTTTGGAGGAACGATTCATGCTTGCGCGAGCGCGCGGGCTGTTTTCGGACTTTCCGTTCGGAACCGATTTCACCCGGGAGGAGATCGTTCTGGCAAGGGCGCTCAAAGGATTGAAGGAAAGAACGACAGGTGGTTGGCCGCGTGTCAAGGCCCTCATGGGCGCCGTAACCTCGCGCGGCATTCCGTCCACGCTCAGGCCGTATCTGGACCGAATGTCACTGAGCGCGCCGCGAACACGCCGGGAATGGCTCTGGCAGCGTCTGCTCGTGAAAGAATTGCACGCTATTACCCAGGGGAACCGTGGGCCGGATTGTTTCTAGGCTGCCGGGTGAGTAACCTTGCCAGCCTCAGGACATACCGCGGAGAAATATGATGAAAATCGGCGTACCCAAAGAAATCAAAATTCACGAATACCGTGTGGGTCTGGTGCCTGCAGGCGTTCGCGAACTCGTCGATTCCGGACACCAGGTCCTGGTTCAAAGCGGCGCAGGCGCGGGGATAGGCTTCGATGACTCGCACTACCAGGCGGCCGGCGCCTCGATCTCCCGGAAGATCGAGGATATTTTCGGCTCCGCCGACCTCATCGTAAAGGTCAAGGAACCGCAGCTGAACGAGTGCAAGCTGTTGCGCAGCAGTCAAACGCTGTTTACTTATCTGCATCTGGCCGCCGATCGAGAGCAAACGCTGGCGTTGCTCGCCTCGGGCGCAACCGCCATCGCGTACGAGACCGTGACGGCACCGGACGGCTCGCTGCCGTTGCTGACTCCCATGAGCGAGGTTGCGGGACGCATGTCGGTGCAGGTCGGTGCCAACTGCCTGCAAAAGGCCAACGGCGGATTCGGCGTGCTGTTGGGCGGCGTGCCGGGAGTTGCTCCGGCCAAGGTGGTCGTTCTTGGCGGCGGCGTGTCCGGCACCCATGCGGTGGAAATGGCGGTGGGACTGCGTGCCGACGTGACCGTCGTAGATCGCTCGGTCAAACGCCTGCGAGAGCTATCTTCCATCTTTGGCAGCCAACTCAAGACCGTGTACTCGACCGCTCACGCCATCGAGGAACTCGTGCGCGACGCCGACCTCGTGATCGGCGCCGTCCTGATAGCAGGCGCGGCGGCGCCAAAACTGGTGACCCACGCGATGGTGAGGACCATGAAACCAGGAGCTGTGCTGGTCGACATCGCGATCGATCAGGGCGGCTGCTTCGAGACCAGCCGTCCCACGACTCACGCGGAACCCACCTATGTGCTCGACGGCGTAATCCATTACGCGGTCACCAATATGCCGGGTGCCGTGCCGAGAACGTCCACATTTGCGCTCACCAACGCTACCCTGCCCTATGTGAAGGCCATCGCGGATCACGGTTGGCGGGCGGCGATCTCCAACGACCATGGATTGGCTCAAGGACTCAACGTGCATGCCGGTCAGTTGACGCACCAGGCCGTGGCCAGTGCGCTGGGAATGGACTATCGAGCGTATCGCGCAGCCTAGCCGCTTCGATCAAGAACTCCGGGAAGAGTTCTATATAATGCGATAAAGGGAATTCGATGAAGAAAAAGCGGCATGTACCCAAGTTCCGCCGTGCCACGCCGGCGGTACGCCGCGAAGCACTGGTCGGGGCGACTCTTCGGTGTTTGAAAAAATACGGCCACGACGGCGTTTCGGTGCGCCGCATAAGCGCTGCGGCGGGCGTCTCCATTGGATTGATCAACCATCACTTTCCGAGCAAGTCGGGACTGATCGCGGAAACGTACGAGACGCTGGCACTGTCTCTGCAGGACTCGCTGCGAGCCCGCGCACTGGACCGGGCGGCGCCGCCGCGCAAGCGCTTGAGCGATTTTTTCCGCGCATCGTTCGCTCCCGAGCTGCTCGATCCGCAATTGTTCAATGTCTGGGTGGTATTTTGGAGCATGGTCGCGCACTCCCCGGAGATTCGCGCCGTGCACGATCGAACCTACGGCCAGTACCGGGCCATCCTCGAGACGCTATTGGGCGAACTGGTCAAGTCCGGCGCGGCGCCCAGATTCAAGCTACGGCCGGCCGCGATTGCGCTCACCGCATTGCTCGATGGTCTATGGGTCGAATTGAGCCTGAGCGCTGAGACCTTCAAGCCCAGCGAGGCGATTGCCATTTGCGAGGATTGGATCGGCGCGCTCTGTGCAGGCGCTTTTCCACACATGCTGCGCGAAAAACGTCGGAAAAATCAATAGATAATCTTGCTATACTATCGTTCAACAAGGTCAGGAATTTGCCATGGACGCGAAGCGCGCGGCGCCGAACGAAAACTTCAGTCTGCCAGGATGGATATACCGCGACGCGGACTTCCTGCAGGCTGAAAAGGAGCAGGTGTTCGCGGGTGCGTGGCAGGTCATATGCCACTTGAACGACATTCCGAATCCCGGCGATTACCATACGCTCGATTTTCTCGGCGAGCCCATTGTCGCGGTGCGCGGCCGCGATTCCGGCGTGCGGGCGTTCTTCAATGTATGCCGGCACCGCGCCGCGCGGCTGGTGGACGGCGGTTCGGGACATTGCCCCGGCCGAATCGTCTGTCCCTATCATGCCTGGACTTACGATCTCGACGGAACGCTTGCCGCAGTGCCGCATCGCGGCGAATTCGCGGACTTTTCTCTCCGGCAGTTCGGGCTCAAATCGGTCGAATCCGAGGTCTATAAGGGATTCGTCTTCGTTCGTTTGCAAGCGGGTTTGCCGAGCGTCGCCGACATGCTGGCGCCCTATGAGCACGAGCTGGCCTGGTACCGCCTCGAGGAACTGAAGCCTCTTGGGCGTGTGACCATGCGCGTGCGCCACGTGAATTGGAAGAACGTAACGGACAACTATTCGGACGCGATGCACATTACGGTGGCGCATCCGGGTTTGTCGCGCCTATTCGGCCAGACCTATGGCGTCGAGGCGCAGCTCTGGGTCGACAAGATGTGGGGATATCTGCGCGACACACCTTCCTCGCAGCTCTCGGAACGCATGTACCAGACTGTGCTGCCCGCGTCGCCTCATTTGCCTCAGGACAGGCAGCGGTTATGGACCTATTTCAAGCTGTGGCCGAACGTAGCCTTCGACATCTATCCGGACCAGGTCGACTTCATGCAGATGATTCCGATCACGCCGACCGAGACTCTGGTCCGGGAAATTGCCTACGCTCACCCGGATGAACGGCGCGAAATGCGCGCGGCGCGATACCTGAATTGGCGCATCAATCGCAGCGTCAGTTTGGAAGACAAGGCGCTCATCGAACGCGTGCAGGCCGGCATGGGCTCACGCAGCCACAGTCCCGGTCCGCTTGGAAACAACGAGGTAGCGCTGCGAAGTTTTGCGCGGCGCATGCGCGAACTCATTCCGGAGAGCCGCCTCGAGCGAGCCCCGGGCGCCGGCTGGCGAACCGGCGGTATGGCGGGCAGTCACCGTGGCTGATTCACTGCGCGACGCGGTGATCGTCGGCGGAGGCCACAACGGACTGGTCTGCGCCGCGTATTTGGCAGCTGCGGGGCTCAAAGTCACCGTGCTCGAACGGCGCAGCGTGGTCGGCGGGGCCGCGGTGACCGAAGAATTTCATCCCGGATTTCGCAATTCCGTTGCGGCATACACGGTGTCGCTGCTCAACCCCAAAATCATTCGGGAGCTCGAGTTGCCGCGTCATGGCCTGCGCATCGTGGAGCGCAAGCTGGCGAATTTTCTTCCCTTGGACGAGGCCGGTTATTTGAAGGTCGGTGCCGGCCAAACGGCGCAGGAAGTGGCAAAGTTTTCCGGCCGCGATGCCGAGCGCTTGAGTGCGTATGGCGAACGGCTGGAGGTGATTGCCGATGTGTTGCGTGATCTGGTGCTGGAGACACCGCCGAATGTAACTGCCGGTAGCTGGCTCACCGCGCTGCCCGAACTGCTGCGCGGTGCACGCCTGGGCAGACGCGTCGCCAAATTGGATCTTCCCATGCGGCGCGAGCTGCTGGATTTGTTCGTCAAATCCGCCGGCGACTATTTGGATTCCTGGTTCGAAAGCGCGCCCATCAAGGCGGCTTATGGTTTCGACGGCGTCGTCGGCAACTTTGCCAGTCCGTACGCGGCGGGGTCGGCCTACGTGCTGCTGCACCATGTGTTCGGCGAGGTCAACGGCAAGAAGGGTGCCTGGGGGCATGCGATCGGCGGCATGGGCGCCATCACCCAGGCGATGGCCCGAGCCGCCGCCGAGCGCGGCGTGGACATTCGAGTCGCGAGCCCGGTGCGGGAAATTCTGGTCGAATCCGGCCGCGCCGTGGGTGTGGTCACCGAGAGAGGTGAGGCGATTCGGGCGCGCAGCGTCGTGTCGAATTTGAATCCGAAATTGCTCTACGGCTCGCTGATCGACGCCGCCGCGTTGCCGCGGGATTTTCGCGAGCGCATCAGCCGCTGGCGCTGCGGGTCCGGCACCTTTCGCATGAATGTTGCGCTCGCGGAATTACCGGACTTCAAGGCGTTGCCGGGACGCGTGGCCGCCGACCATCACACCGCCGGCATCATCATGGCGCCCAGTCTTGCGTACATGGATCAGGCCTATCTTGATGCCAAGGCCGGCGGATGGTCGAAGCGGCCCATCGTCGAAATGCTAATACCTTCGACCCTCGATGACAGTCTTGCACCCGCGGGCCAGCATGTGGCCAGCCTGTTCTGCCAGCATGTCGCCCCGGTGCTGCCGGACAATGCGTCCTGGGATACTCACCGCGAGGAAGTCGCGGACGTGATGATCGATCTGGTCAACTCCCACGCTCCGAATTTCAAGGCCGCCGTGCTCGGCCGGCAGATCATGAGTCCGCTCGATCTCGAGCGCACTTTCGGGCTCATCGGCGGCGACATCTTCCATGGCGCGCTGAGCCTGGATCAGCTGTTTTCGGCGCGGCCGATGCTGGGGCACGGCGACTATCGGGGCCCGTTGAAAGGTCTGTACATGTGCGGGTCGGGCACGCACCCGGGCGGCGGCGTGACGGGGGCGCCGGGCCACAACGCGGCGCGCGAAATCATTGCTGATTTTCGCCGCGGCAGGCTCAAGCAAGCTTGAGCCGCACACGGCCTGCGCGACGCTTCGCCTCACGCGAGAGCTGCGTTCTTAACATTTCTTGGTCCTCTTACTATTTCTTGCTCGGGTCGGGATACTCGAATGGATCGGTCACCGCCGGCTGCGTCGGCAGCGTTTTGCGCGGCAGAGGTTTTTCGATATTTGCGGCGGCCACGAGAACGGTCGCCAAAACCACTGACGCCTGCCGCAAATCTTGCGGCCGCAGATGATCGAACGTATCGAGGTCGGTGTGGTGAACCCGGGTCTCGTAGTCCAAAGGATCCTGGATGAATTGGAACGCCGGCAAGCCAAGGCGGCTGAAGAACACATGATCGGTCGCACCCGTCGGCTCGGCAACCACCGTGCTCGCGCCGAGGCTGGCGAACGGAGACAGCCACTCGCGAAACAACGGGACCACCGCAAAATTGCCTTCCGTATAGATGCCGCGAATCTTGCCCGAGCCATTGTCCAGATTGAAATAGCCCATGAGTTCGGCAAACCCCGGCAGGGTCTGCACCGGATACAAATCGGTCAAGAAGTAAGGCGGTAGTTCGGCTTCGCCCGGATCGGTGGGCACCGGACGGTGAGCGAGATGATTCTCGACAAAGGCGCCGGAGCCCAGCAATCCTTCTTCCTCGCCGGCCCACAATGCGAATCGAATGGTGCGTTTTGGCCGCACGCCGATGCTCGCCAGAATGCGCGCCGCTTCCATCACCACTGCGCTGCCGGCGCCGTTGTCGGCAGCGCCGTCGCCGGCGACCCAGCTGTCCAAATGCGCGCCGGCCATGACGTAGCCGGCATGCGGATCCTCGCCCGGAATGTCTGCGAAAATATTGTAGGCATTGTGATCCGTGTCTTCGAAGTGGACGCGGCTGTCGATTTCGAGCCGCACCTCCCCTCGCTTGGCCAGCCGTGCGAGTCTTCGATAATCTTCCGCCGCAAGCTCGATGCCCGGAAGCTTCGGCGTTTTGCCGACGCGATAACCGTAGCCTTCCCCGTGCACCAGCCGGCCTTCGGTGCGCGACATTTGTACCAATGCAACGGCACCCTCCTGCGCCAGGAATGCGTCCAGATTGGGCCTGAAGCGATAACGCTCGATGCGCTTTTGCCGTTGTGCCGGGTCGAACGTCGGCTGCTCGTACCTGTCCAGCTTGGCAATGTCGGCATCGGCCAGCCGTTGAAATGGTGCTTCGCCATCGTCCTTGGGCGGCGCGGGCCAGGTGACCAACACAATCTTGCCGGCCAATTTGCCCTTCCATTCGGCGAAGTCGCTCTCTTTGACCATGGGAGCGACAATGACGGGCGCGGACACGGCACCGTTGGTCGCGGGCGTCCAGGCTAGAGGAATCGCCCGCAGTTCCAAAGGCCGGGGTGCAATCATTCGTACGTGCGAGGACTCGATCCACCAGCCTCGGCCAAAGTCGAAGGCTTCGGTCCTGACGTCCTTCAAACCCCAACTCTTGAAGCGCTCCTGCGTCCACCGCTCGGCTTTGCGCATCGCCGGGGAGTTGGTCATTCGCCCGCCGATCTCGTCAGCCAGATAGGCCGCGGTATTGACCACCTCGCTATGGTTGAAGCCGACATCGGAAATCCGATTGATGGTGATGGGTTCGGCGGGAAATGTGGCCTTCGGTGTCACCACTGCGGCCGGTATTGACGCGCTCAAGAGAAAACAAGCACTCGAAACACACAGCTTTACCAACACCACTCCCCCTCATGATTGTTGCCGCCGGATCGAAAACAATACTGCATCGCCGCCAGGTCCCGTCAATCATCTTCCCAGTTGAACCGCCAGACGGCGATCGCGGCAAACAGCGCGGACCATCCCACCAGGATGGCCGTGGGCATGAACGCGGATTGCAACGGCAAGCCTCGCCAGGTCATGGCATCCAGTCCGTCGACCGCCCAGCGCGTCGGCACAAACTCGGTCACCTGCTGCAGCCATTCCGGAAACAGAAACGATGGCACCCAAGCGCCGCCCAACATGACCAGGATGAGCACCGAGAACATCGCCACGCCGCGGGTGGCGCCCACCGAGCGGCCGAGCGCGGAAATCATCAGCCCGGTCGTGGCCGCAAGCAGCGAGAAGGCAATCGCAACCATCACGAAGCCCGGCACGCTGCCGGCGATGCGCACGCCAAAGATCACACATGCGGCGAGGTACACGACTGCAAGGATCATCATCGCGATCAAGGTCGTGCCGGCCACCCTGCTGCCGAGCAATACGGCGCGAGACAGGGGGGCGGCGCGCAATCGGCGCCACATGCCTTCCTGGCGCATCAAGAGGAGGGTCACGCCGGCATCGATGCCCATGAAGAGAATGAACTGGATGCTCATGCCGGCGAATGAATGCGCGTATGAGTTGTATCGCGGGCCGGTGGTGACCGCGGTATTGACGAGGTTGAAGGGTGCCGGCTTGCTGCCGCCGATAAAATTGGGCCGCGAAATCCGCTGCATGACGTGTTGCGTGAGCAGGCCCGCCACCATGGGCCGGACCATGGATTGCGAAGGATCGTAGAAAAGTTTCACGTCCGGCATCTGCCCCAGGCCCACCAGTGCCCCGGTCGCCGCAGTCTCGAATCCTGCTGGAAACACGATGGCCGCGCGCAGCTTGCCGCTCTTGACCTGTTGCCGCGCCTGGTCTTCGGGCAGCACTTGCACGGCCAGCGACTCATCTTGGGTGAGACTCTCGATGACCGCTTGGGTAAGCGCGGTGTCATCCAGGTCGGTGATGCCGACCGACATGCGCGAAACCGGATTGCCGCCCGAACCGGTACCGCCGAACAGAAAGCCGAAAAAGGCGGCCACCACGATAGGCGTGAGCACGCTAACGACCAAGGCGCGACGGTCGCGAAGAAATAGAGCGATGTCCTTGCGCACCAAAGCCTTGAATGCAGTGAGGGTGGGGCTCACGTGTCGCGCAGCGTGCGGCCGGTCAGCGAGAGGAAAACATCCTCGAGATTGGACCGCCGGCTGGTCAGCTCCTGGCAGCTGAAACCGCGGGCCGCCAGCCGCTCGAGCACGCGCGGCGCCGCCGTGCCCAAGTCGGTCGCGGACACCGACAACGCGGTTCCGGCCAGATCGACCTGGATAACGCCCGGCAGGCCGGTGATCTCCGCCAGCGCGGCGCCATCCGGCGGCAGGTCATACGTCAATGTCAGCTTGTTGGCGACCGGCGCGCTTGCCAACAGACCTGCGAGCGTGTCGTCGGCGAGAACCCTTCCATGATCGATGATCACGATGCGATCACACAGCCGCTCGACTTCTTCCATGTAGTGCGTCGTGTAGATCAATGTTCGGCCCTCGCCGGCCAACACTTCGATGGTTTCGAAAATAGCGTTGCGGCTTTGCGGATCGACGCCCACCGTCGGTTCATCGAGCAGCAGGATCTGCGGTTCGTGCAGCAACGCACAGGCAATGTTCAGTCGTCGTCGCATGCCGCCGCTGAACTCGTTCGGCGGATCGCCCGCGCGATCGGCGAGACTCGTCAGTTCCAGCACGGCGGCGATTCGTGCCGCCAGCGCACGGCCCGCAAGACCATACAGCCCGCCGAAGAACTCCAGATTCATGCGCGCCGGCAGTTCCTCGAGAAGCGCAATTTCCTGGGTGACCAGTCCCAATCGGCGCTTGGTGGGGTCGGCACCCGTCCCCAGAGTGACCCCGTCGATCGTGACTGATCCTGAGTCCGGTTTCGTGAGTCCCGCCAGCATGCTGATGGTCGTCGACTTGCCGGCGCCATTGGGCCCCAACAGCCCAAGCACTTCGCCCGGAGTGGCGGCGAACGAGACGCCGGCTACGGCGGTAATCGCACCGAATTTCTTTTGGAGATGGTCAGCGACCAGTCGCATTGCTGGGAGCCCGTCTTGAGTATTCCGACGGATACTGCCAGCAGATGCGGCGGCGCGCTATGGCTCCAGCCCTTGCGCCTTCAGATACTCGTCGTACGTCCCTCTGAAATCAACCAGCTTGCCGCCGGGGCGCAATTCGATGATGCGGGTGGCGAGACCGCCGACGAACTCGCGATCGTGCGATACGAACACAAGCGTACCGGCGTAGTGCTCGAGCCCGATTTGCAGGGACTCGATGGTTTCCATATCCATATGGTTGGTGGGCTCGTCCATCAGAAGCACATTAGGCTTCGTCAGGATCAGCTTTCCATAGATCATGCGGCCTTTTTCACCGCCGGATAGCACCTTTACCGACTTTTTGGTTTCATCGCCGGAGAACAGCAGGCGGCCCAGCGTCGCGCGCACGATTTGATCATCATCCGCCTTTCCGGTGTATTGGGACATCCAGGCGAACAAGTCGATTTTATCCTCGAACTCCGCCTGCGGATCCTGCGGCATATAGCCGGGTTGGGCGTTCTCGACCCATACGATGCGGCCGGCGGTGGGGCGCAGCTCACCCGCGAGACAGCGCATCAGGGTTGTCTTGCCGACGCCGTTCGGCCCGATGATGGCGATGCGCTCACCACCCTCGACATTGAAGGTCAGGTCATCGAGTACCTTTTCGTCGGACCCTGGGTAGCTGAAACTCAGGTGCTCCACCGACACCGCGGAGCGGTACAGTTTCTTGCCTTGCTCGAACCGGATGTAGGGATTTTGCCGCGACGACGGCTTGATCTCTTCTATCTTGATTTTCTCGAGCTGTTTTTTGCGGGAGGTGGCCTGACGCGCCTTGGAGGCATTGGCCGAAAAGCGCCGTACGAACTCCTGCAGGTCCGATATGCGGTCCTTGGCCTTGGCGTTGGCTGCTTCCACGCGTGCGCGCGCCTGAACCGAGGCCAGCATGAAATCGTCGTAGTTGCCGGGATAGACCTTGAGCTGCTGAAAATCCAAGTCGGCAATGTGCGTGCAAACCTGGTTCAAGAAGTGCCGATCGTGGCTGATGATGACCATGGTGGCGTCGTAGTTGTTGAGCGCACCCTCGAGCCAGCGGATCGAGTTGATGTCCAGGTTGTTGGTCGGCTCATCCAGCAGAAGCACATCGGGCTTGGAGAACAATGCCTGCGCCAGCAGCACGCGCAGCTTCAAGCCCGGCGGCACCTCGCGCATGGGGCCATTGTGCCGCGATTCATGGATGCCGGCGTCGGTGAGGATGCTGGCTGCTCGAGCTTCCGCATCGTAGCCGCCATATTCGGCGAAGACGCCCTCGAGTTCCGCCGCCTTCATGTAATCCTCGTCGGTGGCCTTGGGGTCGGCGTAGATCCGATCACGTTCCTGCATTGCCGCCCACAGCTCCGTGTGGCCGCGCATCACAACGTCGAGAACGCGCTCGTCTTCATAGCCGAATTGATTCTGATTCAGCTTGCCGAGCCGCATACCCATTTGCAGCATCACATCGCCGGCGCTTGCATCAAGATCGCCGCCCAGCACCTTCATGAGCGTGGATTTGCCCGAACCGTTTGCGCCGATCAGGCCATAGCGATTGCCGTCGGAGAATTTGACCGTCACCTGCTCGAAGAGCGGCTTGGCGCCGAATTGAACGGCGACGTTGGATGTGGAAAGCATATTGTCCGATCACACTGAAGAATGCGGCCGCAATGGCCGCGATTGCCCTAACAAGGCCCGTCTAGATGGAGTGCCGTGTCGCTGCGTTGGCACGCGAGGCGTCTAAGGCTGCAAGTCGCCCATTCCGGCCGACATATTCTAGCCGAGCTTGGCGCGCAAGTTGAAGTTTTCGGCTATTCGAGCCTACGGGAGGGTTTGACGATCATATCGACGTCGGCCGGCGACCCGCGCAAGCGCAGCGTCACCGGCCAGGCGCGCTTTAGTCCTTGAACGACCTGATGAGATCGAGCAATTGATCACGCGCCTGGCTGTCCGCAAATTCAATGATGATCTTCCCCGATCCTGCAGTGCGCTGATGCAGCTGCACGTGCACGGCTTTGGTCCGCAAAACCTCGCTCACTACGGTCAATTCAGGCGGTTTGCGGGTCCCCGTCGCCTCTCCCTTGAGCGTCTTGCGCACCAGATTCTCGGTTTCGCGCACCGATAAACCGCGCTCCGCCACCAGCTGCCCTAAACGCTCCCGCTCAGCATTGCCGCGAAGCCCCAACAAAGCCCTTGCATGCCCCATCCCCAGGGCCTTTGAATCAATCAACGCGACCACCGGCGCCGGCAAATCCAACAGTCGAATGAGATTACTGACCGCAACGCGCGACCGCCCGACCGAATCCGCTACTTCCTGTTGAGTGAGCGAAAACTCCGTGGTTAGCCGCTTCAGCGACCTCGCCTCCTCGGCCGCGGTCAATTCCTCGCGCTGAATGTTCTCGATGAGCGCGACCGCGACGGTTTCCTGGTCGGATAACTCACGGACAATGACCGGTATGTCTTTGAGGCCCGCGAGCTTTGCGGCTTGCCAGCGCCGCTCGCCTGCAACAATTTCATAGCGGGCAGGCCCGGGCGTCCCTGCCGGCAGCGGGCGCACGACGATGGGCTGAATCACACCCTTTGCCTTGATGGAAGCTGCGAGTTCCTCCAGCGGTTCTTGGTGAATCTCGCGGCGCGGCTGAAGCGCGCTCGATTGCATCAGCGAAAGAGGCAGCGTGCCGCCGCCCCGGCTCGCGCTCACCGTGGGTGCCGCGCCCAGCAGCGCGCCCAAACCCCGCCCTAAACCACCCCTGGATTCTTGCGCCATCGCAGAAGATTACCGCAACGCAAGCCTGAGCGTCTTGGCGGCGTGTCGCGGTCGTCAAACCCGGGGCGAGTCCTCAGACAGGCGCCAGGGCGGAAACCGGCGCGTACCCCCCGCATGGTAAAGACAGAGGATATTGCCGTCCGGATCCTGCAAGTAGGCTTCCCGCCATAGCCAGATTTGGTCCTTGGGCGCCTGATTGAACTCGATGCCTTGGGCAAGCATTCGTTTATAAGTTGCATCCAGATCATCGCACTCGAAGTAGACGACCGTTTGCGAGGGAATCACGGTGTCAAACGCATGCAGAGAAAATGTTGCGCCGTCCTGGCATTCGAATCTCGCGTAACGCGGCAGCGCGCTGACGATCTGAGTAAACCCGAGTCTGCGATAGAACTCGGCGGAGCGCTCTACATTGGTCGCCGGCAATGTCACTTGATTGAGGTTCATCGCAATTTCCTGTCGGGCGTTACGGCGCCGACGCTTTCAAGGCACGAATTCAGCAAGCCGTTGCCGCAGAAATTCCTCCGACGACACCACACGCCCGTCGGAAAATCGAATCTGGTAGGGCCTCCCCGACATCGACGAGACAGATGCGCACAATCGGATGAAGTCCTCAACGGTCGCTACCCGGGATCCGGCGCCCCGCAGTTTCAACCGCAGGTGATCCGCGGCGGCTTTTGCCTCGTACGCAACATCGTTGCGAACGAATTGTGCGTCATGCAAATTTTCGACGACGGCGATCAGGTATTGGATCTTTCTGTCTTCCAGAGCATCCGGGGTTCCTGCATACGAGAGAGCGCCGAATGCGACGAGGACCATGCTGATCAGAACACGCATCATTCCACCTCTTGCCTAGGAGCCTGTCCGCGCCTATGACTCCCAGTCGATCCGCCCGGGTGCCGCGCTCCTCGGATCGTATTCCAATAGTTCGCCATTCTCTACCGACTTCCCGGTGAGTGCCAAAATGAAGGCCCAGTGACTCACCAGCAGCGTGGTGGGGCCGTCATCCCTCGCCGCCATGGATGAGCGGAAGGCGTCCGCCCTCGCCACCGTGTCCTCGAGTGTTTCCACAGCTTCAGACCACCATGGCGAAGGAAGGTGCGCAAAATCGTGATGCGGGAACCGCGCCGACAACAAATCCGGCGGACTGCCGACATCGCACGAGAATGCCGCTCGTTCTCGCACCTCATGCATGATCTCGACGGAGGCCTGATGCATACCCAGGATCGGCTCGGCGGTCTGCAGTGCGCGCATATAAGGCGAGATGATGATTCGCGTCAGCTTCACGGCGGCCAATCGCGCCGCGGCCGCACTTGCTTGGGCTAAGCCCAAATCCGTCAATTCCGGATCTTCGATCCCAGGATCAACCCGTGTAGCGGTGAAATGCAGGTTAAAATAGCTTTGGCCGTGACGCAGGAGAAACATGAGAATTTCCTTGTCCCGGCCGCACGACAGCTGATACTGCGCGATCGACCGGGTAAGCTGTCTATCGTCATCTCGTTTGCTGACGAATAGGAGTTGCGTTTGAAGATCTTCATCATTCTCGCATTGACGATGCTGTCCGCGTGCAGCTGGTTCCATGCAAAGGCTCCGCGTGCCCCGGATCCCCCGGTGTTCGTCGTGACCGGTGCGCCGGCGGGTTCCATCGTGTTCATCGACGATGTGCAGAAAGGGCAAGCCGCCGAACTCCGTAAGCCGCAAATGGTGAGTTCGGTCGAAGGCACGCACAAGGTCGAAGTGCGGTTCGGCGACACCGTCGTCTATCGAGAAGACATCTACATCAAGGGCGGCGAGAGACGCGTGGTCACTGTTCTCTCAGGCTCAAATCGCGAGTAGATCGAGCACTCTATTTTTTGCGTCGCGGCTTCGGTTTCGGTGACTTTGCTTTAGCCGCCTTCTTGACTGATTTCGCGACCACCTTACGCTTCTTGGCGGCTTGGCGCTTCTTAGGGGCTTGGCGCTTCTTAGGGGCTTGGCGCTTCTTAGGGGCTTGGCGCTTCTCGGGGGCTTGGCGCTTCTTGGGGGCTTGGCGCTTCTTGGGGGCTTGTCGCTTTTTAGGGGCTTGGCGCTTGGCCGGTGTTTTGCGCATTGCAGGGGCTGCCTTGCGCTTGGCGGCAGGCGCCGCGCGCTTGGGTTCCGTCCGTTTCGCCGCCGCGGGCGGCGCGGTGCCGCGCAATTGTTCGATTATCGCCGGATTTTCCAGGGTCGACACATCCTGGGTGATTTCTTCACCGCGCGCGATGGCGCGGAGCAGTCGGCGCATGATTTTGCCGGAGCGCGTTTTCGGCAAATTGTCGGTCAGCCGAATCTCATCCGGCTTGGCGATGGGGCTGAGCTGATCGCCAACCCATCCACGCAACTCATCGATCAGCGACTTCGCAGCGGCGCCCTCCGGCCGCGGCACATTGAGCACCACATAGGCAAATGCCGATTCACCCTTGATCTCGTGCGGCTTGCTGACGACGGCGGCTTCCGCAACCTTGGAGTGGGCGACCAGAGCCGACTCGATTTCCATGGTGCCCAGGCGGTGACCTGCAATATTGAGTACATCGTCGATGCGTCCCATGATCCAGTAGTAGCCGTCCGCATCCCGACGTGCCGAATCCCCGGCGACATAGTAGTGATTATTGAATTTTTGCCAGTAGGTCGTGATGTAGCGCTCGTTGTCGCCCCAGATGGTGCGCAGCATGGAGGGCCACGGCCGCTTGATCACCAGATAGCCCCCGGCATTCGGAGTCTTCACCGGGCGGCCCTCTTCGTCGACGATGTCCGCGAATATTCCGGGAAGCGGCTGGGTGCAAGATCCGGGTTTGGTGGCGGTCACGCCGGGAATCGGCGCCATCATCGCGGCGCCGGTCTCGGTCTGCCACCAGGTGTCGACAATGGGGCAGCGCTCACCGCCGATGACACGGTGATACCACATCCAGGCTTCGGGGTTGATGGGTTCGCCGACCGTGCCCAGCACTCGCAGCTCGCGTAAATCGTACTTCGCCGGCACGGCATCGCCCAGTTTCATGAGCGCGCGAATCGCCGTGGGTGCGGTATAGAAAATACTGACTCCGTGCGCCTGGCACATTTTCCAAAAACGCCCACCGTCCGGGAACGTCGGTGCGCCTTCGTACATGAAAATGGTGGCGCCCGCCGCCAGCGGCCCGTAGACAACATAGGTATGCCCGGTGACCCAGCCGACATCGGCGGTGCACCAATACACGTCGTTGTCCTTGAGGTCGAAGGCCCATCTCGTGGTCAACTTCGCATTGAGCAGGAAACCGGCGCTGGAATGCTGAATGCCCTTGGGCTTTCCCGTCGAGCCGGAGGTATATAGCAGGAACAAGGGATGCTCCGCATCCAGCCATTCGGGCTCGCAAGTGACCCGCTGTCCGGATATCGCGTCGTGCCACCACACATCGCGTCCCGAGCGCATGTCGCAGGCTGTGCCGGTACGCCGATAGACGATCACTTTTTGTACCGATTCGCAGCCTTCGGCCAACGCCTTATCGACTGCCGCTTTGAGTTCGACCGGGTGGCCGCCGCGCCACCCGGCATCGGCCGTAATCACGAGCTTCGCGCCGGCGTCTTCGATTCGATCTTTGACGGCGTTCGCGGAAAAACCGCCGAATACCACCGAGTGCACGGCGCCGATGCGCGCGCAGGCCTGCATGGCCACCACCGCTTCAGGTATCAACGGCATATAGATGATCACGCGATCGCCGCGTCCGACGCCTTGCGCTTTGAGGGCATTGCCAAACTGGCACACCTCTTGGTGCAGCTGAGAGTAAGTCAGCTTGCGGATGTCTCCAGGCTCGCCTTCGAAGATCAGGGCCAGCTTGTCGGCGCGGGTTGCCAGATGCACATCCAGGCAATTGTGCGATACATTCAGTTGGCCGTCGGTAAACCAGCGGTAATTGGGTGCGCGCGAATCATCGAGTGGGACCGTAAAGGGCCGGTGCCACTCGATCTCAGCCGTGGCCAGATCCGACCAGAATCCGACATAGTCATCGGCAGCCTTTGCATGCATGCGCTGCAGTTCGGCGGCCTTGAGCGTGGCCTGCTTGACAAACGCCGCGGACGGCGGGAATACGCGGTCCTCTTGCAGGACGGATTGAATATCTTTCTGCGCCATGGTCTGTCTCCGTCTCATGCAGCGGTGGCGATGCGACGCACCTGCTGTCTCAATATATTCCCGAATCCATGGGCATCGAAAAACGAATCGAGCCCGCTGCGATCCTGCGGCCGCGGCTTCAAGTCATCCAGTGTCGCCTCGATCGGCATGTCGCAAACTATGCCGGTCAGGCGCCGGGCGAGATAGGCGGCTTCCTTGTGAGCCAGCAGTTTAGCAGCGACTGCGGCTGCGCCGCGCAGCTTCAACAAGGGAATCCTATGAAGATTTGCATACAGATCATCAAGGGAACCGAATACGGCAAATAGTTCGGCGGCGGTCTTCTTTCCGACTCCGGGAACGCCCGGAATGTTGTCCACGCTATCGCCGGTAAGCGCCAGAAAATCGGCGATGAGTTCGGGCATCACGCCAAAGCGCGGGCTGATATCATGATAGTGATAGCGGTTGTTGCCGCTGTAATCCCAGAACACATCGCCGTCACGGATCAATTGCGACAGATCCTTGTCCCGGGTCACCAGCACATTGCGAAGGCCGGCGGCACGCGAACGCGCGGCGAGGGTTCCGATGATGTCGTCGGCTTCGTATTCGGCGCTCGCAAACTCGGCAAGACCCATGTGCCGGCAGAACTCCCGGCACAGCGCAAACTGGCGCTCCAAATCTGCCGGCGGTGCCTCGCGATTCGCCTTGTACGCGGGGTAGATGCCGTTGCGAAACGAGGTCACGCTGCGCAGGCTTAGATCGAAGGCGACGCCGATCCGTTCGGGGCGCACCTGCTCGAGAAGGTCCGACAAGAAGCGCGCGAATCCATACAAGGCATGGGTCGCGTTGCCGTCCGCGTCAACCATGTCCGGGGGCATCGAATGGTATGCCCGAAAAATGAAATAGCTGGCGTCGATGTAGTACACCACCCCGGACCGCGGAACGGGAAGCCCCGTAAACGCGCTCACATGGGCCAGCGTTGCATGCGCTCGTGCAGCGGACTGGAACGCGGGAAATGCGCAACCAGATATTCCATCTGGTCGGCAAGCACGCGCCGGCCCTTCAAGAAAATGTATTCGGCGTATGTTGGCGTGAACGGTACCGCCAGCAGCTGCATGCCCGCCTGTTCCGGCGTTCGCGACGCCTTGGCGTTGTTGCAACGGCGGCAGGCCGAGACCACATTGCTCCACATGTCCTTCCCGCCGCGGCTGAACGGCGTCACATGGTCACGCGACAGCAGGCTGTAGGTAAAGCGCGCGCCGCAATACAAACACAGGTAGGCATCCCGGCGGAACAATGTCTGATTGTTGAGCGGCGGCGTATAGGCCGCGCCGCGCAAGTTCCCCGGATTGCCGGTGACGCCCAGCGTCGCAATGATCGAATTGACATCGACGATCGTCCGCAGGCCGGTCCTGGCGCAAGTTCCCCCGTAGAGCCGGTACAGCAGCGTTCCACAGGTGTAGGCCACCTGTTCGGTGTGGTACAGCCGCGCGGCTTCGCGATAATCGACCCACTCCAGCGGCATACCCGACACGTCGGTACGGAGGATTTGTTGGGACAAAGGATAGGCGTGCGCAACCATGGCAAGATCGTCCCGCCAATCCAGCAACTGATACCTGTCCTTCGTGCTCACGGCCATAAGTCCACTTAAGATAGTCGACTCTTATGCCATAATTCAACGTTTGGCACGTAACTTAAGGCTTGGGAGAGTTTTGCATGTCCGTCGTCGTCGGTGTCCTCTCGGAGACCGCTGCCAGAGAAACCCGCGTTGCACTCGTTCCTGAAATCGCCGCGAAATTGAAAGCAATCGGTGTTCGCGTACTGCTTGAACCCGGCGCCGGGGCGGCTGCTCACTTCCCTGACGCCCAGTATGCGGACGTGGAATTCAGCGACGCCGCCACGATATTGAGCTCGGCAGACGTCATATTGAAGGTGCAACCGCCCTCTTTGGCGGAAATCGGCGCAATCAAGAAAGGCGCGGTGGTCATCGGATTCATGCAGGCGTACGCGCGCCCCGATCTGGTCAGAGCCCTGAAAGAACGCGGCATCACCAGCTTCGCAATGGAATTGGTGCCGCGTATTTCGCGGGCTCAATCAATGGATGCGCTGTCTTCCCAGGCCGCCGTCGCCGGCTACAAGGCCGCATTGATCGCGGCGGATACGCTGGAGCGGTTCCTGCCCATGCTCACCACCGCCGCCGGCACCATCCGGCCGGCCTCGGTGTTGGTGATTGGCGCCGGCGTCGCCGGGTTGCAGGCCATCGCGACCGCCAAACGCCTTGGCGCGGTGGTCGAAGCGTATGACGTCCGTAGCGCGACCAAGGATCAGATAAAATCTCTGGGCGCGAAGTTCATCGAGACCGGGGTCTCTGCGGAAGGCGCCGGCGGCTATGCTCGCGAGCTTACGCCCGAAGAAAAGGCCAGGCAGCAAGAGGTGCTGGACGCCCGGATCGCTGCCAGCGACGCGGTCATCAGCACCGCGTCGGTTCCCGGACGGGCGGCGCCGCGGATCATTCTCAAGGCGGCAGTCGAGCGCATGAAAGCCGGTTCGGTCATCGTCGACATCGCAGCCGAGCAAGGCGGCAACTGTGAACTGACCAAGGCCGGCGAGACCGTACTTCACGGCAGCGTCAAGATCGTCGGTCCCCTCAATCTGCCCGCCTCCCTGCCGTATCACGCCAGCGAAATGTACTCGCGCAATCTGTTCAACTTTTTGAAGCCTGCGCTGCCCAAGGGCGAACTCGCCATCGATTGGAACGATGAAGTATTTGCCGGCGCAGTGCTCACTCACGATGGGCAGATCAAACACGAAGCGACGCGCAACGCCCTGGAGGGTCCCAAGACATGATCGACGGTGTCATTGCACTCTATATCTTCATGTTGGCCGCGTTCACGGGCTACGAGGTCATATCGCGTGTGCCGGTCATTTTGCATACGCCGCTCATGTCCGGATCGAATTTCGTTCACGGCATCGTGTTGGTCGGCGCAATGGTGGCGCTGGCCACGGCTGATACCACCTTGGTGCGGATCATCGGCTTTGTCGGCGTGGTGTTGGCTGCCGGAAACGCGGTCGGCGGGTACGTCGTCACGGAGCGCATGCTGAAAATGTTCGTGTTGGCCGGCAAGAAGAAAGGATCTTAAGGGATGTCCGCTTCGACCATTCAAACCGTGACGCAGCTCTCCTACCTGGTCGCGGCTGCGCTGTTCATTCTCGGCCTGAAGCGCATGAGTTCACCCGTGACCGCCGTCAGCGGGGTTCGCTGGGCGGGCGTCGGTATGCTGCTGGCGACGGTCATAACGCTGGCGTTCATGGGCGCCTCATCGCTCAACCTGATGCTGGTGATTGCCGCCATTGCCATCGGCAGCATTGTGGCGTGGGTCAGCGGCAAACGCGTTGCGATGACCGACATGCCGCAAATGATCGCGCTGTACAACGGCATGGGCGGCGGCGCCGCCGCGGCAATCGCAGCGGTGGAACTGTACAGCGGCAACGAACACAACCTGGTGCATCTGATCATGGCCGCCATCGGCGGCTTCATCGGCGCTGTGTCGTTCAGCGGCAGCCTGATCGCCTTCGCCAAACTGCAGGGCCTCATCACCAAGTCGGTGCGCTTCGGCGGCCAAAAGTTTCTCAATTTGGCGATATTGCTGATCGCCGTCGGCTTCGGCTTCATGGTGGTAAGCGGTACCGGAGCCGGGTCAGGGCTTCCAGTGGTGACCTTGTTCTTCGCGTCAGCGCTGGTTCTGGGCGTTGCGATGACGCTGCCCATCGGCGGCGCCGACATGCCGGTGGTCATCTCCTTGTACAACGCGCTCACCGGACTGGCGGTGGGCTTCGAAGGCTTCGTGCTCGACAACGCGGCGATGATCATCGCCGGCACCGTGGTCGGCTCGGCGGGCACGCTGCTCACCCAGCTGATGGCGAAGGCTATGAACCGCTCGCTCGGGAATGTGCTGTTCTCGAATTTCGGCGAAAGCTCCGCCGCGGGCGGCGGCGCGGTGACCGGCACGCAGAAGGCCATCGAAGCCTCCGACGCCGGCATCATGATGGCGTACTCGCAAAAGATCATCATCGTGCCCGGATATGGCCTGGCGGTGGCGCAGGCACAGCACAAGGTGTGGGAACTCACCCAGTTGCTGATCGATCATGGCGTGAAAGTGCGTTTTGCCATTCACCCGGTTGCCGGCCGCATGCCGGGTCACATGAATGTGCTGCTCGCCGAAGCGGGAGTGCCCTACGATCTGATTTCGGATCTGGACGAAATCAACGCCGAATTCGAGACCGCCGATGTGGCGCTCATCATCGGCGCCAACGACGTGGTGAATCCGGACGCCCGCAGCAATAAGAGCAGTCCGATTTACGGCATGCCCATCTTGAATGCGGACAAGGCGAAAAATGTCATCGTGATCAAGCGCGGCCAGGGTCAGGGATTCTCCGGCATCGACAATGCATTGTTCGTGCTGGATCAAACCCGCATGCTGTACGGCGATGCACAGGCGGCGGTGAGCCAATTGATCCAAGCCGTCAAGGCCGCAGGCTGATCTCGAAACGGTCCCTGGTTTTCCACCGCGCAGGCTTGGGCTGGTCGTAATCCTCCAACCGGATCATCTCGCAGATCAAGGTATCGGCGCGCAGTTCGAAGCGCACATAGTGATAGTTCGGGAAATAGGTATCCTGATAGAGATCATCCGCCGTGCGGTTCACAGCGTAGGGCTTTGCACCGCCGCCGCCCGACACCAGGTACGTCACGCCGTCCTGCGAGAACCGCTCGTAGTTGTGAATGTGGCCTGCGCTGACCACG